>Ga0209118_1000051_pt1 | contig 88627 bp, 100 predicted proteins | sample BlaSpr_A8_Ref_M1_FD_187988 | JGI IMG/M metagenome (GOLD analysis project Ga0209118, IMG submission 187988) | Forest soil microbial communities from Thunder Bay, Ontario, Canada - Black Spruce, Ontario site 2_A8_Ref_M1 (SPAdes) (version 2) | ecosystem: Environmental > Terrestrial > Soil > Boreal... | reverse complement strand
GTTGATCGCACCGATTGCGATGGAGCAGGGTTTGCGCTTCGCCATACGCGAAGGCGGCAGGACGGTCGGCGCCGGTGTCGTCGCCAAGGTCATCGAGTAAATAGCGGAAAAAGAGTTCGAGACCGATACGACTGTCGCGTACTTAAGTTCATTCAGTCAGCCAATTTTGGTCCTGAATTCTAAACAAAGGAATCACTATGGCAACAGCCATTACGCACCAAAAAATCCGCATTCGCCTGAAGGCGTTTGACTATCGGCTCATCGACCAGTCGGCCCTGGAAATAGTCGAGACCGCAAAGCGCACGGGAGCCGTCGTCAAAGGCCCCGTGCCTCTGCCGACCCGGATCGAGCGCTTCGACATCCTGCGCTCCCCGCACGTCAATAAGACCTCGCGTGATCAGTTTGAGATACGCACCCACCTGCGTCTGATGGATATCGTCGACCCGACAGATAAGACGGTCGACGCATTGATGAAACTCGATTTGCCGGCCGGCGTAGATGTAGAAATTAAGCTGTAGGAACTTGCGGTTCCGGGGGTGGGCACGTACAATCCACCCTCGCTTTGCATTGCCGGTCAATCGAAACCGGCGCCTAGGTGGGCCCGTGAGGTCGCAGGCCCAAGGTAGGTAAAACTACAAAACCATTGAAGCGCGAGAGGTCGTTCGAGGATCGGAGCTTTGCTCCATGGAGTCTCGAATCCTGTTGATTCGCCGCAGTGGGATTGTAGCCCGAGTGAAAGGGAAACAAGATGACAATCGGACTTGTCGGTCGCAAGGTCGGCATGACCCGCATCTTCACCGGTGACGGGGACTCCGTACCGGTAACGGTCGTTGACGTGTCAGCCAATCGCGTCACCCAGATCAAGACGCCCGACAACGATGGCTATGCGGCCATTCAGGTTGGTTTCGGGATCCGCCGCAACAATCGCGTCGCCAAGCCGGCAGCAGGCCACTTCGCCAAGGCGGGCGTCGATGCGGCACAGCACTTGAAAGAGTTCACGGCCTCCGTCGAGCAAGTCGGCAAATATCAGGTTGGTGGTCCCGTTGGGGCGGATATCTTCGCCGTCGGGCAGTTGGTCGACGTGACTGGGACTACTCAGGGCAAGGGATACGCCGGTGTAATCAAGCGTCACCATTTCAAATCCAATCGCGCCACCCACGGTAATTCTCGCTCCCACAACGTGCCGGGTTCGATTGGCATGGCGCAGGACCCGGGCCGTGTATTCCCCGGCAAACGCATGTCAGGCCACTTGGGAAACGTGCAGCGAACCGTACAGCGACTGGAAATCGTGCGTGTCGATACCGAGCGCAGCCTGCTTCTCATCAAGGGTGCGATCCCCGGCTCGAAGGGCGGCCACGTGATTGTTCGCCCGACCGTGAAACCAGGCAAAAGCGCGGGGGCATAGTTATGGAACTCAAGCTGATTGATGCCACTGGTAAGGCGACTGCCTCTGTGGAGGCGTCCGACGAATTGTTTGGCCGCGAGTACAATGAAGCGTTGATTCATCAGGTCGTCACGGCGTATCAAGCCAATGCACGCAGTGGCAACCGCGCGCAGAAAGGCCGCAGTGATATCAATAAGAGCACCAAGAAACCCTGGCGTCAGAAGGGCACCGGCCGTGCTCGCGCCGGTATGGCCTCCAGCCCCCTGTGGCGCGGTGGCGGCCGGATCTTTCCGAATTTGCCCGACGAGAATTTTAGTCAGAAGGTCAATCGCAAGATGTACCGTGCCGCGTTGGCGGCGATTCTGTCGCAACTGGCTCGTGAAGGCCGTTTATCGGTAGTCGAGCATTTGAGTTTGGAAGCCCCCAAGACCAAGCTGCTGGCGCAGTGGCTGAAGGGTATGGGCTTCGACAAGGTCATGATCATCACCGACCAGATGGATGACAATCTATACCTGTCGTCGCGCAATCTGCCCAACGTGTATGTGACCGACGTACACTTCGCCGATCCGGTCAACCTCGTGCACTTCCCACAAGTCGTGATGACTCGTGTAGCAGTAAAGAAGATTGAGGAGGCGCTGGCATGACTGCCCAATTTAACGAGCAGCGTTTGATGACGCTGTTGCGCGCTCCCACGGTTTCGGAAAAGAGCACCTTCGTCGCCGACAAGCATGAGCAGGTCATCTTCGAAGTGATGGCAGATGCGACCAAGCCGGAAATAAAAGCGGCGGTCGAACTGCTTTTCAAGGTGCAGGTAAAGAGCGTGAATGTCGCCAACGTGAAAGGCAAGCAGAAGCGCTTCGGCCGTTTCATGGGTAAGCGCCGTGACTGGAAGAAGGCCTATGTGGCCTTGAAGCCCGGTCAGGAAATCAACTTTGTCGAAGGCCAATAAGGAGTCGTCATGGCACTGATCAAGGTCAAGCCAACGTCACCCGGCCGCCGGGCGGTAGTCAAAGTAGTCAACCCTGAGCTGCACAAGGGCAAGCCGGTCGCTTCGCTAACGCAGAGTCAGTCAAAAAAGGCGGGCCGCAATCACAACGGTCACATCACCACTCGCCACCAAGGCGGTGGACACAAACAGCAATACCGAATGGTCGATTTTCGACGCAACAAGGATGGGATCGGCGCAGTGGTCGAGCGCCTCGAGTACGATCCCAATCGCACCGCCCACCTGGCGTTGCTGTGTTACTCCGACGGAGAGCGGCGCTACATCATCGCTCCCAAAGGAGTGGCAGCGGGGGCGCAGTTGATGAACGGCTCCGATGCGCCCATAAAGCCGGGTAACGCGTTGCCGCTGCGCAATGTTCCGGTCGGCTCGACCATACACTGCGTCGAAATGCAGCCTGGCAAGGGCGCGCAGCTGGCGCGTTCCGCGGGTACTTCAGTGCAACTGTTGGCGCGCGAAGGCAGTTACGCGCAGTTGCGCCTGCGTTCCGGAGAAATTCGCAAGGTGCACGTGGATTGCCGCGCCACGATCGGCGAGGTAGGCAATGAGGAACACTCACTGCGCTCTATCGGTAAGGCGGGTGCCCAGCGCTGGCGTGGGATCCGCCCGACGGTGCGTGGGGTAGCGATGAATCCGGTCGATCATCCGCACGGCGGGGGTGAAGGCAAGACTGCGGCTGGTCGGCATCCGGTCAGTCCGTGGGGACTGCAAACGAAGGGCAAGAAAACCCGTCGTAACAAGCGCACCGACGGCATGATTGTCCGCCGGCGTCAAAACGCTTAAGGGGTAGTCGATGGCACGTTCAGTTAAGAAGGGCCCGTTTGTCGACGGGCACCTGTTGAAGAAAGTGGAAACCGCGCAGGCCACCAAGGACAAGCGCCCGATCAAGACTTGGTCGCGTCGTTCGACGGTCCTGCCCGACTTCGTCGGCCTCACTATCGCGGTACACAACGGAAAGCAGCATATTCCGGTTTATGTTTCGGAAAATATGGTGGGCCACAAGCTGGGTGAGTTTGCCTTGACGCGCACTTTCAAGGGCCACGCCGCCGATAGAAAAGTAGCGGTGAAGAAGCCGGGAGCCTGATATGCAAGTGCAAGCTAAACTCTACGGCGTTCGCCTTTCGGCCCAAAAGGGTCGCCTGGTGGCCGACCAGGTGCGTGGGCTGAAGGTCGATAAAGCGCTTAACGTCCTCGCCTTCAGCCCGAAGAAAGGCGCAGCGATCATCAAGAAGGTGTTGGAGTCGGCCATTGCAAACGCTGAGCACAATGACGGCGCGGACATCGATACGTTGAAGATTTCTACGATCTTTGTGGAAAAAGGTCCCGTGTTGAAACGCTTCACGGCTCGTGCCAAGGGCCGCGGAAACCGAATAGTAAAACCAACCTGTCATGTGTTTTTGACGGTGGGCGACTGAGAGGTCATTATGGGTCAGAAAATTCATCCTATTGGGTTCCGCCTCGCAGTAAATAAGAACTGGGCATCACGCTGGTATGCGAGCACCAAGAATTTCGCCGGCATGCTGCTCGAGGACATCAAGGTCCGTGAGTTCCTGAAAAAGAAGCTCTCACATGCGGCGGTGGGTCGCATCGTGATCGAGCGTCCGGCCAAGAATGCCAAAATCACAATTTACAGCGCCCGCCCGGGCGTGGTGATCGGTAAAAAAGGCGAAGATATTGAATCCCTACGCGGCGCACTGACCAAACTGATGGGCGTTCCTGTTCATGTGAACATCGAAGAAATTCGGAAGCCGGAAATCGACGCGCAAATCATTGCCGATTCGATCGCCCAACAACTCGAAAAGCGCGTCATGTTCCGCCGTGCGATGAAACGCGCAATGACTAACGCCATGCGACTGGGTGCCCAGGGTATCAAGATCACCAGCGCAGGGCGGTTGAACGGTATTGAGATCGCCCGCACCGAGTGGTACCGCGAAGGGCGCGTGCCACTGCATACATTGCGTGCCGATATTGACGTTGGTTTTGCCGAAGCGAAGACCACTTACGGTGTGATCGGCGTGCGCGTCTTGGTGTTCAAGGGCATGGTCCTGGGCAAGGGCGAGGCTCCGGTGGCGGTGCCGGCCGAACCGGAAAAGAAAGCTAGACGACCGGGAGTCAAACATGCTGCAACCAGCTAGAAGAAAATACCGCAAAGAGCAGAAGGGGCGTAACACCGGGGTGGCCACCCGCGGGGCCAAGGTGAGCTTTGGCGAGTACGGACTGAAAGCGGTTGGTCGCGGACGGCTGACTGCCCGGCAGATCGAGGCCGCCCGGCGGGCCATGACTCGTCACATCAAGCGGGGCGGTCGGATCTGGATACGCATCTTCCCCGACAAGCCGGTGTCCAAGAAGCCGGCGGAAGTTCGCATGGGTAACGGCAAGGGGAACCCCGAGTACTTTGTGGCGGAGATCCAGCCCGGCAAGGTGCTCTATGAGATGGACGGCGTCGATGAAGTGTTGGCCCGCGAAGCGTTTCGTCTGGCTGCGGCTAAGTTGCCCATTCAAACGACGTTCGTTATCCGGCAGATTGGTGGGTGATCAAAGATGAAAGTCAAGGAATTGAGGGACAAGTCGGTCGCTGAGTTGAACGCGGAGCTTTCCTCACTGCTCAAGGCACATTTCGGTCTGCGCATGCAGCGGGCGACCCAGCAACTCACCAATACCAGCCAGCTCGGCAAGGTAAAACGCGATATCGCGCGCGTAAAGACTGTGTTGGGTCAAAAGGGGAGTCACGCATGAGCGCGGAGGCCAAGATCGAAAAGAAAAGCGTTCCCACCCTGACCGGCCGTGTCGTCAGCGACAAGATGAACAAAACCGTCACTGTGCTGGTGGAGCGCCGTGTGGCGCATCCGGTCATCGGCAAAGTAGTGCGCCGCTCGCGTAAGTACCACGCCCACGTCGACAGTCCGGACTACAAGATCGGCGATTTGGTCACTATCGAAGAGTGCCGGCCCATCTCCAAGACCAAGGCCTGGAAGGTCACCGCCCTGTTAGAGAAATCCCGGGAGATCTAGCCCTTGTACAGGGCGTAAAAGTCCAGTATTATTGCGAGTTCTTCGCTCGGCAGCCGAGCGACTAGCGCCTATCCCTTCGGGATCCAAAACTGGCCTTGGCAGCGCCGATAGCGGAGCAGCCGGCGGGTTAAGTTGGAGAGTAAAAATGATTCAAATGCAATCCATTTTGGATGTGGCTGACAATACCGGTGCGCGCTCGGTGATGTGCATCAAGGTATTAGGCGGCTCGAAGCGACGTTATGCGTCGATTGGAGATGTCATCAAAGTGAGCGTTAAGTCGGCTCAGCCGCGCGGGCGCGTGAAAAAAGGTGAGGTATATAGCGCGGTGGTCGTGCGTACTGCCAAGGGTGTGCGCCGCTCTGATGGCTCGTTGATCAAATTTGACGGCAATGCAGCCGTGCTGCTGAACAACAAACTGGAGCCCATCGGCACGCGTATTTTTGGACCGGTGACTCGGGAGCTGCGCACCGAACGGTTCATGAAAATCGTTTCGCTGGCCCCGGAAGTGTTGTAGGAGAAGGGCGATGCAAAAAATTCGCAAGGGCGACGAAATCGTCGTTCTCACCGGCAAGGACAAGGGTAAACGTGGTTCCGTACTGCGTGTGCTCGCCACCGATCAGGTGTTGGTCGAAGGGATCAACAGGGTAAAGAAGCATCAGAAGCCCAACCCCGTGAAGGGGCAGGTCGGCGGCATCGTCGACAAGGAGATGCCGATTCATATTTCCAATGTCGCGCTGTTCAATTCGGTGACGCAAAAGGGTGACCGTGTAGGTTTCAAGGAAGTGGCCGGCCGCAAGGTGCGCTGCTTTAAGTCCAACGGCGAAGTGATTGACGCCTGACGGAGTGACAATGACGACTCGTCTGCAAGCTTATTACAAAGAGACGGTGGTTCCACAACTGATCAAACAGTTCGGATACAAGTCCGCCATGCAAGCACCGCGTATCGAAAAAATCACGCTTAACATGGGCGTGGGCGAAGCGGTTGCGGACAAAAAAGTGCTCGATCATGCCGTGGGCGACATGATCAAGATCGCCGGACAAAAACCGGTGATTACCAAGTCGCGCAAGTCGATTGCCGGTTTCAAGATTCGCCAAGGCTACCCGATAGGCTGCATGGTTACGCTGCGCAAGGGGCGCATGTATGAATTCCTGGATCGTCTGATTTCGGTGTCCATTCCGCGTATCCGCGATTTCCGCGGGATCTCCGGCAAGTCATTCGACGGTCGCGGCAATTTCAATATGGGCGTCAAGGAGCAAATCATTTTTCCGGAAATCGAGTATGACAAGATCGATGCTGTGCGGGGCATGAACATCTCGATCACTACGACGGCTAAAACCGACGAGGAATGTCGTGCGCTCCTCGCCGCTTTCAAATTCCCTTTCAAGAATTGAGGTTGATGTGGCCAAGGTCGCACTAATCAACCGCGAGCAAAAGCGCCGCGGTGTGGTCAAGAAGTTCGCTGCCCGGCGGGCCGAATTGATTGTAACTATCAACGACTCCAAGCTGAGTGCGGAAGATCGGTTCGCTGCCCGTTTGCGTTTGCAGGCTTTGCCGCGCAATGCGAGTCCCACGCGCTTGCGTAACCGCTGCGCATTGACCGGCCGTCCCCGAGGCGTTTACAGCAAATTCGGCTTGGGCCGTAACAAGCTGCGTGATATCGCCATGCGCGGAGAAGTTCCCGGCATGGTCAAGGCGAGCTGGTAAGGAGGCAGAAGATGAGCATGAGTGATCCGATCGCCGATATGCTGACCCGCATCCGCAACGCTCAGCGCGCGGAAAAAGCGACGGTCGAAATGCCTGGCTCCAAACTCAAGAAATCCATCGCCCAGGTGTTGGTGGACGAAGGGTACGTGGAAGGTTTCAAAGAGAAGACCATCGAGGGTTTGCCGCGTCTGGAAATCAGCCTGAAGTATTATTCGGGTCGTCCCGTGATCGAAAAGCTTGAGCGGGTAAGCCGTCCCGGATTGCGTATTTACCGCGGCAGTACCGACATCCCCAAGGTTATGAATGGCTTAGGTATCGCCATTGTTTCCACCTCGAAGGGCGTGATGACCGACCGGCGCGCGCGCGCCGCCGGAGTGGGTGGCGAAGTGCTTTGCATTGTCGCCTGACGGGGGGAAAAACCATGTCTCGAGTCGCTAAGAATCCCGTGACAGTGCCCGCCGGCGTGGAAGTCAATGTGGCCGGTAACGTGGTGACCGTAAAGGGTCCGTTGGGGCAATTGACCCATCAATTTAACCGCGACATCGTGGTTGAGCGTGCGGACGGCAAAGTGACGTTTCGCGCTGCCAACGAGTCGCAGCAGGCCGGTGCCATGTCCGGCACGGCGCGCGCACTGGTTGCCAACATGGTGCAGGGCGTATCCAAGGGCTTTCAGAAGAAGCTTGCCCTGGTGGGTGTTGGCTACCGCGCGCAGGCGCAGGGCAGTACGCTCAACCTGACTCTCGGCTTCTCCCATCCCGTCGTGCACAAGATGCCCAACGGTATCAAGGCCGAGACTCCCACGCAGACCGAAATATTGATCAAGGGGATCGATAAGCAGAAGGTGGGTCAGGTTGCCGCCGAAGTGCGTGCCTATCGCAAACCGGAGCCATACAAGGGTAAGGGCGTGCGTTACTCCGACGAGGTTGTCGTGCTGAAAGAAACCAAGAAGAAGTAACCGAGGTCATCATGGATGATAAAAGACAGGCGCGGCTGCGCAGGGCCCGGCAAACGCGGGCGAAAATTAGGGAGCTGAAGGCGCTGCGCCTCTCGGTTTATCGCAGCAACTTGCACATCTACGCGCAGATCTTCGACACCAAGGTGGGCAAGGTTTTGGTTGCGGCTTCCAGTTTAGAAGGCGATGTGCGCAAGGAACTGCCAAGCGGCGGCAATGCCAAAGCTGCTGCGGCGGTGGGAAAGCGGCTTGCTGAAAAGGCCAAGGCGGCTGGCATCGAACAAGTCGCCTTTGACCGAGCGGGTTTTCGCTTCCACGGCCGGGTCAAGGCCTTGGCCGAAGCGGCTCGCGAACATGGTCTCAAATTTTAAGCGCCCCCAGCGGCACACAAGGACTCGTAGATGGCAAAAATCGAAACAGATGACCGCTCCGACGGCCTGCGCGAGAAGATGGTCTCGGTCAACCGCGTCACCAAAGTGGTCAAGGGTGGCCGCATTCTGGGCTTCGCGGCCCTGACCGTGGTGGGAGATGGCGACGGCGGAATCGGCATGGGCAAGGGCAAGGCAAGAGAAGTGCCGGTTGCCGTGCAAAAAGCCATGGACCAGGCGCGGCGCAGGATGGTCAAGGTATCGCTGAAGAACGGTACCTTGCATCACACGGTCATCGGCCGACATGGTGCCGCTAAAGTCTTCATGCAACCGGCCTCCGAGGGCACCGGTATTATCGCCGGGGGTCCGATGCGCGCGGTGTTCGAGGTGATGGGCGTGACTAACGTGCTCGCAAAGTGCCATGGTTCCACCAACCCGTACAACGTGGTGCGCGCTACGTTAAATGGATTGCTGGAAATGACCCGGCCTTCCGAAGTCGCGGCCAAGCGCGGCAAGACCATCGAAGAGATCTTTGGGTGAGAACAATGGCCGACGCTGCACAAAAAACGGTGAAAGTGACGCTGGTCAAGAGCGTCATTGGAACGAAGCAATCGCATCGCGCCACGGTTCGCGGTCTGGGTTTGAAACGTCTCAACCAGACGGTAGTGCTTATTGATACGCCGGCGATACGCGGAATGGTCAATAAGGTCGATTACCTCGTGAAGTGCGAGGGCTGATATGCGACTCAACGCAATTAAACCTGCCGATGGCAGCACGCGCGCCAGACGGCGCGTCGGTCGTGGCATCGGGAGCGGGTTGGGCAAGACCGCCGGCCGTGGTCACAAGGGACAAAAGTCTCGTTCCGGCGGCTTCCACAAAGTCGGTTTTGAAGGCGGGCAGATGCCGCTGCAACGGCGTCTGCCGAAGCGTGGATTTATCCCTATCACGAGCGGGGCGGCAGAGGTCCGCTTGGGTGATTTGAATAAGCTCCCTGTCGATATCGTGGACCTCCTAGCGCTCAAGCAGGCGGGCTTGGTGCCGGGTGGCGCCAAGAGCGCCAAGATCTTCGTCTCAGGCAACCTTGCCAGGGCGGTTAAGCTGCAGGGCATCGCCGTGACAGCCGGTGCCAAGAAGGCGATCGAAGCGGCAGGCGGCAGCGTCGAAAACCCTGCGGCAAAATAGAGGACAGGCCTTGGCCAATACCGGTAATGCGCTTGGGATGATGGGCAAGATGGGTGATCTGAAGCGGCGCCTGCTGTTCCTGCTCGGCGCGCTGGTGGTGTACCGCATCGGCGCGCACATCCCCGTGCCGGGCATTGATCCGGTGGCCTTGGCGCGCTTATTCGAGTCGCAACAGGGCGGCATCCTGGGCATGTTCAACATGTTTTCGGGTGGAGCGCTGTCGCGCTTTACGGTCTTCGCCCTCGGCATCATGCCCTACATCTCGTCTTCGATCATCATGCAACTGTTGACGGTGGTCGTGCCGTCGCTCGAGCAATTGAAGAAGGAAGGTGAGTCGGGTCGGCGCAAGATCACGCAGTGGACGCGCTACGGTACGGTGGGATTGGCCCTTTTCCAGGCGTTCAGCATCGCCATCGCGCTGGAATCTCAGCCGGGGCTCGTGATCGATCCGGGTTTCATGTTCCGCATCAATACCGTGATCTCGCTGGTGACCGGAACGATGTTTCTCATGTGGCTCGGTGAGCAAATTACCGAACGTGGTATCGGTAACGGCATTTCGCTGATCATCTTCTCCGGTATCGTCGCCGGTCTGCCGCGCGCTATCGGCAGCACGTTGGAGCTGGTCAATACGGGAGCTTTCCATCCCCTGTTCGTTGTCGCGCTGTTTGCGGCGATTGGGCTCGTCACGGCACTCGTGGTGTTCGTGGAGCGCGGGCAACGCAAAATACTGGTCAATTACGCGAAGCGGCAAGTGGGCAATCGCGTCTATGGCGGGCAGAGTTCGCACTTGCCGCTCAAGCTCAACATGGCGGGAGTGATTCCGCCAATTTTTGCTTCCAGCATCATCCTTTTTCCAGCGACGCTCGCGGGTTGGTTTGGCAGTCACGAAGGGTTTACCTGGCTGAAGGACATCGGCTCCACTTTGTCCCCGGGCCAGCCAATCTACGTGTTACTGTATGCCGCGGCGATCGTATTTTTCTGCTTCTTCTACACGGCATTGGTATTCAATCCCAAGGAAACGGCAGATAACCTGAAGAAAAGCGGCGCCTTCGTTCCAGGCATTCGACCGGGTGAACAGACTGCGCGCTACATCGACAAGATCATCACGCGGTTGACGTTGATCGGGGCGATTTACATCACGTTGGTGTGTCTGTTGCCGGAACTGCTCATCGTCAAGTTCAACGTGCCGTTCTATTTCGGTGGCACGTCGCTTCTGATCATCGTGGTAGTGACGATGGACTTCATGTCCCAGGTGCAGGCGTACATCATGTCGCATCAGTACGAGAGTCTGCTCAAGAAGGCGAACTTCAAGGGCGGTGGGTTCCCGGCCCGTTGAAGCCGGGGAACGTTAAGCAACTACCCGACGACGGTTAATGGCGAAAGAAGAAACGATACAGATGCAAGGGGAGATCTTGGAAACACTCCCCAATGCAACCTTCCGGGTGAAACTGGAAAACGGCCATGTCGTACTCGGCCATATTTCGGGAAAGATGCGCATGCACTACATCCGCATTTTGCCGGGTGACAAGGTTACCGTGGAACTCACGCCATACGATTTAAGCCGGGCCAGGATTACCTTCCGGGCGAAGTAATTCTTGTACGAGTGAGGTTCCGCCCAATTCGTACGTTAAGGAGCAAAAATGAGAGTTCAAGCGTCGGTAAAGAAAATTTGCCGTAAGTGCAAAATGGTGCGCCGCAATGGGGTGCTGCGGGTGATCTGCTCGGATCCTCGCCACAAACAGCGCCAGGGCTGATTGGCCCCATGGGCGGGTAGCCATCGGCTACCGCATTTGTTATAATCTCAGACTTTTTTCGGGGTAAGTTATGGCCCGCATCGCTGGGGTAAATATTCCAAATCATCAACATGCCGAGATCGCATTGACGGCGATATTCGGCATCGGGCGAGCCCGCGCGCACGCGATTTGCATCGCTGCGGGTGTGAAGGGCGCGGCGAAGGTTAAGGACCTGGACGATGCGGCGATGGACAAGCTGCGCGATCAGGTCGCGAAGTTCACTGTCGAAGGCGATTTGCGTCGCGAAATCTCGATGAGCATCAAGCGGCTCATGGACCTCGGATGCTACCGTGGCGTGCGCCACCGCCGTGGCCTGCCGGTCCGCGGACAGCGCACCCGTACCAATGCACGCACCCGCAAGGGACCGCGCAAGGCGATCAAGCTTACGAAGGGATAGAGGAATAATTCATGGTTAAAGCTGCTCAGCGTGTACGTAAAAAAGTCAAAAAGAACGTAGCCGACGCCATCGCGCACGTACATGCTTCCTTCAACAACACGATCATCACCATTACCGATCGTCAAGGCAATGCGTTGTCCTGGGCTACATCGGGCAGCCAAGGCTTCAAGGGCTCACGCAAGAGTACGCCTTTTGCAGCCCAGGTCGCTGCCGAGCACGCCGGTAAAGCGGCCCAGGAATGCGGTGTGAAGAATCTGGAAGTGCGCATCAAGGGTCCGGGTCCGGGCCGCGAGTCAGCGGTGCGGGCGCTTAACGCCATCGGCATCAAAATCACCAGCATCGCCGAGGTGACACCACTACCGCACAACGGGTGTCGTCCACCGAAGAAGCGGCGCATTTAGCATCGAACAGCGCAGCACAGTGAGAAACGGCACCTGCGGCCACAAGTGGCCTGCGGCGCTTTACGAGACCCGCCCCTAAAGACGCACGGTTTCGTCACTCAGGAGAGTCATAGTGGCAAGGAATCTAGATCCAAAATGCCGCCAGTGCCGGCGTGAAGGTGAAAAGCTCTTTTTGAAGGGCGAGAAGTGCTTCACCGACAAGTGCGCGATCGAGCGCCGTTCGTACGCCCCGGGTCAGCATGGCCAGCGCAACTCGCGTATCTCCGATTACGGCAAGCAGTTGCGTGAAAAGCAGAAATTACGCAGGACCTACGGGGTGTTGGAACGGCAATTCCGCATGATCTATAAAGAGGCTGCACGGCAAACCGCGGTCACCGGCGAAGCTTTGCTGCAGTTGCTCGAGTGCCGCCTGGACAATGTCACTTATCGGATGGGTTTCGGTGCCTCGCGGTCCGAGGCACGCCAGGTGGTCCGTCACAACGCGATTCTGGTGAACGGCAAGCGCGTCAATATTCCGTCCTACTTAGTGCGCCCCGGAGATTCCGTCGAAGTGGCGGAAAAAGCCAAACAGCACTTGCGCATCAAGGCCGCGGCTACCGCAGCGGAAAGCCGCGGCTTCCCCGAATGGGTAACGGTCGATATTCAGCACCTCAAGGGCACGTTCAAGGCGAAGCCGCAACGCTCGGAGTTGCCGCAAACGATTAACGAATCGCTCGTTATCGAACTGTATTCCAAGTAATCCATTCTGTTATGTAACGGGCTCAACTGGGCCAGAGGATCGACATGGCAAGCCAAGCAACTAGTTTTTTAAAGCCACGCAGCATTGACGTGCAAAATATCTCGCCGTCACATGCCAAGGTGACCATGGAACCGTTTGAGCGCGGCTATGGGCATACGCTGGGTAATGCGCTGCGCCGCATTCTATTATCGTCGATGGCCGGCTACGCGCCGACCGAAGTGAAAATCGCAGGCGTAGTGCACGAGTACTCCACGCTCGAAGGTGTACAGGAAGATGTGGTTGATATTCTGCTCAATCTCAAGGGCGTAGTGCTTAAGCTGCACAACCGCAATGAGATCGTGTTGAAGCTGAAGAAGAACGGACCGGGCCCGGTCACCGCCGGTGACATCGAGGGCTCGCACGACGTCGAAATCATCAATCCCGAACACGTCATTGCCAATCTGACCGCGGGTGGCAAGCTGGATATGCAAATTACCGTGGAAAAGGGTTGCGGCTACGAACCCGCCACAGTGCGCAAAGTAAACGAGGATGCACGGACCATCGGTTCGATCCAGATGGACGCATCGTTCAGTCCGGTACGCAAGGTGAGCTATGTCGTTGAGAGCGCCCGCGTCGAACAGCGCACCGATCTGGACAAGCTGGTGATGGATATTGAGACCAACGGCGTTATCGAGCCGGAAGAGGCCGTGCGCTCTGCAGCGCGCATCCTCATGGAACAATTGTCGGTGTTCGCTGATTTGCAGGGCACGCCGGGCTTCTCGGAGGAGCCGAAGAGCCCACAGGTTGATCCGATCCTGTTGCAGCCGGTTGATGATCTGGAACTTACCGTGCGTTCGGCGAATTGCCTCAAGGCGGAGAACATTTATTACATCGGCGATCTGATTCAGCGCACCGAGACCGAGCTCCTGAAGACACCGAACTTAGGTCGTAAATCGCTTAACGAGATCAAGGAAGTGCTGGCCTCTAAGGGTTTGACGCTAGGCATGAAGCTGGAGAACTGGCCGCCCGCGAATCTCGGCGCCAAGTAGCGCGCCCTTGCGGAGCAGTGGGCACGATCGGCCCGCGTAAGAACTCGAGGAACCATCATGCGCCACCGTCAGAGCAATCGAAAACTTAACCGCACGACGAGCCACCGCCTCGCCATGCTGCGCAATATGACCAACTCGCTGCTGAAGCATGAGTTGATCAAGACCACGTTGCCTAAAGCCAAGGAATTGCGCCGCGTCGCCGAGCCCTTGATTACCTTGGGCAAGACGCCGACACTGGCTAATCGGCGCCTTGCGTTCAATCGCACCCGCGACCGCGATATCGTCGGCAAGTTGTTTGGCGAGCTGGGGCCGCGCTATAAGTCCCGGAATGGCGGGTATTTGCGTATTCTGAAGTTTGGTTTTCGCCAGGGAGACAATGCGCCAATGGCTCTGGTCGAACTGCTCGACCGTCCTGAAAGGAGCGAAACCCCCGCGAAAGCGCCTTAGCCTGTGGGACAGCAAAAGCAAGCTACGACGCAGCAGTAGCAACAAAAACCGGGCGCAGCCCGGTTTATTGTTTGCTATGGCGGTTAGCCTCTAGATTGGCGTCCAATTATCCGGGCTGGTGCCCTGCAACCGAACAAATCAGATCATTGGCGGTGTTGCACCGTCGAAGTACCTCGGAAAACTGCGATGCGACGCCTCCTCCGGTCAACCGCGAGAAGCTTGACTCCATGTCACGTCTCACCTGATCGCCCGTCGCTTCTGCATGCCAAACGGCCGCAGTGAAGCCGGTCGGTCAACATACCTTGCGTAGCCTTTCGCCCCCGCCCTGCCGGGAGGGCGATGCCCGTATCCAACCCATGCCGACGTTGATGCCCGCATCCTTCACAAGTAGGTCGACGTTCACTTGCTCGATCCATCGTGCCGGCACGTCGAGGTGCGTTGTTTCCCGCTCCAATGGTCGGTTAGCTCTTGCTCCTTTTCAACGCGGGTTTGAGGTATTTACCGGTAAAGCTGAGTGGATTCTTCGCGACATCTTCCGGCGTGCCTTCGGCAATGATGCGCCCTCCGCCATCACCGCCCTCCGGGCCGAGGTCGATGATCCAGTCCGCCGTCTTGATAACATCCAGATTATGTTCGATCACAACGACCGTGTTGCCGTGTTCGCGCAGCCGATGCAAAACGGTGAGCAGCAGCTTGATGTCCTGAAAATGCAGGCCGGTGGTTGGTTCGTCCAAGATACAGAGTGTGCGCCCGGTATCGCGCTTGGAAAGTTCCAGTGATAGCTTGACCCGCTGCGCCTCGCCACCGGAAAGGGTTGTGGCGCTTTGGCCGAGCCGGATGTAACCGAGGCCCACATCGAGTAAGGTTTGAAGTTTGCGCGCAACGACCGGTATTGCTTTAAAGAACTCGTAGGCCTGCTCCACCGTCATGTCGAGAACTTCCGCGATGCTCCTGCCCTTGTACATTATCTCAAGCGTCTCGCGGTTGTAACGCTTGCCGTGGCAGACATCGCAGGATACGTAGATGTCGGGCAGAAAATGCATCTCCACCTTGATGACGCCATCGCCCTGACAGGATTCGCAGCGACCGCCCTTGACATTGAACGAGAAGCGGCCCGGCTCATAGCCCCGTTCGCGCGATTGCGGCACGCCGGCAAACAATTCGCGGATCGGCGTAAACAGTCCAGTATAAGTGGCTGGGTTGGAGCGGGGCGTGCGGCCGATGGGGCTCTGATCGACGCTGATGACCTTGTCAAAAAGCTCCAATCCTTCGATTGCCTCGTAGGGAGCGGGCTCGGCCGCCGAGCCGTATAATTGGCGCGCCACGGCATGGTGCAGCGTATCGTTGATAAGCGTGGACTTGCCTGAGCCGGACACACCGGTGACACACACCAGCAACCCTACCGGAAGCGTCAGTTCGACATTTTTCAGATTGTTGCCTGAGGCCCCGATGAGGCGCAGCGTGCGCTCGGCATCGGGTTTTGCGCGCTTCTTCGGCAGTTCTATCCGCTCGCGGCCGGAGAGGTATTTGCCGGTCAGCGAATCCGCATGACTGGCAATTTGCGCAGGCGTTCCCTCGGCGACAATGTGTCCGCCGTGCACCCCTGCGCCAGGGCCGATATCGACTACATAGTCGGCACTGCGGATCGCATCCTCGTCGTGCTCCACGACAAGAACGGAGTTGCCTAGATCGCGCAAGCGTTTTAGGGTAGTGAGCAAGCGGTCGTTGTCGCGTTGGTGCAGGCCAATCGAGGGCTCATCGAGTACATACATTACCCCAGTCAAGCCGGAACCGATCTGGCTGGCGAGACGAATGCGCTGCGCCTCGCCCCCGGAGAGCGTATCTGCGGAACGTTCCAGCTGCAGGTAATCGAGTCCCACATTGTTGAGGAACTGCAAGCGGGTGGCGATCTCTCTGATGATTCGTTCCGCGATCGCCTGTTTCTGCCCGGTCAGGCTCAAGCCATCGAACAGTGCCTGCGCGGTCTTCAACGGGAGCGCGCTGATCTCGTAAATGGCTTTGCCGGCTACCCGCACGTGGCGTGCTTCCAGGCGTAGCCGCGTACCCAAGCATTCCGGACAGGGCTTGTTGTTGAGAAATTTCGACAGTTCTTCACGCACCATCAGCGAATCCGTCTCCTTGTAGCGCCGCTCCAAATTGGGAACGATGCCCTCGAAAGGATGCTCGCGGGTGACATTGCGGCCGCGTTCGCTCGGATACTGGAAGGCAATCGATTCCTTTCCAGTCCCGTAGAGCACCACCTTTTGAACCGCTTCGGGCAGATCTTCAAAGGAGGAATCGAGATCGAACTTATAGCGTGCGGCCAGTGCCGACAGCATCTGAAAATAGAATTGATTGCGCCGATCCCAACCTTTGATGGCGCCGCCGGCGAGCGATAGATGGGGAAAGGCGACGACGCGCTTGGGATCAAAAAAGGAGATCGTGCCGAGCCCGTCGCAGCGGCTGCACGCCCCCATGGGATTGTTGAATGAGAATAAGCGTGGTTCCAGCTCAGGCAGCGAGTAGCCGCAGATGGGGCAGGCGAACTTTGCCGAAAATACGTGCTCGCGCCCGGTATCCATCTCCACGGCGATGGCACGCCCGTCGGAATGGCGCAGCGCCGTCTCGAACGATTCGGCGAGCCTCTGCTTCACTTCAGGCTTTACTCTTAGGCGATCGACGACCACTTCGATAGTGTGCTTCTTATTCTTATCGAGCTTCGGAGCGGCGTCGATTTCGTATACCGTGCCATCGATGCGTAATCGCACGAACCCTTGCGCGCGCAACTCGTCGAACAGGTCCAGTTGCTCGCCCTTGCGACCCACAATGGCAGGCGAGACGATCATCAACCGCGTGTCCTCAGGCAACGCCAGCGCGTGGTCCACCATCTGCGCGACACTCTGCGCGGCGAGCATGATGTTGTGCTTGGGACAGTAGGGGTCGCCCACGCGCGCATAGAGCAGACGCAGGTAATCGTGAATCTCGGTAACCGTTCCGACGGTAGAGCGTGGGTTGTGGCTGGTCGCCTTCTGCTCGATGGAAATCGCCGGAGAAAGGCCCTCTATCAAGTCTACGTCAGGCTTTTCCATGAGTTGCAGGAACTGGCGCGCGTAGGCAGAAAGCGACTCCACGTAGCGGCGTTGCCCTTCCGCGTAGAGCGTGTCAAAGGCGAGCGAAGATTTCCCCGAACCAGAGAGTCCGGTGATGACCACGAGCTGGTTGCGCGGTATGTCGAGGTTGATGTTTTTGAGGTTGTGGGTGCGCGCACCACGAACTCGAATGTATTCCATAAACCGTTCTTGTTGCGAGCGTCGGTAGTCGGCGGAGACAACAACTGTGGTGGAAACGTCTGCGCAGACCAATCCACTAATATACGCGACTCACCCTTTGTTTCCCAACCGCTAGCTGCGCTCTGCGCAATGTCCTGTGAGGTTCTTTCCCGGTAGAATGCGAGCTAGGTGCGGTTCTATCGCACATTTATCAATCTAGGAATTCCCGTGGAGAGCGACGATGGCTTCTGTTAACAAAGTGATACTCATAGGCAACCTGGGCAAAGACCCGGAAGTTCGGTATACCCCCGACAATAGCGCGATCACCAACATCACGCTCGCCACGTCATACAGCTGGAAGGACCGGCAAAGCGGCGACAAGAAGGAAGAGACAGAGTGGCATCGAGTGGCGTTTTTCGGGAGGCTCGCTGAAGTTGCCGGCGAGTACTTGAAGAAGGGCTCTCCGGTCTATGTCGAAGGTCGGTTGCGGACGCGCAAATGGCAGGACAAGGAAGGCAAGGATCGTTACACCACCGAGATCGTTGCCGACGCCATGCAAATGCTCGGTTCACGTTCCGGCATGGGTGCCGGGGATACTTCTGAGCGCGCTAGCTCCGCTGCGTCCACAAGCGGAAACGCCGCGGCCGAGCCGACTAAAGGTACTGGCACGCGCTTCGATGATTTTGAGGATGATATACCCTTCTAGCCATATACCTAGGTACATAAAGTACTGCGAGAACGCCCTGTTTTACAGGGCGTTTTTTATGTGTGCCGAGCATGATTGACCGCTTGGAGCTAAAAGTCCTCTACCCAACCTGATGGCGGTGAAGGGTTAGCGAAGCGCTAGGGCGTTACCGCGAGGTAGGGAGCATATGGCACGAGTCTAAGGCTCAAGTCAAATCGAGCCTCTTCGCATCTTCGATGCGCAGGTCATTCAACTAGCAAGGCTAGTACCTCCTTTGCTATGGCCAGCGATGCGGTAAGGCCAGGTGACTCAATGCCGAATAGATTTATCAGGCCCGCGACGGCGTGGGTTTTTGGTCCGTGAATCGCAAAATCTGATTCCATGCCACGAGGCGCAATCTTCGGCCGCACTCCGGCATAGGCCGGTTGCAGTGCGCCGTCTGGGATAGCCGGCCAGTATTTTCTTACCTCCGCGTAAAATGAGTTTGCACGGCCCGGATTCACGTCGTAGGAAATGTCGTCCGCAACGGTGATTGACAACCATTCGACGTCCGGGCCGAATTTGGCCTGTCCGCCGAGATCGAGGGTGAGATGCACGCCAAGACCGCCTGGTTCCGGCACGGGATAAACGAGCCGTGAAAACGGTGCCCGGCCGCTTAGGCTGTAATAGTTGCCCTTAGCAAAGTAGGGACGCGGTATGTGGCCAGCCTGCAGTCCTGTGATTCGGCCAGCAACCTCGGGCGCAAACAAGCCGGCAGCGTTAACTACGGTGCGTGCCAGCACACAACTTTTTTCGCCGTCGGCAGTTTCAACCTCAAGGCAAATTCCCTCGGACATGAGCTCGCCTCGAACGACATTGCTTCGCAGTGCCAAGACGGCGCCCTTATCTTCGGCGTCGCCGAGAAGGGTATGCGCCAATACATGACTATCCACAATTCCAGTTGACGGCGACAGGATGGCCGCGACGCATTCAAGCGCTGGTTCCAAAGCATGAATCTCGGCACGGCCAAGCAGATGGAGGTCAGCAACCCCGTTGGCGATGGCGCGAGCGTGGATCTCGGGCAGTCTATCGGCCTGTGCTGGAGACGTGGCCACAATTAACTTGCCGCAACGAAGGTGGGGTACGTGATGGCCGGCGCAATAGGCGTACAGTAGGTCGCGGCCCGCGAAGCAAAGCCGCGCTTTCGCAGACCCCGTGGGGTAATAGATGCCGGCGTGAATTACCTCGCTGTTGCGGGAACTGGTCACCGAGCCGATACGGCTTTCGCGTTCGATGATGACCACCTCCCGCCCGGCCATGGCCAATTCTCGAGCGACGGCTAGACCGACCACACCGGCGCCGATGACAGCGCAGTCGATGGTATCCATGAATTCCACCCAGATAAAAGCAAAGACGCCGATGCGTCACCGTCGGCAACGACTTCTGCGTCGAAATCGATGGAGGTACATTTTAGAGCTATCCCGCCGCCAGTCACAATCTGTGACGGAAGGGCATCGACTGCGCGAGTCACAGCGGACAGCCGGTAAGCGCCCCGAGGCGGAGTGAGCGGCGCTCGCGCCCGCACCTCGACGGGTTGCTCGAAGCAAACCAGTTCCTTTCCGAAAAGTGGGCACGCACCGGAGAGTCTCAAGGACCTCCTCGCCTATCGCGGGACGAGCCTTGCGAGCCGGGGCAAAGTGCTCGATGAGTTGTCCGCGAGCAGGCCCGGGAACTAGAGATGGGGGTATTGAAGGCCTGGCGAACTTCGTCGCGGCTGTTTGACGCCAACGTTCTATACCCCGCTTCGGTCCGCGACTTTCTCCTTCGCCTTAGCCCACACGGATCTCTCCCGGGCGCGTTGGACGGATCGCATCCACGATGAGTGGATCGGTGCCGTTTTGAGGCAGCGCCCGGACTTCACCGAAGCGCAGCTTCAGCGCACCGCGAGCTGATGGAACAAAGCAGTTCCCGCCAAGTACGAAAGCCTCATTGATGGCCTGAGTCTGTCTGACCCTCAGTTGCCCTGCGTGCTAACTTTGTGATCAGGAACGTTTCGCCCTGGTCCTCTTAGAGGTTAATGAGCTTTCTTGTGCTTATCCGGCGGTCACCACAGCTCGCTTGGACTTGGCCGACGATTTGCTGGATCTGGCCCCGTTCCTCCAGGCTCTTGTTACCGAGGATCTTGCCGGTAACTTCGTTGACCTTACCTTCCGCTTCTTTAAGTCGGCCTCTGACTTGATCTCTATTCATAACTATCCCCTGATAGCCCGCTGCGGCATTTTGGGCGTGGCGTTGCACCCAGTTACTAGCCCTGACACTCGTAAGAATGTGCACCGGACCACGTGCAGTCTGTACGACAGCGCACATAGACAACTGGATTGTTCATTTATTGCGTCGTGTTCTCGCTCAGGCCCCTTTCGTGTATCGAAAGCCATGGTTGCAGTCACTCGGACACCATCTGGCGAAGAACGGGTCTACATCCGCGCGATGAGTCGGGCGTGAAATGTGGCCGGCGAAACGAGGAAAGTGAATCGTGTAGCCGGATTCCCGGCAATGCCTTCGTGCGCCACATCGTGTGAAGCGTGGAGCCGGGGGTTTGATCAGTTCGAGGAGCCCGATCGACCATGGATGTGGAAGGGATCGGCTCGGGGAATATCCGACAGCAGGCGATCGAATTGATAGCGACCGCTCCGACAGACCGTACCCGACCCCGAAAGGGTCATTCAAGCTTCCCCACTCCATCCATTCGTGTTTCTGCTAAGCATTCAACGTGTGAGCTAGCAGGACGCACCGATCTGCGGGTGACTGTTCGCGTGAGCGAAGGGGTGGGCCCGTTCGAGGAATCGAACAATGACTTCATTTACTGGGTCACGATGGGTAATCGGGCCCATATGCCCAAGTTCCTCAAATTGCACTACCTCAACTCGCGGCAGTGCATTCGCCAGAAGCCGTGCTACCCCCTGAGCCGCGGGTGTAGAGCGTTTGCCCACCATATAGAGCACCGGAATGTTGAGTGAACTGAATGCCACCAGCGGTGTGGGCTCAGTGAACAAAGCGTACGCCCATCGACGCACGTTCCTCACCGAGGCGGTGATCGGAGCCTTGCGTTGACCGGGAATCTGTTCCCAGCTTCCCGTACCCATCCAGTAGTCAATGAACCGCTCGGCGGCGGCGTCTTGATTTCCCGCGTCGAGGGCGATGCTTGCGTCCGTTACTGCGTTGCGGATTCCGTCTGCCTCGTTCGGCGGAGGCGTCTCCGCATCGAGCAGCGCGAACAGCGTTGGTTCGTACAGGGCTAATGCACGTACGCGCCCGGGATTGGCCAGGGCCGCGATCAGCGCGACCGCGCCACCATAGGAATGACCAACCAGCGCCAGAGGTGAGCCGGCTTTCGTTAGCACTGGTTCAATTAGCGCCACCTCGTCTCGAAGGTTAATAACCCGGTCCGAGGGCCACTGTGGGCTTTTGCCGGAGTCGTACGAATCGGGAGCGAGGACGCGAAACTTTGGCGCTAAAAGGTCCATTAGCGCGCGCCATTGCCCTGAAGTGCTCGCGTTCGCGTGCGTACAAACGACTCCGGGCCGGTTCCCACCTCACGGAAGAAGGGCTCAAGCTGATGCATATGGGGCTCCTGAGGTGAATACTACGGGCCTATCCTCAATGGTCGGCTGGACCTAAAGTTAGGCACCTTCTTCAATCGACGCTGGAACAGTTTTGCCCCAGGCGCAGAGTGACGTTTTGGAAGCAACCCGCCTGCGAATCTCAGGTCGCGATGCTGCCCGCGACCCTGACGAGCTTGCCGGCCGGCTGGTGCGCAAGTATCGGACAGGCGTCGTTGGCGCCCCTTTCTAGTGTAGTGCTTCGTTCTTTTTGGAACTTAAGCGGTGGTTGGCGCGAATGACTTTCTGCAGGATGTCATGGGCCTTGGCGGTCCAGACGAAAGGCTTGGGGTCTCGGTTGTGCACAGCGATGTACTCCTTGATGGCGGCAATCAGTTCGGGGATGCTGCGGAACACGCCGCGGCGCAAGCGCGCGGTGGTGATGTCGCGGAAGAAGCGCTCGACCATGTTCAGCCACGAGGCCGAGGTCGGCGTGAAATGAACATGGAAACGGGGATGCTTCTTGAGCCACTCTTTGACCTTCGGGTGCTTGTGCGTGGCGTAGTTGTCGCAGATCAGATGCAGCGCCTTGTCCTCGGGAGTCTCCCGGTCGATCTGGCGCAGGAAGTCGAGCCATTCGGTGTGGCGGTGACGGCTCTCGCAGCGGGCGATCACCGAGCCGTCCAGCGTGCTGAGGGCGGCAAACAGCGTCGTCGTGCCATGGCGCTTGTAGTCGTGCGTCAGGGTGGCCGCACGGCCCTTCTTCAAGGGCAGGCCGGGCTGGGTACGATCGAGGGCCTGGACCTGACTCTTCTCGTCGCAGCACAGCACCAAGGCATGTTCGGGCGGCGCCATGTACAGGGCTACGATATCTGCGAGCTTCTCGGCAAACTTCGGGTCGCGCGAGACCTTGAACGTTTCGACCAGATGCGGCTTCAAGCCGTTGGCCTGCCAGATCCGCAGCACGCTCGTGTCGCTGATACCCGCCTTGAGCGCCAGGGCGCGGGTGCTCCAGTGCGTAGCCCCTTCGGGTGTCGTCTGCGTAGTCAGTCGCACGATCTCGGCGGCATCGATGCGCCGCTTGCGCCCACTGCGTGGCAAGTCGGCCTCAATGGCCGCGAGGCCCCCTTCGGCGAAGCGCTCGCGCCAGCGACCGACTTGAATGCGACCCACGTCGACCCTCCGGGCGATCTGTCTGTTATCCATGCCTTCGGCCGCCAGCAGGATAATCCTCGCGCGCCGCGCCAGCCGCACACTGGCCGTGTTCGATCTGACCCATCGCTGCAGTAGTTGCCTCTGTTCGTCCGTCAGTTCGATCACGCTTGCCGTTCGCATCGCCGCCCCCCCGTACGAACGATATTCGCATAAGACCGCACGGGAACACCATAGTTCTATTAATTACGAAGCACTACACTAGGAGGCTGAACGCTCATTTCGAACGGTTGTCGACAGCTTCGCTGGCTCGCCGCAGACGTTCCCGGCTGTTGGTGAGATGCATGCGCATGGCGCCACGGGCGGCGCCCCGTCCCTGCGTTCGATCGCGTCGACGATGTACTCGTGTTCTCTATTGGTACGATGCAAGTAATTCGGGGCGAATTCCGTCGAGAGCTGGGCAGTGTTAAGCTTGGTGCGCGGGATGGTACTTGTTCCGAGTTGGCGGTAGAAATCCTCAAAGTATTTGTTCTGAGTGGCCAGCGCGATTTGCAAATGAAACTGAAAATCTTCGTCGATAGCGCTCCTGCCGTTAACGATACTCTCGTCAAAAGCCACGATCGCGCGCCGCATCAGCGCCAGGTGCTCGTCGGTTCTGCGCTGCGCCGCAAGCGCCGCCGATTCGGTCTCCAAACTGATCCTTAGCTCCAACATTGCCAGGACATCGCGGATGGTGACCACGTCCAGTTGTGAGGCGGTCACTGGGAGCGGCGGAAGCACAAATGTTCCAATCCCGTGCCGCGTTTCAACCAAGCCCGCCGCCTGCAATCGCGAGATCGCCTCCCGCACAACCGTTCGACTGAGGGCTGTCGAATATCGTCGAGAAGGCGATGGGCTCGATCGTGAAATCCGGTTCGGCACCCATCTGAGGCGTGCTGCCGCCGGGCGAGAAGCTGCAGCAAAGAGGCCTTATCTTTGCTGCTACGCCGGCAAGCAACTTCATCTGCGGTACGCTGCAACTCGCTGCCGGCATGAACCTGCACGTCTTCACTACCGGTCGCGGCACGCCCTACGGTCTGGCCCAGTGCCCGGTCATCAAGGTGGCGACCCGTAGCGATTTGGCGCGACGCTGGCACGACCTGATGGACGTCAATGCCGGTACCATCGCCGAGGGCAAGGCGAGCATCCAGGACGTGGGCTGGGAACTCTTTCGCTTGATGCTTGAGGTCGCCAGCGGCAAGAAGACCTGGGCCGAGCAATGGAAGTTGCACAACTCTCTCGTGCTGTTCAATCCGGCGCCGGTGACTTGAGCGACGTGATCAATCCGCCAACCTCGCAATCACTCCAATACTTCCATCTATCCAAGTTTCGGGGGTCATCCTGTCCCAAAGCACAAATCCAGACCAGCACCAAGGGTGCCCCACGAGGGACGCCATCAATTCTCTACCTGTTCTAGATCACAACTGTATTGCGCACGGCGCCAGATAGTGGGCGGGTCGACAAGATCATGATGCATCCAACGCAAAGACTAATCTCACTTTCGGATGACCTGCCGCAAATAACGAAAGGTAATGAGGCCGCCGCCTCCTATTCCTACTGAGCTGCGCAGAGACCTTCGGGAACTCGCCAACAAGTATGATGAAGAGGGTCGATCCCGAGGTTATGTGTGAAACTTTTTCCGCGAGTCGCCATCCTGCCGGGAAACGACCTTACCCCTGGAGAAGGAAATCGAGGCCCCTTGGAAGCGCTGTGCGAACCCCACTCAATCGCACGATTAAGCCGTGCGTTGAATGGGCGTCCGGCTGACTTTTGTGCCGTGGATCAGAGGCCGCCGCTTGCGTACTGCAACTCGCCAGTGAGCCAGGCGGCGTCGTTCGAAGCCAAAAAGACCGCGATGGACGCGATGTCGCCGGGTTGGCCGGTGCGGCCGAGCGGGGTCTGCGCGACGAGTCCTTTTTCGAAATCGGACCCGATGAAGCCGGCGCTACGTGTGCCTTCCGTTTCGACGATGCCGGGATTGATGGAGTTGACCCGAATTCTCTTTGCCGCGAACTCCTTCGCGAACACGCCGGTGATTGCGTCAATTGCGCTCTTGGTCGCGGTGTAAACCGCGGAGCCCGCAGGTTTGAGGCGGCTGATGCTGGAGCCGATGTTGATGATGCTGCTGCCTTCGCCGAGGTGCTTGACGGCGGCCTGCGTGGTGAGGAGAAGACCGAGGACGTTGATGTTGAACAGCCTGTGGAATTGGTCTTCGGTGATCTCTTCGATAGGGGCGAATTCGTAAACACCGGAGTTGTTGACGAGGATATCGAGGTGGCCATAGTTCTTGATGGCTGCATCGATAATGCCTTGCGCCCCCGCGGCCTTGGAAACGTCACCACCGACGGCAACAGCCTTGCCGCCGGCTTGGGTGATGGCGGCGACAACGCTATCAGCCCCGGCCTTGCTCGATGCGTAGTTGACGACCACGGATGCGCCTTCCGCGGCGAGTGATTTAGCGATGGCGGCGCCAATGCCCTTGGATGCGCCTGTTACGACTGCGACCTTGCCTGTTAGCTTGCTCATGTGTGTTCCCTTCAAATTGGATTGAGTGATGTGAACAGCTGCCTGTGAAGACGGAAAGGCCAGCCTTTCCATTGTTCTATAGTTCACAATATAGGAACTATGGAACAATAAGTCAAGCGCCTGTATACTGCAGAATATGAGACCTCTTTTTCACCCATCGATTGAAGACGTTACCGTTGAAGGCATCCTGCACGCGCTTTCGGACCCCGTGCGTGTGGCCATCTACGCCGATATTGTTGGTTCGGACTGCCCGCAGACTTGCTCTGATTTTTTGAAAGTCAGCGAGAAAAACATTCCAAAATCAACGCTCTCACAGCACTTCAAGGCGCTGCGGGAGGCGGGCTTGATCCGGGGCGAACGACAAGGCGTCGAAATGCACAACACATCCCGCTGCTCGGAAATCGACAAGCGCTTTCCCGGATTGATTGCGGCCATCGTCAAGGCTCACAACGTCCAGTCGGGAGGGAAACGGCGGGCCAGCAAGGGACAAAAGCGAGAGCGCGACAACCTGAGCGCGAGAAACAAATGAAGTGCTTCACTCACTTGATTGAGTGGCTCTCCAGGTGTGGGTATAACCGTTCTAGCCAATACTAACGCTGTAGCGCTGACGGGCGTCGTCGCCCCAAAGGTTGCGACCTCCTTCACCCGCGTGCGCTGACGAGGCGAATTGTCAGATGGAGTGACTTGCAAACGATGAACAGTCTGATTGCGGCCCTCGGTCGCGGCGCAAAACTAAAAACTGCAAGTAGAGTCGTGGTGTGTTTGGCACGGCAAAAGCCCAAGCGCTGGTTAAACCAGCGTCTGACTTCTTTTGCTCGTTCCGGAGCGCACAATAGATTGACGGTAAATGTCATCGACTTGCGCAGGGCAGCTACGTAGTTACCATGATCGGCGCGTCATGTGGGAGCCAAGATGGATGTCAACGCAATCTATGTAAAGACTGAAAAGGGCGAAGAAGAGATTCGCAGCCGCGCTTATAAGTTGCCACAGCGCCTGCGCGTCATACTGATCATGGTCGACGGGAGCACTACCGGGAGCGGCTTGGCGCAAAAGGCGAAGACTCTGGGCTTGTCGGAGGACTTCATGGAGCATTTGTTGGAGGGCGGCTTCGTTGCGCCGCGGACAACCGAGTCGCCGGCACAGAGTCCCGTGGACGCTGCAGCAGCCTTTGTGCCCATGGGCGCTGATGAGTTGACGAATTTTATTGCCGTGCAGAAGTTCATGAATGCCACGGTCAGTGATGCGTTGGGGTTCCGTGGTCTTCCCATGGTGCTTAAAATCGAGCGCGCATCTTCGCGCGCGGAATTGCGTGCGTTGGTCGACGAATTGACCGAAAAACTAAACAAGGCGATCGGCCCACTACGGGCGACGGGAATTGTCGACCAACTGCGAGGCCTGTTGTCGTAATAATCCGTCCCATGCGACTACTCCCGCAACGGTCTCTCGCCGCTCAGCGGGCAGCGCGTCGAACCCTACTTTTTCCTTTCCCATAAACGTCTAATATTCAGCCGGTTAAGTTATAATAGACGTCTGAATTTGGAGGTCGTCATGCCGATATACGAATATCGTTGTTCCAATTGCGGTTTTGAGAAGGAGTATCTGCGCAGGCTGAGCGATCCACCGCTCAGCGATTGTCCGCGGTGCGCCAAGGCCACGTTTTCCAAGAAGGTGACTGCCGCGGGCTTTCAACTGAAGGGTGCCGGCTGGTATGCAACCGACTTCAAGGGTTCACCTAAAGTCCCGGCGTCTCAGTCCGAGGGAAAGGGAGATGCCCCCAGCAATAGTTCGGAAGCCGGCCGGGAGTCGTCCGGCAATAAGGAGCCCGCAGCCGGTAAAGAAGCTCCAGCGAGCAAGGATGCCTCGCACAGCAAAGCGTCCACTGACAACTCCTCCTCTGCCACTAAAGAGTCCTCGGGGAGCAAGCAGGTTGCGGGAAGCAAGGCATCCGCAGGGAGCAAAGAACCCGCTTAGCTGCGTCTGTCGCGTTGGCACTGGCGCCCGCCGCCTTCATGCATCTTTAACTTCGACGTTCCCGCACGCCGGACGCCCCCCTAACGGGAGCACATCATGAGAAAATATTTCATCACCGGCCTGCTGATCTGGATCCCACTGGGCATCACCCTGTGGGTTCTCAGGCTGATCATAGACACCATGGATCAGAGCCTGCTGCTGCTGCCAGAGGCGTATCAACCCCACGCGCTGATCGGTGTGTATATTCCTGGGCTTGGAGCGGCGCTCACCCTGCTCATCGTGTTGGTCACTGGACTCATCGCAGCAAATTTCGTCGGCCGCAAGCTGCTCATATTCGGCGAATCGGTAGTTCAGCGCATTCCCGTGGTGAAATCGATTTATTCGAGCGTGAAGCAGGTAAGCGACACGCTGTTTTCCGACAAGGGAAACGCCTTTCGTAAGGCGCTGTTGGTGCAGTATCCACGGCTGGGTTCGTGGACGATCGCGTTTCAAACCGGCCAGCCGCGCGGTGAATTGGTGAATTACCTGGATGGCGAGCACGTCAGCGTCTATGTGCCGACCACACCCAATCCCACTTCCGGCTTCTTCCTGATCATGCCAAAGAAGGACGTCATCGAACTCGACATGAGCGTGGATGCTGCGCTCAAGTACATCATTTCCATGGGCGTGGTGGGCCCGGGTCAGTCGCAAATCAAACCCCGAAATTAGCTAGCCGGGTGTAGCAGCCTCATTCGCTAAGCCCACTGCACTCGGTAAATCACGATACGGCCGGCGGAAGCGGCAGCAGCCGAATCGCCCAAAATTGCAATGGAAAAAGATATTTATGCGAACTGACTACTGCGGCGCCATTGATACGCGCTATCTGCAACAGACCGTTACTCTGTACGGTTGGACCCATCGCCGGCGCGACCATGGCGGCGTGATCTTCCTCGATATTCGCGATCGTGAAGGTTTGGTGCAAGTGGTCTGCGACCCGGACCGCGCGGACACATTCAAAATCGCCGAATCGGTGCGCAACGAATTTGTGCTGCAAATTACCGGCGTCGTACGTCGCCGCCCGCAAGGCACCGTGAATGCCAGCTTGCGCAGCGGAGAGGTGGAAGTGCTGGCCCATCAGATTGTGGTGCTGAATTCCTCCCTTACCCCGCCATTCATGATGGACGACGAGAATCTGTCCGAGACGATACGCCTGGAGAATCGTTACCTGGACCTGCGCCGTCCCGCGATGCAGAAGAATTTGATGCTGCGCTATCGCGCTTCGATGGCTGCGCGCAAATACCTTGATGCGCATGGGTTCATTGATATCGAAACGCCGGTGCTTTACAAATCCACCCCGGAGGGCGCGCGAGAATTTCTCGTGCCGTCGCGCATCCACCCCGGTCAGTTCTACGCGTTGCCGCAGTCACCGCAGCTGTTCAAGCAACTCCTGATGATCTCGGGATTCGATCGTTACTACCAGATCGTCAAGTGTTTCCGCGACGAGGATCTTCGTGCCGAGCGGCAGCCTGAGTTTACCCAGATCGACGTGGAAACCTCGTTCTTGTCCGAACAGGAGATACGCGGCCTGATGGAAGGGCTGATTCGTTCAGTGTTCAAGGAAGTGCTGGATGTTGACCTGCCGGATCCCTTCCCGGTGAAGACCTTTGCTGAAGTCATGGCGCGCTACGGTTCGGACAAGCCCGATCTACGGGTACCGCTGGAATTTACCGAGCTGACGGACCTCATGAAGACGGCCGAGTTCAAGGTATTCCGCGCCGCCGCCGCTCGCGCCGACGGCCGCGTTGTGGCCTTGCGCGTGCCGGGGGGCGGCACGCTGACCCGCAAGGAGATCGATGAGTATACGCAGCTCGTCGCAATCTACGGCGCAAAGGGCTTGGCATACGTCAAGGTCAACGACAAGACCCAGATCAACGAAGAAGGCCTGCAATCACCGATCGTGAAGTTTCTCAGCATGGAAGTATTGGTGGAAATCCTCAAGCGCACCGGCGCGGAGAACGGGGATTTGATTTTCTTCGGCGCCGACAAGCAAAAAATAGTCAACGATTCGATCGGCGCGTTGCGCACCAAGATCGGCCAACAGCGCGGCTTTTTAGAGGAGGGCTGGCGGCCGTTATGGGTGGTGGACTTCCCGATGTTCGAATATGACGAGGAGGCCAAGACGTGGGCGGCGCGTCATCATCCGTTCACTGCGCCCAAGGATGGCCATGAGGAGTATGTGCTCGCCGATCCAGGCAAGGCTATCGCAAAGGCGTACGACTTGGTGATGCATGGCTGGGAGCTCGGCGGCGGCTCAGTGCGTATTCACCGCCCGGAAGTGCAGGCGAGGGTATTCGATGCTTTGAAGATCAGCGTCGAAGATCAAAGAAAGAAATTCGGCTTTTTGCTCGATGCTCTCAAGTGTGGTGCCCCGCCCCACGGTGGCTTGGCGTTCGGCTTCGATCGCTTGGTGGCGATGATGGCGGATGTGGATCAGATCCGCGATGTGATCGCCTTTCCGAAGACGCAACGCGGTCAGGACTTGCTCACCGGTGCACCATCCAGCGTAGAGGAAAGGCAGTTGCGCGAATTGCATATAAAGCTGCGCAATGTGCAACTCGTGGTTGATACTTAGCCTTCCCGGAGTATCGATAATTCACCATCCGCCTGGCGGGTCAATGAACGGAGAAATGCAGGGCAATGGACTGTCCCCAATGCGGCGCAAGGAATAGCGAAGAGGCCATGTTTCGAGTTTCGCCGCCGGCTCGCGAAAGTGCGACGAAACCGGTCGGCGCGCCGGCCCCGGCGCAAGCGGGCGCCCCGAGCATGGCGCCCGGTTGAGGCCCACCGACACGGATGGCGGCAATGCGGCGAGTGCGCGCCGCGCCGCCTGAAAAATTGACTAAGGTGCTAGAAAAGAGAGCAGCCCATTCATCTGCGGCAAAATGCGTTCAGCCTAAGAAGCTCGATCTGGCCCAGGAAGCGGAATCTCCGGTAAGGTTGATCCCCGGGCCGGAGAATCCGCGACCGCCGCTGCCTGAGGCAGAACTGGTACCGCCGGGATTTGCCGCCGAGCTGCCGGCGTGTGATGCGAAAGGACTACGTGCGGGCGCCTGTTGCACGCAGCAGGGGCGCTCGCGGCACTGCGCAGCAAAAGCGGGCCTTGATCGGGATTGTCACAGGACGCAAGACAACAACCGAGGAGGAGGTTGACACGAATGTCCATGCAAACTTATATCCGCAACGGGTTGGAGGAAGGTGCTGCCGCACTGGCCGATCTCCTGCGTAACGAGACGTCGCTCACCGCGATCGAAAATGCCGCCCAATGCTTGATAGACGCCTTTGCTGATGGCAAACGAGTGTTTAGTTGCGGCAACGGTGGCTCGATGAGCGATGCCATGCACTTTGCCGAGGAGCTCACGGGCCGCTATCGTCTCAACCGGCGCGGTCTGCCAGCCACCGCCATCAGTGACGTAGGCCATCTCACGTGCGTCGCCAACGATTTTGGTTACGAGCAGGTTTTCTCGCGCTACATCGAGTCACATGGGAACGCTGGCGACGTGCTGTTCGCCATCAGCACTAGCGGCACCAGCAGCAACATCATTCGTGCGGCGCACGCGGCCCTCGGGTTGGGTATGCGGGTGATTACGCTTACCGGGCGACTGGATTCGGTGCTCGGAAAAATGGCTGATATCGATGTATGCACGCCAGGTGGCCAGTTTGCCGATCGCGCACAGGAGTTGCACATCAAGGTAATCCACCTGCTGATCGAACTGGTGGAGCGCAAATTCTTTCCCGAGAACTACAGCGTTTAAATTGAAGATTCCTGTTTCGACGCTGGTCGTCATCCACACTCCTGATGTGCAAGTGCTGCTGTTGGAGCGAGCCGACCATCCGGGTTACTGGCAGTCGGTTACGGGTAGCCAAGATGCGGGCGAGACGCTGGTTGAAACGGCGCTACGCGAAGTTGCTGAGGAAACCGGTCTGGACGCCAGACAATTTGCGCTTGAGGATTGGCACAAGCAAAACCTCTACGAGATCTATCCGGAGTGGCGACATCGCTACGCATGCGGCATCACCCACAATACCGAGCATGTGTTCGGGCTCATCGTGCCGGCGCCGATGGCAATTCACGTCGCACCTCGCGAGCATTTGGGGTTCATCTGGTTGCCGTGGCAGGAAGCGGCCGCTCGCTGCTTTTCCTGGACCAATCGCGAAGCGATTCTGGAACTGCCGCGCCGCTTGGGCGTCATGTTCGATGAGCAATCGACGGGTGGAGCCGCAGTGCGGCATGCGCAGGCCGGTGATCTGCCGCGCGTTGCACGTTTCTACGCCGGACTCGGCTATGACGGCGGACTAGCGAAAGACGATATAGTGCTGGTTGCCGAAGTAAACGGGGCGCTGGTCGGTGCTGTGCGGCTCGCGCAGGAGCACGGCGTGCGCGTGTTGCGCGGCATGCAGGTAGCCGCAGCCCATCAGCGCCAGGGTGTCGGGAAGGCGCTACTGCAGCGCCTGGTCGAGCTCGCCGGTGCCGAGCCGTGCTATTGCCTGCCCTACGGACATCTCACCGGCTTCTATGGCGGTGCCGGGTTTGCGCAGGTCAGTCGCGCGGAGTTACCTGGATTTTTGCAGCAACGTCTCGAGCAATATCTGGCCAACGGCAAGAAGGTGGCGCCGATGGTCAGAGGATTGCGCCGTACGTCCCTAGATTTGCGGCAATCGACTTGATCCGTCTACAACCCAACGGGTAGATCCGCTCCATGCTTCCTGTCCTGAATGTAGCTACCTACAACATCCACAAGGGCTTCTCACACTTCAATCGGCGCATGACCGTGCACGAGATGCGTGATCGGCTGCGGCTGCTCGGCGCCGACATCCTTTTCTTGCAGGAAGTGGTTGGCCATAACACGCGCCACGCCGACCGCTTCGAAGATTGGCCTCTGCATCCACAGTACGAATTTCTGGCCGACAAAGTGTGGACCGACTATGCCTACGGCAAGAACTCGGTCTACGGTGAGGGACATCACGGCAATGCCATTCTGTCGCGCTACCCCATCGTAGTTCACGGAAACGACAATATCTCCACCAATCCGCTCGAACAGCGCGGTTTGCTTTACGCGGAAATGCAATTGCCGGCATGGAGAACGTCGCTGCACTGCGTCTGCTTGCACCTCGGCCTATTCGCCAGGGGCCGGCGCAAGCAGTTTACCGCCGTATGTGAGCGCATCGAAGAGTTGGTGCCACCCGATGCGCTGCTGATCGTGGCGGGTGATTTCAACGACTGGAAGGCTGAAGCAAGCTCGGTGCTGCGAAAGAGCTTGCAGCTGCAGGAAGTGTTCGAACTCACCGGTGGCCGTGCGGCGCGCAGCTTCCCAGCCGCTCTGCCCGTGTTGCGCTTGGATCGCATCTACATTCGCGGCTTTACCGTTGCCTCCGTACAAATTCACCGCGGCCCGGCCTGGGCGCGAGTCTCCGATCATGCGATGTTAAGCGCACAGCTCGCGCATCTTTAGCGAGCTACGCCTAGATGCCGATATTTCGTCCAGGCAATCGCATCACCCTGCTGAAAAGCGGAGCAGACCAGTATTTCCCCGCGCTCGAAGCCGCCATCGACGGCGCGCGGCGCGACGTGCACATTGAAACGTACATCTTTGCCGACGACCCGACCGGGCGGCGTATCGCAGAGGCGCTGGTCCGCGCGGCCCAGCGCGGCGTTGCGGTAAAAGTGGTCGTGGATGGGTTCGGTACTCGCGCCTATTCAGGCTCACTACTGACCGAGCTGCATGGCCGTGGCGTAGAGGTTACTCTCTACCGCGTTGAGGCGGTGCGCTTTCGCTTCCGCAGAAATCGCCTGCGCCGGCTGCATCGCAAGATCACCGTGGTCGATGGTCGCATTGCCTTTGTTGGCGGCATTAATATCATCGACGACATGAACACCCCGCGCCATGTGCCGCCGCGCTTCGACTACGCGGTGCGCATCGAAGGGCCGCTGCTCCTGGATATCTATCCGGTGGTACGAAGGTTGTGGCTGATGCTGCGCTGGGTTAAGTTGAGCTACCAAATGGACGATCTCGATGAACCGCCGATGTCCTCCGCTACCGCGGGCGAATGCAGCGCGGCCTTCATCTATCGCGACAACCTGCTCCATCGGCGCGATATCGAGGAGCAATACCTCAGCTCGATCGAGGATTCGCGCTCGGAGATCATCATTGCCAACGCCTATTTTTTTCCCGGCACCAGCTTCCGCCGTGCGCTAGCTAACGCAGCAGGGCGTGGTGTGCGCGTCGTATTGTTACTGCAGGGCCGCGTCGAATACGTCCTGCTCCACTATGCTTCGCGGGCGCTGTACGGAACACTGCTCAACGCCGGGGTGGAGATTATCGAATACCACAAGAGTTTCATGCATGCCAAGGTCGCCGTGTTCGATGAAGAGCTTTCCACCGTGGGCTCAAGCAACATTGACCCATTCAGCTTGTTTCTGTCTCGGGAAGCCAATGTGTGGATTCGTGATCGCGGCTTTAGCCAACAGTTACGCGCCAGCCTGGAAGGTGCCATGCAGCACGGCGCAAAACCCGTAGAACAAATGCGCTGGCGCGATCGTTCCTTTGTGGAGCGGATGATGACCTGGCTATGCTATGGCGTAGCGCGGCTGATGATGGGATTCTTGGGCTATGCGCATCGGTAGCGGCAGTCGGCGCATTGGCTATGCATCACCCCGAAGCCCGTTGCAGGGATTGCGGATGGGAGATTGCCATGCCCCGTCATTTCGCCTCCACATTGCTTGCCATTGGCTTGGGTACGGTTGCTCTCGCAGCCGGTGAAAGCTCGTACGTGGGGCAGGAAAAGCGCGCTATCAAAGCGCTTTCGGAACAGGAAATCGCCGACTACCTGAAGGGCGCGGGCAGGGGTTCATCCAAGGCGGCTGAACTCAATCACTACCCCGGACCGCGCCATGTGCTCGACGCGGCGCAGGGTTTGGCGCTCACGCCGGAGAAGCAGATTAGCCACACAGGCATTGATGGAGGAAATGCATTCGCGCGCCACCCGCCTGGGAGCGCAAATCGTGGCAAAGGAGGGCCGAATTGGATACGTTGTTCGCCGGCGCCTCCGCCGACGGGGACGGGATACGCCTTCTGGCAGCGGAGCTTTCCGTAATGCAAAGCGAGTTCCGACTCGCCCATCTCGATGCGCATCTGGCCATGCGCAAGGGGCTGAGCGATGAACAGATCGCGAAATGCGATAGGCTGCGTGGCTATGGTGGAGAAACCCAAACGAGCATGGACAGCACCACTGAATCGGCGCGCCGCTCGAACTTGGCGAGCGGTGCCTACGGGAATTCGAGCACCACTCGCCCGCTGATCGTTGCGGCGCGCATCCGACCGAACACATCGTTGACGCGCTCCAGCGGCTGCACCTCGCTGCGGCAGTGCACCTTGCCTGCAGCCGCCAACGTCAGCACTTCGCGAATATCCTGTCGCGTTCCCACGGCAGACCCGATGATGCGCGCTTCGCTCGCGACCAGCGCCAGCGCCTGGAAAGTGAGGGGCTCGCTCGGCAGACCCACCACTACGAGCGTTCCGGCGGGTCGCAGTGCGCGCAAAGCGGCGTCGTAGGCGGACTTGGCGGCAGAAGTGACGATGGCGACGTGTGCGCCGCCGAGTGCGCGAATTTGCTTCATGCTGTCGGGTGCGCTCGCGTTGAACGCGTGCTCTGCTCCGAGGGAGCGCGCCAGCTGCAGCTTGTCATCGGCGATATCGACCGCCAGCACCTGTGCACCGAAAGCGCGGGCGATCTGCACTGCCAAGTGTCCCAGGCCGCCCACACCGAATACCGCCACGCGCTGTCCCGGCGCGATGTCTGCTCGCTTAAGACCGCGGTAAACCGTGACCCCGGCACAGAACAGCGGCGCCGCATCGACCGAGCTTAGCGAGTCGGGTATGCGGATCGCGTGATTGGCCTTGGCACGCATGAATTCGGCGTAACCGCCGTTCACCGTCAGGCCAGTGACGTTTTGCTTGGCGCATAAATTCTCACGCCCTTCGCGGCACTGCTCGCAGAGGCCGCAACTGGAATGTTGCCATGCCACGCCGACCCGATCGCCGATTGCCAGGTCGCTTACGGCATCACCGCGCGCGACCACCGTTCCGACTACTTCATGCCCCGGAATCAGCGGCAGCTTGGCGGCTTTGAAATCGCCCTCGAGAATGTGCAAATCCGAATGGCAGACGCCACAGGCCGATACCTCGATGATGAGATCGTCGAATCCGGGCGTCGGTGTTTCGACGTCGACGATCTGCAACGGCTCGTTGAACTGCGAGATCACGGCGGCGCGCATGATGAATAGATCCTCCCGTTTGCAAGGGCTCTACTGCAGATCTACAAGGAACCGATGCGATCTCGGGAGTAGATAATTTTCTGGATCAAGAGAAAATGCCACGCGAGCCGTACGTCCGACGATGCGCTCGCGCGAGACGAAACCGATAAAGCGCGAATCCTTGCTGTTGTCACGGCTGTCCCCCAACAGCAGATATTGGCCTTGTGGCACGAAGATGGGACCAAAGGAGCGCATGGCCGGCCGGTCGGGAAGGATCATGATCGGATGAGCTCTCCCTTGCAGCTCTTCATAAAGCGAAAGATGCGTTTCATGCTTGATGGTTTGCAGCAGCGCCGCTTCAACTGACAGCCCGGCCTTGGCGTAGTCAGCTTCCCTGCCATTGATGCGCAGACGCTCGTCGCGCATTTCTACTGCGTCACCGGGGAGGCCGATCACTCGCTTCACCAGCGCCTTGCTTTCGGTCGGCGAGTCAAAGACCACGATGTCACCGCGCTGCGGATCCTGTCCCGTGGTCAAGCGGATAGTGGTGAAGGGAACGCGCAGCCCGTAGGCCATCTTGTTGACCAGGATTCTGTCTCCTTCGACTAGCGTCGGATTCATCGACCCGCTCGGCACATGCATCCAGTCCGCGATGGCGGAGCGGAAAATCGCCATCAAAGTGAGGAATACAAAGAGCGACCTGTTCGCCGCGAGGAAGCTGGAAAAGCGTGTTGAATAATGCACTGCATTGCTCCTTGTCGCTGCCGCTTACTGGAAAAGAGTACTCGCCAGGCCAGGCGGCAGCGGAGCTGACCATTGTTGAAACTCGCAAGTCAATCAGTCTGCCCGCCGCGCGGATGGCCGCTGGTACATCCTGAACGCGCCGATTGACGTCCTCGACCGCCACCTGCCTGCGCCTGTCTCTACACTCAATACTCATCGCACAGTGCCGTGCCAGGACGGGGAGCTTCACATGCTACATTTGAAGCCGGTGATTTGAAAGCGTCGGGGCAATTTGTTCACGCCACAATCTCAATGCCGTCAACTTTGGCGGGATCTACATCGGGGCAGCGAGGGTCTGGCGCCCGTTATAACGCCACTCCAACGCTCCTCGATCGCTTGGGGCAGGGAACATTATCATGCGCGACTTCGCCATGCACGCCGGGCGCATGCCATCGCGCGCACTGTGCAACGACCTCGTTCCGTAGTGCTCTTCCCCAGCGCTCGGCGCCGGTACCGGGGGCGCAGCAAAGATCGTCAATGACAGCGTCAATGCCGCCGTACTCCATGCTGAATCTGACCTTCGGCAGGACATGCCCGGCGGGCTCGCACTTTGAAGAAGCCGATCCGCATTGCCGGAGAGTTGGATCTCGCGGCAGCTGTCCTCGTCGCAATGATGGTGGAGTTTTACGCTTGAGTCCGAGTATGGACTCGATCGGAATTGCCGCTTTGGAGTGCAGGAAAAAGGGCCCGCCGGGACGCGAGTGTACTTCGGACACGGCATTCCGCATCAAGAGTTCCGTCGTTGCAAACCCGTGTGTGTCGCAGGTCGCTAAGCATGCACATGGGTGTGAGCCAAGCGCCGGCAGGGCGATTGTCGGCGCGAGCAGCCAGGGCTTGGCTGACTAGGTGAGAACAGCGAGCGCGAAAACGGCGACCGAGCCGGCGCTACGGAGCAGCAAGCCAATGCATGCGTTCAAGGGTGGTCTGGGTAGTCGCCCGCTCGCTGCGCGTTCATCGCGGTAAGGGCTCATAGTCTCGCACCGTTGCTAATCCAGCTACGAATCGAGTCGCTCGGCCAATGCTCCGGTATCGCGCGGTTAACTCGGAAAACCGTCGCCAATAGCCGATCGCCTCGAAGCTGAGGGCGGGTTCACTGCCACCGAGGCCGCGCGGCGACAAAGGGAACCTGCAAACTAAACGAAGCGTGGGCCAGGGAGGCCGCGCTTGCGAATCGTTGGGTCTTCATAGAGTTAATCACGGCTTCGCGCATAGCTCTTGAAGAGCAAGAACCGTGCGCCAATTTCTGGTTGTGGCGAGCACGCCGAGCGCCCGTTCGAAGTAGCTGTTGGTCAGCTTTGTCTTGCCGTACCCATCCGGACAGTACAGCATAACCACCCGTCCAACCAATACGGCGCGCTCGTCCGCTGAGGCGGGGAGTTTCAGCGCACGGAAACTGCCCTGTGAAACTGGCTGGAAGAGAAATGTGCCGTGAAGCAGCTTTTCCTCACCGTCCGAGCGCGGCCACAGGGGATTCGAGTTCACTACCCCATCGAGCGCTTTTCCCGACAAGACCAGAACCGGGACCTCATGGGCCAGGTCCTGCGCGATCCGGGCCTTCACCTTGGCTGCAAGTGCGACTCTGCCTGACTGACCCGCTCTAAAGACAACGTTCCCGCTTTGCAGATAGGTGCGAACGTCCTTCAGGCCCAAGCTGGTCATGCTCTCCCGTAACTGCGACATGCGGATTGCGTTCTGTCCTGAGACGTTGATTCCGCGCAGAAGTGCTATGTAGGTTTGCATGCTGGATGAACGCGAGGGTTTGACAAGATCAGAAGCGCAGGGTCCACCCTCGGCCGTCCGCTCGATAGAACGCGCGGCCCTCGCTCTCCGGCCTGCGTGTGCAAGCCGGGCCAACGGGTGAACTCCGGGGTTACGCGCCTGCTTGGCAACCACGCGTCCCATCAATCCGCATACTCCCCGCGACCTTTCGGGTATTGCTTCTCCCAATCGCGACCGTTGACCGGGCTGACGCAGACCTCCTCCACGGTGCCCGGATCGAGGCAACGGGCGTTGACACTGAAACCGTCGGGATGAGAGCGTGGCACGTAGAAGGACTTAATGCCACAAACCGAACAGAACAAATGCTTTGCCGTGCCGGTATTGAAACTGTAGCCTGTCAGCGCTTCGCTACCGGAAATCAGCTTGAAGCGATCTGCGGGAACGAACAGGTGGAGGTAGCCGGCTTTGCTGCATATCGAGCAGTTGCACTCCGCCACCTGCAGCTTCGCGGGTGCGACCAGCTCGAATCGGACGCGCCCACAGTGACAACCCCCAGCATGTGTGATCATGCATCCTCCGATCGATGTGCATAAATATACCTCCGCCCAGCTATTTCCAGCACTTCCTACTTTGCCAGCATGACCTGCGGCGCCCTCACTTCCAGATAGGTAGTCTGGCTACCGCAGGCTACCTGACGTTTCTGGCGGGTATGGCCGCTGTCATTTCGCCTCTATCGCGTAACGTTGAAGCGCTCAGCGCTGGTCTAGCGTCCTCCGGCATAGGTGCTGGACCCGTGCGGCGCAGCCTTGAACTCTGCCAGAAGTTCAGCGCGCGACGACAGTTCGCGCAAGCGAGGATAGGGTGAGGCATTCACGACGTCGGGCAGCATCATCTGCGTGAAGTGCCACGCGACGGTTGCGGTGACACCAGCCTGATTGATCGTTGCTCGGTCAATGCTAAGAGGTCGGTGGACAAGGTCTGCTTCGAGTGCGCCGTAGGCTGCCAGGAGTTGACCCGTGATCCTGGCGACCCAGGGCTCGTGCAGTTTCTCAGGCGGCCGCAAGTTTCGTTCGTAGACAATTTGCACGCTCTTTTCGCATGCGGCCAGCGCGAGACCGATGGCTCGCAGGACGTGCTGACGCTCGGCGGCGTCCGTTGGGATGAGACTCTTGTGCGCAGCGGCAAGGGTTTCGGCATACTCCAGGATGAGAGTCGAATCCATCAATACTTCGCCATCGTCGCAGACGAGCGAGGGAGCTTTCACGACAGCATTAATTCGCTGAAATTGCTCGAACCTACTGAATACGGAAATCGACCGGTGCTCGAAGCGCAAGCCGAGAAGCTGCAGCGAGATCGCCACGCGGCGCACGTAAGGCGAATCGAGCATTCCGATGAGTTGCACCGCTTTTCCTTTCGAGACGGACGGGCTGAACGACGAGGTCTGTACCCGCAGACTAGAGGGGGCTCACGAAGCGACCGCGACGCCGCTCTGATCTTCCTTTCGCCGGAGAGGGCGGAGGTAGAACTTTGTGTCGACGGACACCCTGGGGAACGCACCGGGCAATTCAGACTTAGCGATTTCGCTGAAGCCGTTTTTCTCGTAGAACCGGTGCGCAGCAAGGAGCTGAACGGTCGTGCCCAGGTAGAGCTGGCCGATTTGTTTGGCCGCGCACCAAGCGAGCAGAGTGTCGAGCAGGCATCGGGCGACGCCGTGGTGAGAGCCACGAAACGGCGCTTGAACGAACATTTTTCGCAAAGCTCCCTGCGCATTGCCAATATCCTGCAATGCAATCGTGCCGACCACTCGGGTATCCGCAAGCGCCACCCAAAAATTGCCGCGGTTCTGTTGATAGAAGCCAGGGATGTCGAGCAGGTCTGGTTGGTCGTTGAGCGTAATGGGGATGTCGAATTCCTGCTGGATCGACAGGATAAGTTCCACCACACCCGCACGATGCCGCGCGGAAAATTCAACAACCTCGATCATGCAAGCGCTCCAATCCAGAGATAGCAATGCGTCGGCCGGCAATCCGGATCTTCATTTTGGTGATCTCCCAGTGACCGGGAAGCGCGCCCCAGAATCACGAATAGGCGATGCGGGATCCGGCGCATTTTATTCAGACGGCGTGGCCGCTGTGCGCGCAATGTGCGGGCTATGCGACTGTCGCGAAAGGAAGAGGCGTAAGAGTCGATCTCCAACGCACGCCGGACCGGATGCGAAGGCAAATGCGCTTGCGCCGTAGGGTCCTCATCGGAGGAGTTCATAATGCGGCGGGCGATCGCTACGCAAGCCTCGCGGATCGATACCCTCGGGGCGGCGACCAATTGCGAGACTTCCGCGGCGCCCTTGCGGCAAAGGGAACATGCGAGTCGGGCGCGAAAAAACATAATGCCACCCCTCATAAAAAGTAACGTCTCCTAGTCGTGCAGCATTGACTGCCCATACCGGGAATGGGCCTTTGCCCTGTTTCATCGCCCTTAGGGTTACGCCAGGGTCATCCAGCGGATGCCGGCGATCCAACCAAACCCCACCATAATGCTACCGCCAATTTGCCCAAATGTGGGAGTGGGTGTTGGCGCGGCTATCAAGGGGCGCAGCCCAGGGAGAAGTCGAAGTGCAGCCAGTCATCCCAGCGCGACGCTTAAGTGTTACGTGCGGCCCTCCTGCGAACTCCTTTCGACGACCGCGATCATGTCGAGCTCGACGGCGGCATTCTTTGGCAACTGCAAGACGCCGACCGACGTCCTCGTGTGAATGCCCGCGGACGAAAATACCGAATACAGAACTTCGGATGCGCCATCCGCAACTTCACTTTGCTGCGTGAAGTGAGGCGCGCTTTGCACCTACACCGTGACACGAAGAATCTTTTTTACTCGACCGAGATCGCCGAGAGATTGCCGCGGGAGGGCGAGCGCCCGCATGGTGCAGATTTTGGCCGCCAGCTTGCCTTGTTCGACAGACGTTTCCGCACCGACGCGGCCGGTCACTACCACTGTACTTCCCACGCGGGGAATTTGACCGCTGATGTAGATCTCATCTGCTTGCTCTATCGTTGAAACATACTTGCCGCCAATGGCGATCTCGCCGTCAAAGCTGTGGCCGATCTCTGCTGCGACTTGCTCAAACAGCTTGTTCCTTGATGGCTCCATCACAGCTATTGCTCCGCGGCGTTTTGGCGAAAGCGCGATAACTCTTCGCGTAGCCAATCGGCACCGTTTACGGGCGAGCCGCCTCCGCATCGCACGTGGTAGGCCTGGCCACTCATGCTGCTCGCCGTCGCGGCCCGAGCGATGAAGTCTTCGGCACTATGCACGAGATTCTTTTTCGACAGGTAATTGTATTTCATCTCGAGGTGCTCGCGCGCCTGATGCGCATCGTGCCACGTTCCATTTCTGAAGAACTCGCAACCCGAGCGGTCCAAATAAGTCAGCAAATGAGTGACCTCGTGTTGCGATTGGCTGGGCGGCGGCGCAGACCACGCCATGATTGAATGTGCAAAGCCCAATGCGAGAGCAAGAGATACCAGTCGTCGCGCTTTTACCACGGTATGTCTATCGTGAGCACGTGAAGACGACGTTACCAGGGATCGTAGGTGCCAAAGCTCCATAGATGACCCTCAAAGTCGCGGCAGTGCCGCAGAGACATGTTTCTCTCCCATCCAGCCGGTGACGATAGGGGCAGCATGGAAGACGCAGGTTTGCCCACAGTACGTTGCCGTTCATGTGCAGGTGGTGTGCAGCATGTACGGGTGATTTTCCAGTAAACGCCCGAGTACACAAAGCTCAAGACAATAACTCAACAAGACGGGAACCAAGGGACGTAGCGCTGCCAGGTCGTCTCCATGCGGCACCTTCAACTCAAGCACCATGATGGTGATGATGATGGCGATCGCTCCATCGCTGAATGCTTCCAGCCTGCTTTTGCACATAGCAGCGCTTGCTTCGCTTAAGAGAACTTCCAGTGGATCAACGCAGCGGCGCCGACCGGCAGGAAAAGGATGACGAGAAAGATCGGCAGCTCTTCGATGAATGAATAGCCTGCGCGTGAAACGCCGATCCACAGGTTGGCTGCGGCGACAAAAAACCAGATCGCGATGAAGACACCCATCGCCCTGTTCATGAGTACGGTGCCATTGCGTCCGAGCAGCCGAGCCACACCCAGGCAGACGCCAAGCAAAAGCATGCCGCCAACCACTATCAAGACCGTGCGCATTGCGCGTCTCCCGGTATCGTTACTGGGCAAAGAGCGAAGGCCGCAAACATGATACAGGCAAGAGGAAGCTCATCGTGCGGCACTCCGAGTAATTCCTCCGGGAGGCGACCCAATGTTGTTGTACGCTTCGAGCCTGCGCACTGTCCTTGAACTAACCACGCGGCGAAGACGGCGAGCCATGTTTAGAGTTGGGGTGGTTTGCGCTCCGGACTTCACTTCGGACCCGCGAGCCCCGATCACTTCGAAGCCGAAGCATTCCCGCACTTCCGTTCCGATAGATCGCTGGGCCCAATCGTACAAAGCGATAAGGCGATTGCCTGCTTCAGCGAGTGGCACGAAGTCTTTCTTGCAGGATGCCCGAGAAGTTTTCTGGCGCAACATTCCTCTTAAAAGCGTGGCCAGGGCTGGGACGCCCAACGCCCAAAAGCGTTGCAAAAGGACTCTATCGCGCGTTCAAATAGCGCCGCTCTATCGCTTTTCCTGCCGTCCTAATCGGCACGGTTTGGCTCCCGGGCCCATCCGTCCTAGGTCCGCACGAACGGACCGCGACGGTTCAAGCGATGCTCCTTGGCACATGCATCACCGTGTAGTCCGCTACACCATTCAACAACTGGAAGAGCAACGAGAAAGGCTACGAACCCGCTTAGCGCTTTTCCGGTGGAATAGTTCTGATCTGCGCCGAGAACCGTGCATGAGCAGCGGGATCAACCGGTCTGTGTTTGACCTGGGTACTCGCGGGGTCCTTGCCAAGGAAATTGTCGCCCTTCCAGTTCTGGGACGGTCTGATGGGTCTCGGAACAAAACCGCCGCCGCAATTCGGGCAGACGTTTCCGAGAACATTATCGACGCACGTTGCGCAGAATGTGCATTCGTAGGTGCAGATGCGTGCTTCAAGCGAGGCGGGTGGTAGGGCCTTGTTGCACTGTTCGCAGGTCGGTCTGAGCTCGAGCATGTTGACTCTTTCTATGACGGCTAAACGCCGGGCGTCGCCGCGAAGGGAGACGTCCGCGGCGACGGCCTCCCATGCTGCAATACCGCCGGCAGCGACCCGAATAAAGGATGCGCTTGAGGACGAGCGACGTCTTGGCAATGCGACAGCATGCGGGGGAGCGACTTTCCAGCTTCCTGATGAGATGCTCCCACTCATAGTTTAGCTGACCCCTCGTTACGGTAAGGAGCTCAACATTTCCGCTACGACCGATCTTCGTCGCGTCAAAGCGATAACCACGCTTCTTCGCTTCGGTATGGACGAGGCCGAGTCCACCGCAATTGACTTTCCGGGCGTTGCGCAGGCGCGGAAACGCACCAACGGAGGATGATGCCTGTAGCCTGGCGTTTGCCCGAGGAGGACCGCCCGCGCAAGCAGCGCTTCCCGCCACAACGCGACCAGGCCCGTGCAGAAAAGCCAGAGCCGAGCGCTAGCGCCTGGGCCCGAGACGTTACAGGTTCAGGCGATGCGAGGACTTTTGCAGCAGCGCACGGCGCGCCACTCCGCTACGCTTTCACCTCAGTGCTCCCGCCCCCTAGTATCCCAGTCCCGCGTCCGCTCCACAGCCCTGCGCCAGTCACTCAGCAGTTGCTGGCGTAGCGGCCCCTTCATCGTGGGTTCGAAGACGCGCTCCGCTTGCCATTGGGAGCGAATCTCCTCGTTATCTTGCCAGTAGCCCGTTGCAAGTCCGGCCAAATAGGCGGCGCCAAGGGCGGTGGTTTCGGTGACTGCTGGGCGCACGACGCGCACACCCAACAGGTCGGCCTGGAATTGCATGAGCAGATTATTGACCGACGCGCCGCCATCGACGCGCAACTCGGCGAGTGTGATCCCGGTGTCCTCTTGCATTGCGATGAGTACATCGGCCACTTGAAAGGCGATACCTTCGAGCGCGGCCCGCGCCAGATGCGCCCTGGTGGTGCCGCGGGTGAGGCCGAGCAGCGCCCCGCGCGCGTAGGGATCCCAATGTGGGGTGCCCAGTCCCGCGAAAGCAGGGACCAGATAGACGCCGTCGCTGTCGGGGACGCTGGCCGCCAGCGCTTCGACCTCGGAAGAAGACTGGATGACGCCCAGCCCGTCGCGCAGCCATTGCACCACCGCCCCGCCCACGAATACGCTGCCTTCGATCGCATACTGGGTCTGGCTGGCGATCTGCCATGCCACCGTAGAGAGCAGCTTGTTCTTCGAGGGCGTGGCCGTGGTGCCGGTGTTCATCAGCATGAAGCAACCGGTGCCGTAGGTGTTCTTGACCATGCCGGGCTCGAAGCAGCATTGGCCGAACAGGGCGGCCTGCTGATCGCCCGCCACGCCGCTGATCGGGATGCGCGCTGCGAACAGGTCGCCGGCGGTTTCACCGATCTTTGCGCTGGATGGGCCGACTGTGGGCAAGACGGAAGGCGGGATTTCCAGCACGCGCAGCAGCTCGTCGTCCCAACGACCCTCGCGGATATTGTAGAGCAGGGTGCGAGAGGCATTGCTCGCGTCGGTATAGTGCACGCGACCGCCGGTCAGATTCCAGATGAGCCACGTATCGACGGTTCCGAAGGCGAGTCGGCCGGCCTCGGCTTTCGCTCGTGCGCCCGGCACGTTGGTAAGAATCCAATTCAGTTTGGTACCGGAAAAGTAGGGGTCGAGCAGCAGTCCGGTCTTGCGCGTGAACATGGCCTCCAGCCCCTCGGCCTTGAGCTTGTCGCAGAAGGCGGCAGTGCGCCGGTCCTGCCATACGATGGCATTGCAGAGCGGTTCGCCGGTCGTGCGGTCCCACACCACCGTCGTCTCGCGCTGGTTGGCGATGCCTACGGCGGCCACGTCCGCAGGGGCGGACAGGCCGGCCCGGACCAGTGCTTCTGCGGCCACGCCGCTTTGGGTGGCGAGAATGTCGCGCGGGTCGTGCTCAACCCAGCCGGACTGCGGGTAAATTTGCGGGAATTCACGTTGTGCGGCGCCGACGATCTTGCCGGCATGATCGAACACCAAGGCGCGGGAGCTTGTGGTGCCCTGGTCAAGTGCGAGAATATATTTCATGGCTCTCCTAATTCCTGTCGGGTGCTGCAAACAGGGCGTTTATAGCATCGGGCCGGTCAAATCGGAATCGGCGAGCCCGGATTATTTCCATTATCTTTGCTATAAGCGCATGACCTTTGCTATAACCTTATGACCGACAGCCTAAACGGCGCGAGCAGGACGGAAGATTGCAGAAGAATAAGCGGTGCGGCGAGGGGCCTGTAGCAGCTAGGGATGACGGCCACAATACCAGGGATGTCGGCATCTCGGCCGAGGAGGATTCCTGCGCGAGTGGGCCTGACGTGTCACGAGTGGCGGCCCGTGCTGCTGCTTAGGCGCTTGTCCGCGGTCGTCCTTTTTGCTGGAGGAGTGGGATGAAACGGCTTTTGTTCGTTGCTTTGGTTCTGCTTATCGGTGCAATCGCAGCGTTCGCATTGATCTCTCCCAAGATGGCCGGCATAAGCCAAGCGCTCGCCGTCACTGCGCCACCCGCTGCAGCGCCCGCGGTTACGCGACCGGTACCGGAAAAATCCAGCGTCGACCAGGACGCACCTTATCTCGAGGCTTGCGCCCGCGAGGGTTTGAATGAATCGGAATGCGTCGGCCGGCTGATCTGGTTCAAAGCCACGGCCGGCAACGATCGCTTCCACACCTACACCTTCGAGCAGCGCATCGGCGTGCTGATCGATTGGTTCCGGGTGTTGCGCACCGACCAGCGCGATGATCGCTTCCACGCCTGGGGCATCATCAACGATCCGGCCTGCTGCAAGCCCGGCGATGCTGACTGCCCGGCGAAGACGCGTGAGGAAACCTACGGTTTCGACTGGTGTCCGGGCGACGACGTGCTTCTCAAGTATGTCGGCAAATCCGGCTATGTCGATCCGGCATGCGGTTTGAAGGACGCCGCGCTCGACCCGGATGATCCGCACACCAAGGGTGGCAAGGTCGATCAACGCCACACCGCGTGCGATCTGAAATTCGGTACCTCGACGGGCGCTCTAGGTATTCGTAAGTTTCCCAACCCGCGCTTCGATGCGGAGAAATGGCGGCAGTTGAATGGCAGCCCGGGAACATGGGAAGGCTTCGACAAGAAGATGGTGAAACAGACCGGCATTCCCTCGGATGAGCGAGTGAGCAAGCAGGCCGACCCGTCCTACGAGCCGCCATTCCTCATCGGCACTTCCTGCGGTTCATGCCATATCGCCTTCGATCCTGCCAATCCGCCCGCCGACCCGGCGCATCCGAAGTGGGAAAATATCAAAGGCCTGATCGGCAACCAGTACACCCGGATGTCCGAACTGCTCGGGTCGGGGATGTCGCGCAATAGCCTGGAATGGCAGATGTTCGCCCATCCGCGCCCCGGTGTTACCGATACTTCGGCAATCTCGAACGATCAGGTCAACAACCCCGGCACCATTAACGCCATCATCAATCTGTCGCAGCGCGATACATTCCCCGGCGAGGTCATCAGCAAGTGGCGCAAGGTGGAAAGTTGCAGCGCGGAGAAGGACGAGGACAAGTGCTGGTGCGAACCGGGTTATGACAACAAGTGCTGGCTGAAGAGCACGCGCAGCGATGACAAGACTCCCGTTAGAGTCGCTGGGCAGAAGAAGGTGTTGGACGGGGTGCACCACATCCTCAAGGGCGGCGAGGATTCCATCGGTGCCTCGGAGGCGATTCAGCGCGTCTACTTCAATATCGGCTCCTGCTCCGAACAGTGCTGGGTCAATCATCTGACCGACCTTCGGCAAGTCGATCCGCAACAGAGAGGCTTCGGCCAGACGCCTTTCATCATCGGCCAGTGCCGGCGTGATTGCCCGAACTTTCGTGCCATCGAGGACCGGCTTGCCAACGTTCTCGATTTCTTCCTCTCTGCCGAGAGCGACGCGACGGATCTGTACGCCGCGAAGAATAGAGAGCGCAAGGAAAAGAACGCCCAGGCGCCTGAATACACGCGGCAGGATCTGGTGATCGACCTGGAGAAGGAATTCGGTCCTGGCGCAGTGAGTCGCGGCAAGCAGGTATTCGCCGCCAACTGCGCGCGCTGCCATTCCAGCATCTCGCAAGAGGCGGGTGGCCCGTTCGAGAATCGCGATTTCTACGCCGAAGTGGACTACGGCAACCGCAAAATACGCACCGACTTTCTCGGCAGCGATCAGCCCACGCCGGCGACCGAAGTAGGCACCTTCCGCTGTCGCGCGCTGCATTCCAACCACATGGCCGGACATCTCTATGCCGAGTACGGCTCGGAAACGATGCGAGGTCAGAAAGTGGTCCCGGACATCGCGGAGAGCGGCATTTATAAAAACGGCGGCCGCGGTTATTACCGCAACATCTCGCTGCTCAATGCATGGGCGAGCGCGCCGTTCATGCACAACAACGCGGTGGGTCCCGAGATCTGCGGCAAGCCGCAGAACAAGGAAAATGACTTCTTCCGCAGCCGCTACGTGGACGCGAACGGACAGCTCCTCGACAAACAGCCCGAATGCCTGCGCTACGATCCTTCGGTGGAGGGGCGTTTCGAGCTCTACAAGCGATCCATGTTCGACCTTCTGCATCCCAAGGAGCGCGGCGCCAAGACCACGTTGACCGATCAGGACATCATCGTCGATCTTGGCGTTCGCACTTGGGATGGCAAGGAAGAGAAGGGTCTAGGCGGATTGAGCGAGGTACGCGTTCCCCAAGGCAGCCACGCCGGTTTCATCGGCGGCTTCATGCACAAGGAATTCATCCGTGACTTGTTCTGGGCGCTAAACGATCCGCAGCAACTCGACACCGTGGGCAGGAAAGCTGACACTCCTGAGCTGAAAGCCATCGCCGGGGATTTGTTGAAAAATCCTGCCCGATTCGCCGAGGTGCTGAAGGAGAAGAAGGCGTTCCTTCAACCGCGTTACGAAAGCTGCATGCAGGAGATTGAGAACGAAGGCCATCGCTTCGGCGAGGACTTATCGGAGGCGGACAAGAAAGCCGTTACGGCTTTCCTGGCGACGTTGTAGCCCGCGGAAGCTGGCTCGCCGCCGGCGGAAAGCTTGCGCTGCAAAAGCACCGAAGCCTTTCTCAGAGGAAACAACCATGCGATTTGCCGCAACAATTGTCTGTCTCCTTGCGCTCCCGATGTTTGCGCTCTCGGCCTGCGACTGGTTCAAGTCCAAGGGCCCGGACATCAAGTACGCGCCCTACAGCACCAACTATCAATCGAAGCCCGACTTCGCCCAAGTCGAATACAAGTACCCACTTAGCGCTGCCGACCTCGCTAAGATCACTCCGGAAAATATCACCAGGCTTGACCAGGAACAACTCGACCAGATCTATGCGCGGCTCAGTGCCGGACCGATTCCCGACGGTCCATTCGATGGGCAGATACTGTTTCCACGCGGCTCGAGCGGCAAGTTTCGCAGCGCCGAGCTGGCTGGCGGCTTTGCTACGATGGCCTTGCAGTTGAAGGGCTACGAACTGGAGAAGGTCGGTGAGGCGTTATGGAAGGGCAAGGTGTTCTATCGCGACGAGCGCGTTCTGCGCAATCGCATCGACGATTTGACTGCGCTGCAGAAAGTCGGCATGGTAGTCGGCAATCCGAAAAAGACGTCGGTGAACGGCAAGGAAACGTGGTTGCTCTTTCCGGCCAAGCTCTATTGCGGCCAGAGTCTGGTCGATTCCCGCCGCGAGTCGGTGATCATCGACTACTTCTTCAGCGACGAGATACCCGGTTATCAGGAGAACCCGGACTTTCTTGCCGGCCGGCGCGGACTGCGCGTGCGCGACGAAATTCGCATGGTGCGGCCTGGCTTCTACCTCGGGCGCGCTTACCTCGACAAGATATTCGGACTTAACTTCACGCTCTACAACAAGGAAATTGCGGAGCGTGACGGTGACGCATTCGTGAAGACCGGACAGGTGAAGGAAGACTGCTGGACGGGCACGCAGCACCGAACCGTGGCGGCGAACCAATGAGGATGGTGACATTGGGGGATTGATTGTCCGAGACTTCCAGCCCACGACTAAAGTGCTGATCCGGAAGCCTTCAGACCGATTGCTTGCTCTCTGCGTTCGCCCATACCCAAGTACACGGAAACGACTTACTGAGCGAGAACTGCGTGGGGCCATGGTTCGCGACAGTCGTTAGACCATTCTGCGCAGGGAGGTGGGCACCGAGGCATGCACTGCACGCCTCAATTGGCCTGCCTCCCGTCGGCCGATGAAGACACCATCGAAACAGCTGGCCGTGTTCCTATCGGTTGTATTGCTGGTCGTGGTCGGGGTTGCAGTTTGGAACAGTTCACGGGGGCCGAGGCCGCAAAAGGTGCCAGAGGCGCCGGGCAACTGGCCCCCACCCGCTAGTTATCGAATCGAGAAGGACATCGCGTGGGTCGTGGATCCGCGCGTGCCTGGCGACAATCTGCCGCCGGTTGGCCGTTCCCTGTTCGATTTTCTGGTTGTGGAGAAACACGACGGCCAATTCGACTATGCAGTGCCGTTTCCGTTCACTGCGCTGATGCGGCGCATGGAGCAACGTGTGCGCCCCTCTGGCGCAGAGCCTGTACTGAAAACGGTGCTGATTCCACTTGGCCGCTCGCTGCAGCGAACCGCAGGGGCGCCCGAGTTCTTCAGATATCCGCGGGTGGTGGTAGCCACCGATGGGGAACCGGCCGATTTGCCAATTTCGACAAGGGGCCGCGAAGACCGTCTTCCGCTGGATGCAGATCCGGGAACGATGCTGCTCAAGGATCGGATTTATCTCGGTTATCAGGAGAAGGTCGATCTCATCGAAGTGATCAGCTACAACGAAGCGGCGGGGCGCTTCGAGTTTCAACTCGTGAAGGACTATCGACCCGGCGGCCAGCCCAGAGTTTTCTATGCCAACCGTGCGGTGTGTACCGCCTGCCACCAGAATGGCGGACCGATTTTTTCTCGCCAAGTATGGGACGAGACCAACGCCAATCCGAAAGTCGCGGTGTTGTTGCGTGCGCAGAGCAAAGACTTCTACGGCATCAAGATCGACCGCGGCGTGGACGTGCCCTACGCAATCGATAACGCTACCGATCGCGCCAATCTATTCGCCGTGCAGCAATTGCTGTGGCGCGAGGGCTGCGGTGGCGGTGAGTCCGACGCAGTGCAGTGCCGAGCGGGGCTGCTTACCGCGGCCCTGCAATACCGGTTGAGCGGGCGGGAGCAGTTCGAATCGACCTCCCGCGAATACCGCGATCACGTCGCGGCACGGCTCGCCGCGTACGGCCGCAAACACTGGCCCAACGGGCTGGCTATCGGCAATCCCGATCTTCCCAACCGCGATCCCTTGCCAGGGGAGCGGCTGTCCGCCGATTTCGTGCAGGCAAGCGTTCATGCCAATAACTCCGGGACGCAACAGCAGTTGAGTGCGCTCGCTGATGTTGCTGCTGCGTTCGATCCGTTGAAGGCGCGTCCGCCGTTGGAAGTGTGGCCGTTGTCGCGAACCGAAGACGCTGCCAGGGCGGTGATTGGTGTGGCGGAGTTCATCGCCGAACCCGATATTGCGCGGCTCGACGCCAAGCTGTTCGAGGCGGCGGCAGGCGCAGGCAGTGTCCGCCACAACTATCGTGCCGCCTGCGCGGTAAGGCAAACACCGCTCACAGCAGAGCGCAAGCGCGTCGACTTTGACTGCCGGAGCGGTGCACAGCCGGGCTTGGCGACCGAGGGATATCTGGAAACCGAGGGGCAGCGCTCAGTGCGTGGCTCGCTCGATCGCTTGCAGTTCGGTCGCGGACGGATGCTGACCGATATGCCATTGGCCGCCTCGCATACGACGTCAAGTCGGAGCGGCGGACAGGCGGTGCTCGTCCCCCAGCGCGGTGGCCGCCACGTACGCCTTGCCGATGGGAGCGCCGTGGAAAAAATCGACTTCGCATGGAGCGGCTCCAGTGGAACGGTAAACGCGATTGTCGTGCAAGACTTCGCCCCCGTGCACAAGGCGATTGCCGCCATGGTGCGCGACAACGTGGCCAGCCGCTTCGATGGCCTTTCCGCGCAGCCATTCCGTCGTGCAACGCTCCTGCCCGGACTCTTTGCCCACTTAGGCTTGGTGACCGGTCGCTGGTGCTGCCTGGACGATGCCGGCATGCCGGCGCCGGCGCTTGAGACTTTACCGCCCGCTACCTGGGCGACGCCGCCTCAGGCGGACGGCCTGCGCGATTTCTATCGCTATTGCGCGCAGTGCCATCTGACGGCGGAGCGCAATCCACCCAACTTCCTGGCCGGTGAGGCGCAGCAAGTCAGTGCGCAACTGGCACACTGTGCGCCACGCATCTATGTGCGACTGGCCATGGGTCGCAACAATGTGGAGGCACGCGCGAAAACGCCCATGCCGCCAGAAAATGCTTTGCATGGGCTTGGCTTGTCTGCCGAGGGCTGGCGCGATGGCGCCGCCCTGGCGGCACTTTCAAGCTACACGAGCGACCTGTTGCAGCAGGAGACGGGAGAGTCACCGCGCCTGGATCAACTCCTGGCGAACGGCTACGAACGCTTACGCCCGTGCTTGCCCGCGCCCGGCTAACTTGAAAGCCGATATTTTCATTAACGGACACTCGGACATCTGCGAACGCGAGTCACCCACGCCGTGCTAAGGGCAATTTCCACGACCTGAGGGAATAACGATGAATCGACGAGATCGACTAGGCGCGACGCTAGATTCCGGATCCAGGTGGTGTCGGGGCCTGCTGATCGTGTTGGTCGTGCTGATCGTTGTACCGGGTATCGTCGTGCTCTATCTCGCCCAGCGTTTTCTCGGCGATTCCGCGGTGACGTACTCCAATATGGAAGACCAGTTCAAGTACGGCTCGACCGGGGGCGAGCACGAGTTCGGGTTCCCCTATTGGATATTCCAGGCGTTGCCCCAGGTCTGCGCGGAGCATTTGGCGGGCAAGGGCTATGCATCGCTGGGTCTCATCTACGAGCCGAACAAGGATCTTCCCGTTGGCATGTCACAGCGTCGCTACCAGGGAATCGATCGCACGTTTCTCAACTGCGCTGCGTGCCATACCAGCACGGTGCGCGATACACCGCAAAGCGTACCCAAGGTGTATACGGGGATGCCCGCGAACACTTTCGACATCATGGAGTTCCAGAAATTTTTCTTCAGTTGCGGAGTAGACGGCAAGTTCAGCAAGGAGTACATCATTCCGGAGGTGCGCCGGCTCCTCAAAGTGCGCGGCAAAGATCTGGATTTGATCGACCGCTACGCCGTCTACCCGCTCGCTATCTGGATTATGCGCGAGCAACTGTTGCGCCTGCGCGGGCGCTTCGAGTGGGTATTGAAGGAGCCTTTGTGGGGACCAGGACGGACCGATACCTTCAACCCTGGCAAAGCCGGTTACTTCCACTTCGACATGCAACAACTGCCCGAGCGTGAACTCAAAGCGCCGGTAGATTTTCCGTCGATCTGGAATCAGCGCCAGAAGACCGGCATGCACCTGCATTGGGATGGCAACAACGGTAAGGTGGCAGAGCGCAACAAGAACGCTGCGTTTGGCACCGGCGCAACTCCGCCCACTATCGATTTGGAATCGATCGGCCGCATCGAAACTTGGCTGCTCGACCTCAAGCCGCCGCGCTACCCCTATCCCATCGACGCCGCCAAAGCGGGGCGCGGTGCGACGATCTACGCCAATTCGTGCGCCGCCTGCCACGGCGCGAACGGACAGCAGTTCGCAGCCAAAGAGGCGCCACGCGAAACCGATTGCCTCAAGCCGGGCGAGTCAGAGGACATTTATGGTGACGAAGTCGGCAAGCTCACACCGATCGCCGAAATCGGTACCGACCGGCGACGCCTGGACTCCTTCAGCTACCTGCTCGCAGTGAACATGGGCACACCGTACGCCGGTACGCCGGATCGTTTCTGCCACTACCGCAAGACTTTCGGCTACGCCAACCTCCCGCTCGACGGACTGTGGCTGCGTGCGCCATATCTGCACAACGGCTCGGTGCCCACGCTGCGTGACTTGCTCGAACCCGGTGAAAGGCGACCGGCGCAGTTCTACCGCGGCTATGACGTCTACGACCCAGACAAGGTGGGCTTCGTATCCAACGTCGCCGAAGAGGCGGGGCGCAAATATTTCCAGTTCGATACGACGGTTCCGGGGAACGGCAACGCTGGTCATGAGGGCAAGCGCTACGGCACGGAGCTGTCGCCGGAGGACAAGACTGCGCTGGTCGAGTTCTTGAAAACGTTTTAGACGAGTTGCGCATCAAGGCGCCTCACGAAAAACGAACAGGCGATGCACACGTTACGAACGAGGGAGTAGGCCATGGCGAAATCTGAAAGATCCCGCTGGAAATTGAGCAAAGGGAAAACTGCTCTTTGGATATTGGGCATTCTGGTCGCCGGCGGCGGCTACATCGGGTGGGATCGCGGCTTCCATGAACACCCGCAGCCGGACTGGGTGAGAGCGACTCCGGAGATGCGCTTCAAATACGCTTCGATCGGCGCCGAGAACGATGCCGGCATTCCGTATTGGATTTTCTACTTGCTGCCGCGCATGTTTCCTGAAAAGCTCCCCGGCCCGGGTGGCTACGCTTCGCTGGGTGTGCCGTGGGAGCAAGGCCAGGAGTTGCCGGTCGGATTCACCAAGAAGACCATCGGCTTTCCGCGTGTGGCCAACAACTGCGCGGTTTGCCATACCGCGACGATGCGCACCAAGGCCGACGCCATTCCCACCTTTTATGTTGCCAGCCCCGGTCACACGACCAACGTCGCGGGATTCTTTCGCTTTTTGATCGACTGCGCCAAGGACCCGCGCTTCAACGCCGACAACCTGATGCGTGAAATCAATCTTGTCACCGATCTCGATCTGATCGACAAGATGCTCTATCGCTTCTTTATCATCCCCATCACCAAGAAGCGCCTGATCGAACGCGAGGCACAATTCGCCTGGCTTTATCGCAAGGATTTCCCCGATTGGGGCAGAGGGCGCGATGACGCGATGAATCTCACCAAGTACTTCATGGTGAAGCAGCCGATGGACGATACCTTTGGTCCCACCGACATGCCGTCGGTGTGGAACCTGAAGAAGTACCAATGGGATAAGGGCATGCGCATGAATCTCGCGGGTGACAGCAACGACGCCTATTCGGTCATCATGGATTCGGCACTCGGCCTGCTCGGAGCGGCGCCCGCGCATAAGCAGGACTTTCTCGATCAAGTGGCCTGGCTGCACGATTACCTGGGTAACATTCCTGCGCCCAAGTACCCGTTCCCGATCGACGCGCAAAGGGCCGCGAGCGGCAAGGGCGTGTTCGACAAGAATTGCGCGAGTTGCCACGCCAGCGAGCGCACCGGCACGCCGCTGCCGCTCGCCGAAGTGGGGACCGACAGAAACCGCATGGATTCGTGGAACAAGCAAGCGGCGATCGTCGCCAACAAGGTCGTCAAGGACATGGGGCTGGAACGCAAGGGGCTGGTAGAGGAGGACCCCAAGGGCTATGTCGCTGCCTTCCTCGACGGCATCTGGCTGCGCGCGCCTTACCTGCACAACGGCTCGGTGCCGAATCTACACGATTTGCTGGAACCGGTTGCCAATCGGCCGAAGGTTTTTTATCGTGGCTATGACGTCTACGATCCGGCGAGCGTTGGGTTCGTGAGCCAAGGGCCCGAGGCCCGGGAGGTCGGCACCAAATTGGACGTGACTCTCAAGGGCGGAGGTAATCAGGGGCATGAGTTCGGGACAACGCTTCCGCCGGAGGACAAGGAGGCACTCATCGAATATCTCAAGATGTTGTAGTCATTCGAGCGGGCTCATGGCCAGCGAGCGCCCATGAGCTCGGCCGCGCCTTTTGCCGCGGTGATGAAGGGTGATCGAAACGTGCGGCAATGATGCCGTCCCTGGACAATGGAAGGCGTAGTCAGCCATGAGCAAGACGATCGTCTTTGTACACTGCGCCTGGATGACGCCGTTGCCATGCCGATCGTTTGCCTTCGCCAGACGTTAGGCAGGCTATTGACCAAACGACAAAACGACTGCGGGGAAAGTGCTTATGGGGCGAGAGCCGGTCTATGACCTGCTCATCGTGGGAGGCGGCATCAACGGGGTCGGCATCGCCCGCGATGCCGCCGGGCGGGGCTTGTCCGTGCTGCTTTGCGAACAAGACGACCTCGCCGGCCATACTTCCTCGGCCAGCACCAAGCTGATCCATGGCGGCTTGCGCTACCTGGAATATTGCGAGTTCAACTTGGTGCGCAGGGCGCTCCAGGAGCGCGAAGTGCTGTTGCGTGCCGCACCGCATATCATTCGGCCGCTGCGTTTCGTCATGCCGCATGACGAGAACCTGCGCCCCGTCTGGCTGATTCGCGCCGGCCTGTTTCTCTATGATCATCTCGGCAAGCGTGAATTGCTGCCCGCGTCCACCTCGGTTGACTTGCGGACCCATCCTGCGGGTAGGGCGCTGAAAGCCGAACTTAAAAAAGGCTTCGTCTACTCGGATGCTTGGGTCGATGACGCGCGCCTGGTGGTGCTCAATGCGATGGATGCCTCGGAGCGCGGTGCAGCCGTGCTGACCCGTACTACCTGCGCGTCGGCGCGGCGCGGCGCTACTCACTGGGAGGCAAGGCTGCAGCCCGCCGGAGCTCCGGCGCAAAGCGTCAAGGCGCGTGCGCTAGTTAATGCAGCGGGACCCTGGGCAGTGAGTTTGTTGCGCGATACGCTCGCCGTGACTCCGAAGCGAAACCTGCGCATGGCCAAAGGCAGCCACATCGTCGTGCGCAAACTGTTCGATCACGACCACGCCTACATTCTGCAGAATCCCGACAAGCGAATCATCTTTGCCATTCCCTTCGAGGGCGAATTCACCCTTATCGGCACCACCGACATGGAGTTCGTGGGTGATCCGGCAACTGCCGCGATCGCAGTGGCTGAAACCGCTTATCTGTGCGAAATGGCGAATCGTTACTTCACACGCAAGATTTCCTCGGCCGATGTGGTATGGAGTTACTCGGGCGTGCGGCCCCTGCTCGAAGACGAGTCGGCCGAGCTTTCCGCAGTGACCCGCGACTACGTGCTCGAGTACGACGCGGCTGCCGAGCGTGCGCCGTTACTCTCGGTGTTCGGCGGCAAGATCACAACCTATCGGCGACTTGCCGAGGAGGCGATGGATCTGCTCGGGCCGGGCCTGGGGGGGGTTCGCCCGGCGTGGACCGCGCGCGTGTCGCTGCCCGGGGGCGATATCGCCAACGCCGATGTCGACAGTTTCCTCGCGAAGCTGCAAGGCCGGCTGCCTTGGCTTCCTGCCGAACTGGCGCGCCGCTATGCGCGCGCTTACGGCACACGCGTCGAACGGCTGCTCGGGAGCGCGCGCAGTATGGAAGATCTGGGCGAGGCCTTTGGCGGCGGTTTGTATGAAGCGGAGGTCGATTACCTGGTGCGCAATGAATGGGCCGCTACTGCTGAAGATATTCTGTGGCGCCGTTCCAAGCTTGGCCTGCATGTGTCGCAGGAAACCGTGGAGCGGCTTTCAACAAGACTGCCCGCTCTCCTCAATGCTGCCTCATTCCAGGAGATTCCGCATGCGGCTGACGCTTGACAACATCGCGCTGCGTGTGCGGCACGGCTGAACTCCATCAAGCACTTTCCTGGCGGCGCGTACGCTTATCCTTAGAGCGAATGTGCGCCACGTCGGCCGGCTTTATGCGTCCGCGGGTATCGGCGTTTTAAGCAGCTTGGGCGATCGCCTGTAAAGCCGGAGAAAGTCCCAGATCAATGCAGTGGCATCGGGCCCGCGTGGATCGTTGTGCGCATAGCGTGGGTCTCCGCCACTCCACGCATGACCGAGTTCGTCGACCGTCACTTGGCGAATGAGCAGCCGATCGGCACGCCGATAATCACGAATTTCGTAGCGGTATCCGCCGGCGCTGGTGTCGCTCCTTTTCTTCCCCGGCATGGCCTCCACGGCGGTACTCTCCGCCTCCGCGAATCGATTCAGCGCTGCGAATTGCAAGACTACCTGGTCCGCGTTGACGGGATTCACCTGCTCATCGCGAGCCCCATGAATCACGATGACCGGCATCGCGTCGACTGTTTTTCCGGAAATCTCCAGCGCCTCCCGGCCGGCTCTTCGCGGCTCTCTGTCCGAGCCGCGCTCCATGGCCCGTTTGGCCGCACCAGGCGAGGCCGCTGCCTGGAACATGAGTCCGGAGTGCACGGCGCAGGCGGCAAAGAGTTCCGCATGGCAACTCGCCAAGATGCTCGCCATCGCCCCACCCGCAGACAGCCCGGCCACCCAAATGCGTGTCGTGTCGACACCGTATTGCGCCATCACCGCGCGCACCATGCCGGTGATAATCGCCGCCTCTCCACCGCCTCCGTGCGTCGTCGGATCGAACCAGTTCCAACAGCGATTGTTGTTTGCGAGCTTGCGTTGTTCGGGGTAGAGCACGAGCAGGCGTTCGCGATCGGCCACGGCGTTCATGCGCGTGCCGGCGGCGAACGACTCGGGGTCCTGGTGACAACCGTGCAACATGACCAGCAGGGGCAAGGACTCCTCCGCGTGGTAGTGCGAAGGCAGGTAAAGCCGATAAGCACGGTACGGCGCGATCATCGGTGCGAAGGCGAGGCTGCCGCGTGCTTCGCGGTGATTGCCATCGACCCAGCGTCCGGCGCCGGCACCTCGCGCCCTCCGCACTGATCGTGCGACGCGGACGCGTAGAGATTTGAAGAGGCCCGTCAACGAGCGCTTAAGCGAGGCGAACATGGATATGCTCCGGATTGTTGGACCAGCTTGGCGCCGTAGGGGAGCCGTGACGGTCGTAGTCGAGGACGCCGCTTACCGGCGTCCGGGCAACGTTAAGGAAAGCCCGGCAGCGGATCATGGACAGATTGTGAATAGCCAGGTGCCGATTTGTTCACTCGGCATGGCCTCGACTGTCAGCTTCCGCTGAACCAGTTGTAGCCCTGGTCTTCCCAGTATCCGCCCGGGTAAGTGTTGGTCACATAGATAGCCATGATGTGTTTCGGGTTCTTGAACCCCAGCTTGGTCGGCATCCGCAACTTCATCGGAAAACCATACTGGGCGGGGAGCAACTGGTCGCGGTAGGTGAAGGCGAGCAGGGTTTGTGCATGCAACGCCGTGTCCATATCGATGCTGGTGTAATAGTCATCGGCGCACTTGAAGCCGACATAGCGGGCGCTCATATCGGCGCCGATTCGTTGCAGGAAGTCGCTAAAGCGCACGCCGCTCCATTTGCCGATGGCACTCCAGCCTTCCACGCAAACATGACGCGTCACTTGGCTGACCTGCGGTAGCGCGTAGAGCTCATTGAGGCTCCAGGGCTTCTTGTCACCGATGAGCCCAAGCAGTTCGAGCCGGTAATCGTCGGGCTCGACCCGCGGCACTTTCGCTTGGTCATAGAACGCATTGAACGGAAACGGCTCGGTAATCGCGCTCTCCGGATACTCCGGCGCTAGGCGGCTTCGCCTAAACAGCTTGGCCTGCACGCGGTCGTTCCAGCGCGACATGGTCCATAGCGCTTGCTCCACCGTTTCATCGTTGCTCAAGTCGCAACCGGAAAGCAGCGCCAGCGCGCCCATGCTGAAGGCTCCTTTTAAAAAGAGTCGCCGTTCGACCAGCTCGATCTGCGTTGCCGATCGCCTGAGTAGACCGTGGTCGAGTCCCGAACTGCGCTTGACCGGGGGTTTCATAGTGCGTCTCCCGCTTCCGTATTGGGCAAGACCGGTTTGGGTTTTTCCTCCTGCACGGGTGGTGGCGGCCGGCGCGCTCGCCCGGTGATCATCGGCGGCAGGCTGCGCGGCACCAGCAGGACCATGATTATGTGCATGACGATAAAAGCGACCAAAAAACACATGGCGAAGAAATGCACCAGTCGCGCTCCTTCATAACCACCCATGATTGCTGCGAGCTCCTGCAACTGCACCGGCTTCCAAACGGCGAGGCCGGAAAGGACCAGCAACACAATGACAATGATGACACCAACATAGGCGGCGCGTTGCACGGTATTGTAGACACCGAACTCGTGGACAAGCTTGCCGGTTAGTGCGTGCTGGAGGTCCTGTATCAGATTCCTGAAAGTGATCGGGCCGAGGTCCCTGCGGAAGTGCCCGCTCCACCGGCTATACAGCAAGTAAGTGAGCCCGTTGATGGTGAGCAGCCAGAGCACCGCAAAATGCCATCGCAGGGCCCCGGCGAGCCAGCCACCGAGAGTCAGGCTCGCGGGAAAGCGGAAGTCGAACAAGGGCGATGCATTGTAGATGCGCCAGCCGCTCGCGATCATCGCGACGATCGCCGCAGCGTTAATCCAATGAGTGACTCGAACGGTGAACGGGTGCACGTGCACAAACCGTTGCTGATCGGATCGATCGGCAGAAACTTCATCCATCAGTCAAGTCCCGCCTTCCCTTCCAACGAAATGCGCTTTTGCATGGAGTTGCCGCGATAAGCTTATCCTCAAGACACGATCAGCGGCGGTGTTACGCCGCTGTACCGCTAACCTTACGCCGAGCGCGCAGCAGCGCCACTACCGAGCGAGCCTGGCAATCTACGAAGGCGGCCCGGCCTGCGTCAAGGCTCACGAGCGCGGTACGCATACCGAGGCGCTTGGCAGGGCGCAGATTCCGCACGGAATCCTCCACCATCACGCAACGCCGAGCAGCAAGTCGGGCATCCGCGAGCAACGCCCGGAACGCGCGGATGTCCGGCTTCCCCCGATACCGCGAGTGCTCGATGGAATACACCGCGTCGATGTACGGACGCAGTCCAAGCCGATGCAATATCCGTTCCGCATAGTGAAGCGGCGAGTTGGTGAACACGATCTTTCGGCCACTGAGGCGCCGCAGCGCGTCGCGCATGCCAGGCAGGCAACCGACCATGCGCTCGCAATCGGGAAGATTATGCGTAATGTGCAGAAAATGCGCAGGATCGGTGCCGTGGTGGCGAACCAGACCGCTTAGAGTAGCACCGTATTGCAGCCAATAGTGGCGACGCAGCTGCGCTGCCTGCCCCGCGCCGACATGGAGATGGGTCTCGATGTAGGCGTTCATCGACTCGTGCAAGAAAGGAAAAACATGCCGCGAAGCATCGAACAGCGTGTTGTCGAGGTCAAAAATCCAGGTCCGGCGAAAGGAAGGCGGGCGAAGGTGACCCGGCATTAAGCGCTCCTGCTCCTGCGCCAAATCGGGAACTGCCCCTGAACGGGAAAACCGATCGGAAAGCGAATAAGGATCGCGGTGCCGGTTGGAACGGCCGAAAGCTGGTTCTTTTCCGCGCATTACCACCGGCAATACCCGGCATAATGGTCGCATATTCGCACCATGGCAAAGCGGAAGGTTACTGAATCGACCTTCAAATAGGAAGGAAAAGCTGTCAGCAGAGGTCATTTCAGGGCGGCAGCAAAGGAATCTGCCCGTGGCCTATACCGGAAAGCCCCCAAACGAGTGCCAACACATGGCATACGACTCGCAATCAACCGCAGAGCTCACTTTGGCCCCATCGAACGCCTCATTGAATAACCCAAAAGCCTCTCCCACCCGGTGGCTTGCCGACACGCGCTTCGACATTCTTACCCGGCTGTTGCTGCTTTTCGGCATCCTAGCGATGATCTCCCTCGGCTTGGCTGTCACTTCGCTGACGCAAATGCAAACACTGAACAGAAATAATCCTGAACTGACCGGCCCGCGCTCGGCTTCCGCGGCCGCCCGTCTCGCCACGCGGGCAGTCAACGTCAATCCTGAAAATCCGGAAGAGACGGCCGTTGCGGCAAAGACGGCATACGAGCAAGCGATCACCCTTGCCCTGTGCGGGGCCGGCGTTAGCCTCATCACGGGTCTCGGGCTGGGAATCGGATGGCTCTCGATTCGTACTCTCAGGAGGCAACTGGGTAGCGCAACCGTGGCCGTTGAAGCGATGACACTAGGTGACTTCACCAGCAATCTCGAGCCGGCCACCAAAGGCGAGGTGGGGCGACTGATGCAGGCGCTGAACGGCATGCGGGCACAGCTGCAGCAATTCGTGGCAGCTGAACTGGCGATGGTCAAGCAGGATAAGGGCGGCTCGATTGACCAGCGAATCGTGAAAGGTCATTTCCCCGGAGCATACGGTGCGATGGCCGATGGCATCAATCACGCCATCGCCAATGAGATCGCGCTACAGCGCCAAATCGTCGAGACCGTGAGGCGTTATGCGAAGGGAGATTTCTCCGCCGACTGGGCAGCGCTTCCCGGTGAAACAGCACAGATTGGCGAAGCGGTCGGCGGCATTAAAGCCGACCTGCAATCGATCAGCACGGAAGTGCTTTGCTTGGTGGAGGCAGCTGCCCACGGCGACTTTAGTGGGCGTGGCGAGGCGAGGAAGTATGAATACGCGTTCCGCAATATGGTGGAAAGCCTGAATCGTCTGATGGACACCAACGAAAGCGGCATGAACGATGTGGCCGAAATTTTGAGCTCAATGGCCAAGGGTGATCTTGCTCGGGTGATGGAGGGCGATTACGAGGGAAGCCATGGCCAGCTCCAGTATGACGTCAATCTGACTGTGGAACAGCTGAGCAGGATCGTCGCCAAAATACGCGAGGCGATCGTGACTATAAAGCAGCGAGAGAAATCGCCGCAGGCAGCTGGGATCTTTCTTCGCGCACCGAACAACAAGCGGCCAACCTGCAAGAGACCAACAGCACGATGGAGCAGCTGATCGTCACTGTCAGGCGGAACACTGAAAACGCACACCAGGCCAACCAGGTTGCGTTGAGCGCCTCGGATGTTGCGCGCGAGGGCGGAGCGGCGGTCGATCAGATCGCGTTTACCATGAACGCGATCACCGAGAGTTCCCGGAGGATCGTCGACATCATCAGTGTGATCGATGCAATCGCCTTCCAGACCAATATCCTGGCGCTCAACGCGGCCGTTGAGGCAGCGCGGGCAGGTGAACAGGGAAGAGGTTTTGCGGTCGTAGCGGCAGAGGTACGCAACCTTGCGCTACGCAGCGCAGCTGCGGCGAAGGAGATCAAGGCATTGATCGGTGAGACGGTAACGAAGGTCGAGTCTGCTTCACGTCTGGTCGATGGGGCGGGCAAGACCATGGAGGAGATCGTCGGTTCGGTCGCGTTGGTCACCGATTTCATGGGTCAAATTTCCGCCGCCTCGAGCGAACAAAGCGCTAACGTCGAGCAGATAAACCAGGCGGTGGCCGAGATGGACCAGGCCAGCCAGCAAAATTCGGCGCTCGTGGAAAAATCGGCCGGGGCCGCAGCGCAGATGGAAGAGCAGGCCCAAGGCCTGGCGCAGATGGTAGAAATCTTCACTCTGGGCGCTGCGGCGGTCGACAGACCCGTTACACTCGGCTTTGTACAGACGGGACCCGAAGGTGAATGGCGGGCCGCTAACACCAAGTCGATCCTCGCCGCCGCTGAGGAGTCCGGCGTTGAGTTGATATTTGCAGACGGTCAGCAGAAACAGGAAGTGCAGATCAAGGCCATTCGCAGTTTTATCGCGCAGAAGGTGGACGTGATCGGGCTGGCTTCGGTTGCCGCGACCGGTTGGGACACTGTGCTCGCGGAGGCTAAAAATGCCCGGATTCCGGTGATCTTGGTTAGTCGCAACGTGGAAGCGAAGGATCCCTCGGCATGGACTTCGTACATTGGTTCGGACTTTATCGAAGAAGGAAGGCGGGCCGCTCGCTGGCTGCTGAGAGAGACCAGGAACGTTAGGACCGACATCAATATCGTCGAATTGCAAGGCACGATGGGTTCAGATCCGGCCATCCGCCGGAAGAAAGGTTTCGAACAAGTCATTGGGACCGATCCCAGGTACAAGATTATCCGCTCCGAGAGTGCCGATTTCACCCTGAGCAAAGGCAGGAAGGTGATGGAGATGTTTCTAAAGGCCGAAGGGAAGAAGATTAATGTCCTCTTCGCGCACAACGACGATATGGCCGTGGGGGCCATCCAAGCGATCGAAAAAACCGGCCTGAAGCCGGGTAAGGATATTCTGATCATTTCCGTGGACGCCGTCAGAGTCGCCTTTGAAGCGATGCTGGCAGGCAAGTTGAATGTGACTGTGGAATGCAATCCGCTCTTGGGGCCGCAATTGATGCAAGCGGCCAAGGACGTTGTGGCCGGCAAACGCCTGCCGAGATGGATAAAATCCAAGGAACAGGTGTTCACCGCTGCGGATGCGGCGGCAGCGCTCTCGAGTCGCAAGTACTGATTGCCTGCTTGCTGGCCAGCGTGAGCCGGACAATTGTCGTGGGTCGCAGTGCGGCGAAGCCTGGCGCAGGGCGCACCAACTCAGCCTTGCCCACGATTCGCGGCCGCACCACGAATCGCAGTTCCCACCCCGGCGTCCGTCAACACTTCCAGCAGTAATGCATGCTCGACCCGGCCATCGATGATGTGCGCGGTCTTGACACCATTCTTTACCGCATCGAGTGCACCGGCGATCTTCGGAATCATCCCTCCGGAGATAGTGCCATCCTCGATCATGCGATCGATCTGTTGCGCAGTGATGTTGTGTACAACGTAGCCATCCTTGTTCAGCACACCGGTGATGTTGGTCATCAACACCAGCTTTTCCGCGCGCAGTGTCTCTGCCAGCTTGCCGGCGACCAAATCGGCGTTGATGTTGTAAGCTTCACCTTCGTCACCGACGCCGATGGGCGCGATCACCGGGATAAAGTCGCGAGAGTCCAATAGTGCTATCAGTTCGGGATCGATCGCTTTAACCTCGCCGACGAAACCGATGTCGAGCATTTCTCCTTGGGTGGTCTCGCTCTTTACCAGCAACTTTTGGGCACGGATGAAAGCAGCATCCTGCCCCGTGAGCCCGACTGCCTTGCCGCCTTGCTGGTTGATCAAGCCAACGATTTCCTGATTGAGCTCCCCGAGCACCATTTCTACCACGTTCATCGTCTCGACGTCCGTCACGCGCATGCCCTGGATGAACTCGCTTTTTTTTCCCATTTTGGTCAGTAAGTCGCCGATTTGCGGTCCGCCGCCGTGCACCACGACGGGGTTCATGCCCACCAGTTTCAGCATCACCACGTCGCGCGCGAAGCCCTCTTTGAGAGCGTCATCGGTCATGGCGTTACCGCCATACTTGATGACGATGGTCTTGTCGTGAAAGCGACGAATGTAAGGCAAGGCTTCGACCAGCGTCTTGGCCTTTTCTGCTTGCGTGGAGGGTTCGGACATGGCCGTCTCGCGAATGCGCAAAGTGCGACGCATTCTACCGCGAACCGGTGAGGGCCGCGGGAGATAAAAAAAGGCGGCCAGGCAGGTTCTACGCTGCGCGGACCGCCGCTTGCGAACCTGGTCTTACTGAATGGTCAGCTTGTGCACCGTGGGTGCGGCTCTCTTGGGTAGCGTCAGCTCGAGAACGCCATTGGCGTAGCGCGCCTGCGCGGTGTCCTTGTCGACTTCCTGACCCAGAACAAAGCTGCGGTAGGTCTTGCCAAAGTAGCGCTCGGTGCGCAGTACCTTGCCATCTTCCTTCGCTTCGTTCTCGCGCTTTACCTCTGCGGCAATGGAAACCTGATTACCGTCGATCGAGACGTTGATATCGTCCTTGTTGGTGCCGGGGATCTCGGCTTGCACAACGTACTTGTTTTCATCCTCGGTCACGTCGATGCGGATTGGCTGGGCGGCGCCCTGCCCACGCGATACCGGGGGACGAAGAAAACTGCGGAACAGGTCTTCGAAGCGGTCATCAAACGGGTCGTAACGTCTAATGCTTAGCATGATATAGATTCCTTTGTGAAATGGTTGCAAAGCTTGCGGGCTCATGATCGCGCCCGTATGCTCCGCAGATAGGGGTGGATCGGCTATTTTCAAGGGGCTTGTCCACGGTTTGCACGGCCAGGCGTTTATCCTCTCAGCCCCTCGCCTGTCGGAGCGCAGCTGGGGGAGGCAGCCTTCGAGGGCCTTGCGCGATAAAGTTGAGCGCCGAAGCTTTAATGGCATGCAATGTAAGTAATAGGACGTATATCCGACCAAGCGGGAGGAATGATTTCCCGCTTTCCCCAACTGCCACAGGAGATACCATGAGAAATACCGCTGTAATTTCTTCCGCTATTGCTAGTCTGTTTGCTATTGCGACTGCCGGTACGGCCATGGCTGACGTCAAGGCCGACCAGGAAAAATGTCTCGGCGTTGCCAAGGCAGGCATGAACGACTGCGCCAACGGCAAGCATTCTTGCGCGGGCCAGGGCAAAGCCGACAACGACTCGATGGAATGGAAAGCCGTCGCCAAAGGGTCCTGTGAAAAGATGGGCGGCAAGCTCGCCGCTGCCGATACCAAAGAGAAGAAGTAAACCTTCTCCTCCCGGTTTCAAGTTCAAGGGCCTCCGGCAGCGCCATGGTCCCATCCGTCACTCGTTCGATGGAGACCATGGTGGCGCCGGCAAACCCTCAAGCCTGCGTCGGGATCGGCCTGCGTCATCCGCACTATCGGCCCATCCTGGACACTTTGCCCGATGTCGGCTGGTTGGAAGTCCATAGCGAGAATTACTTCTGCGGCGGCGGTCAGCCGCTCGCTATCCTCAGGCGATTTCGCGACTTGTACCCGATCAGCCTGCACGGGGTAGGTCTTTCCCTGGGCTCGATCGATCCGCTGTCGCGCGAACACTTGAGCAAACTAAAGGCGCTTATCGAGCGCATCGATCCGCTGTTCGTTTCGGAACATCTGTGCTGGTGCCACGCCGGTGGACGCCACCTCAACGATCTCCTGCCGCTTCCTTATACCGAGGAGGCGTTGCAGCACATGGTGAGGCGAGTGGGCGAGGCGCAGGATTTTCTCGGACGGCGCATTTTGCTGGAAAACCTGTCCAGCTATTTGCAGTTTGCGGATTCGACGATTCCCGAGTGGGAGTTTATCGCGGAGGTGAGTCGTCGCGCCGGCTGCGGGATTCTGCTCGATGTCAATAATATTTACGTGAACAGCGTGAACCATGGCTTCGACCCGGCGGATTATTTGGCGGCCATTCCCCTGGATGCGGTCGGCGAAATTCATCTGGCAGGCTTCGACAGCAATGGCGAGTGCTTGATCGATACCCATGGCAAAGCGGTTGCGGACGCGGTGTGGGCGCTCTACAAGGCGGCCATTCAGCGGCTGGGAGCGCGGCCTACGCTGATCGAATGGGATACCGATATCCCTGAACTTGGGGTGCTGCTTGGCGAAGCGGCCAAAGCCAAGGCTTGTATCGGAGCACTGCATGGTCAAGCTGCATAAGTTGCAGCTGGATTTTGTGGAGGCCGTCCTCGCCCGCAACGATCAGGCTATCGCGGCGCAGCTCTCGGTACCTGGCGGTACACCGGAAAGTCGCCTCGGCATTTATCGCAGCAACACCTATACCAATCTTCGCGGCGCGCTGCGCGACGTATATCCGGTAATTCTGCGCTTGGTGGGCGACGATTTCTTCGATCACGCCGCCAATGCATTCATTCGCCGACATCCCTCGAGCAGCGGTGATCTCAATGACTACGGCGACGGTTTTGGCGAATTCCTCGCGCGCTTTCCGCCGGCTGCCGAACTACCTTATCTGTGCGACGTCGCGCGTTTGGAATGGGCAAGGGGGAAGGCTTACTACGCCTTCGACCACCCGCCGCTTGATCTGACTCGCCTCGCCGCGATTGCCGGAGATCGGCACGTCGAGTTGCGCTTTAAACTTCACCCTGCCGTATCACTGGTCAATTCTGACTACCCGCTGCTGCGCATTTGGGAGACCAACCAGCCCGATTATAGCGGTGACGACCACGTCGATCTCGGTGCCGGTTCGGTGCGGCTGTTGGTGACCCGGCGCGGGACGGAGGTGGTCAATGAGTCGCTTGGCGCCGCCGAGTCAGCCTTACTGGGCGCGTTTATCGCTGGCGAAAGCCTGGAAACGGGACTGACTCGAGCCCTGGAAAGGGATAGCGCGTTCGACCTCCAAGGCAGCCTCGCCCGTCGTGTTTCGTTAGGCGATCTTGTCGACTTTGCCGTGTAGCGGCCGGGCGAATGCATGCGTAACGGTGACTTTAGGAGGAGCATTGGAAGCGATACGTAACGGTTATGGGCATCTCACGCGCTTGCTCGCTTGGCTCGCGCCCGCCGGCGACCTTGTTATCAGGCTGTGGGTCGCAAACGTGTTCCTCAAGTCCGGGCTGACGAAAATCGCCGGCTGGGACTCGACACTTTTTCTATTCAGCAATGAGTATCATGTGCCACTGCTGCCACCGGAACTTGCTGCCTACCTGGGCACCTTTGCTGAGCTTTGTTTCCCGGTGCTGCTCGCACTCGGCCTGGGAACGCGCTTCTCTGCATTGGCACTGTTCATATTCAACATTTTCGCGGTCGTTTCCTATCCCTTCTTGTGGACCGAAGAAGGGCAGGTTGGTTTCACCAACCACGTGACCTGGGGCCTGCTGCTGCTGGTGCCGATGCTGCACGGCGCCGGCAAACTATCGCTGGATGAGTTGCTCGGTAAGCGACTCACGAGCCGATAGAGCCGCAGGGCTCAGCGCTTCCGAATCAGGATAACCAACCAACTAAGAGCTACCCGATGCGCTCCGGATAGAGCGAAGCCAAGCCGTGCGCTGACGCTTCGCACGTACCGCGCTCGGTGATGAGGGCGCTCACCAGGCGCGCCGGTGTCACGTCGAAAGACGGATTGGCGGCCGGCGTGCTGGACGGGACGATATCCACTGTACTGATCTCCTCACTGCCGCCCCTTCCCCGGACACGCCGAACCTCATCGGCCGATCGTTCCTCGATGGGAATATCGCGCATGCCATCGTCCGCTGTCCAATCGATGCTCGGTCCCGGTGAGGCTACATAGAAAGGTACTTCGCTCTCACGAGCGGCCAAAGCCTTCATATAGGTGCCGATCTTGTTCGCCACATCGCCGCGGCGAGTGACTCGATCGGCACCGACGATTACCGCGTCCAGCTGCTGGCGCTGCAGGAGATGTCCGCAGGCGGAATCCGTTATCAACGTATGCGCTACACCCTGCTGCGCCAGTTCCCACGCGGTGAGCAGCCCTTGGTTGCGCGGCCGAGTCTCGCTCACCCACACGTGAACAGGGGCCCCGGCCTCGTGCGCGAGATAGATTGGGGCCAGTGCCGTGCCATAGTCGACTGTGGCAAGCCAGCCGGCGTTACAGTGAGTCATGACATGGAGGGTCCCGCGCTTTTCCTGCGCGAGCTTAAGCAACAGACGCAGACCATGTTGACCGATCGCCCGATTGATCGCTACATCTTCTTCGCAGATGGCCCGCGCCTCTCGCCACGAGACCTCGCTTCGCGCATCCGGAGCGAGCGGAGCGAGTACCTTCTGCATACGCTCAAGTGCCCAGCGCAAATTCACCGCGGTAGGGCGGCTCTGTCCAAGCACGCGGCATGCGCCTTCGAGAGCCGCATCGGTCGGCCGTTGCCGCATGGTGAGTGCAATGCCATAGGACGCGATCGCTCCGATCAACGGCGCACCGCGCACTTGCATGGAACGGATGGCCTGAGCCACGGTTTCCAAATTGTTCAGCCGCAGGATGGTGAATTCAAGGGGTAGGCGCGTCTGGTCGATGATCTGGATCGACTTGCCATCTTCGTTGGGCCAGAGGCTGCGGTAGTGGACACCATTGACGTTCATGCTTCGCCCCTCATAGCTGCCTGCACAACCGCACTGGCCGCCCGGAATGGAGCATTCGGATAGCGCCGAGACTGGTCGCTTGGAGGATTAGGCGGCGAGCCGTTTTACTGGCTTGCCCTTAGCGCAATGCGGGCACGATACGTCCGCTACGTACGCGGCAGAGCGCTGCTCTTCCAGGCTGACCGGCGACAGACAGTTGAAGCACTGCACCGTGCCGGCATCCTCCAGCCTGCCGTTCAAGGCGACGCGCCGGTCGAACACAAAGCACTCGCCGTTGAAGTGAGCATCACCCACTTCTTCGAAATATTTTAGAATGCCGCCCTCTAATTGGAAGACGCGTTTGAAGCCATACGCCTTGAGCAGCGGAGCGGCTTTCTCGCAGCGGATGCCGCCGGTGCAAAACGTGACGACCGTCCTGTCCTTGAGCGACTCATCCAGTTGCGCCGCTGCGTCGGGAAAGCTGCGGAAGGTGTCGATGTCGAGATGAGTAGCGGTGCGAAAACTGCCGAGGCGAATTTCATACTGATTACGCGTATCGAGCAGCACGACATCTCGGCCTGCGTCGAGCCAAGCTTTCAAAGTGCGCGCTGCCAAGGCCGGCGCGGGTTGCTCCGCCGGATTGATCGCCGGCACTCCCATGGAAATGATTTCCTTCTTGAGCTTCACCAGCATGCGGTTGAACGGTTGCTCAGCCGAAGTGCTGTGCTTGTATCCCATGCCACAGAAGCGCGCATCGGCGTTCATCCCCGCGATGAAGGTTGCGACGCTATCGGCCCCACCGGCGAGAAACAAGTTGATCCCTTCCGGCGCGAGTAGAACGGTACCCTTGAGTTGCAGCGAGAGGCACCGTCCCTTCAACTCCGTGCGCAGCCGAGGAAGGTCGTCGAGGCTGACGAAGCGGTAGGCGGCGATGTTGACGATGTTCATGAGGTCGCTAGTCAATAGACAGTGGGCAGGCGGCGCGAGACGCACTCTCCAGCCACCGATTCGGCGGCAACCTTAAAGGACATATCTCGCGAGATCGTCGCTCTTGGCCAAATGGGCCAGTCGCCCGTTGACATAGTCGGCGTCGACGATCAGTTTTCCGATGCTTCTGCCCGCATCAAAGGAAACTTCCTCGAGCAGCTTTTCCATTACCGTATAAAGGCGCCGGGCGCCGATGTTTTCCGTGCGCTCATTGACCTCGAAGGCGATCTCGGCCAGGCGCTTGACTGCGTCCGGCGTGAATTCCAACTGCACTCCCTCCGTCGCCAGCAATGCTTCGTACTGCTTGGTAAGGCAGGCGTCGGTTGCAGTGAGTATTTGTTCGAAGTCAGATACCGACAAGGAGCTCAATTCAACGCGGATCGGCAACCGGCCTTGCAATTCAGGGATGAGATCAGACGGCTTGGCCAGGTGAAAGGCGCCGCTCGCGATGAACAAGATATGGTCCGTCTTGATCATCCCGTATTTGGTGGATACCGTAGTGCCTTCTACCAAAGGTAACAGGTCGCGCTGCACGCCTTGGCGAGAAACATCCGCGCCCTGCATTTCCGAACGGCCGACGATCTTGTCGATCTCATCGATGAACACGATGCCGTTCTGCTCCACTCTTTGCACCGCGCCGATTTTCAATTCGTCATCATTGACCAGTTTGTATGCCTCTTCTTCGGTGATGAGCTTCATCGCCTCGCACACCTTGAGCTTGCGGGTCTTCTTGCGCCCGCCGCCGATGTTCTGGAACATCCCCTGTATCTGCGAAGTCAGTTCTTCCATGCCGGGCGGTGCAAAAATTTCCATCGAAGGACGATCTGCCGCCACTTCGATTTCGATCTCTTTCTCGTCGAGTTCGCCCTCGCGCAGCATCTTGCGAAACTTTTGCCGGGTGCTGTTATCTTCCTGGTCGGCAAGTTTGCCGATGCCGAAGCTCACATCGCGCGCGCGCGGCAGCAACGCTTCGAGAACACGTTCCTCTGCCTGATCCGCGGCGCGGTAGCGCACTTTGCTGGTCTCCTGCTCGCGAGTCTGCTTGACTGCGATTTCGGCGAGATCGCGAATGATGGAATCCACATCGCGGCCCACGTAGCCGACCTCGGTGAACTTGGTGGCCTCGACTTTGATGAAGGGAGCGTTGGCGAGCCTCGCCAGCCGCCGCGCGATCTCGGTTTTGCCCACGCCGGTGGGACCGATCATCAGGATATTCTTCGGCGTTATTTCCTGCCGCAGCGGCTCGGGTACTTGCTGGCGGCGCCAGCGATTGCGCAATGCGATAGCCACCGCACGCTTTGCGGAGTCCTGACCGATGATGTGTTTGTCCAGTTCGTGGACGATCTCTTGCGGGGTCATTTGCGACATACTTGGTTTCCATCGGGCGGGGCATGGCCCGCCGGTCAGTATAGGTGGTTCTGCGTGACAGGCACGCCTCGGCCCGACGATGTCATTCCAGCACCTCGATGACGTGCTGTTGATTGGTGTAGATGCATAAGTCACCCGCGATGATCAGTGCCTTTTTGACGATCTCTTCGGGCGTAAATTCCGTATTTTCGAGCAGTGCGCGCGCTGCGGCTTGCGCGTAAGGGCCGCCGCTGCCGATGGCCAGTAGGCCCTGCTCTGGCTCAAGAACGTCGCCGTTGCCGCTGATGACGAGCGAAGCTTCCCGGTCGGCCACCGTAAGCATCGCCTCGAGCCGGCGCAGGACGCGATCAGTGCGCCAGTCCTTAGTGAGGTCCACTGCGGCGCGCAGGAGGTTGCCCTGGTGCTTCTCGAGCTTTCCTTCGAACCGCTCGAACAGCGTGAAGGCATCTGCGGTCGCGCCGGCGAATCCCGCCAGCACGCGGTCCTGATAAAGTCGCCTGACCTTACGGGCAGTAGCTTTGATCACGATCTGCCCGAGGGTGACTTGTCCATCCCCGCCCATGGCGACGCGATTGCCGCGCCGCACAGATACGATGGTCGTGCCGTGAAAAGCTTCCATCTCGCCAGTGTTGTATGAATTGAGTTGATCGGATAAGGTTAGTTTAATCGAAGGCGCATTGGCCAGCCGGAAAGCTCGCGACGTTGAACCCCCGGTGTCGGTGCCAATTCAGCATACATGGGACCGGGTCAGCGCGATTCAACCCAGCACGCGGCTCACGGGAAGGAATTGACTACTGTGCCTTGCGGCGCAGAATTACTGCGTAGCGATTGACACTGCAAGCTTCGAGCAGAGGGAAGAGCATTTCATTGACATCGAAGAGAATAATCTTCTTGCCCGCGAGGTGCAGTCCGGACAGTAGCTCCATGACCGCACCGAGGGCGTCAAAATCGATACGCTGCACTCCGGCCATGTTCACGTGCGCTTCGTCGCGGCCTGCTGCGTAATTGCGCAATAGCTGGAACTGATCACCGCTTGAAGTTGAAATAACACCCCGCAACGGGAAATCGTTAACGACCGCTTCTTCCTCTTCGACCGCCGGTGTATCAGTCGGTGCGGCGTCGCTTGCCAGCGTCTCCCAGGATGGAGGGGACATTTCAAAGCCTACCGCGTATTCGAGTCCGAGCTCCTCGAACTCTTCCTGCTGACCTTGGCGTTGGAATATCTCGAACAGCAGCAACCAGCACGCCTGATATTCAGCGGTACTATTGGTGCGAATCGCCTCTTTGAGCATCGCTATGAGGTTGTTGATGCTGTTGAAGCGCGCGGGAATCCCGCTTTTGCGGAAGCTCACCAATGTGTCGGCCAGCAACCCGGCTTCCTCCGGGGTGATTTTCTTCAGCTTGCCTACATCGACCCGCACGCTGCTCTGCGCCGCGGCGAAGCTGGCAAACTTCTTTATCTCCGCTGCCAAGCTGGCTTCACCCACCCGGTTGAGCACGAAATAATCGCTCGCTTCGCGTTTCTCTTTGCGCCGTCCCTCGGGCTGCGAAAATACCGAATTCCATGGCGGAGGAGAGCGCTCGAACTTGACCACGTACTTCATGGCCAAGTCCTCGAATTCCTTTTGCATGCCGCGCAGCTGGCAGAGATCGAGCAGCATTAGCCAGAAGTGCGGAGCGGAGGCCTCCTTTTCCTGCACTGCCTCGCGCAGCATCGCGAGCGCGGCATCGGTGTAATCGGCGGCGTAGAGCAGCGCAATTTCATGCATCAGCGGCAGCGGCTTATTCTCGATCGCCATCATCTCGGGAATATTGCTGGAGGTGATGATGGGCTTTCCGGGGCCTCCGCCGATGGTCGCGGGATTGTCGTTCGGCGTAGGAACCGGACGTGCCAACGGCGGCCGGGTTCCCGGCCGTTGCGTCTCCGGAACCGGCTTGCCGTCGGGTCCGGGTTTACCGAATATTGAAAAAGCCACGAAAGCTGTCGCGATGTGTGATCACAGGAGCATCATAATTGCAAATTCCCGCCCGGCACAACCTCCTTGGAAGCATTGTCAGCGAAAGCTTATGCCTATTGGAGAACAATACAAAGGGCAGGCAAGCGGCCTGGGGGAACGAACCGGAAATCGGCAGGAGTCCGCTAAAGAGCGCGCACCGCGGCAGCTACCCTGAAATGACCTTCGGTAGGGTCGCGGCGTGTACGACAATCCCGAGCAAGGCGAGCACCCACACCACGACCGGGCCGGAAGGCAGGTCAAAGATTACCGAAATCCCTAGACCTAGGGCGTAGCCTAAGGCGCCCAACGCATAGCTTACTGGCAGCCTCCGCCGCTCAAGGTGACGGGTGGCGAGCGGCGGGATGATTAAGCTTGAGAAAACCAGATACAAACCCACGAGTTGCACGGAAACGGTGACCGTGCAGGCGAACAGCAGATAGAAGCCGACCCGGCCGATGTACCGGCGCAGCCCGAACCAGATGCCGAGGATCATCGCATAGATCGCGGTGACGATCGGCAGGTGGGCGCTCGGCACCCAGAGAATCTGTCCGACCAGCAAATCGCGCAGATTTTCGTTGGCGTGGACGTTTCCGGCGAGCAGAATCACGCTGGCGGTGGCAGCCAGGATGAAGGCCACACCGATGATCGGTTCTTGGGCCTCGGGATACTTCTTCTCCGTCCAGGTGAGCAGCAGCGCCCCTGCCAGCGCGGCGCCCAGCGCGGCGGCCTGCACCGCCCAGCCTTCCGACTCGAAACCGAGACTGGCGGCTAACACCACGCCGACTCCGGCGATCTGGGCGATCGCGAGGTCGATGAACACGATGCCGCGCTTAAGCACCTGCATGCCGAGCGGCACATGGGTGGCGACGACCAGCAGCCCGACCGCGAAGGCGGGAACAATGATCGACAGTTCGGTCGGATTGAAGCTCATTTGAGTGCCGCCAGCAAGCGCTGCACCGTGTCTTCGAAGAAGCTGAACAGATCCTTGGCGCCATCAGTGCCGCCTACGGTGAAGGGCAGAACGACGATGGGAATTTTCGCACGCGCGGCTATCCACTCGTCGGCGCGTGGATCGAGGTAGGCGGAGCGGATCACCATCTTCACCGGTTGGCGCTGCGTCAGTTCGAGCACCTCGGCGAGGTGCGACGAGGTTGGTTCCAGCCCCGGCTTGGGTTCGAGTGCCGCCACTTCCTTGATACCCAGCCAATGCTCGAGATAGGAGAAGGCGCGGTGGTGGACGAGCACCTCCACGCCCTTCAGCGGCTGGCCCTCTTTTTCCCAATGGGCCATTGCCTCGTTCCAGCGGCCGGCGAAGGACTGGTATCGCGTCTGGTACGCGGCAGCGTTGGCCGAGTCCAATTCAGCCATGCGCCTGCTCAACGCTTCGGCCACCCGGGCGATGTTGTGCGGGTCCATTTGGATATGCGGATTGCCGGCGGCGTGTACGTCGCCCTCTGCGCGGTCGAGCTTGCCGGGCACTTCCAATAGTGGCACCGACTGTGCAGCTTCGAAGTAGCCCGGCTTGCCCGGTTGTACCGCGGGATTGCCGGCCTGTTGCAGGACGAGCGGTAGCCAGCCGATTTCCAGCTCCGCGCCGGTAGCAACCACCAGGTCGGCGGAACGCGCCCTGGCGATGAGGCTGGGTTTTGCCTCCACGTGATGCGGGTCCTGCAGCGGTCCGGTGGCGAGGTAGACGTTCACCGTCTGACCACCCAGTTCCGTCGCGAGCGCGCCCCATTCCGGGACTGTGGCAAAAATCTTCAGCGCGGCCTGCGCCGGCAGCGCCGAGATCGCAAGGACCAGCGAAAAAAAACGCAAGGCATTGAACATACGCTGCTCCTGAGGTTCTAGAATTTGTGCGCGCCGTGGGCGCCGAGCGTCATGATGTACTGCAGGAACATCTGGTTGTCGGTCAGATCCGGTAGCGTCTGACTGCGTGCAAACTGCAGGCGCATTCGGCTGAACTCGGACGGACTCCAGTCGAACATCAAACTCGCGCGATGCGGCGCGAACCCCGGGTTATCCAGAAAGGCCGCGTTCGAGGCGTAGGACACCGTGCCCGGGTTCAAGTGGTCATAACGCAAGCCGACGCGCCAGTACGGCATGAACTGATATACGCTTTGCAAATACCAGCCCGATTGGCGCGAGCCATAGGCATCGGCGTGGGTCAGCCCGAGCAAGCCATTCGCGTCAAAGGTCAGATCACCGGACTCCCGGCGGGTGAAATACTCGCCCTGCAGCTTGAAGTTGGTGACCAGGGGATTGCCGTTGGGCGCGTATTTGAACACGAAATCGGCGACACCGACTCGCGACTTGCCGGTGAAGCTGTTGGTCACGCCGTTGCCGAACAGATCGGTGGTCGCATACTCGCGGTTGTCGGCGTGCGTTTGTAATCCCGACAGGCCCACTAGCCAGCTGGTGGAATAGCCGATGTCTCCGCCCAGGCGCAGGATCAGTGCGCCTGAATTCGCGCCGTTGCGATTGCGAGCGGTGCCGGGAAAATTCTCCCCGCTGCCGACTTCCGCACCCAGTTCCACGAATAGGTCGGTCGGCGCCAGCCACTTCAACTGCACTCCGTCGTTGCCGAACTGTCCGCCGAGAAATGCCTGGTAGGCGAGCGGGGCATCGATAAAGTCCCAGGCGTGCTGATGCTGCTCGTTCTGGTAGCCGATCCCCGAAAAAAAGCGGCCGGCCTTGAGCGTTAGCCCGGGGGGCAATGCGCTGGTGAGCGCGTAAGCCTCTTCCACGGCGATAGTGTTCTCGGGGGTCACGGAGAACGTGGCTTGTCCGAAGAACTTGTCATCGACGTTGGCGCTCATCGTGAACTCGGTTTCCGAAAGACTAAATCCGCGCTTGCCGGGCCCGGTCGCTCCGCCAGGGATGAATCCGGAAATGCCAAACCGATCGGGATCTTGGGAGAGGTTGGCATAGCGGCCTTGCAGCACCAGTGACACGGCAGGATTGAAGGCCGCAATTCCGGTGCTGGCGGCGCCGCGAGCCGCTGTCGGCGATGCAGGCTCTACGGCCGCCTCCTTGCGCGGCTCACTGGTCGGGTTTATGGTGGAGTCGGCCGGTGGCGCTTTTGACTCAATGGCTTGGGCCTTGTTTTCCCATTCTTTCAACCGGGCCTCGAGCGCCTGGATGCGCGCCTCGTAACTTTCCTTGATTTGTTTGATCTGCTCGCGGATTTCCGCAAGCTCTTTGCTGTCGGCGGCATGTGCCGTAAGCGGGACGGCAAATGCGGCAGTCAGCGCTGTCAGCCAATACAGGGGTTTGAACATTCCGTGATCTCCTTCAACTGCAGAAGAGACCGGGCTTTGCGACTCGCTTGGCCCGGTGCGGTGAGATCAGGAGAAAACGGGGGGAGCGCGGCTCAGGTAAGGGGCGGCAGGCTGTCGGCAGACGCTCGTGTGGGACTGAAAAAGGAAATCGTTGGCGGCGGCCGAAAGATGGAATTGCGACGCAGCCGAGGCGACTGCTGCGCCGAACTGCGCGAAGACGACACATTTCTCGCACACTTTCGCGCCGGGAAGATGCTTGTCCTGTTGCGTGTCCCCCTGCGTATTGTGGGAAAGCGCGTGCAGGAGCGCAGCCTGCTGCGCAAAGGCGAACAGCAGCGCGAGCAGTAGGAAAAGCGGAAGTGAGCGGGTGCGACGCATTTTTCTAGCTTCGCCCAGAAGCCTCGGCACTGTCAATCGCCGTTCGCGCACGCGCGCGACTCCAGTGATTACAGCGCCTTACGTTTCTTGCGCGCCCGCGGGTGTGCGCTATCGTAAACCTTAGCCAAATGCTGGAAGTCAAGGTGGGTATACACCTGGGTCGATGCGATGCTGGCGTGTCCGAGCATCTCCTGAACCGCGCGCAAGTCGCCCGAAGATTGCAACAGGTGTGAGGCGAAGGAATGGCGCAACATGTGGGGATGGACGTGGGTGGAAAGGCCCTGCTTCAGTGCCCAGCGTTTAATCCGCTCTTGCACGGTGCGCGCGCTGATCCGCTCGCCACGGGCATTGACGAACAACGCCGGTTGCGCCCCTGAAGCGACGGCTGCCCGATGCGCCAACCAGACCCGGAGCGCAGCACGCGCGGCATGCCCCACCGGCACGATACGCGTCTTTGACCCTTTGCCGGTCACGCGTACTTCGCCGCTGGCGAGATTGAGTGCGGCGAGATCGAGACCAACCAGTTCCGCCAGCCGCAGCCCGGAAGAATAGAATAGCTCCAGCATGGCGCGGTCACGCCGGCTCAGCCAATCGTCGACCGGGATTTGCACCAATTGGACTGCCTCATCGGGCGATAGCGCCGCCGGCAGGCGCTTTTCACCTTTCGGCGCGCGCAGTCCGTCGCACGGGTTGTACTGCAGTTCACCCAGCCGGGCCAGATAGGCGAAAAAACCGCGCCATGAGGACAACATGCGGCGCAGTGATCTTCCCGACAGCCCACGACCGTGCAAAGTCGCAATGAAGCGGCGAATCTGCGCTACCTGAAGCGTCGCCAGCGGAGTCGCTCCGGTGAGCCTGAGCAGCGCGGCAATGTCGCGGCCATAGTGCTTGCAGGTGAGCGGCGACAGGCGTCGCTCGGTGGCCAGGTGGCTGAGGTAACTATCGAGTCGTTCGGCGCTCATGCGATCAGGCGATTCACCTGTCTCCCCGCTTCTCGCTTAGAAGCGAAATGAGTTTCGCTGCGGCGCGTTCGCCATCGTCGGGTCAGCGCGCGAGATGCGGTTGGATGGCGGCACTGACCAACTCCGCAATACGGGAAAGATATAACGTACCCATTTCCGGGTAGAACCGTTCTGCATCTTCACTCGCGAGGAGCAGCACGCCGAAGCTCGCCGAACCGCGCAGCGCGACCATCGCAAAAGACTTCAAGTGCGGCGCCGCTTCACCGAACCACCGGTTGGTCTCGTAGACCGCATGCTGGCCGCAATAGGGGGCTTTCATGGCCGCGGCGAACTCCCGGACCTCCGCGTTGGTCGGGCCGAATTCCGGGCGCGCCGCGAGCGCGCCGTCGGCACCCCACAGGCGAACGAGAGCGTGCGGAACGAAAAACGTATCCCGCATGTGGTTGTCTATGGCCGCCAACACGCTGTCGAGGTCGGCTGTGCCGATTAGCGCGCAAGCCAAGCGATGGATTTTGTCTGACAACGCGTCATTCTCTTCGCCAAATCGAATGAGCTCGGAGAGCTTCGCTTCGAGCACGCGATTCTTCTCACGCAGCGTCAAAACTTGGCGCTCACCGATGGAGATCGTGCGGCCACCTCCGTGCGGATGCGGAAGCTGGACGGTTGCCAGCATCAACGCGTTGGCTTCAAAGAACTCCGGATGCGTTCGGAGATAGTCCGCCACCTGTTGGGCGTTGAGATCCATGCTCGCTCCCTATGCGTAAATCTTGTCGCTTGTCCAACTAGATGTCTATCTCGCCGGTGAACACCGTAGTGGCTCCCCCGGACATGTAGACGGGTTGGCCCTCGCCTGCCCAGCGAATGACGAGTTCGCCGCCGCGCGTTTGGACGCGTACCTCGTTGCCGAGCAGCCCGCGTTGAATGCCGGCCACGGCGGCCGCGCACGCCCCCGTACCGCAGGCGAGCGTCTCGCCGGCGCCGCGCTCGAACACGCGCAGTCGGATGTGGGCACGATCCACCATCTGCATGAATCCGGCATTGACGCGGGCTGGGAAGGCGCGATGTTGCTCGATCAGCGGGCCTTCACTCGGCACCGGGGCGTGGTCGACGTCTGCGACGATTTGCACCGCGTGAGGATTGCCCATGGAGAGCACGGAGAATTCGTATTCCCGTCCGCCGATCTCCAGCCGATACGTCGGCGCTCGGGCTGGGGCCAGAAACGGCACGTCGCTCGGCTCGAACCGTGGTGCGCCCATATCCACCGAGATCATTCCATCGGGGCCGATCTGCGAAACGATGACACCACTCGCGGTTTGCACGCGGATACTGGTCTTCTCAGTCAACCCCTGGTCTAACACGAAGCGCGCGAAACAGCGCGCGCCATTGCCGCATTGCTCCACTTCGCCGCCATCGGCGTTGAAAATGCGATAACGAAAATCCGTGTCTGGGTCAGTCGGACGCTCCACGAGCAGGATCTGGTCGCAGCCGATCCCGAAATGGCGGTCGGCAATGAAGCGCAATTGCTGCGACGAAAGCGCGATCGACTGGCGGATGCCGTCGAACATGACGAAGTCGTTGCCCTGACCGTGCATCTTGGTGAACTGGAGGTGCATACTTGATTGTAACTGCAAAGCCAATGGCCGCGAAAAGCCGGGCACGAGCTTCAAGAAGACGGCGCCAATTCCACGCTCGCGTTGCTCGCCGGAAATGTCCGTCTGCCGTTGCGCCGAGATCATCAGTAAAACGACTTCTCCCCCGCCGGCCGTGTCTTGAATCGTTTGTGCGCCCACAGATATTGCTCCGGCGCCTCGAGGACGCGCTCCTCAAGGAAGGCGTTCATACGCCGTGTGTCCTCTTCAATGCTTGCTCCAGGGTAATTTTGCCAGGGCGGATATAGGCGCGTCTCGTAAGTCCGGCCATCGGGCCGCAGGTGAGTGATGCAGGGAACGATCGCGGCGCCGGTGAGCCGTGCCAGGCGCGACATGGCTGTCACCGTTGCGGTGGCAATGCCGAAGAAAGGCACGAAGATCGCGTCCTTCTCGCCGAAATCCATGTCCGGCAGGTAGTAGAACGGCAATCCCTGCTTGATATGGCGCACCAACGGACGCAGGCCTTCCTGACGCGGGACCAAGACCGGATCGCCCCAGCGGAGTCGCGAGTCGAGCATCGCGCGATTGACGTGACGATTCTTCTGATAGCTGTACATGGAACATACCTGGAAGGCGTTACCCACGGCCGCCCCGCCGATATCGAGACCGACAAAGTGCGGTGCGAACAGGATAACCGGCGCGCCTTTCAGCTTATCCAGATGTTCGCGACCGACCAATTCCACAAGGGACAGCGCCCGTTCCTTGCTGCCGTACCAGACGACGGAAAGTTCCAGCGCGCTACGTCCGAGCATTTTGAAATGGCGCCGCGCCAGATCGCTGCGTTCGGCTTCGCTCATCTGCGGAAAGCACTTAGCCAGGTTAATGCGGGTGACTCGTCCTCGGCCAGTGCGATAGAGCAGGGAGCCGAGTCTTTCGCCCAGCCAGGCGAGAGCAGGGAGAGGCAGAAAGTGAATTAGCCAGAGAAAGAACAGCGCTAAGCGGGTAGCCACTACGGTTCTGCTGTCGGTCGAGGGGGAGCGCCGGCAGGCGCCTTGTAGCGGTTGTAGCTCCAGAAGTACTGCGTCGGGCATTGCCGCACCAGGCGTTCGACCGCGCCGTTGATCTGTCGAGCCGCGACCGCATTGTCGGCGTGGAGAGGCTCGGGAAAGGGTTCAATGCAGACCCGGTAGCCTTTTCCGCGCGCCAGGCGCTCGCCGTAAAACAGGACAATCTCCGCTCCCGTCGCGCGCTGCAAGCGGCCAACCAATGTCATGGTAAATGCTTGTCGACCGAAAAACTCTACCCAGGTGCCATCCGCGTGGCGCGGGGCTTGATCGGGAAGAATACAGATATTTCCCCCTGCCTTGAGCGATTTGAGCAGTCTGCGCACGCCGCGTATGCCAGCCGGCGCGAGCGTTGCCTCACCGCGCACCCGCCCCTCGTACATGAGACTGGCCGCCCATTGCAGCTTGGGCGGGCTATACAAGAACGTGATGGGCACGCGGCTGGCCAGGTAACGGCCGGCGATGTCGAAGCATCCCAGGTGCGGCGTGACAAAGATAACGCCGCGAGCCTTTGCGAGCGCCGCCTCGGCGTGTTCCCAGCCTCGGCATTCGCTTACCAGCGCGGTCACTTCGGCTTGCGGACGCAAGAAAGCAATGAACAACTCGGTCATCGCCTTGCCCGATTCGGCGATATTTCGGCGCAGCAGCAATTTGTACTCGGTGGCGTCGCGGGCGATTCCGCTTTGGGCCAGATTGCCGCGCAGGGTGCGGGCATAGCGGCGGTCGACTAGGTACGCGATCCAGCCGAGCCCAGCGCCGATTGCATGATTGATGCGCAGCGGCACCAGGGCAAACGCCCGTAGGAGCGGAGTAAGCACGCGGGAACGGTTTTGTAGATGCGCTGGAGGGGTGCTAAAATCCAAGATTATTCAACTTTTTGAGAGCGATGAAACGTGAGCGATTTCCTGTTTACCTCCGAGTCCGTTTCCGAAGGGCATCCCGATAAGGTTTCCGACCAGATTTCTGATTCCGTTCTGGACGCGATTCTAGCGCAAGACCCCACAGCGCGTGTAGCCGCGGAGACCCTGTGCAATACCGGACTGGTGGTGTTAGCGGGAGAAATCACGACAACCGCCAACGTCGACTATATTCATGTTGCACGCGAAGCGATCAAGCGCATCGGTTACGACAACACCGACTATGGCATCGATTATCGCGGTTGCGCAGTGATGGTCTGCTATGACAAGCAGAGCTCGGACATCGCTCAGGGCGTGAACTGCGCCTCCGACGACTACTTGAACCAGGGCGCAGGCGACCAAGGCCTGATGTTCGGCTATGCCTGCGACGAAACGCCTTCGCTCATGCCCGCAGCCATCTATTACGCGCATCGTCTGGTACAGCGTCAATCGGAGTTGCGCAAAGACGGCCGGCTTCCCTGGCTGCGCCCGGATGCCAAGTCGCAGGTGACCCTGCGCTATGTCGACGGCAAACCGGTTTCCTTCCATACCGTGGTCCTGTCCACCCAGCATGCACCGGACATGACTCAAGAAGCGATTCGCGAGGCAGTGATCGAGGAGATCATCAAGCCCGTGTTGCCGAAGGAGATGCTCAGCGACAAGACTCGCTATCTGGTAAACCCAACCGGGCGTTTTGTCATCGGCGGTCCGCAGGGAGACTGCGGGTTGACCGGTCGCAAGATCATCGTCGATACATACGGTGGGGCATGCCCTCACGGCGGCGGTGCATTTTCCGGCAAGGATCCCTCCAAGGTCGACCGCTCGGCCGCTTACGCTGCGCGTTACGTGGCGAAGAACGTGGTCGCTGCCGGTCTGGCCCGGCAGTGCCAGGTGCAGGTCTCCTACGCTATCGGCGTCGCCAAGCCGATTAACGTGACCGTCTATACCGAAGGCACGGGAGTCGTCTCGGATGAAGAGATCGCTCAGTTGGTGAACGAGCATTTCGATTTGCGGCCAAGGGGCATTGTGCAGATGCTTAACCTGCTGCGTCCGATCTACGCCAAAACTGCGGCGTACGGGCATTTCGGCCGTGAAGAGCCGGAGTTCACTTGGGAGCGGACGGATAAGGCGGCGCAGCTCGCTGCCGCTGCTGGTGTGAAGCGTGAGGCATTGCACGCGGTGGCGGTCGAGGTCTGAACCGCCCTTTACCCGGGAGGAGAGCGCTAGGCCCAGTTTGTAACCATTACCTCGTTTCGAGGGGCGCTGCGACGGCCCCATCGGCTGCCTTTTCTCTGACTCTCGGCCACGCGGCTGAAGGCAGATCGTCTTGGACAGTCGGTGAGGGGCCGCCAGGCTCGAAATGACGGCTACCTCAACGTAGCAACGGCGCCCATTCAATTTCATTTGAATGGAGACCATCATGAGTGCTGTACCCAAACCCCCCAACGATTTTACCGATTACCTGGTCGCGGATATTTCGCTCGCCGAATGGGGCCGCAAAGAAATCGCCATTGCCGAGACCGAAATGCCCGGCCTGATGGCGATTCGCGAAGAATATTCGCACACCATGCCGCTGCGTGGTGCTCGCATCACCGGCTCGTTGCACATGACGATCCAGACCGCGGTGCTGATCGAAACTTTGCAGGCACTGGGCGCGGAAGTGCGCTGGGCGTCCTGCAACATTTACTCGACTCAGGATCACGCCGCCGCCGCCGTTGCGGTCAGGGCCACGCCTGTGTTCGCCTATAAAGGCGAGTCACTCGATGAATACTGGGAATTCACCCATCGCATCTTCGAGTGGGCCGATGGCGGCTACTCCAACATGATTCTCGACGACGGAGGCGATGCGACCCTGCTCCTGCATTTAGGCACTCGTGCCGAGCAGGATGCGAGCATTCTCAAGCATCCGAGCAGTGAGGAGGAAACGGCTCTGTTTGCGGCAATCAAGAAGCGCCTTGCCACGCAGCCCGGTTGGTATTCGACCCGCCTTCGGCACCTTAAGGGTGTGACCGAAGAGACGACTACCGGCGTGCACCGCCTCTACCAAATGCATAAGGATGGCAAGCTGGCTTTCCCTGCCATCAATGTGAACGACTCGGTGACCAAGTCGAAATTCGACAACCTCTACGGTTGCCGCGAGTCGCTGGTGGACGGTATCAAGCGAGCCACGGATGTGATGGTCGCTGGAAAGGTCGCTCTGGTTTGCGGTTACGGCGACGTCGGCAAGGGTTCGGCCCAGGCGCTGCGGGCCCTGTCGGCGCAAGTGTGGGTTACCGAGGTTGACCCGATCTGCGCGTTGCAGGCGGCGATGGAAGGCTACCGCGTGGTGACTATGGACTGGGCTTGCGACAAGGCCGATATCTTTGTCACGGCAACCGGGAATTTTCACGTTATCACCCACGAGCACATGAAGAGGATGAAGAACCAGGCCATCGTCTGCAATATCGGCCATTTCGACAATGAGATCGATGTCGCTTCGCTCAAGGCGTACCCGTGGGAAAACATCAAGCCGCAGGTCGATCACGTCATTTTCCCCGACGGCAAACGCATTATCCTGCTCGCCGAAGGCAGATTGGTGAACCTGGGGTGCGGCACCGGGCATCCGAGCTACGTGATGTCATCGTCCTTCGCCAACCAGACGCTCGCGCAAATCGAGCTGTTCACCAATGCCGGCCAATATCCGGTCGGTGTATACACCCTACCCAAACATCTCGACGAGAAAGTAGCGCGCCTTCAACTCAAGAAACTCAACGCCGTGCTGACCGAGCTCACTGACGAGCAGGCCACTTATATCGGAACGAGCAAGGAGGGACCCTATAAGGCGGATCACTATCGCTATTAGTGCCTCTACCACGCATGGCGCACGAGTCGCCGAGTTCGGGCGTCGGCGATGCTGATCGCTTGAACTCGGTGCTTGCAGTGTCATCGCCCCATGCTCCGGCTGAGTGTTCCTCGGTTTGTGTGAGGCGTTTCATATTCGCTGGTAGATCATTATGCAATCGCAAAAGCCATTCTCGCGTACGTTCAGTTTCGAATTTTTCCCCCCAAAGACGCCTGAAGGGATAGAAAAGCTGCGCGCCACGCGCCGACAGCTCGCGCAACTCGAGCCGGCATTTTTTTCCGTCACGTTCGGCGCCGGCGGTTCCACACGGGATCGCACTCTGGAAACGGTGCAGGAAATCCAGGCGGAAGGCCACGTCGCCGCGCCGCACCTGTCGTGCATCGGTTCAACCCGGGAGAGCATTCGCGCCATTCTTGCGCAATACCGGGCCTCCGGCATTCACCACATTGTCGCGCTTCGCGGCGACTTGCCGTCCGGTACGGTGAGTGCTGGTGAACTTCACTACGCCAGCGACCTCGTGCGACTGATTCGCGAAGAGACAGGCGACTACTTCACTATCGAGGTGGCCGCTTACCCCGAATTTCATCCTCAAGCGCGCAGCGCCCAGGATAACCTGCGCCATTTCAAATGGAAGGTCGATGCGGGCGCCAATGCAGCCATCACTCAATATTTCTTCAACGCCGATGCTTATTTCAATTTCATCGATGAGTGCGAAGCTGCCGGCATCGATGTTCCGATCGTGCCCGGCATTATGCCGATCAACAACTTCAGCCAACTGGCGCGTTTTTCTGACGCCTGCGGAGCGGAAATACCGCGTTGGTTGCGTCTGAAGCTGCAAAGTTACGGCGACGACACTGCTTCCATCAAGGCACTCGGCCTGGATGTGATTACGGCGCTGTGCGAGCGGCTGCTTTCGGGGGGCGCACCTGGCCTGCATTTCTATACCCTCAACAACGCCGGACCCTCATCGACTATCTGGCAGCGTTTGGGGCTTTAGACCCGGAGCTTGGCGGGGTGTCAGGAAACTTTACAACTGGCTAACAACCAGCGTCTTAAACGTTTGATTTTAACGACGCAATGATTGTGGCTTAGAAATTGCTCCAGTTGGTGTGTTGTAAAGTTTTCCAGAGTCCGCCAAGGACAGTTGTTAAGACAAATGCACTCCGGGGGGAGATTGTGAGCACCGCCAGACCGATTTTGGCCGCGCTAAGCGTGGCCATTTGCTGTGCCGTTATCTCAGGCCGCGCCTCAGCGACCGCGTTGACCTTGGATGTAACCGCTCAGCAAAGAGTGCTCTACGGGCAAACGCACGGCCTCCCCACGGACACGACGGAATCTCTGGTGCCGACGGCTTTCGGCGCGGCCGTATCCTTCGATAACGCGGTCGCCTCCTCCTTTGAGCGCCGTGACTCCTACTCTGGGTCGCCGGCCTTTACTGCCAGGAGCGTCTTCACCGATTTCGGTAGACCGACGGTGAGCCGCACACCCTTGACGGCAAGCTTGCTCGCCTTGGACGATCTCAATTTTAAAAGTTATGGTGGGATCACCGAGGGCGTGCAACGCTTTACCGAGTACACCGATCGTGGCAATCCGGACAGCGGAGACAAGCATGCATCGTTTTATTTCATGATGTTCGACTATGCGCAGACTGGGCCGCATAGCTACGAGACCTTTTCCTATACACGCGGCTTTCACTTTGCTATTCCCGCCTCTGTGACGTCGATCGACGACGCGTCTTTTTTCACCTCGGCGAGCTTCGAGGACCTTATCGTTACTGCATTCACCAACCATGTTTCCGTCGATTTCATGGAATCCGCCGAACGCTCGGCTTTTGTGCTCGATGTGGATTCCCATGGGCACGAGTCGCGCGACTACACTCGCCGCGACGGCTCCCAATATTGGGGTACCGCCCAAATCACCAGTCTCAGCGCCAGTCCGCGTGCGGTTCCGGAACCGGTTTCCATTGCTCTGTTTGTCGCTGGGCTGCTCGGCCTGATCGCGGTACGCGGCCGGCGCAATGTCGCCCCGCGCGCGGTTGAGCAAGCGCCGCATCGGGCGTGAATCGCTAGAGGTTTACGCTGCGTCCGCCATCGACCGCCAGGATCTGTCCCGTGACATACGGCGCGTCAAATGCAAAAAACTTTACTGCATGGGCGATATCCTCGGGAGACCCGGGACGCTTGAGTGACGATTGCGCGATGATCGCTTGCTGTTGGGCAGGGCTGAAATGCGCGCCGTCGTCCGGCCATAAAATCGCACCGGGCGCGACGCCGTTTACCCGTATCTCCGGGCCAAGTTCGCGCGACAGCGAACGCGTCAGGGCCACCAAGCCGGCTTTCGCAATGCTATAGACGACGTAGTCCTTCAGCGGCCGTTCGGCATGGATGTCGACGATATTGACGATCGCGCCGGTTCCCTTCTTGAGCGCCGGGGCGGCTGCCTGGGAAAGAAACAGCGGTGCCTGCAAATTGGTCCCCATCAGATCGGTCCAATCGGCCGCCGTGATGGCGCCTACGGGTGTCGGATAAAAACTCGAGGCGTTGTTGACCAGCACATCGAGCCGGCCGAAGTACTTGACAACCGCATCAATCAAGCGCGGGAGAGCATCGATATCGAGCAGATCGGCCTTGAGCAGAAGGGTGGACTCCGGCCGCTTCGCTTCGAGGGCCGCGGCGAGGGCTTTTGCGGCACCAAGCGATGCGTGGTAATGGATCGCGACGCGCGCGCCCGCGGAGTGCAATGCGCGCACCGTGGCGGCACCGACCCGGCGCGCGCCGCCGGTCACCAAAGCGACTTGTTCTTGCATGGTAGACTCCGCAGGATTTTTACGATTTTACCCTAGCGCGGGTTCGTAGCTTGCCGAGCCGACTCCCGTGGGCTCCGTTTGATCTCATGTCCCTTCCGCCACCTTCTTACAATGCCCTCGGGCATACTCGCCGAGTCGTCGGGCACATTCAGCGTGAGATCGCTGCCTGCGGAGGGTGGATCAGCTTTGCCCGGTTCATGGAGCTTGCCCTATATGCGCCCGGTCTGGGCTATTACAGCGCTGGCAGCGCCAAACTTGGCGTTGAGGGCGACTTCGTCACGGCGCCGGAGATATCGCCTTATTTCGGCCGCACCCTGGCCCGCCCCATAGCGGATAGCCTGAGGCAGGTGGCAGGGAGCGTTCTCGAACTCGGCGCCGGCTCCGGCCGGCTCGCCCTCGATCTCCTGACGGAATTGCAGCGCAGCGACAGTCTGCCGGCGCAATACATGATTCTCGAAGTTTCGGCCGATCTGCGCGAACGGCAACGCCTGCTTTTCCGCCAACATGCCCCGCAATTTCTGGATCGCCTTGCCTGGCTGGATCAACTGCCCGCGTCGTTCGTCGGAGTGGTCCTCGCAAATGAAGTGCTCGATGCGTTGCCTGTGCACATCCTGCACTGGCGCGATCAGGACGTCTTCGAGCGTGGCGTGATCAGCGCCGGTGCTTCCTTCGCGTGGGAAGAGCGAGCGCTCGCAACGTGCGCCTTGCGCGATCACGCTCTGCAACTCGCCCCGCCGGGCGAATACCTCAGTGAAGTCAGCGTGGCGGTGCCCGCGTTGGTGCGCAGCATCGGCGCCATGCTCGAGCGCGGGGCGGCCTTTTTCATCGACTATGGTTTCCTGCGCGCCGAGTTCTACCATCCGCAGCGCAGTCGCGGCACCTTGATGTGCCACTACCGGCACCACGCCCACGACGATCCGTTTTACCTGCCCGGACTGCAGGACATCACCGCCCACGTGGATTTCACGACGGTGGCACAGGCCGCCTCGGAGGCGGGGCTGCAGGTGACTCGCTACGCCAGCCAGGCGAAATTCCTGATCGACAGCGGCATCACCGAGTTATTGGCCGCGCTTGACCCGCGCGATACGGCGGCCTACCTCCCCGTTGCGAACCAGGTGCAACGCTTGCTGAGTCCGGCGGAAATGGGTGAACTGTTCAAGGTCATGGTGCTGAACGCCGGTTGATATTTTTGTCACGGCGCGACCTGCGGTTAAGCATCATGCAGAACCCGCGACCCCAAAGGTAACGGCTTGGGTGCTCCGCCGGGCATCG
>Ga0209118_1000050_pt1 | contig 89258 bp, 84 predicted proteins | sample BlaSpr_A8_Ref_M1_FD_187988 | JGI IMG/M metagenome (GOLD analysis project Ga0209118, IMG submission 187988) | Forest soil microbial communities from Thunder Bay, Ontario, Canada - Black Spruce, Ontario site 2_A8_Ref_M1 (SPAdes) (version 2) | ecosystem: Environmental > Terrestrial > Soil > Boreal... | reverse complement strand
GAGCACCCGCCTGACTGTCATCGGCGCTGACGGCTGGTCATCTCGAAAGAATCACCGCGGAGCCGCCAAACTCGGCCCGGTGTGAGAAGTCCGGGCTAGTCGAACAGCCGGTTGATGATCGCGTACTGCACCAGGTCGTAGTTCTCGCTCAGGCCCATCTTCTCGAGGATGCGGGTGCGATAGGTGCTCACCGTGGCCACCGAGAGGCCGAGCGCCTCGGCGCTGCCGGTCACCGTCTTGCCCGAGGCGAGCAGCCGGAAGACCTGGAACTCCCGATCGGACAGCAACTCGTGTGGGGCGCGCCCCGGAGCCAGACCGATCTCGCCGGCAAGCCGCTCGGCCAGGCTGGGACTGACGTACCGCCTGCCCGCCAGCACGCTCCTGACCGCGGTGACGAGATCGGCGGCGCTGGTCTTCTTGGCCAGGTAACCGGCGGCCCCGGCGCGCAACACCCGGATCCCGAACTGCTCTTCCGGATACATGCTCAGCACCAGCACCGGCAGCCTGGGCTTGGCGCGCCGCAGCTCCTTCAACACCTCGAGCCCGCTCCTGCCCGGCAACGAGATGTCGAGGATGACGGTGTCCCATTCCGCCGCTCCCGCCATGCGCAGGGCCTCCTCGCCTCCCGTCGCCTCGCCGAAGAGGGCGTCGGCGATGGCGTCCTCGAGGATCTGCTTGAGACCTTGCCGCACCACGGCGTGATCGTCCACGAGCAGGATGCGGGTCATCGCGGCAGGATCACCTCGACGGTGGTGCCCTTGGTGGGATGGGGTCGGATCGCCACCTCCCCTCCCAGCGCGTGGGCCCGCTCGCGCATGCCGAGCAGGCCAATGGATCGCGAGTCGTCGATCTTCTCCGCGGGAATGCCGCTGCCGTCGTCGCTGATCTCCAGGGTGACCCGGCCATCCTCGGCGGCGAGCCGGATGGCGACCGCGGTCGCACCGGCGTGGCGTGCGACGTTGGTGAGCGCCTCCTGCAGGATGCGAAAGAGGGCCGTCGCCTGGTCCGGGCTGAGCGCCGTCCCGGCCATGGTCGAGACCAGGCGGCAGGAGATGCCGGTGCGCTTCTCGAACTCCGCGACGTACCATTCGACGGCGGCTTCGAGGCCCAGCTCGTCCAGGATGCCGGGCCGCAGCTCGCTGATGATCCGGTGCACGGCGTCCGACGCGAGGTCGAGCAACTGCGACATGTCATTGAGCTTGCCGGCGAGCGCCTCGCGCGCCGCGGGCGCCGGCGCCTGCAGCTGCCGCTCGAGCCAGCCCACGTCCAGGCGCAGGGCGGTCAGCATCTGGCCGACCTGGTCATGGACCTCCCGCGCGATGCGCGCGCCCTCCTCCTCGCGCGCGGCGTGCAGCCGTGCCGAGAGCGCGCGCAACCCCTCGTGGGACTGCCGCAGGAGATCCATGGTCCGCTGGTTCTTGGTGATGTCCCGGCCGAAGCTGATGGTGGTGTCGTCGGAGAGCGCCACGCGCGTCCACACGGTATCGATCATCCTGCCGCTCCGCGTGCGAATCTTGAAGGCGGTCCAGTCGTACGACTTCAGGCGCATGACCTCGCTCGCCCGGCGCTGCTCGGCGGGGTCCGGGAAGAGCTCGGCCAAGAAGTCGATTCGTTGCGCCTCTTCCACGGTCCAGCCGAGGACGCGCTCCCATTCCCGGTTGGCGACGAGCAGGCGCCCCGTCGCGGCACCGAACCGCGCGATCATCACCGGGATGTTGTCGAAGATGGTCTGCAGCAGCTCGGACCTCTGCCGCACCGCGTGCTGCTCTTGCTGGCGCCGCGACAGCTCGGCGCTGATCGCCGCGAGCCGCTCCGGCGCGCGGTTCAGCGCCACGAAGTAGGGGCTGGCGAGAACCCCCCCCGGCGCCAGGAGGTCGGGATGCGTCTCGAGCACGCCGTGGCGCACGGTCAGGTCGCTCATCGCCTGCGCCTCGTGCAGGCAGAGGATGACGCAGGGCCAGCTCTCGGCGAGCTCGGTGAGCCGGGTTTCGAAGGTGAAGAGCTCCCCATCGGGCGCCTTCCGCTCCTGGTCCCAGCCGACGATGCCGGCGAGGCGGAGGACGCGGGCGCCGGCCGCCAGCGCCGCCCCAAAGGCCGCCGTCACCTCGTCGAGCATGGCCTGGGCCGAAGGCCCGCGGCCGGCCAGCCTGAGATGGCCGCTGGCCTGGCAGCTCGCGACCTCCACTCCCTGGCGTTCCAGGAGCCCGAGGATCCGCTCGTTGTCCGCGGCATCACCCGCGACCACGCAGTGATCGGAGCCGCGCAGCCCGGCGGTCAGGAAGCCGAGCGCCTCGGCAAGCTGCTCCTCGTTCTCGCAGAGGCAGGCGATATGGGAATGCAGCGGGACGCGCCAGCCGGCAACCCCCAGATCGACGGGTTCAGGCGCTTCCCGCGGCTCGATGCGCTTCTGGGTCGGCATGTAATCTTTCCCCCCAGCGCCCGTTTTCCGCCCTTGATGGGGCGGACAGGGACCTTTCATCATATCTTAAACCAATTTCGGCCTTGCGGGGAGGGGGTATCCTACGCTTTCCTTCCAAAGACGTTCTAAGGGTCGACGCCCCGGGGGCGTCGGTGGGACGCAGCACGACATGCCGCAGTCCGGCGAAGGGCACCGGCTGCCGCGGCCGCGGGGTTACCGTTTCGAACGCACCGCCCGGGTGGAGCGGCGCGGTGATCCGCCACACCGTTTCCGGAGGGCGGGCGGCGAGCGCCTGGAGATCGAGCCGCTCGCCGTCGTCAAGGAGCGCTCCGATGTGCGTGCCGGCAGATGCCCGCAGCCGTACCTCGACCTCCATGATCATCTCGCCATCGTGGAGCCCCGTCCGGCGCTCGACATGCAGCAGCGGCACGGCACTGCGCGACGGCGGTCAGACCTGGGAAACTGCCGGCCATCTGCCCGCGCCGCCCGTGCCGCCCGGGAAGGTCATCCTGGTGATCGATCCTCGGACGCCGACGACCGAGCTTGGTCGCGGTCGCCCGGCTTTGGTTTCGTAGGCTGCAGGCGCCTCAGAGCGGCCCTCGCACGCGGCGCAGCCGGACCGCCGCGGCGAGGAAGGCCGTGGCGAGTGCCAGGCCGATCCACAGGCCCGGGCTGCTCAGGAAACCCCCCGGCGTCATTTGCATCAGTTGATCGGCCGCCAGGCCAGCTTTGGTGACTTCCCCAGCTCCCATACCACCGCTGATGCGGTTCGCCAGCATGGCGGCGAACGATGACGTGTTGAACGCGATCTTCTCGACGACGACGATCGCGAGCAATGGCAGGACAGCCCACAAGAATGCCGTGCGTCGCGCCCAGCTCGAGACCAGCAGCAGCCATCCATAGATGGGCGCGTACCAGAGTCCATGTACAGCCACCAGGTGGTAGAGCACCATCAGCGACATCTGGACCAGCGGCACCTGTGCCCAGAGCGTCGTGGCGCCCTGACCTGTGCCCAGGAGGACGGCGCTGCTCAGGAGCAGCATGACAAGCATCGTGATGACGGTGATCGCGAACGTCAGCAATGGGATGACCACGATCGGGACGCTCGCTTTCGCAAGCACGGTCAGCCGATCGGAGACCGGCAGCGACTTCCAGAACAGGATGCTGCGATCACGACGTTCGCTGTGGAGCGCGTCGAGCGAGTAAAGCACCGCCACGACAAAAGTGGTCGCCATCAGCGCAAAAGCTACGAAGGAATACGGCCGCACGATCGCTTTGTGTTGCTCGACTGCGCCGAGCGCCTGCGCGGCGCGCACCCCCACCGCCAGGTGCCTCGCGCCGATCAGGGAGCCCATCAGGATCAAGGCGGCAACGGCGACGGGTGCGAGGTAGATCGAACGGTTCTCCCACAGCTCGCGCCGCAGCGACCAGTAGAAGCGCCGCGCCGCTGGGATCTCGGCGAGCGCGACCGCCCGCGTCGCCGGGGAGCTCTCATGCAGGGCAGTCGACTCCGTATTCACCGCGCCGCTCCTTCTGCCGGTCTGGCCTGTCTGCCCACCACGGCGACGAACAGATCGGCGATGCTGGGCGTGCGCACCTCGCCGAGAGCCGCCAGCTGCTGTCGGTCGCCGGCATCGAACAGCAGGATGCTGCGACCCAGCGCTTGCCGCTCGTGCAGCGGCTTCAGGGTGCGCGCCGCGGTCACCTGCTCGGGACCAACCATCAGCTCGAGATAGCGGGACTCCACTCCTTCGATGCTCGATTCGAGGACGACGTGCCCGCGGTCGATGAACATGACATCGGTGAGCACGTGCTCGATCTCTTCCACCTGGTGTGTCGCCACGACGATGGTGCGGCCGCTCTCGTAGTAGTCGTTGAGCAGGGAGTCGTAGAACTCTTTGCGATACAGGAGGTCGAGGCCAAGCGTCGGCTCGTCCAGCACCAGCAGCTTGACGTCGGTGGCCATGACCAGGGCGAGGTGCAGCTGGGTCACCATGCCCTTCGACAGCTCGCTCACCCTGCTGCGGTGCCGGATGCTGGTGCTGGCCAGAAAGCCCTCCGCCTTGGCGCGATCGAATCGCGGATGCACGCCGGCGACGTAATCGAGCGCCTGCCATACCCGCATCCAGCGCGGCAGCACGGCGACGTCGGCAATGAAGCAGGTATCCCGCATGAGCTGGTCGCGCTGCTTCCAGGGATCACGTCCGAGCACCCGCAGCTCTCCCTGATAGGGCGTCAGGCCGAGGATCGCGTTCAGCGCGGTGGACTTACCGGCGCCGTTGGGGCCGATGAGCCCGAGGATGCGGCCCTCTTCGACGCGCATGTCGATGCCGTCCAGTGCGACAGTTGCGCCATATGCCTTGCGCAGGCCGCGGGCTTCGATGCATGCCATCGCTCAGCGCTCCTCGGCTTTTGGAACCGAGTCGCGGCGCTTCGACTCGACGGCATTCGACTCTCCGGCATCCGCAGACGAGGCGTCGCCGTTCAGCAGCTCGTCCGCCTTCAGGCCGAGCCGCTGGATGGTGGCGCGGATCCTGGGCCATTCATCGCTCAGGAACTTCTTCCGTTCGCCCTGCTCCAGCAGACTGCGCGCGCCGGCATTGATGAACATGCCGCGGCCGCGTCGGCTCTCGACCAGCCCCTCGTCCACCAGCTGCTGGTAGGCCTTGAGGACCGTGAGCGGATTCAGCCGATACTCCGCCGCGACGTTGCGCACCGAGGGCAACGGATCGCCTTCCTTGAGGACCCGGTCGAGAATCATTGCGGCCACACGATCCCGTAGCTGACGGTAGATCGGCTGACTGTCGTGCCACTCACGGTCCATCCCGTTGTTCAGATCGCCTGGCGATCTTCTCCGCCGTCACTTCGCCCGCTGCAGGTCGAAGTGCGCCTGGACCGGCTTGTCGCCCGGGAGCATATACGTCCAGTCCTCGGTGTGATGGTTGGCGTCGATCGTGGTGAACACCGCATGGTGCATGTGGCCGTATTGCAGGCTCCCGGCGACGTCGACGAAATCGAACTCGACCTTGTTTCCGCCCATGGACACCTTGGCCGCCATCCGCGGCCGATTTCCCGCGTCACAATAGTGTGTCAGGAGCAGGCGATCGCCGTCCAGGTACAGCATCGTGATCGGATCGTCCGGGCGGGTATCTGTCGTCGCCTCATGCATCAGCGCGTTCCCCATGGACGTCGAGCGCAGCGAAACGTGGGCGATCTTGCCTTGGATGTCGGGTGCCGGCGGGACGGTTGTCACTGGGCCTTCCCAGGAACCAGCCAGCGCCTTCAGCTGCTCGAAGGATTTCTGCGCCTCGGATTTCTGCGCTGCGGACTCCGCGAAGGCCATGGTGGAGAGCGACATCAGCACTAGGGACAGCAGGACACGGAAACACCTCATGGGAGTTCTCCTCGAGCGGTTGTTCCTGTCGGGGGCCAGGGGTTGCTCGCGACCCTGGTCCGGTTGGAACAGGCAGCACCGATTGCCGCCCTGGTGTTATATCTAACTACATCACCAGAGCACTCGTCAAGCCCCCACGCCGACCTCACTTCTGGGCGCCTTCTCAGGAGTACGTAGACATGGCCACTCGCCAAGGCGAGTGGGCCTGCACCAGCTCGGCGCCGGAGCGGGCCCTCGTCGGAAGGGAGGGTGTCGCCGGAGTCCGGGCTACTTCTTCGGGGATGCGCGTCGGGCCCGAGCCACGGAGTTGGCGGCCACCGCCGACCGGATCAATTCCTTGAAGGCGGCCTCGTTGAGCTTCTCGCCTTCGCGAATGTCGATGGCTCGGCGCGTGTTCCCCTCGAGACTGGAGTTGAACAGCTTCTGGGGGTCCTGGAGGGAGGCGCCTCGGAAGAAGGTGAGCTTCACGACCTGCTTGTACGACTCCCCCGTACAGACGCCGCCGTCATGGGACCAGACCGGAGTCCCCATCCATTTCCATTCCTCCTGGATCTCGGGGTCCGCGTCGTGGATGAGCTGGCGAACCCAGGCGAGCGTCTCGCCCCTCCAGTCCCCCAGCTCCCGGATCCTCTTCGTGATGTTCTTCGCAGCGACCGCGCTGTTCGGGGCACGTTTCGCCGTCATGATCTCTCCGATCCGAGCCTCGATCTGGCTGCAGGGCTCGCAGCGACACTCGATTTGTTTTTGAGGCAAACACTCCGGATCCAGAACCAGCGTAGTCTGGCAAACGCGCCAAGGCGCTCCGCGCCTCGGGGCAAGCCATGACGCAGGTCGCCACCACCGTGGCGTCTTCGAAGAGCGACCTCACCGTGATTTTCCTAGAACGCCGTGGTATCGCCGAAGCTGCGCATGACACCGAAGGGATTCCGGTAGATGCGGACCGCTCCCGTCGCCGTGTCCACCACCGTCATCACGTAGTGCACATCGGTGAGCCCCGCGGCAAAGACCCAGAAGTGCCCGTTCACCGGCGTGCCGTCGAGGACCTTGACCGCCATCTCGATGTTCCCCGGCGCGAAGAACCAGAGGTAGCCCGAGTCGTCGGTCGCCGGGATGGCCTGACCGGCGCCGACCTGACCGCTGCCATCTTCCCACTGCAGCGTCACGAGGAAGCGACCGTGCAGACAGAGCGTCGTGAGCGCCGTCGCGCACGACGCCGCCGCCGCGCCGGTGGGAGAAGCGGCCCGTGCGGGTAGGCGACGAGGCGCGGGCGCCGGGCCCAGATCGGGAAACGCGTTGACGTCGGCCTGGCTCGGGAAGCTCCCGGCCGGGTTGGTGTAGGTGCGCATCGAGCCGCCGAGCTTGTCGGTTACGCGCAGGGTGACGTCGAGGTTCGTCATCCCGCCCCACAGCACCCAAAAGTCGCCGTTGACGGCGCGACCGTCGAGAACCTTCGCCAGCAGCTCCACACTGCTCGCCGAGAAGAACCAGAACCCGCCGGTGTCGCTGACCAGCGGTACCGGCGTCGCCGGACCCTGGCTACCGTCCGCCGTGCGCCAATCGGCCTCGAGGGCGAATCTGCCGTTCGAACCCAGGCACAGCTGGCGACCGCCCGGGATGCACGTCGAGCGGAAGCGGTGCGCGAAAACCTCGAGGTGGTCGTCCGTCTCGCCGACGCCGTTGCCGAGCCACGCCACCACCGCGGTACCCCCGCCGTTCGCCGCCAGTGCGCTGGTCGTGACCAGCACGGTGTTCATGGCATCGATCGGTCCAGCGGAGTACTGGCCGAAGTCGTCCAACAGCCAGAGGCCGTGCGGGAGGTCGCCGAAGTTGACGGAGTACGAGGTCCCCGCCGTCGCGAGAAGGTGTCCCCGCTGGTCTGTAGCGGCCTCGAAACCCAAAGAGCCTGCCGGCACGGCGGTGGAAAAGAAGGTCGGGCTCAGCCCGCTCCGGCCGAAGCGACGAACGGTTAGAATCCCGCCGCGCAGCCAGAGAAATTCGCAGCTTCCATCGGGCTCGACGAGCACTCTCGGCACCATGCCGCCCGAGAAGGGATAAGAGTCGATGGCGAAGGCCCCTGGAGCCGTGGGAAAGCCCTGTGCGTCGAGCAAGAGGCCCTGAACCGTGGATGTCGGTGCGGTCGGCAGGTCCTCGGACCACACGACGATGAACCCCCCGCCAGGTAGTGCAGCCACGTCCGCGGCACTGGGCTCCGGGTTGGCGGTAGATCGGATGCTCGGCGACGTCACGGCGAGTGTCGGTCCTTGCGGCGTGCCATCCTCTCCAAATTGCTGAAAGAGGAAGTCGTGGCTGTAGAGCATGGCGCCGTTCGGGTCCAGGCCCGCCGGCATGACGTGCTTCCAGATTGCCGCAAAGCCGTGCGGCATCGCCGCCAGTCGCACGTCGCGCCCGGCCTCGTCGACCGGGCTGCCGGGCAAAACCACCGGCCCGCCGAGGAGGGCGCCGTTCGCATCGACGATCTGGGCCCAAGGTCCGAGATTCCTGGTCCACGCAACGACGTAATGGCCGTCCGGGAGGGCCACCGCCGAGGGCCCCGACAAATAGAAGATGGCGTCGAGAACCCGCGGCGGACCGAGCGTCGCTCCGGCGACGTCGAAGGCCTGCTCGACCACCTCCTCGGCTTGCGCCCCGTTCGGGTAATTTATGACCCTGGTCCACGCCAACAGGAACGACCCGTCCGCCTGCACCGCGGCCGCGATACTGAAGATGAACGCCGCGGGGTCGCTGGTGACCTGGATCGTGTCCGGGTATGGCAGCAGCTCGGCGGAGGCCGCCGAGGCTGCCATCAGCGCAAGAGCCTGCACAAGGGGGAAGCGCATGCGCTCCATTCTGCAACTCCTCTCCCGACCCGCGGGATCCGGGGCTAGCGCTTGCGCCAATTGTACACGATGCCGAGGGAGCGCCCGCAGGTCGGGGTCGCTATTGAGGCCCCGGCGAGGAGTGCTGTTAGCGGTGACTATACACGCGCCCCTGCGGCGCGCCCCGGTGCTCGACCGGTGGACTGCCGCTTGACGCCGGCGACCCTCGAAGCGAGGACTATGGTGAGGCCGGCGCGCGCCCCTTGCCTGCCGAGTACCTGGACGAGGGGCAAGAGCGGCCATGCCTGGCGCCTTCGGGATTGACCACGGCATGGTCTTTAACCCATACTGGCCCATGGCCACGGTGATCGACCGGGACTTCGAGTGGGACTCAGTCAAGGCTGAGGCCAACCTGGTCAAACACGGTGTCTCCTGAAGCTGCGACCGTCTTCGCGGATCCTCTCGCCATCTACCTTGACGATGGGCCGAGCGAGGACCGCGAGGACCGCATGGTGGTCATCGGCACTTCGCTCCGCGAGCGGGTGCTGTTCGTCGTCCACGTCGAACGCGGGGAACGAGATCGGATCATCAGCGCTCGGCGGGCGACGACCGAGGAACGGGAAGTCTACGAGACGAGGGGTAAGTTATGAGTCAGGCAACGAGACGGCGAGTCGAGCGTCAGGTCGAACCGGTGCGGGTTCTCGGTCGTGGACTGCGCGCGCGGCGAGGAGTTCATCTGACGATGCGAACCCTCCGCGAAGCGGCCGGCAGGACGCAGGCCGAAATCGCGGAGGCATCCAGGATCGACCAGGCGGACATCTCTCGCCTGGAGAGCCGGGAAAGCTTCGCCGATTGCCAGGTATCGACGCTGCAACGCTACGTTGCCGCACTGGGCGGCCAGTTGGAGCTGGTCGCGGCCTTTGGCGACAAGAAAATCGTCCTCTCCGGTGTGCAGTCAGGCCCCTCGGGTGAGCAGCCGCGCGACAGGGCTGCGCCGGCCAGCCGCGAGGCGGTGCGGCGGTGATCGCCGATGGTCAGGCCCATCGAGCTATTCCTTGACGTCCAGGACCACCCGCACAAGAGGCGCGCGTCCTGGGCCGAACAGCGCCGAAAATTCCTCGTCGGTAAACTCAAACTCGGCTTCGGGATTTCTGGGATGGCGCGAAGGGGGGTCCGCGGTGAAGCCTTCCCAGAACCTCTTCCGGATCACCCTTGAGTCCGAGACGATCGAAACCGTGATGTCCACGTTCCCTCCAGGATCCCGTGCCCTGCGGACCAGCAGTGGCTCCGCGACCCGGTATGCGGGAGACGCTGGCCCACCTCATCGACTTTTCCGGGCTGAGCCGGCGAGAGGTGGAGCGGCGCCTATGCCAGAAGGGCTGCGGCACCGACCTGGGCCGCCTTCTCGCCGGCCGGCTCGACCTGAAGATGCAACACGTCCTCGCGATCTGCCGGGTGATCGATCTCGAACCCCTGGAGTTCGTCCGGATCGCGCTCAAGCCGCGGCCGCGCCAGCGCAGCCCGCTCCTGCGGCGGCTCAAGGCGCTGCTGCCCTACGCCAGGGCCGAGGACAGCTCGCCCGCGTCCCCGCCCAGGCCGCCGATGGACGCGGATCTCGTGCGGCGAGCGCAAGACCTGGCCGAGCAACTCAACGATCTCCTCCGAGAGGTGGCTCGCCCTGCGACTCTCGAGGGTGCTCCTGTGGGCGGAACGCATGCTAGCATCACGACATGAAGCAGCTTGAACGCATCACGATCGACCCCCGGATCTGTCTAGGACAGCCCACGATCCGGGGCATGCGGATCACAGTCAGCGTGGTTCTCAAGACGCTGGCAGCGGGTCGGTCCGTCGCCGACGTGTTGGCGGCATACCCAGAGTTGGAAGAGGAGGACGTGCGGCAGGCGATGCAATATGCCGCCTGGTTGGCCTCCGATCAGCTACATATCGTCGAATCTGCTTGAAGCAGAGGCGCCTGCGCTGCCTCATCCCTATCGTCTCGACCACTCCCATCGCAGCCTGCAACGTAGTCTCGCTCCATTGCGAACGTTGCGCTGCCGAAGTCTGCACTCGTACCCGCTAGCGCGGAGACGAGAGAGCACGGCATGATCAAGATGGAGACTCACCGCTTCCTTGCGGATCTAAACATCTCGCCGGTTACGGTCGCTATTCTTCAGCGGGAGGGCTGGGACATCGTCCGTGCCTCTGAGCTCCTGCCCGCGACGGCCCCGGACGTGACGCTGCTGGCCGTTGCTCTCCAAGAGCGACGGGCGATCATTACCCATGATCTGGACTTCTCTGCCCTCCTCGCCTTGCGTGGTCTCAGCCAGCCGAGCCTGATCACTCTCCGGCTCACGAGCGGCAATCCGGTCACCGTGGCACGCAGGCTCGTGGCAGTCACGATGTTCCTCGCCGACGCTTTGAGCCAGCCGTGCGCGGTGACCATCGAGGATCTCAAGGTCAGGGTCCGGGAGCTGCCCATCCCGTAGTCGGGCGAGCTAGGAAGCCAGCGCTCTCGCACAAAGTCGACGACCAAGCCGAGGCACCGCCGTTCAAAGGGGCGGCAGCCGACCCACAACGTCTACGCCTGCGAAAGGTTGGGAAATCTTTTCTTCCCTCCAGGGCACCGTGCCCCGCGAACCCGCGTGGCTCCGCGCTACCGCGGCGGCCCACGCGTCGGCAGCCAAAGCTTTCCCCGGCAGGGCGGTGCCTCGCCGCACCGCTCGGGCACCCGGTGCGGCTGGCCCGACGTTGACGGCTCGTGCTGCGTACCTCCCCCCCATCCAGCGCCACCGCGAGCCGGCACCGGCGCTGGCGCGAAGCCGCAGCCAGAGCTTTGGTGTTCGGCCGGAAGTCGGCGAGAGTCTCGTGCAGGGCGGTCGCTCTCTCACGTGAGCAATAGAGGGTGCGAAACCGCCGGCGGGCATCGTCGAATCGGTTTGCCCAGCTACAGCGCTCCCGGAGCGGAAAGTTCAGAGGGCCGGAGATGTGGCCCACCCGCCACACCCGACCCCTCAGGCTTCTCGTGGCGGTGGACCCGACGCGGCCGTCGACGATCCTCGCCGGCACGGAGACAGGATTGTTTCACAGCGACGACCGCGGCGCGACCTGGGAGCTGGCCGTGGGAGACTGGTTCTCGAGCGTGGGTGCGATCGCGTTCGACCGCCTGCACCCTGGGCGGGTCTATGTGGGGATCAACGGCGCCGTGTGGCACAGCCTCGACCATGGCCGGACCTGGCTCTTAACCCCGTCGCCCAACGACGAGGATGTCCCGGTCACCGCCCTGGCCGTCGATGCGACCGGCCGCGTCTATGCCGGCGCCGGAGAACTGTTCAGATCCGCCGACCGGGGCCGCCGCTGGGTGTCGCTCGGCTTCGCCTCCCCGGCCCAGTTCGACGCGGCGTCCCTGGCGTTCGATCCAGCCTCATCGGCGCTGTATTCCGCCACCCCCGAGGGCCTCTACCGCAGCCGCGACGGCGGCTCCAGCTTCAGGCGCATCGGTCCCGCGGGGGCCCCCCTTCTCCCGCCGTCACGGCCGCCAGGCAGCGTGCGGCCGCGGCGGGAGGTACAAAAACCCCCTCGCCGCTTCTATCGACCCGCAGGCGGCCCGCCAGCGCCGGAACGGGGAAGACTCCGCCTCCCAGTGCGGGGGGTTGAACTCGTGGCCTTCGCCCGAGGTACCATGATGCCATGCCCACCGTCGAGGAGTTGCTGCGCGGTCACGTGACTCTCGAAGTCGAGTGCGTCGATCGGCTGTACCTGAACGGCTATATCCCGACTCTGGCGACGGCGGGGGGCCTGATCGGCTTCCTGCGCGACCACCTGGGCAAGCCCATCCCGTCGCCGGCGGTGCTTGGTCAGATCACCTCGCGGTTTCGCGACCGTGTGGGTGTCTTCGCCGAGGGGGAAGGCATCCCGCTGATCAGCTTCACCCATGGCGAGAGGAAAGACGACCGGGCCAACGACCTGCGTCGAGAGCGACCGGTGCGAGGTGCGGTGGTCTTCATCGGTGTGGCGCAGGAGAAGGCGATGACTTTCTCCGGCCGGCCGGCCAAGGACAAGGGGGCGGGCTGGTTCGACTACAGCCGGGACAAGGCGGTCTACGTCAACCACTATTACTTCTACGTCGACGACGAGGAGTTCGGACCCGCCTTCATCAAGGTCTGCAGCTACGCGCCGTGGGCGTTGAAGGTCTGCTTGAACGGACACGAATGGGTCAAGCGCCAGCTCGACCAGCGCGGCATCGTCTACGAGGCTCTCGACAACGGGTTTCTCTCCTGCGCGGATGGCGCGGCCCTCAAGGAGCTTTGCGATGCCCTGGGGGAGAAGCAGATCGCGGCGTTTCTCGCCCGTTGGCTGGAGCGCCTGCCGATGCCGCTCACTGCCGAGGATCGCCAGGCGGGCTACGATTGGAAGCTCTCCATCTGGCAGATGGAGGTCAGCCTGACCCAGGTCTTTGCCCGTCCGGTCCGGGGTCGGGAGTTCTTCGAGGAGGTGATCCGCGACAATCTCGACCTCGGCCGACCGGACCGCGTGCAACTGATCTTCGAAAAGCGCATACCCGCCGCCGCGCCCGGGAGCTTCTGCACCAGGGTCGTTCAGCAAGGAGTCTCGCCCAGCCTCCATATCGAGTACCGCAGCTTCAACCTCAAGCAGTACTTCAAGGAAGGTCGTGCTTTGCGCACCGAAGGCACCTTTCGCAACCCCAATGACTTCGGCGTCAACAAGGGCTTGGCAAGCTTCTCTTACCTGCAACAGGTGGGACGACACATCAACCGGCGACTTCTCGAAGTCGAGCGCGTCAGCCAGAACTGCGGCCTGTCCGCCGACAGCATCGAACGAGTGGTGCAGCCCACCGTCAACAAGGACGGTCATAAGGCGCCGGGTCTGCGTTTCGGCGATCCACGTGTCATGGCCTTGATGCTTTCCCTCGCCCTCTTCTCTCACCTGATCAACGGCTTCCGCAATCAGGACCTCCGCCGCAGCATCGCCCAGCTCACCCAGCGGCCTTACAGTGCTGGCCAGGCCACCTACGACCTCCGGCGCCTCTGCCGCAAGGGCTTGCTCTACAGACCTCCCGGCACCCATCGCTACGCGGTCACGCCCTACGGCTGGAAAGTCGCTCGCTTCTTTGCGCGCCTCGATGCCAGGGTTTTCCGCCCCGCTCTGGTCGCCCTCGATCCGCAGAGTGTGGCCACGCCCCAGCCACGCCTTGCCCGGGCCTTCGTCAAGGTCGATGTCGAACTGGATGCCCTGATCCAAACCGCGTTCCCTCTCTGCAAGAGCGGGTAAAGGCCGTATTATGAATGGTTTCCAAAAACTCGGCTCGTTTCTCAAGATCTTGCCCGGATCAGACAACTAGTGCTCCGCGACGACGTGGATCTGGCTCTGGCCGTTCCCCCTTTTGAGTACAATGCCCGCTCAGGGCGCTTTCTCAAGAAACACTTTACCATGGACTTCTTCTTCGGGTTCGCGAACGACTCCTCGTCCGATAGGATTCTCGCTCTCTTTCGACGCGTGAAAGGGTTCCCACACTTAGAGAAGGGTATCTTGAGGCTGACATTGTGATCGGATCACACGAAGAATACCTTCAGGCTCACGCCGCCCTCCGCGACTTGGAAGAGGCGCTAGCCGCTCTTCGACAGCGTTTGGGCACTTCCCGCGCATCGTTATTCGAAACGATGGCCCAGGACTACATCGACTCGATCATCGCGCTTCGCCAGGACATTGATGTCTACATCGGACTCATGTCGGCCCAAGCAGCCCGTGCGCCCCTGTGGATGGGCCTTGAGGGTGACGGACTTTCACCGGAAAACATACTCACCTCGCTCCTGTCCGTCTGGCTCGCGAGACTACGGAGATCTGTTATTGCTCTCGCCTCCTTCGCATTTTCTCGTGGAACGACGGGAGACCGTCCGTCGCGCGCAATCGCAGAAGCGTGCGACTTTCGCCTGATGGGGTTCCTCCCTGGGAGTCTTCGAATTGGTCTTGAGATTCCTCAACCAGACCAGCTTCTTCTCTTCCCAAGGTCGGGTGACGCAGTCATCGCGGTCAGGACGGCTCTCGCGGATCTCCTCGAAAAGGCCTCAGAACTCACAGAACTACAGCACAGCGTTCACCGGGTAGATCTTTCATCTGAGGAGTTATCGACAAGAGATGCCCTCCTTCTTAAGCAAGTCCTTCGCCTAATTCCCGGCCGCAGGGAGCGTGTGCGCGCGATTGTATTCGAGGGAGCGCTCGTGCCACGCACCGTACCTGTTCGCCTGAATGCAAGCTTGCGATCGCTACTCGCCAGCCGTCTCGGACCAACCACGGAACCAGATCAGATAGAGGAATTAGAAGGGATGCTCCGAGAGATCGATCTTGACCAGCGGCACTTTATTCTTCGTGACCGCCCCGAAGATCAACCGGACATCACGGTTTTCTTTCGTCCCAATCTCCAGGACGATGCGAAGCGCGCATTGGACCAACGGGTGCGCGTCGAGGCGTCGCGAGATCGAGTCCCGCGCCGCCGTCTTAACGCATTGGTTATCGAGATCCTCGAAGATGCTTAGGTCTGGGTAGGCCTGATGATTGTACGTCAAGCCTGACTCAAGGAGCGTGGACGCCGCCAGCGCGCCAAGCGGCCGGCTTATCGCGGTTTGAGAATTATGTCCACCTCGCCATTCTTCTCACTCGGTGCGCTTGCTTCTCCGAACAGGCGGGTTTGGCTGGGCCCCAAGAGCGGACGACAGACCTCGACTAGTCGCTTATCTGGAAACACTTCGCGCAGTACTGCGAGCGTCGTGCGGTAGGTGAAGGCTCTGCTATCGGTACGTATGTAAATGGTGGCGTCTGCATCAAGTAGCTTCGCAGCTCTCGAGAATGTTTGCCTTAAGAGCTTCTGATAGCTTTCGCGCGCCTCAAACTTTCCGCCGCGCCCGTTGCCGTTACGGAGCGCGTGCGGCGGGCCGCCGAGAAGCCATAGGCGGAGCCACTGATCGTAGTGGTAGTTAGTTATCCCATAATATGGGGGTGAAGTGAACAGTAAGCTTGCCTTTGAGAAGAAACCTTCCTGGACCATCCTGCGAAGTCTTCCGAGCTCCCTCATGCTGTTGCCAAGGTACATGCGGCCACCCTGGGCATTTGGTGTTCCCTTAGCATAGCGCCACGCTAGGCGCGCCTTCATGAACGCGACTGCATCAAGGTCTGGCGGGTGAAGGCCTCGCTGGTCCCACCAGCGAACTGCGTACTGCGGCGACATGGACTTGGTCTGTCGCATCTGGTTGGAGAGCGCGGACCCCGTTTTACCATGCAGATAGACCAGCAGGAGTGCCATCAAACTGCGATCGACCTTGCTTTGTCGCCAGTTCAGGTCTGCTCTCGCGGCAAGCAAGAAGCTCCGCACTTGGAGCGAGAAACAGCGGTGGAAGAAGGCCGGCAGCTGGGCGGCACTCTCTTTGAACCGACCGGCTAGTTCACCAAGCCTCTCTAGGCGGAACTCGACGTCATTTCGGCTAGCAGGGCTCAGCTTCGCTTTGGCATAGACGTAGCCAACGGGATTAATTTCAATACCAATCGCGTAGCGTCGCTGCGTTGCAGCGCTAAATATAGCTGTGCCTCTACCCGCAAAGGGATCTAATACGGTCTGTCCGGGGCGCGTGTGCGTGCGTATCACTTCGTCCGCGAACGCCACAGGGAACATCGCGTAATACGGGCCGACTCCAGCCCATCGACTAACGGCGTCTTGGTATGCGCGCGGCATAGATACGGCAGGTTACTGCTCTCGCATCAGAGCGTATGCAAGCTGTTCGAGTACTTTCGCACCCAGATGGAGCGGGATCGCCGCCTGCGCGTGAGCAGAAACGAGCGGCGCCAGTGCGTTTGGGTAGCGGCATGAGACGAGCTTATCGAGGAGCGCGCAAACGGTTCCGAAGGAGGGGTAGATCTCGATCGAGTCCGAGTCAATCGTGTCTTGGCGAGCGTTTAGGAACGGAATACTCGCCACAATCCGGGCCCCGCTTATCGTCTTGTAAAAGAACTTGCGCCCGAAATAGGTATCCTCGCCGTAGCGTTTCACGGACTCGGAGTAGATGATGCGCTCTTTAATATATCGATCAGTCGGCAGGAAGTAAGTGCCTGGGTCAAAGCGTTCTTTGCCTGGCTCCTCGGTCTGATCGACGTCATCGAAATGGGCTACGAAGGCGCCAGTCTTTTCGACGCCGACGATGACAAGATCTCTGCCACTAACCGCCAAGACCTGGGAGTTGATGCGCTGAAGCTCAGCCGAGATAGCAGCAGAGAGCCATGCAGGGTGTCCGAAGAGCGCCAGAGGTCCGTCGACGAAAAAGGCAAGGCGATGCGCTTGGGTAAGGAAGCCGCGACGTTCAAAGGCGCGGAGCAAATGTACGAGCAAGACGCGTTCCCAGACCTGCATGACCTCCCCAAATGCCTCTCCATTCGTACCCACATCATTGAAGCGCTCGTGGATTCGCAGCGCGTCCGTCGACCAGATGGGGCGACGCTCCCCACAGGGACAAGCAGTCAGGCCCTGTCCGATCATGAAACTCTGCTCACAGCCAAATTCTTGATATGGGCAACTCTGTAGTCGGCTTGCAGGCTTGCAAGCCAGTAACGCTTCGTAAGTCTCGAGGAGAGGTACCCGGTCTTGCGCATCCACCACTTCGTTATGGAGAACCTCGTAAAGCTCTTCCCGGAATGCGACCTTGGCGCTCTTGTGGGTGCGGGTGATGACGTTGCTGCCTGGTAGCGCAGCGTCGATCGTCGCTGCGTCCTCTGTCTTCCTGAATGCAACCGGATCAGCGGGTCGCCCTTCATCGAGCCGATCGACCGCTCCAAGATCGAGGAGAACACTCGCCACGGTGAGGTAGCCGACTCTAGCGCCTGGATAGCCAGTCTTAACGGCAACCTCCTGGCTGCTGCCGTCAATGGCGACAATGAATTCGGGGAGCGGCTCGTCCGCTGCCGGGGGGCGGCTCGGGATGATCGATGGCCCTGATGCGCCAGGTATGTAAACCTTCGCACGACGCAGGAGCTGCTGAACGCGCTCCGTCTGAACGATTCGCTGCAGCGCCCGGTAGGGTGCGAATTCGCCCTCGTACGGCATCAGCCGGGCGTGTCCGTGCTTGTCGCGTTTATTCGGAAGAGATCGACTTGGACCGGGACCACGTACGGGTTGGAGAGCGTCTTCACCCGAAGGAAGCCCTTGTCTTGCGCGCGGAGGATGCTGGCTTCGAAATCGGCGAAATCGTAGAACTTGCGAATTTCTTTTGTCTCGTCCGTGTTGTTCAGATGCCCAATGAACCAATTGGCCGTGTTCCTCAAGATGTTGCGCTGAATAGAGCTGACCTCTTGCGTCGCATACACGAGCCCGATATGGTACTTGGCACCCTCTTTCGCGGTACGAACCCAGACGTCCGAGGTGTCCAGATCGCTCGACGACGGCAGGATGTTGTGCGCCTCCTCCACGTAGACGAGGATATCGGGTGGCTCCTGGGCGGTTCGGAACAGGTCTTGATTCCGCTCGAAGATGCGCCTCATAACGCGATCTGCCGCGGCCTTGTTGAGTTCAGGGTCGCCACTGGACTGATCGATGATTACGAGTCTGCCCGCCGCCAGCTCGGTGAAAATGTCCTCGGCATAATCTGTCGACGTGTTAGGTGTATGTTGGGCTTTGACGCGACCGATCAGTCGGGATCCGTTCGGGTAACTGAACATTTCCAAAATCTTACGGAAATCGTCGTCGGCCCACGATCCAGAGCTGCTAGTCTGCACGTATGCGTTATCAAAGGCGCCCCAGCCAGAGGTGTTATCTTTAATGAAGTCACGCAACGTGCCCAGTGCCTGAGCAAGCTCTGCCCATGAGGGGCTCGTCTTCGCGAGAATCGTGGCGCAGCTTGTGTATGCATGCGGGTCTCTGCCCTGCCCGGAACTGAGCGCAGTGCGCAGGCTCTGATTGAACAGCCCGCTAGAAGCAGGCCGTAGACTCGCGGGAGGATTGAGACCGGCTTTGACAAGAAGCCCGCGGTATGCAAGCACTCGGCGGTTGTGACGAGTCACCGCGGAGCGATCGCCGGGGTCAGGCGCCTCGAAGCGCACATCACAGAAGTTGCTGATGTAATTTGAGCCACGGTTCGGGGCGAGCGCGGTGTCAATGATGCTCTTGCCGATTTCCAGGTTCTCATCAACGAAGAAGTTGAGCTTCATCAATCGACGTCCAGGGTCGTTCGGATGTGGCGTGATCCCATATGTCACGACATCATCTCTCAGGGCAGCATGTTGGTTCGCTGGGCCAGAAGCCCAGACGTTCTTGATAGCCGTGGGTGCCGCTCCAAGGGCATCCTGCGTGTTCTCGTTGGCATATTCCCCATTTGGATCGAAGACGACTTGACCGATACGTAGCGGCGCCCTGTGCCAACGAAGTTCGAATATTGCCTTGAGTATAATCTTGGTGGTGTTTGACTTCCCAGTGCGCGTCATACCAAAGAGCGCCGTCTTCTGGCCAAGTAGATCACGTGGAACTATTGATACAGGCACGTGTGCAACCTGTTGGAAGCGCCGATTCGTGGACGCATACCGCACCCGGCCAACGACGACAGCTGCATCCGACAGCTGGGCGTATGTGAGGGGATCTCTATAGTTGACGATGCGCTCAAGAAAGTCGCCACGGGGCTTAAATACCTTGAGACCCCTATTCGGATAGTAGTTGCTGAGATCGCACCCGAACGAGAGCACATAAGAAGGGGAGTCATCCGTGGCAATGTTTGTAACGTAGAAGGTCCCGAGAACACGGCAGCGGACGCCTGCATAGCTGAGGATGTTGTGCGTCGTAGGGTCCATTACCGCCCGATCGTCCCAATGCTTGCGCACCTCACCGCTGACGCGCTGAGCTGTCTCGACCCTTACCCGGAGTGCTTCTGCGGCATTTGGCAAGTCGGCGTGGTCAAGAACGCGCAGGAGAAGCACTGAAGCATCCTCCTCACGGATATCGACCGTCTCTGAAGGGTGGATCCGAGTAGCCACCAGAAAGGAAAGAGCTGGTATGCCGCCGACCCGCGCGCGATGATAGTCGTGGATCTGCACGAGCGCGTCGGCATAGCTCAGCGAGTAGATATCTCCGACATAGGCGGCCTCCTCGACGAAGTCCGCAATGAGACACCCGGCTTGCTCAAGATCCGGCGCAAGCTGTGGCTGCTCCAGCTCCCTGCCGACCCTAGAAATAAGGTCTGTCATCCTTGCTCCTTCGTGTTTTCACTCAGTGCCAGCGCTTGGGCATCTCCGGCGCTCTTGGGTCCCTGCCAGATCGCCGTAGCCGGAATGCGACTACGGCATCGGCTCAGAACGGTGTTCAGCAGCTATGCAGCCCATGGGCTTTAGCTGTCAAGATTGTACCAGATTGCCAACCAGACACGAAGGCCTGAAGGATTCGATGGGCAGCCGCGCATGCCCGCGAGGAGGACGCCTGCACCTGATTCAGCCGGTGAGGTCGCGCGTTCGGGTGCCTGAGCCGTGACGCTGCAGGTCCAGGTGCGTGCGGGGCCGGGGAGGCAAAGACCCGGGTTCTACCTTCTTGCACGCTACGACGGGACGCGATCCTGTTTCACTCCGAATGCTTCCCCTATGCTTCCCCGGAGTGTTTGACTCATCATGGCTCGATTGCGTAACCGACTGATTCCATTGGAGCCGACGATCGGGATTGAACCGATGACCTGCTGATTACGAATCAGCTGCTCTACCGCTGAGCTACGTCGGCTGGGGCATAGAGGAACACGCCTCGGATCGGTCGCCTAGGCGCCCGAGAAGAGCGGAGAGTCTAGGCGATGGGGAGGACGTGCGCAAGGGCCGAGCGCCCGTCGCCCGTCGCGCCCGCCCCAGCCCAGGCGGCAAGCCGGTCTGCGCGCGAGACTCGGCGCGGAGGTGGCTGGCTGGCTGGCTGGCGGCGCCGCCGCCGTGACGCTTGCCGCCACTCACCCCGAGCCGGACGGTTCCTTCGCCCTGCTGGCGCCGCAGCCGGGCTGGTATCGCCTGACCGTGCGTGCTGACGGCTACCTTCCCTTGCGTTACGCGCTCTCGCCGCTGGCGGAGGATCGGGAGCTTCCCGCGGCGCGGCCCTCTCCTCCGTGATGACCCTGGAAAGCCCAGCTGGCAGCCTCTGGGCAGAGGTCGCCGCCAAACAGCTCCGCGGCGGTCCCGTCCGCATCATCTCGCACCACTGCCGGCGGTGGCGGGCGAGTTGATCGACGCTTCCAGCCGTGAGCCGATCGCCGGCGGCCTGGTCTGGAGCGCGATTGCGGAGCTGCCGCCAATTACCGCGTCCGCAGCCGGCCCCGACGGCCGCTTCCGGCTGCACCTGCCGGAATCCTCGAGCGTGCAGCTGACCGCCGTCGCGCCCGGCTACCTGGCGGCGAAGACCGCTGTGCGCCATCCCGCGAAAGGGCTGCCGCCGGTGCGCGTCGAGCTCGCCCGGGCGGCAACTTTCTCTGGCGAGATCCTCGATCGCGTCGAGCTGCTGATCGACCGCGCCTCGATGCCGCCGCTCGCCTCAGGACGAGCGGCACAACGGCACTCCCGAGGCGGCGGCTTGGCGCAGCTGGGGGTGGAGCTCGAGGCCGAACGCGTCGGCCAGGCGGGGGAAGTAGTTGAAGATGGCGATCAGGTGCCCGAGCTCGAGGAGCCCTTGATCGTCGAGGCCGACGTCGCGTAGCTCCTGCCAGTCAGCCGCCGTCATCTCCTGTGAGTGGAGGGTCATCTTCTCGGCGACCGCGCACAGCGCGCGCTGCCGCGGCGTGAGGCCGCTGAGCTCGCGCCAGCGGCGCTGCTTGATGGCCTCGACCAGCCTCGGATCGCCGTTCTCGACACGCAGAAACTCTGCGTGAGACTCCGTTCAGTAGTCGCAGACCTGTGCCGCCGAAGCGACGGCCGCGACCATCTCGCGCTCGGCGCGGTCGAGCGCACCCGGCGCGAACATGATCTCCATGAAGGCCTTCTGCATCGCCGGCCCGATGCGGGGGTGAGCTGCGAGCAGCCGCGACATGTCGCCGAGGAAGCCGAAGTCGTAAGGCGATTTGTAGCCGGCGCTCGTCGCCCGCTCCCGCAGCTCCTGCTCGGTGGGCAGGGCGATGAACGGTCCTCGATCTCGCGACATGCAGAGAGTCCTTTCGTCGATGGCCAGCCTTAGCCGCGGAGAGTCTACACCGGGCTCCGCGGTGCCATTCGTCGCTGATCGCTGCCGCCGGATCGGCCTTCCCCAGTTTGGTACGTGCCTGCGGCGCGCGAGATGATGACGCAAGATACAGTCTGCCAGGGTGATGCGCCGGGCAGGTGAGCAGACGGGAGGATCATGGACCTGTCGGTGTTCTGGAAGGGAGCTCTGCTGGGCTTCTCGATCGCGGCGCCGGTCGGTCCGATCGGCGTCCTCTGCATCCGGCGCAGCCTCGGCGCGGGCTTCCTGGCCGGATTCGTCTCCGGGCTGGGCGCGGCGACTGCGGACGCTTTGTACGGCGCCGCGGCGGGGCTGGGACTCGCCGCCGTATCGACCATGCTGGTGGCGGCCCGCGGCTGGTTCCGGCTGATCGGCGGCCTCCTGCTCCTGGCCCTCGGAGCGCGCACGTTCTTCACCGCTCCCGCCGAAGCGCGCGCGACGTCGGTCCCGCGCCCGTCGCGCGGCCTCCTCCACCAGTATGCCTCCACCTTCGTCCTGACCGTCACCAACCCCGCGACCATCCTGTCGTTCACCGCCGCCTTCGGAGCGCTGGGCCTCGCCACCCGCCTGGCGGCCGCCACGCTCGTCGCCGGGGTCTTCCTCGGCTCCGCCGCGTGGTGGCTCCTGCTCGCCGGCGCCACCAGCAGGCTCCGCGGCCGCCTCCCTCCGGCCGCGCTGATTTGGATCAACCGCGCCTCGGGTCTGGTCATCGGCGGTTTCGGCGCGCTGGCCCTGGCCACCGCGTCGGCTTCGTAGCCGGCCTAGTCCACGATCCGGTCGTCGCGGTGGGCGGCCGAGGCGGCGGCCAGCCGGCCCGTCAGCAGGCGGCGTTGCACATGGGGTCGATGCGTGCGCGCCGCGCCCCCCGAGCGGCCTCTCGCGGCCCCATGGTAACCTCGCCCCCCTTCGCTTGCCTGCGGCTGCCTGCGTCGGCCATCGTCAGCTTGCGCCGCCTGCGCCACCTGCACCGCCTTGGGCCTCGCCGCTACCGTTTCATGGTCGCGGAATTTCCGCTTCCCACCCAGCGTTGCCGCCAAGCGAGGACCCCTCCCGCAATGACCAGCTCGCCTCCGGCGCTCGCGCCTTACACCATCCCTGCCGGCGTCGACATTGGCCACGTGCACCTCAAGGTCGCCGATCTCGACCGGGCGCTCGGCTTCTACCGCGACGTCCTTGGCTTCGACCTGGTCACCCGGTACGGTTCCCAGGCCGCCTTCGTGTCGGCCGGCGGCTACCATCATCACATCGGCCTCAACACCTGGGAGAGCCGCGGCGGCACGCCGCCGCCGGCGGGCCACTCTGGCCTCTATCACCTCGCTATCCGCTACCCGACGCGCCCCGCGCTCGCCGCCGCCGTGCGGCGAGTCCTCGACGCGGAAGTCCGCCTGCAAGGCGTCTCCGATCACGGTGTCAGCGAGGCGGTCTACCTCGCCGATCCCGACGGCAACGGCCTCGAGCTCTACTGGGATCGCCCCCGCGAGCAGTGGCCGCGCACCGCCGATGGCGCCATCGCCATGCGCACCGACCCTCTCGACCTCGCCGCCCTCCTGCGCGAGGCGGCGGCCTGAGCGCCGCCAGGCCGGACCTGTCCCGCCTCACCCGCGGCTGGCCGCGAAGATCGCCCGCGCCATCTCGAGGGTGTCGGCGCCCGCGGCGCTCTTGTCGCGGCGGAAGCGCTTGACGCGGGCGAAGCGCAGGGCCATGCCGGCCGGGTAGTGCGGAGGACTCTCCTGAGCTGGCCACGCTGCATGACCCTTACGGGAGGCCATGCCGTTGCAGCCAGTACTCGCGGAACGATCGCAGCCGTGGAAGAGAGTCGCGATCCTTGGCGCGGCCCGTCGCTTCCTTGCTGGCGATGATGTCGTCGAGGTGGCAGACCGGGAAGCCTTCGATCTCTACGCGCCGCCGCCAGGCGTCCGCGAATCGCTCGATACCGTCCGGAGCGAAGACGAGGTCGAGGTCGAACGGCCCGTTCTTGAGCTGCACGAAATCCTTGCCGCCCTCGATCTGTGCTGCCTGACCGTCGTCGAGCGTGAACCCCAGGTCTCGCAGCGCGGCGACGATGGACCGGCCATTTTCGGGACTCTTCTCCACGAAGAGGTCGGCGTCCTGCGTCGTATCGGGGAAACCCAGCAGGATCGCGCCTGACTTGCCGATGAAGAGATAGTGCACGCCACGGCGGGCGAAGGCGTCGCGGATCTCTTCGGCCTGTCGATACTCAAACGCGGCCATATCCCAGCCAGTCTGGCAGGTTCTCTTCGCACCACCGGCGATAATCGGCAGTCGTGTCGAAGGCACGAAACGGCTCGTCGTCCAGCACCGGCTTGTAGGTGTGGATAAAAGCGTAGCGAAAGCGGGTCCGGAGCGGTCGCCGGGCGGCCGCCTCAAACTCGGCCAGCCAATCGGCAGGTATTTTGCTCCCTGCTGGCGTGTCCATTGACAGAGATCAGGCGCGCGCCCGCCCCGGCGCTACGAGGTTTTGCCGGCACCGTCTGACAGACGCCTTCGCCTGCCCCTGAGCAGAATACCATGACCGAGGGCGCAGCTTTGCGGGCGCGCGGCGCCGAGCCCCCACTCTCGCGGCGACCTGCCCTTGGCGCAGATCAAGTCGGCGCTCCCAGCGCCCAAGCCGCGACCGCTGGACGGCACGTGCGTCACCGTAAGGTCGCCCCGCCTCACCCGCGGCTGGCCGCGAAGATCGCCCGCACTGTCTCGATCGTGTCGGCCTCCGCGGCGCTCTTGTCGGGGCGGAAGCGCTTGACGCGGGCGAAACGCAGGGCCATGCCAGCCGGGTAGTGAGGGCTCTCCTGGACGTCGCTGAAAGCGACCTCCACCACCACCTCGGGCCGCAGCTGGACCACCCAGCTGTCCTCGGTGGCGCCGGCGCCGATCGCCAGCTTCTGGAACGTCTCGGTCTGCCAGATCAGCATCTCGTCGGTCAGCCCCTTGAATGTCTTGCCGAGCATGACGAAACCGCCGCTCTGCGCGTCGCGGGCGCCGACGTGGAGGTTCGACAGCCAGCCGCGGCGCCGGCCGTGCCCCCACTCGGCGGCGAGCACCACCAGGTCGAGGGTGTGCGCGGGCTTGATCTTGAGCCAGCTGAAGCCGCGCCTTCCCGCCTCGTAGGGGGCGTCCATGGCCTTGGCCAGCAGCCCCTCGTGGCCGCGGCGCAGCACGTCGGCAAAGAAGGCCCCGGCCTCGTCCGCCGACGCGGTCACCAGGCGCTGCACGGTCAGCCCCGGAGCGGCCGCAGCCAGCGCCGCGAAGCGCTCGCGCGCCGGCCGGTCGATCAGGTCGTCGCCGTCCAGATGGAGCAGGTCAAACACGAAAGGCGTCAGCGGCAGCTCCCCCCGCAGCCGCTCCACGTCCAGCCTGCGACCGAATCGCCGCATGGTCACCTGGAAAGGATGGGGCGCACCCTCCGGCCGCAGCGCGATCGCCTCGCCGTCGAGCAGCAGCCGCCGTGCCGGCAGGCCGCGCACCGCCTCGACCACCTCGGGCACCGCCACCGTCACGTCGTTGCCGGTGCGCGAGTAGACCCGCACTTCCTCCTCCGCCTTGTGCACCTGGATGCGGGCGCCGTCGAGCTTGAGCTCGAAAGCCGCCTCGCCGAGGCGCGCCAGGGCCTCGCCGGCATCCGCCGCCGGCTGCGCGAGCATCGGCTGCAGCGGGCGAAACAGCTGCAAGCGGAAGCGCGCCAGGCCTGGGCGTCCATCGAGCAGCGCCGCCCGCGCCACCGGCGCCAGCTCGCCGGCGAGCATCAGCGCCCGCCGCACCTCCTCCGCCGGCACCGCGGCCGCCGCCGCCAGCGCCTCGATCGTGAGACCCGCCAGCGCCCCCTGGCGCAGCTCGCCGAAGATCAACCGCGCCAGGAGCTCCTGCTCCTCCCGCGTCGCCGCGCCGAGCAGCGTCCCCAGCCGCCGCGCCCGTTCGCCGGTCGAGCCGGGGCCGCTCGCCGCGGCGATACCGGCGAACGCGGCGTCGACCTCGCCGAGGGTCAGCGCCGGCACCGCCGCCGCGGCGGTCTCTGCCATGGCGCCGTGCACCGCCGCCGGCCCGAGCCCGACCCGCCCCTGCCGCAACTGGCCGGAGACGAACGCGGTGGCGACCTCGATCTCCTCGGGCCGCAGCCGCCGCAGAAAATCGGCCAGCGCCGCGATCTTCTCCGAACGCGAGCGGGTTGCCGCCACGCGGCGCGAGGTGAGGACGAGGTCGGCAAGCAGCATTCGGAGCCGGCGCCCCGCCGGCCGCCCGCCATCCGCCTTCCGACGCCCGCCTTGGGAGCGGGGGCAACGGTCCGGGTTCAGGCGCCAAGGGAACGCCGCGCTCATCGTACCGCCGCCCGTCGACGCCTGCATGCCAATCCGTCGATTCCAGGTCCGAATCCGGCGAGCAGGCGGCGATCTCAGGCTGTAGATTGACCGGCATGCAGCACTCGGCCGGATCGCTGACCCTGCTCACCTCGGACCAGTACCATCGCGCGACACAGGCGCGCGATCCGCGCTTCGACGGCGTCTTCTCCTCGTCAGGCAATACCATCGATTGTCTTGGCATTGATTAGCCTATGGCAATGCCTCTCAGCTATGCTAATCATCTCTTCTAGACATCCCGGTTGTGGTTTTCGTATATAGTATGAAAGATGACCTTCCACCTGCGGTTGCTGCATCTCTTCGAGGTGAACGGGCACGACGCAGAGCGTCCGCCGGCCTCGAGTCTCGCGGAGGCCCCGAGCGGCGGCGGCGATGCCTGGCTGCGGCACCTCGACCCGCTCCACGATGACAGCGGCATCGATCTCGTCTGCGTCACCGGCCGCGCCGCCGGCCCCGGTTCCGCCGCTCCACTCCCCTGGACGACCCGATTCCTGGCGGCGATGCTCGACCGGCTGGGGCTGGGCAGGGACCGGCTGTTTCGCGTCCCGACCGCCAGCTCCCTCGCCCTGCTGCCGGCGGATAGCCGCCTCGCGAACCTGGGCTGCCGGCGGGAGCTGCGGCTTCCCCGCCTGCCGTTCGGGGTGCAGGTAATCAGTTTTGATCCGGCCTGGCTGGGAGGAGGCACAGCCGGCACCGGCCGGCCGTGGCTGACGGCGGCCGCCGTGGATCATCTCGCCTGCGGGCCACTGGGCGAACCGCTTCCCGGCTTTCGCGTGGGCCTGCTCCAGCAGCCCTTGACGGAGCTCGAGACCGTCCCCGATACTGCCCGGCGCCTGGCCGACAGGGTGGATCTCATGCTGAGCGGGGGCGCTCGCGCCATCGAATCGGCAGGTGGGGCGGCCTGGCTCACCGGTGGCACTCCCCCGGGCCAGCCGACCATTGGCTGGCAGATCATCACGGTGACCTGCGATCCGAGCGGTCGACCCTGCCGCATCATCGCGCGGCTGCGCGCCTCGACTCCGACCGCTGGCTGGCGCAGCCCCGGCGGCAGATCCGCCACACCCGCCGGCCTCCGGGCCGTGCCGCCACTGCGGCGCCTGGCCGCCGTGGCCACCTCCAAGGACACGATCGGAGCCGCGGTGGCTGCCCTCGCGGCCGAACCCGCGCCCGAACCTGCCGTCGAGACCGCGGTCAGGACCGCCGCCGCGGCGCCCCTCACCCTGGTCGACACAGCGGCCAGGCTCGAACTCAAGCCCGAGCACGAGCCCGAATCCGAGCTCGCGCCCGAGCCCGGCCCCGAGCTCGAACCCGAACCCGACCCTCTTGCCCTGCGCGTTCTCCCGTCCCCGGCCGTCAGGCCCGGCGCCGGGATGCTGGGCGAGGGCATCGCCGAGGACTGCGCCCGCGCCGTCGCACTGGCTCGCCGGGCCGATCTCCTGCTGGCCAACGGCCGCGCCGAGGAGGCGCTACGCATCTACCGCGAGCAGCTGCTGCCGCTCCACCAGGCGCTCGCCGCCCTTCCCTCGCGCGGCTCTCTGGTGCACAAGATCGCCGAAGCGCTCGAGCGCCGCGCCGATCCCCGCCAAACCTAGGAGCCGCGCCTATCCCGCCGCTGCCAGGTGGCGCGCCGATTGCCGCTCTTGAGGAGCCGCTCCGATCCCCGCTGCCACTAGTCCGGCTCTGCGCCGTGACCCGGCAGCAGCTCGCCGGCCAGGATCTCCGCGCCGCCCGGCGGGCCGCTGACCTCGAGCGTCACCGCGCCGCCTCCCGGCTCGAGCGTTACCCGAAAGCGCAGGAAGGCGCAGCAGCTGCTCTCGAGCCGCACCAGCTCGAGCACCTCGGCGACCGTCCCCTCGTCGCCCGGGAAGCGCAGCTCGTAGCCGTCGGCTCCCGCCAGCGGCCGCGCTCCCACCATCCGCTCCCGCACCCGGCGCAGCAGGCCGGCACGCCGCTCCCGCAGCTCCGGCGTGCTCAGGGTGCAAACGATCGGCAGCTCGTCCATCCGCCTTCTCCTCTCCCGGGGCCGCGCCGCCGGTCCTACGCGCGGTCGGCCGACACCTGGCCGCTCTTGCGCAGGATCACGAGCGCAAGCCCAGACCGATGTAGACGATGTCCTCGACGACGGTGAAGGCGCGTGCGATCCAGGCGCGCGTCTTGCCTGGCAAGACTTGCTGACTGGGCTGACTTGGCTGACTTGGCAACGGCGGGTCTCCGGACGTTCGAGGTCCGGTTGGCTTCCTCTCCGGGCGGGTCGTCCTCGAAGGGTATCATGCCCTCGTGCCCGAGCTTCCCGACGTCACTCTGTACGTCGAGCGCCTGGCGCCGCTGGTCCTCGGGGAACCCCTGCAGCGAGTGCGGCTGGCGAGCCCATTCCTGCTGCGCTCGGTCGAGCCGCCGCTGGCGGCCGCCTGCGGCCGGCGCGTCGCCGCGGTGAGCCGGCTGGGCAAGCGCATCGTGCTGGCACTCGAGGGCGATCTCTTCCTCGTGCTGCATCTGATGGTCGCCGGCCGCCTGCGCTGGCGGCCGGCGGGAGCGGCGATCCCGGGGCGCAACGGTCTCGCGGCCTTCGACTTCGGCAGCGGTACCCTGCTGCTCACCGAGGCCAGCGGCAAGAAACGGGCGTCGCTGCAGCTGGTCCAGGGCGAGGCGGCGCTCGCCGCCCTGGACCCCGGCGGCCTGGAGGTGCTGGACGCCGACCTGCCGAGCTTCCGCGCCGCCCTTCGCCACGAGAGCCATACTCTGAAGCGGACGCTCACCGACCCGGCGATCTTCTCCGGCATCGGCAACGCCTACTCCGACGAGATCCTGCACCGCGCCCGCCTGTCGCCCTTCAAGCGCTCCCTGGACCTCGACGACGAGGAGACCGAGCGCCTCTTCGACGCCATTTGCGACACCCTCGTCGAATGGCTCGAGCGCCTGCGCCGCGACACTCCGGCCTTCCCCGAGAAGGTCACGGCGTTCCGCCCCGAGATGGCGGTCCACGGCCGCTTCGGCCTCCCCTGCCCGCGCTGCGGCGCCCCCGTCCAGCGCATCGTCTACGCCGAGAACGAGGCCAACTACTGCCCCGACTGCCAGACCGGTGGCCGCCTTCTCGCCGACCGCGCCCTTTCCCGCCTCCTCAAGGCCGACTGGCCACGCACCATCGCCGAGCTCGAAGAGCGCAAGCGCGAGCAACGCGCCGCCGCTGCCCCAGTCAGCCCGGCCGCCCGACTCCCAGCTCGCGGCAAGTGATCGATAACGGTCGCCGAAGAGACAATGGCCGCAGGGGCGGAGAGAGGGCCGTGGCGGCGGATGTCCCCGGCCGCCGTTTGGGCGAGCCACCGCAGTCCGCCGCACCCACATTCACCGACCTCGCCCAGACGGAGGCCGGGGACATCCGCCGCCACGGCCCGGCCGGGGGGGCATGCCCCGAAGGCTACTCCACCCGCTCGAGCGCCGTCCGCGGCTCCACTCGCGCGGCACGGTCGGCAGGCAGGTAGCTGGCGACGAGGGTCACGGTCACCAGCAGCAGCGGCGCGAGCACGAAAGAGAGCGGGTCGAGCGGGCTGACCGCGAACAGCAGGCTCACGGTCCAGCCGGCCAGCGCCGCCGCGGCCGCCATGCCGGCGCCCAGGCCGGCGGCGGCGATCGCCAACGCCTCGCGCACCACCAGCCAGCGGATGGCGCGATCGGTGGCCCCAAGCGCCATGCGGATGCCGATCTCGGCACTGCGCTGCCCCACCAGGTACGAGACGAAGCCGTAGAGCCCGACCGCACCCAGCGCCACCGCGATGACGGTGGCCAGGAGCACCATGAGGGCCGAGAACTCGTAGCGCGAACGCGCCCGGTGCAGCACCTCCTCGAGGGTCCGCACGTTGGCCACCGGCAGGTCGGCGGAGATCCGCGCCAGCTCGCGCCGGATGGCGGGAGCCAGCGATTCCGGCGCCACCTGCCGCGAGGCGGTGCGCACCACCACCGTCATCTGGCGCGCCACCCAGTCGCCGCGCGCCTTGCCGAGCAGCGGGTAATAGACGATCTCGGACGCCTTCTCGGCCAGGCCCCCCTGATGGACGTCCCCGGCCACGCCGACGATCGTGTACCAGGGATCGCGCAGCTTGCTGTCCTGGCCGCGGCGCAAGCGCCTGCCCAGCGCTCCCTGCGGCCAGTAGTGCCGCGCCAGGGCGGCGCTGACCACCACCGCGCCACCGCGTTGCTCGGGGTCGGCGCGTTCCAGGCCGCGCCCGGCCAACACCGGAATGCCCATGGCGCGGAAGTACTCCGGGGTGACGTGCTCGAGCTCGAAGACCAGCGGCGGCGCCTTGTCCGGACGCGGGTAACCCTCGAGGACATGATCGGTGGCCTGGGCGCTCTGCAACGGCAGCGTGGTGGTGGCCCCCGCCGCCGCCACCCCCGGCAGCGCCGCGATCCGCGCCAGCGCCTCGTCGAAGAAATGCGCCACCGCGAGATCGTCGGGATATGCCGCGGATGGCAGCGCCAGGTCCAGGGTCAGCGCGCCCGCCGGCTGGAAGCCCGGATCGACCGCCGCCAGCCGGCGAAAGCTCTGCAGCATCAGGCCGGAGCCGGTGAGCAGCACCAGCGCCATCGCCAGCTGCAGCGCCGCCAACGCCTGCCGCACAAGCTGGCGCGCGCGCCCCGCGGTCATCGCGCGGCCTCCTCCCTTGAGCGCGGCGGCCAACCCCTCGGACCGGCTCGAGCGCCAGGCCGGGAGCAGGCCGAAGAGCACGCTGGTGACGACCGAGAGCGCCACGGCGAAGCCCATCGCACGCGGATCGATCGCCGGCGGCGGCAGGAGCGCCAGGGCAGTCTGCCGCAACACCGCAAGCAGGCGCAACCCACCCCAGGCGAGGAGCATGCCGGCCACCCCTGCGCCGAGCCCGATCAGCAGGCTCTCCGCCAGCACGGCGCCGATCAGCCGCCGGCGCGGCGCGCCCAGGGCGGTGTGGATCGCCATCTCTCTCTGGCGCCCTTCGCCGCGCACGATCAGCAGGTTGGCGACGTTGGCACAGGCGATCACCAGGATGCAGCCGACCGCCCCGAACAGCACCCACAGCGCCTTGCCGACCTCGCCCACCAGCTCGTCGCGCAACGGCCGCGCCAGCGCGGCGAAGCCCGAGGCGACCATGACCTCGGAGTCCTCGCCGGGAAGCCAGTGGTCGAGCCGTCGCGCGAACCCGTTCAGCTCGGCCGCGGCCACTTGCGGCGTGGCACCGGACGCGAGCCGGCCGACGCCATAGAAGTTCAACCCCCCCACGGAGAGCTTGGCGGGATCGATGGTCAACGGCAGCCAGAGCGCCGTATCGAGGCGAGGGAAGGCGAAGCCGGCGGGCATCACTCCGATCACCTGGGTGGCCACGCCGTCGACGCGCACCGTCCGGCCCAGCACCCGGGGGTCGCCGCCGAGCCTGCGGCGCCACAGCTGGTCGCTCAGCACCGCCACCGGCGGCGCGCCCGGCCGCTCCTCCGCCGCGTCGAAAACGCGCCCCAAGGCCGGCGCTACGCCCAGCACCGTGAACAGCGTGGCGGTCGCGCGCGCCGACGGCACCCGCTCCGGGACGTCGCCGCCGGTCAGGTTGACCAGTCCCGCCCGGTAAATTGCCATCTCGGCCAGCGCGCGCCGGTGCCCGCGGTAGAGCAGGTAGGTGGCATCCGAGAGGCCCACCTCCTTGAGCCCGAGACCCGGTAGGGTGTGCCACAAGCCGACCAGCCGGTCCGCGCGCGGGTAGGGCAGCGGCCGCAGCAGCACGGCGTCGACGATGCTGAACACCGCGGTGTCGGCGCCGATCGCCACCGCCAGCGTCAACACGCACAAGGCGGTGAAACCCGGCACCCGTCGCAGCCCCTGCGCCGCCCGCCGGATCAGCGCCAGCATGCCGCCGTCCTCCCCTCGTTATAGGCGGTAACGACGACGGACAGGTCCACCCCAGGATTCTCGCTCATGAAGCCGGCTTCTGCCTGTGCAAAGCCGGTTCCCGGGCGCCCGCGAGGGAATCCATGGCGGCCATCGCGCCGCCGTCGAGCTGAAAGTCCAGCGCTCGCAGGTTCTCGGAGATGTGACCGGGATCGGTGCTCGACGGCAGCGGCACCAGCCCGTGTTGCACGTTCCAGCGCAGCACGATCTGCGCGGGAGAACGCCGGTGCGACACCGATATCGCCGAAAGCACCGAGAGGACAGGCTCCGCGACCAGGCCGGCGGCGGACAGTGGCGAGTGGGCCATGAGGAGGATACCCTGCCGCCGGGACCCATCCACGATCCCGGCGTTTGGCCGGTGCGGCAAGTGCTCGATCTGATTCGCTGCCGGTAGCCGCGGTCCCAGCTCCGCGATCTGCGGCAGCGAGAAATTGCTCACTCCGATCTCGCCGGCCAAGCCCCGCCGCACGAGGTCCTGCATGGCTTCCCAGGTCTCCGCGAGCGGCACGTCGTCAAGCTCGGGGTTGCCCTGTGCATCGCGGGGGACGGCCCGCCGCTCATGTTCCTCCCAGCCCGTCTCCGCCGCCTCACCCAAGGGGCCGTTGTGCCGCCACGCCTCAGGCGCGTGCAGGAGATAGAGATCGAAGGCGTCGCAACCGAGGCGCCGGAGCGAGGCTTCGCAGGCTTGCCGCAGCGCCGCCGGCCGGAAGCTCGTCCGCCAAGCCTTTCCCACCAGGAACAGCTCGGAGCGAGGCGCCGCCCGGGGGGAGCGCAGCGCCTCGCCCACGGCGCGCTCGTTGCCGTAGAGCTCCGCGAGATCGAAAAGCCGGTAGCCGGCGGCCACCGCCGCGCGCACCGCGCCTGCGAGGTCGACGCGCCTTCCTCCGTCGCGAAAGGGGGAGCAGCCGAAGCCCATGGCCGGTAGCTGCGATATCTTCACTTCAGCCCCAGACGATCCGAGAAGAAGCTGGCGAGCGCCCGCGCCGTGCCCGCTGGCTGGAACGACGCCGCCGTGCGCTCCCCTGCCGCCCGCAGGCCGGCCAACCAGGGCTCCTGCTCCGCGAAGCGGTCGATCAGATCGCAGACCCGCTCGACGAGATCATAAACCTCCTGGTTCCCGAAGACGATGGCGTTCTCGCCGTCGCGCAGGAAATCACGGCCGCCGACGGCCTCGTAACAGAGCGGAATGCAGCCGCTCGCCATCGCCTCCGGCACCGTGGTGTTGAAAGCCTCGTGCGAGTGGACGTTGACCAGGAACATCGAGGTCTTCATCAGCTCGGCGACCTCGCGATGAGTCCAGCCTGTCAGCGGAACGAGCGACCAGCCCGGCCGGGCCGCGAGCTCCCGCTCCAGCAAAGCCCTGGCGATATCCCCGTCCGGGAAGCCGGCGAGGCGGTAGCCCTCCTTGACGGCCAGGAGGACCCGCGGCAGCCGGGGCCTGAGGCTCGGCGCAAAGAAGTACGGCGCGACGAACGGCGGCACCACCACGGCTTCCAGGCCGAAGTGGCGCTCGACCACACGCGCCGCGTGGGGAAGCACAGCCATCGCCGCCTCGTAGCCCAGGGCCCGATAGTCTGCGGCCCCGCCCAGTCCTCGTAGAATGAGAAAGCTCCCCTGGACGAAGACCACCCGGCGCCAGGGATACCTGGGAACCTCCTCGCTCGCCGCCAGGATTTCCGGCACCACGACCACATCGCTCGCGGCCGGTGCGAAGCCGGACTCGTCGAGGTAGCGGACGGGCACCTCCAGCTCACGCCAGCCCGGCCGGTAGGGCGCCCGCTGGTGCAGCACGCAGGCGTCGCGGCCCTGCTCGCGCAGCAGCTGCACGTGGTCGTAGAGCATCCCCGTGCCCCAACTGGGCTCGGGGTGGTCGGCGACGAGATAGAAGATCATTCGGAGAGTGGGCTCGCCCGCGGTGTGCGCGGCCTAGCTCGTAACGGCGTAGATGCACTGCCGGCAGATGAAGTCCTCGGGCGCCGGCTCCATGCCGTACACCCAGCGCCGCATCAGGGCCATGCGGGGGCCCGAGAGGATCGCGTCGAGAGTCTCTACGTGGAGGTCGCCGACGACATAGCGGTCGTGATAGTCCTGGCAGCAGAGGACGCACTGGCCCATGGGATTGACGTGGACCCACTGCACCGGCCGCGACCCGGTCTGCTCGCAGCCGCAGAGACGCTCGTGACGCCCGAGAGGATGGAGGCCGATCGGCATCGCGCCCGCACGGTCCATGACCTCGTAGAAGTGCACTTTGAACAGCGAGCCGTCGAAGCGCTCGCGGATCGCCTCGTAGTCCTGCCGGTGCACCTCGTCGCCGGCCCCGAGCACCGCGATGTCCATGCGCGGCGCAATTGGCTTGTCCTTGAGGTAGTCGAGATTGCGCAGCACCAGGGGGAGATGGTCGCCGTCGCGGTCGCGCTTGTAGCGCTCGCGGTCGAGGGTCGAGAGATTGATCGACAGGTAGTAGAGCCCACCCATTTCCAGGATGGCATCGGTTCGCGCCGGGGTGAGGCCGGTGGCGTTGGTGAGCACGGCCGGCGGCAGGCGGTAACGCTTGAGGATCCGCACCTGGTCGAGGAAGCGCTTATCGGCCGTCGGCTCATTGTAGTGGATCATCGAGACCCCCTCGATCGTCGCCCGGTGAGCCGCGAGCTGCGCCACGATGTTCTCGTACATCTCCATGCTCATGAAGTGGTCTTCGCGACGGTCCACGGAGACCGGGCAGAAGTAACACCCCTGATTGCACACGGTGCTCGCTTCGAGCGACACGTACTTCAGCCGGAAGCGCGCTCCGAGATCAGGCGCGGACTCGATGAGCCAGCCCGCGGCGAACAGCTCTGCGCGCAGCGCGGCGGGCATCTCGGCGGGCCGCAACAGGCCGCCGCGCAGATCGCCCAAGGCCTGGAAGCCAGGTTCGCCGCTGGCCAGGAAAAGGTCCGTCAGGGTGTTGTAGATCCGGTCGGGACCATAATGGAGGAAGGGCTCCGCCACCAGCAGCTCCGCCGCCGGAAGGGTTTTTTCACGAGTTGCCACGAGCTGCTCGATCATTCAGGCTCCCCAAGCTCGACAGTCGGGACGACGCCGAGATCAACGCGCTCCGTTCATTCTACCAAGCCGCCTCGTCATCCAGGGGTCTTCGTGACGGCGTTGAGGGAACGGCACGCCAGCTCCCGTCCTTGGCGCAGGGTGCCCAGGTTGGATTGTACCGCGGAGCGCCCCGCGGCGGGGCAGGCGGGCGCACGGCGGGCACGGCGGGGCGGCGCGGGCGCGGCGCGCGCCGCATCGGTCGGGCCGTGCGGCCCCGGGCCGCCTGCCGGCCCGGACGGGCGGGCCGTGCTCGCCGGGCAGCATCGCCGCCGCCTGCTTGCCATGATATGGGTTAGGCACCCATGCAACCCCCCAGAGCTTCGGCCGGCCGCGCCGATCTCGCCGGCCGCCGATGGCTCGCCAGGTATACGGATCTCGCAGCTGCTGGCGTTGCTGCCGGCGGCGCAGGCGCTGCTGGACCGGGGGTAGCTATCTGCCATAATTGCAAGCTCGCGCTGACCGACTAGCCCCTGCCTCCAAGCTTTCCGGCGGCCGGATCGCCGCTCCCGGGCGCCTCTCGATCTCGACCCATGCCGCCTCTCGAGCTCCACCTCGACCCCGCCCGCTTTCACGACGCCTACGTCACGGCGGCGCCCTTTCCGCACGCGGTTCTCGACGGCCTCTTCGCCGACGACGTCCTCGACGCGGTGCTCGCCGAGTTCCCGCGGCCGCAGGCGATCAACTGGGTGCAGTTCGACAACCCCACCGAGAAGAAACTCGGCTACAGCTACAAGGAACCGCTCGGCGAGACGCTGCGCGCCTTTCTGTTCGAGATGAGCTCCGCGCCGGTCCTCGAGTTTTTGCAGCAGCTGACCGGCATCGACGGCTTGATCCCCGATCCCTACTTCGGCGGCGCCGGACCGCACCAGATCCCACGTGGCGGCTTCCTCAAGATCCACGCCGACTTCAACTGGCATCCACTGCTGAAGCTCGACCGCCGCCTCAACCTCATCGTCTACCTCAACAAAGACTGGCTGCCGGAGTACGGCGGCCAGCTCGAGCTCTGGAACCGGGACATGAGCCGCTGCGAGCAGCGTGTGCTGCCGCTCTTCAACCGCACGATCGTGTTCAACACCACCGACACCTCGTTTCACGGCCATCCGGCGCCGCTCGCCTGTCCCGAGACGATGACCCGCAAGTCGGTCTCCCTCTACTACTACTCGAACGGCAGGCCCGAGGAGGAACGCTCCGCGCCGCACGACACGATCTTCAAGAAGACCCACGAGTCGGAGTGGTGACCTCTTGGCGGCGCTGCGCATTACCTACGTCTTCGAGACCATCGCACTCTTGCTGGTGCCCGGACCCCGCGGAAGCGCCAGGCGCAGGCGGCGAACAGCGCGGCGATCAGCGGGAAGACGAACAGGCTCGCCTCCGGTCCCATCGGGCCGCCGGTCAGCCATTGCGGACCGTGGAACGACGACGCCAGCAGGTGCCCCGTGAGGGGCTGCCCGTCGTTGAGGGTGTTCGGGCAGCCGAACACCGCCAGCGCGAGGAAGTTCCAGCCGAAGTGGAAGCCGGTCGCGAGCCAGATGTCGCCGCTCAACCGCACCGTGTAGCAGAGGAACAGGCCGATCAGTCCGGTCGACAGGCCGTCGGCCCAGGTCTCCATCGGCTTCAGAAAGTAGTGCGCCGCCCCGAACAGCGCCGACAGCGCCAGCGCCGCCGGCCAGAAGCCCGCGCCGCGCGCCAGGGTGAGCAGCGTATAGCCGCGGAACAACACCTCCTCATAGAGCGCGACAAGCAGGAAGAACACCGCCCAGAGCGAGGCCTGGCGCACCAGCGCGCCGCCGTGTTCCGCCAGGCCGGCGGCCGACCAGCCGCCCGCCGCCGAGATCGCCGCGATCAGGATCGACACCGGCACCATCCCCCACAGCACCCCCTCCCAGAACCGGGCGCCGAAGGCAGCCCGCGGCGCCAGGCCGTACGCCTCCCACGAGCGGTGCTCGAGCCGGGCCGAGAGCGCCACGCAGACCAGCACCACGAGCAGCGCGAACCCCTCGGCCACGAGCTGGGTGTGCAGCACCCATCCCGTTTCCTGAAGCACCGCCGGATCGAGACGCAGGTATAGCCACTTGCCGGCAGTGCTGAGCAGCAGGAAGAGCGCGACGAAGCGCGCCAGGCACCAGCCAGCCCGCAGCCCCTCCTCGCCATAGAACCATCGCCGCCACCCCGCCCGCGGCGTCAAGCCCGCCTCCTCTATGCTGGCCATTGGACCGTCTCACTCCTGCCGCAAGGCCGCCACCGGATCGACGGCCGCCGCGCGGCGCGCCGGCAGGTACGCGGCGGCGAGGGCGGCGGCGAGCAGGCAGGCCGCGCCGGCGAGGTACGGTAGCGGCTCGGTGGCGCGCACCTGGTAGAGCTGCGCGGCCAGCCAGCGCATCAGCGCGTAGCTGCCGCCCAGGCCCGCCGCCACGCCGGCCGCCGCCAGCAGCGCGGCGCGCCCCAGGACCAGGCCCAGGGCATCGCGGCGCTTGGCGCCGAGCGCCATGCGAATGCCGATCTCGCGCGTGCGCTGCGCCACCAGGACGGCCATCAGCGCGCCGACGCCGGCCGCTGCCAGCGCCAGCGCCAGCCCGCCGAAGACCGCGACCACCAGCAGCGAGAAGCGCGGGAGCGCCAGCGCACCGCCCACCTGATCGGCGAGCGTGCGCAGCCGGTTGACCGGCACATTGCGATTCATCGCCCAGATCTCCCGCCGCACCGCGGGCGCCAGCGCGCTCGGGTCCGTCGTGGTGCGCAGCACCATTGTCAAGCCCGCGGGCGGATTCTGCGCCACGACAAAGAAGATCTCGGGCTGCGGCGCGCCGGCGAGCGAGTCGAAGGCGGTATCTCCCACCACGCCGATCACCTGCAACCAGGGGCCGTCGAGCCCACTGCGCAGCCGCCGTCCGATCACCGGGCCGCCGCCGAGGAAGCGCGCGGCCAGGGCGTGGTTCACCAGCACCACGGGCGAGCGCGCGTCGTCACGTTCGGACAGCTGCCGTCCGGCGAGCAGCGGGATCGCCATCGCCTTGAAGTAGCCGGGAGTCACGCCGCGTCCGCCGACGATCGGCGGTCCCTGGGGCGGGATCGGCCGCCCCTCCACGGTCAGCTCGCTGATGCCCCAGGCCGGTTCGAGCGGCAGCCGCGTGATCCCACCCACGGCGACCACTCCGGGAAGCGCGGCGAGACGCCTCTCCACCTCCCGATAGAACGCCTCTCGCGCCGGCGCGCCCAGGTGGAGGCGCCATTCCGGCCCGACCTCGAAGACCAGCGCATGATCGGCGCGGAAACCCGGATCGACGCCGCTCAGGCGCGCGAAGCTGGCCAGCATCAGGCCGGCGCCGCCGAGCAGCAGCAGCGCCAACGCGATCTGCGCTGCCACCAGGGCGTCCGCGAGGCGCGCGCGCGACCGCCCCGCCGAAGCGCCGCGGCCGCTCACCGCCGCCAGCGTCCGGGCCAGCGGCGTGCGCGCCGCCCGCCAGGCCGGCACCGCGGCGGCCAGCAGCCCTGAGGCGACCGAGGCGCCGAGCGCGAAGGCGAGCAGGGCGCCGTCCAGGCGCACGTCCTCGGCGCGCGGCAGGTCCCGCGGCAGCAGCGCCGGCAGCAAGCGCAGGACGCCGAGCGCCAGCCCCAGGCCGGCGGCGCCGCCGGCCAGCACCAGCAGCAGCACCTCGCCCAGCACCTGCCGCGCCAGCCGGCCCGGGCCGGCGCCGAGCGCGGCGCAGATCGACAGCTCGCGCTGCCGCGCCGCCGAGCGCGCCAGCAGCAGGCCCGCCAGGTTGCCGCAGGCGATCAGCACCAGGAAGCTGGCGGCCCCGAGCAGCAGCAGCAGGCCGGAGCGCGCCTCGCCGGCCACCTGCTCGGCGAGCGGCACCAGCGTGGCACCGACGCCGCCGCACTCCCGCGGGTACTCGAGCGCCAGACGAGAAGCGATGGCCCGCGTGTCCGCCCGCGCCGCTGCCAGCGTCGTCCCGGGCGCCAGCCGGCCGACCACCTCGAAGGCGTGGGATTGATGGTTCTGCAGGCTCTCGCGGCGGCGCAGCGGCAGCCACAGCTCGGCACGCCGGGTGGGGGAGCCCAGGTGGAGCGGCACCGAGAAGTCCGGCGGCATGACTCCGACCACGGTCAGCGCCAGGTCGTCGAGCCGCAGGACGCGGCCGAGCACCCGCCGATCGCCGCCGAAGCGGCGGCGCCACAGCTCATGGGCGAGCACCACCGGCGGCGCGGCGCCAGGCCGCGCGTCGGCCGCCGTCAACACCCTGCCGAAGAGCGGCGCGGCGCCGAGCAGCGGGAAGAAGTCGACGCTCACCTCCGACCCGTAGAGCACCTCCGGTTCGCCGGCGCCGAGGAGATCGAATTCGTGCGACAGCACTGCCGACAGTTGCCGCAGCGTCCGGCTCTGCCGCTGGTAATCCTCGAAGGTCGCGCCGGCGACCGTCGTCCGCGGCCTGCCCTCGCGACGCGAGTGGTCCTCCCAGAGCGCCACCAGCCGGCCGGGGTCGCGGTACGGCAGCGGCCGCAGCAGCACCGCCTCGACGACGCTGAACACCGCCGTGTCGGCGCCGATCGCCAGCGCCAGGATCGCCACCGCCGCCAGGCTGAACCCCGGACTGCGCCGCAGGCGCCGCAGCGCCAGGAGCGCCTCGCGGCCCACGTCGCCCCATTCCGTTCTCATGATTCTCATGATCGCACCTCCCCGCGGGACGTTCCGCACGGGCCCGAGGTTTCCCTACGCCTCCGCCGCGGACGGCGCTCCTGCCGACGCTGGAGGCGTCACTCCGAAAGCGGCGAGCCTGGCCGGCGGCACCCGGCGGTGAAAGCGCCACCAGGACGGCGGCCGGTTCGCGAGGTTGCCGCCGTGGACGACCTGCAGCAGATACGGTCCGGCGATGAAATGCGTGCGGTAGTGCCGTTCGAGCACCTTGTGATCGTGGGCGAAGGGGTTGGCGCCGTGCAGGAACGCCGCCAGCGGCGACGGTTCCCGGCGCCTGAAGGCATGGACCCTGCCCGTGCGCCCATCCAGCCGCAGGAAATCCCTGGTGCAGATTACCTTGGCGCCCGCCGCGGCACCTTCGGCGGCGGCATCGTCCAGCCGCCGGAACCAGTCCTCGTGCAGGGCATCGTCCGAATCGAGCCTGGTCACCACCTGCTCCGGCGATCCCCGCCAGCCGCCGTACCACCCGTCCTGCACCACGATCGAGAGCCATTTCAAGTCGGCGAGCCGCTGCGACACGTACTCGGCGCTCTGGCTCGAGCACAAGAGCACGACCGGGACCCGCAGCCGCTGGACGCTCGGCACGTAGTAGCTGCGGAAAGGCGCCAGTCTGCCGTCGAGCCATTGCGGGTCGGCGTGCAGGCGAGCGGTCGCGGGGTCCAGCCGTGGGACCGAGAACCGCGTGACGATCACGTGCCGCATCGCGGGCAGCTTATCGCGCTTGCCCGCGCCGCGAGCGTGACATCTAATGCGCTCGTGCAGCTGCCGGCGAGCGCCGCGAGTGCCCCGAGTACCGCGATCATGGCGATCCTGGCGATCGTCGCGAGCGCCGCGACCGGATGCGCGGCAGCCCGCGCCGGGTCCGCAGTGAGGCCGATCGCGCCGTCCACCACGCCAGCGCCGGCCGCGGTCCCCGCTCCCGGCCAGGAGGCTGCCGCCGCCCGGTACCGTCAGGCCTGCGAGTCCGGTCAGCCGCTCGGCTGCTACAACCTGGGGATGGTGGAAGCGACCGGCCTCGGAGCGCCGCGGGATCCGGCGGCTGCGGCGCGGCACTTCGTCAAGGCCTGCGATGGCGGCGACGCCCCCGCCTGCGGCGAGCTGGGAGCCCTTCTCGCCGCCGGCACCGGCGTCGAGCGCGACAGCGCCCGCGCCGCCGCGTTGCTCGGCAAGGCCTGTGACGGCGGCGAGGCGCCGGCCTGCGCCCGCCTCGGCACTCTCTACGCTCTCGGCAACGGCGTGCCCCGCGACGACGCGCGCGCAATGGCGCTCGACGAGCGTGCCTGTGCGGGCGGCGTGGCGCAGGCCTGCTTCGACCTGGCGACCGCCTTGGCCGAGGGGACGGGCACGGCCTCTCCGCCGGACCCCCTGCGTGCCGCCGCGCTTTACCGTCGGGCCTGCGACCTCGGCTCGGCGCCGGCCTGCGTCAGCCTGGGCGCCGCCCTCGAACCAGGCGGCCCCCTGCCCGCCGATGCCGCCGCCGCCTTCGCTCTCTACCGCCGCGCCTGCGACCTGCACGACGCCGAGGGCTGCTACCGGCTGGGCGGCCTCTACGAGCAGGGCCGCGGCGTCGCCGGCGACCTGGCCAGCGCCCTCGCCCTCTACCGCCAGGCCTGTGATCTCGGCAAAGACCAGGCCTGCGACGACCGTGCTCGCCTGGCACCGCCGAACCCCTGAACCGGACTCTTCTTGGCTCCCACCGCCTGCGGCGACCCCGAGACATGAAACCGGGCGAGGGCTGGCGGAATGCGCCGGCGCGCCTGCGGGTTCGAAGGTGTAGGCGGCGGCGCCGCTGCCACCTCCCAACCCCAAGTGCCCAAGGAACCATCGCTGATGGACACCGCCGGCGTCGACCCTGCCTCCAGTGCCTCCGCCGGAGAGCAGTGGACCTGCCCGATGCACCCCGAGATCGTGCAAGAAGGACCGGGCAGCTGTCCGCTCTGCGGGATGGCGCTCGAGCCCCGCACCGCCGCCGCCGGCGACGAGAACCCGGAGCTCCGCTCCATGCAGCGCCGGTTCTGGGTCAGCGCCATCCTGTCTCTGCCGCTGCTCCTGGCCGGCATGGCCGAGATGGTGCCCGGAGCGATGCGCGCGCTCGCGGTCGTCTCTCCCGCCACCCGCAACTGGCTCGAGCTGGCGCTCGCCACGCCCGTGGTGCTGTGGGGCGGCTGGCCCTTCTTCCAGCGCGGCTGGGCATCGATCGCCAACCGCAGCCTCAACATGTTCACCCTGATCGCCATGGGCACCGGCGTCGCCTACGGCTACAGCGTCATCGCCACCGTCGCATCGGGGATCTTCGCGTCGACGGTGCGCGGCGACCGCGGCATGGGAGGCGCCGTCCCGGTCTACTTCGAGGCCGCCGCCGTCATCACCACCCTGGTGCTGCTCGGCCAGGTGCTCGAGCTGCGCGCCCGCGGACGCACCTCGGCCGCCCTGCGCGCCTTGCTCGATCTGGCGCCGCCGACCGCCCGGCGCCTCACCACGGCCGGCGCTCCAGGCGGCCTTGCCGCCCCTGGCTCCAAGACCGGCGAGGTCGCCGGACCAGCCGGCACCATCGAGATCGAGGTGCCGCTCGCCGCGGTCCAGCCCGGCGACCGCCTGCGCGTGCGTCCCGGCGACAAGGTGCCGGTGGATGGCACGATCGCGGAAGGCCGCAGTGCGGTCGACGAGTCGATGCTCACCGGCGAGCCGATCCCGGTCGCGAAAGGCCCGGGCGATCGGGTGACCGCCGGCACCGTCAACGCCAATGGCAGCTTCGTGATGGTCGCCGAGCGGGTCGGCAGCGACACCCTGCTCGCCCAGATCGTCCGCATGGTCGGCGAAGCCCAGCGCAGCCGCGCTCCCATCCAGCGGCTGGCCGATCGCGTTTCGGCCTGGTTCGTGCCGGCGGTGATTCTCGCGGCGGCCGCCGCCGCGGCCGCTTGGTGGCTCCTCGGCCCCGAGCCGCGCCTGCCTCACGCCCTGCTCGCCGCCGTCTCGGTGCTGATCATCGCCTGTCCCTGCGCCCTCGGCCTCGCGACGCCGATGTCGATCATGGTGGCCGCCGGCCGCGGCGCTCACGCCGGCGTGTTGATCCGCAACGCCGAGGCGCTCGAAGTCTTCGAGCGCGTCGACGTCCTGGTGGTGGACAAGACCGGCACCTTGACCGAAGGCCGCCCCAGGCTCACCGCCATCGAGACCACCGGCGAGGCCACCGGCGGCCGCTGGCCGCAGCCCGAGCTGCTGCGCCTGGCCGCGAGCCTCGAGCGCGCCAGCGAGCATCCCCTCGGCGCGGCGCTCGTCGCCGCCGCCGCCGAGCGCGGCCTCACGCTCGTCGAACCCACCGAGCTCGCAATCGAGCCCGGCGGCGGCGTGCGCGGAGTGGTCGAAGGACACGTCGTCGCGCTAGGCACCAACGACTTCCTCGCCGCCCAAGGCATCGATGCGAAGGCGCAGGGAGGCCAGGGAGGCCCTAGGAACCAGGGCGACCGTGCCGGCCAGAGAGACCAGGGCAACGATGGCGACCAAGGCGAGCACGGAACCCGCGATGCTCATGAAGGCAGCGGGTCCCGCAGCCAGGCGCTCGATTGGCAGGCTCGCGCCGAAGCCCTTCGCCGCGACGGCCAGACGGTGCTCCTGGCGGCGATCGATGGCCGCCTCGCCGGCCTGTTCGCGGTCGCCGACCCGATCAAGAAATCGACCCCGGAAGCGCTGCGCGAGCTGCGGGGCGACGGCCTGCGCCTCGTGCTGGCAACCGGCGACAACCGCGTCACCGCCGCCGCCGTCGCCGCGCGTCTCGGCATCGCCGCCGCCGACGTCGTGGCCGAGGCGCTGCCCGCCGCCAAGCGCGACCTGGTCGCGCGCCTGGAATCCCAGGGCCACGTCGTCGCCATGACCGGCGACGGTATCAACGACGCCCCCGCCCTGGCCCAGGCCGATCTCGGCATCGCCATGGGCACCGGCACCGGCGTCGCCATCGAGAGCGCCGCCATCACGCTGCTGAAGGGTGATCTGCGCGCCCTCCTGCGAGCTCGCCGCCTCTCTCAGGCCACCATGAGCAACATCCGCCAGAACCTGCTCTTCGCCTTCGCCTACAACGCCCTGGGAGTCCCGATCGCCGCCGGCGCCCTCTACCCCGCCTTCGGCCTCCTCCTCTCGCCAATGATCGCCAGCGCCGCCATGAGCCTGAGCTCCGTCTCAGTGATCGCCAACGCCCTCCGCCTCCGCCACGCCCGCCTCTGAAAATCACGCGAGTCCCGCCAGAGTCGGCTACGAACTGACCGCCCCGGCGATCAGCCGGCCGGGAAGGCCAGCCAAGTGAGGCCGTCGACCTTGCCGAAGTGCTCGTCGGACGACAACAGAGTTGCGTCTGCTTCCATGGCCTGTGCCGCTAGCCAGATATCGTTGGTCGGGATGGGCGTGCCGCGCTTGCGTAACGCTGCCGAGATGCGCCCGAAGAGGTCGGCTGTGCTCCAGGTGATCGGCAGCACCAGAACGTTGGGACTCTCGAGGAAGGTCCGGAGGGCGCGAGCATTCTCTTCGTAGCGCGAGCCGTTACGGAAGCCGAAGAGCAACTCTCCGGCAACGATCACCGACAACAGCACCTTTTCGGACCGACGCAGCTGCGCGGCGACGACGCTGTCTCCAAGGCGCAATGCGGAGTAGGCGTTTGTATCGAGGAGGAGTCTCACGTCCAGAAGGACTCGTCGACCTGCTCGAACACTTCGATCGCTTGCAGCAGCTCGGCTGCCTGCTCTGCCGACCAGGTGCCGATAAAGTGATCCATGGCGTGACCGATGACCTTGGAGGAAGTAGCTGCCTCGGCACTTTCCTCCTTCGGAAGAGGCACGAGCCGGACCGCCGATCCGCTAGTGCTGGTGATGACGACCTCTTCGCCGGCAGCGGCCTCCTCGATCAGCTGTTCGAGGTGTCCTTCAGCGTCTTTCAGTTTGACCTCGATCACTGCGCCCTCGCTTCACGTGCTCACCTAAGGATATCCCACTCCGATCTCGCAGGGACCGCGCTAGATCCAGCGCGGCTCGCGGCGCACTCCCCACCTCTCCGGCCAGCTGAGGTCCTGCGACTGACCGACCGGTCGGGGAGGAACCCACGCCGTCCGCCCGCCGGGCTAGGCGTCTGGTCCCGGCTCGCGCCTCACCACCTGCTCGTCGAGGCCGGCGCCCAGCTCCAGGCAGCGACGGTAGGCGGCGTCGATGGCTTCGGTGAGGACCGCCGAGAACCGTCCCTGTTGCAGCACGTGCAGGGCTCGCGAGGTGGTGCCGCCGGGCGAGGTTACGCCGTCGATCAGCTCGGCGACGTGGCGCTCGGAGGCGAGGATCATCTCGGCGGTGCCGATGATCGTCTGCAGCACCGATTGCCGCCCGAGCTCCCGCGACTCGCCGATGAAGTTGGCAGCGTCTTCGAGCGCCTTGACGAAATGCGCGATGATCGCCGGACCGGTGCCGTTGACCGCCGTCGCGCGATCGATGTCGAGCTCGTCGGGCACGTAGATCTCCCGCCCCATGGTTTGCAACATGCGGCGGATGCTGTCCTGCGCCGGCGCTGAGACCTCGGCGGTGGCGGTCCAGATGGTCATGCCGCGATGGATCTGGCAGGGCAGGTTGGGCATGCAGCGGACGATCGCGGGATGCCCGAGCGCCGAGCCGATCGAGCCCATGCGCGCGCCCGCCACGATCGACACCACCAGGTGGTCCTGGCGAATGGCGGCCCGGATCTGGCGCAGCACCTTGCCAAGCGTCTGCGGCTTGACCGCGAGCACCACCATGCCGGCCCGTTCCACAGCCTCCCGGTTGTCGGTGACGGCGTGGATGCCGAAGCGCTCCCCGAGCAGCACGGCCCGCTCCGGGCGCGGCCCAGCCGCCCAGATGTCGCCCGGTGCGACGAGCCGGCGGCTGAGCAGGCCGCTGATCATGACCTCCGCCATCACGCCGGAGCCGACGAAGGCGATGCGCGGGTGCTCGTTCGCCTCGCCGTTCACGGCGCCGGCCTCAGAGGTACGCTCTCCCGAGCTCAACAATGTCTCTCGATCGTCCACAGCGCTTGCAGGCGATACTACCTCACGCTCACTTGCTCGCCATCCGTCCCGCGATGAGCTCCTGCGCGCGCGGATCACCGCTCGGACGGAGGACGCGCACCAGGCTTGCCGGTCACTACGGTGTCGGCATGCGGTAAGATTTGAGGCTGCTAAGGTCGTACCGCAAACGCAGCTTGACCCCCAGAGGAAAGGGACGAGCACATGAAGAACGTGGAGCTGAACCGCCGCGATCTCGGCAGGTTGACGGCCGCCGCACTGGGCGGTGCCATCGCTGGCTCGCTGCTCGCGCCCGGCCTGCAGCGGGCGCTGCACGCCGCCGAGCCCGCCAAGCCGGACGACGGCCACTGGCTCAAGGACCCGCACATCTGCTGCGGCCTCAACACCTGCAAGAGTCACGGCAAGGGGGCGAGCAACGACTGCGCCGGCATGGGCAGCTGCGCCACCGTCGCGTCCCACGGCTGCGCCGGCGAGAACGCTTGCGCCGGCCAGGGACCGACCGGTGAGAATAGCTGCAAGGGCAAGGGCAGCTGCGCGGTGCCGGTCCGCGGCGAGGGCTGGAAGAAGGCCCGCGCCAGCTGGGAGGCCGCGATGAACCATGCCGGCAAGAAGTTCGGGCCGGCGCCGAAGGAGTGCGCCGGCGCTTAGCCCGTCATGATCACGCCGTCCCGTCTCGGACACGCCAATCTCGGCCTCGGGGTTGGCCTGCGCGCCCCTCATTTCGATCACATCCTGCGCCACCAGCCTGCCGTCGACTGGTTCGAGGTCATCAGCGAGAACTTCGTCGACTCCGGCGGCCGGCCACGCCACGTGCTGCGCCAGATCGCCGAGCGCTACCCGGTGGTCATGCACGGCGTCTCGCTGTCGATCGGCTCGACCGACCCGCTCGACTTCGCCTACCTCGGCAAGCTCAAGACGCTGGCCCGCGAGGTCGACGCGCGCTGGATCTCGGATCACCTCTGCTGGACCGGCGTGCTCGGCAGCAACACCCACGACTTGCTACCGGTGCCGTTCACCGAAGCCACGCTCGCCCACGTCGCCGCGCGCGTCCGCACCGTGCAGGACTTCCTCGAGCGCCCGCTGGTGCTCGAGAACCCGAGCTCCTACGTCACTTTCGCCCACTCCACCATGAGCGAGTGGGAGTTCATCTCGCGGCTGGCCGAGGCGGCCGACTGCGGCCTGCTGCTCGACGTCAACAACGTCTACGTCTCGAGCTTCAACCACGATCTCGATCCAGACGAGTTCATCCGCTCGCTGCCGCATCACCGCATCGTCCAGTTCCATCTTGCCGGGCACGCCGACTACGTCACGCACCTCATCGACACCCACGATCACCACGTCGTCGACCCGGTCTGGGAGCTCTACCGCACCGCTCATCAGCTCACCGGTGGCGTCTCGACCCTGCTCGAGTGGGACGCCCGCATCCCGCCCTTCCCGGTGGTCCACGCCGAGGTGCTGAAAGCCAAGCGCTTCATGGGCGAGCGGCTGCCGGCCCTGGAAGCGCCGCCGGTGACCACCGACCGGCCCGATGTCGCCGCCGACCGGCCCGACTTCGCCCTCGCCGCCGACCGGCCCGACCTCGCCGCCGTCCCTGCCGGCGCCACCCAGGTGCCGCACCCGCTCCACCACCTGCGTCCGGAGGTGGTTTGAGCCGCCGATCCGCCCGCGCGCCGCGGCAGCGCGTTGAAGCGCGCGGCAGGGACAGCCGGACGAGCAGCGCCGCCGCTCCTCCGCGGCCGCCGCTTGACGTCGTGCAGCAGTGGTTCCAGGCCGTCGTGACCCACCCCGCCGGGGTCGCCGCGGGCGCCGCTTCGCCGGCCGCCCAGGGCCTGGTGCGTCTCGACCGCGGCGCCCTCGAGCAGCTGGTGCGGCGCTCGAGCCGCCTGACCGCCGAGCAGCGCCTGGAGATCTACGCCAACGCCTACTACGCCCGGCTGCTCGAATGCCTTCGTGACACCTTCCCGGTGCTCACGCAGGCGCTCGGCGCCGAGGTCTTCGACAGCTTCGCCTTCGATTACCTGCAGCGCTACCCGTCGCGCAGCTACACCCTCTACCGCTTGGCCGAGAGCTTTCCGCGCTTCCTGGACGAGACCCGCCCCGACCGGCCGCCTGCTCCAGCCGGCCCCGCGTGGCCCGACTTCCTCATCGACCTGGCCACGCTCGAGCTGGCGATCGCCGAGGTCTTCGACGGCCCGGGAGTCGAAGGCGAGCCCCTGCTGGCGCCGGCCGACCTCCTCGCCCTGCAAGCCGGCGGCCGCTTCGCCGCTGCCCGCCTCGCGCCGGTCCCCTGCCTGCGCCTGCTCCGGTTCCGCTACCCGGTGAACGCCTTCTACTCCGCGATGCGGGCTCGCCGGCCTGTCGAGTCCTCGGAGGCCCTCGAGACCCAGGCGCCTGCTGAGGCGCCGGCTCCCCTCGCGTCCGTGGATGCCCGGCTCCCTGGTACCCCGGCGATCGCCGGGGCCGCCAGCGCCGCCGGTGCCGGCGACCCGCCGTTTCCCGATCCCGCCGCAGAGCACGTGGCGCTTAGCCGCACCGCCTACATCGTCCGGCGCTTCATCCTGACGCCCTTCGAGTCCGCGGTCCTGGCCGCGCTGATGGCCGGCGCAGCGGTCGGCGAAGCGATCGCCGGCGCAGCGGCAGCAAGCGACCTTCCCGACAGCGAGCTCGCCGCCCAGCTCGACGCCGCCTTCCGCCGCTGGACCGCCGCCGGCTTCTTCCGCGCTGCCGCTGTCCCGGCCTGACCCGACGCGACCGAAAGGAACACCAACGTGCCCAAGCGCAAGACTTTGAAGCCGATCCCGAGATTTGAGTCCGAGGACGCGGAGAGGGAGTTCTGGGCAACCCACGACTCGACCGACTTCGTAGATTGGAGCCGCGCCGAGATACTGACGGGCCCCCCGCAGCCGAACCCGTCGCGCACGCTCCGGACGCTCGCGGCCGGCCGCTACTTCTTGAGGCGCGCCATCAACGTCGGCGGCATCTTGACATCCGGATCCGCGGCCTTGACCTCCCAGTAGAGCGTGCGCCCGTCGCGCCGCGTGGCGTTGGTCTCGACCACCTCGAAGGGGCTCTCGAGCCGGAAAGCGAAGCGCGCGCTCTTGAATGCCGCCTCGAACGCCTTCGTCATCTCCGGATTGCCGCCGTCCTTCCCCGGCGGTCCGGCCTGCCCCGCCTGCTCCTGCAGGCGCGCCGCCGGGTTGACACTGGCGAGCGTCACCAGCAGGGTCGGCCCCTCGTCGACCACTTTCAACTGGGAGAAGGGGTCCTCGTAAGGGTTCGCCCCGGGCTGGCCCTTGCCGCCCTTCTCGGGCAGCTTGATCTGCGCCAGCTTGCGCACGTCGTCGAACCCGAACTGGAAGTGCGCGGCGATCTTGGTGCCCTGGTCGTCGACCGCGGCTGACAGCAGCTGAACTCCCGGCGGCAGGCTCTTCGCGAGCTCCGCCTTCTGCGCCGCGAGGTCCTGCTGCTTCTTGCCCGGCTCCTCGCTCTTCTGCTTGGCGAGGAAATCCCGGCGCGCCGCCTCGATCTCCGCCGGCGTCGGATCGCCTGCCTTGCCCGACATGCTGTGCTGCATGGCGGCCATGAACGCGATCAGCGGCTCGAGGTCGACCGTCATGTTGAAGCCGGCGGTGCCGGACAGGTCGCGATGCAAGCTCACCGATTGCTCGACGTCGAAACAACCCGCCAGCACCACGCCAGCGGCGCCGGCGGCCATTCCCAGGATCAGGCTCTTCTTCATGGGTTCCTCTCTCCGTGCGCCGGTCGAACCGGGCGGCGCCCGCGGCGAGTATACGCCGCGCTCGCGCGGCCCCTGCCTGCGGTCGCCGCGGTCGCCGGTCGCGGGTCAATCCCTCGACTCGCTCCTCCCCGCGGCAGACCGCTGTTGCAGATAGGCGACGATCTGCCAGCGCCGCGCGGCCGGGAGGCGTGACCACGACGGCATCCCCGCCACGAGCCTGCCGTTGGTCAAGAACCAGAACAGCGCACCCGCCGACGCCTGCCGCAACCGCCGCGAGTCGAGCGACGGGGCCCTGCGGCTGCCCCGCCCATCGTCGCCGTGGCACTCGGCGCAATGCAGCAGGAAGAGCTTGCGGCCGGCGGCGGCGGCCTCGGGACTCTCGCCGAACGGATTCACCAGCTCCGGCACCGACGGAGGCACGCTCGCCAGGCCGTGGCCTCCCCCCGCACCGGCAGCGCCGCCTGCGCCGCCCACGTCCCCCGCGCCGCCCGTTCCGCCAGTGCCGCGGACCGCCGCGCACCCCAGCGCCGTGCAGACCGCCAGCGAGGCGACCGCCAGCTTCGCGCGGCGGCTCACTCAGCATCTCCACGGCCGGCCCGCCGCCGCACCCGGCGCCCGAAATCGGCGACCTCGTAGGAGACTCCGCAGCGCAGCAAGAACTTGTGGCTGTTGCCGTTCAGCCCGAAGGTCGGAGACAGGCGCAAGGTCGCACCGCTGGGCAGGTTCCAGGCGACCACCGGCGCGACATAGTGCGACGTGTCCTTGAGCCCGAAACGATCGCGATCGCCGAGCCCGCCGTACATCTCGACCCCGGCGGTGAAGTTCTCGGGGCAGAACGAGCACGGATCCGGCCGCGCCGCGAGCGCCAGCGGCCGGCTCAGACCGACGGCGTAGCCGAACTCCCAGGCGCCACCGGCCAGGTTCTTCTCCGCGATCAGGTTCTCGGAGAGGTTCCAGTCGCCGAGGCTGCTCGAGAGGATCAATTTGGTTTCCGCCTCGCGCTTCCGGTCGCGGCGGGTCACCCGATTGGGCAGGGCGTGATCGGCCTCGACGTCGTGCCCGACCACTTCCAGCAGAGTCTTGTCGGCGCCGGTGATGTCTTCGAGCTCGACGTAGAGCACGGGATTCACCCAGTGCTCGCGCATCAGCAGCCGCGCCCGGTTCTCCCAGCGAAAGCCGGTGAAGACCGCGCCCTGGCCAACGGTCGACTGACCGTCCAGGTAGAGCTCGGTCGTCCACCAGCCCTTGAGCCCGGCTTCGACCTCCACCACCGCAGCCGCGAAACTGCCGCTGCCCCGCTGCGTCGCGAAGCTGGGACTGAACGAGATCTCCAGGTTGCCGGGCTCCTCCAGCTGGTGATCGTAGGTGACGAAATACGGACCCTCCCGGGCAGCGGCGCCCGACGCCCACAGCACCTGGCACGCCAGCAGACCGAGCGATAGAACGAGCCTGCGCCGCCCGCCAGATCCCCAACCAGGTCGCCCTGCAACAGGAGACATCGACGCCCCTCCGAAGAGCCGCGGCATGCCCACCAGCTCCTGCAACCGCGGGCTTCGTTATTGAGACTAAATCTCAATAACGTTTCGATGAATACTGGACCAAAGCTGTTCTGATTGTCAAATCGGCCCCGCTCACTCGTAGTGCAGAGCAGCGATCGGATCGAGGCGTGCCGCTTTCACCGCCGGCCACAGCCCGAACACCACCCCGACCGCCGACGACACCCCGAAGCCGAGCAGGATCGACCAGAGCGGCGCCGCGGCCTGGAACTTGAACAGCAGCTGGGCGAGGAGCGCCGCCGAGAGGCCGCCGGCGATCCCCAGCCCGCCGCCCACCCCGGTCAGCGTCACCGCCTCGGCCAGGAACTGCAGCGCGATGTCGCGGCGGGTGCCGCCGATCGCCTTGCGCAGGCCGATCTCGCGGGTGCGCTGCGTGACGTTGACCAGCATGATGTTCATCACCCCGACGCCGCCGACCAGCAGCGCCACCGCCGCGATCACGATCATCACCGCGGCAATGCCGCCCGTGATCTGGCGGAAGGTCGCGAGCGCGCTGTCGCTGGTGAAGGTCGCGAAATCGTTCGGCCGGTTGCCGTGCAGCTTGCGCCGCACCCGCAGGATCGAGGTCTCCTGGTCCATCAGCGCCTGGAACTCCTCGGCGCGCCGCGGCACGGTGGCAATGTGCAAGGTGTCCTTGCCGCCGTCGCGGATCTGCGGGAACTGCTCGTCGAACGCGCTGATCGGGATCACCATCAGGTTGTCGAGGCTGCCGCCCATGAAGGCGCCGCGCTTCTCGAACAGCCCGACCACCCTGTAGGCGTGTCCCGCCAGCGTGAGCATCCGATCGATCGGATCGCGGTTCGGATACAGCGCCTGGGCGACGTCGACGCCGACGACGCAGACCCGCGCCGCGTGGCGCACGTCGGCGTCGGTCAGGAAACGCCCGTCCTGGACGTAGCGGTTGTCGGCCAGGACATAGTCCGGGGTCGCCCCCACCACCTGCGCGCCGTTCGCCTCCGCCTTGCCCGCCTTGATCTCGATACCCAGCGTGATGTAGCGCTCCGGCGAGACCGCCGCCGCCAGCGTCGCCAGGCGCTTGAGCGCCGCCGCGTCGCCGAGCGTCAGGTCGCGGCGGTTGCGCTGCTCCTCCGGGATGCCCGCCCCGTGCCCGAAGCGCGGCTCGTACTTCTGGAACTGCACCAGGTTGGTGCCGAAGCTGTTGAACGCGTCGCTGACCGAGTTGTTGAAGCCGACGACGAAGCTGACCATCATGATCACCGTCGCCACGCCGGCGGTGACTCCCAGCAGGGTGAGGAAGCTGCGCAGCTTGTTGGCGCGCATCGCCACCAGCGCGAAACGCACGTTCTCGGCCAGGTTGAGGCGCCAGAACCGCCGCCGCCGCCGCCGCGGCTGCCGCAACCGGCCGTGGCCCGCCGTCACTCGGCCCTCAAGGCGTCGACCACCGCCAGCCGCGAGGCGCTGCGCGCCGGCAGGTAGCCGGCGGCCAGCCCCACCGCCGCCGACAGCGCCAGGCCGAGCAGCACCAGCAGCAACGACGGCCGCGCCGGAAAGTGCAGCAGGCCGTTGATCGCCAGCGCCGCCAGCGTCCCCAGCAGCGCTCCCACCAGCCCGCCGCCCAGCGACAGCATCGCCGCCTCGAGCAGGAACTGCCGGCCGATGTCGCGCTGCCGCGCGCCCAGCGCCCGCCGCACGCCGATCTCCTGGGTGCGCTCGGCGACCGCCACCAGCATGATGTTCATGATCACCACGCCGCCCACTCCCAGCGACACCGAGGCGATGAGCAGCGACAGGATGAAGGCGGCGGCCGAGATCTGCCCCCACAGCGTCTGCAGGCTCTCGGCGGTGACAATGCCGAAGGGGTCGCGGGCCTGGTACGGCGTGTGGCGCAGCGCCCGCACCACGCCCCGCGTCTCGTCGACGGCCTCCTCGACCCCGGCGACACCGCCGCGGGCCTGCACGAAGATCGTCAGCGAGGTGCGGCTGCCGAAGTTCTTGCCGTAGCTGCCGAGCGGCAGGTAGAGCTGATTGTCGCGGGTCTGGCCGAGCATGCTCCCCTGCTTGGCGATCAGCCCGATCACCCGGTAGGGGATGCCGCGCACCAGCATCACGCGCCCCAGCGGATCGAGCTGCGGAAACAGCTCCTCCTTGACGTCCCAGCCGATCACCGCCACCGGCGCGCCGGCCGCGGCCTCGCTGTCGAGGAAATAGCGCCCGGCGGCGACCTCGAGATTCATCATCGCGCCGTAGTTGGCGGTGGTGCCGTGGACGACGACGTCCGTCAGCCGGTGGCCGCCGTACTTGACCACCATCGTGCCGCTCAGCTCGGCCCCCACCTGGCGCGCCCGCCTGAGCAGCGGCGCGATGCGCTCGAAATCGCGCCGATCGAAGTCGCGCCGTTTCGCCGCCGCGATCCACTCCTCGCGGCTGCGGTTGATGCCGAACTTATCGAGCACGAAGACGTCGGGCGCGAGCGCGAACACCTTGTCCCTGACGTAGGCGTTGAGCCCCGAGATCACCGCCACCACCGCCACCAGCGTGGCCACGCCGATGATCACCCCGAGCAGGGTGAGGAAGCTGCGCAGGGCGTTCGACCTGACGGTGCGCAGCACCTCGCGCAGCAGCTCCTCGAGATTCATTTCTCCGCCAGTGTCCCGCTAGCCGCCCGGCTTCGGCGCCTGAACCGTCACCGCGTCGCCGGGATGCAGCGCGCGCAGCGCGCGGAACGGACCGGTGATCAGCGTCTCGCCGCCCGCGAGGCCGCCGCGCACCTCGATCGACAGGTCGCCCATGAGGCCGGTCCGGATCGGCTCGAACCGCGCCTTGCCGCCGTCCATCAGGTAGACCCCCTCCTGCTCGCGCGGCGCGTTGGGCGGCAGCGGCGCCCCGGCCTTGTGCTCGAGCTCGCGCACCACCAGGGCCTGGATCGGCACCACCAGCGCCCGCGAGCGGAAGCCGGTCAGGATGTCGGCCTGCACCGACAGGCCGGGCTTGATGTCGGCGGGCGGGTTCTTGATCCGCACCTTGACCTTGAACTTGATGGCGTCGGTCGAGCCGGCGGCGGTGCCGCTGATCGGGCTGCTGCCGACCTCGGTGACGACGCCGCCGAACGACTGGTTGGGATAGGCGTCGATGCGAGCCACCGCCTCCTGGCCGACCCTGACGGTGGGGATCGAGGTCTCGTCCACCTCCATCTCGGCCTCGACCACCGACATGTCCGAGATGGTCAGCAGCACCGTGCCGGGGCTGTTCTGGAGGCCGATCACCGCCACCTCGCCCTCCTCCACCGGCCGCGCGGTTACCACGCCGTCGATGGGCGCGACGAGGGTGGTCTTGCGCAGGGTGTCCACGGACCCCTCGAGCATGGCGCGGGCCTGATCGACGCGGCGCTGGGCCGCCTCGGCGGCGCCGTGGGCGGCCGTCATGACGGTCCGCGCCTTGTCGAAATCGGCCTCCGGGATGATCCCGGCCTGGTGGTTGCCCTCGGCGCGGCGGAAGTCCGTGCGGGCCTGCTCGTAGTTGGCTTTCGCCGAGTCGAGATCGCGCAGCAGCGCTTGCATCGAGGCCTCGTTGCCGCGCGCCATGGCGCGCGGGTTCACCTGGTCGATCTGCAGCAGGAACTGACCCTTGTGGACCCGGTCGCCTTCCTTGACCGCCAGCCGGGTGATCTGGCCGGCGATCAACGCCGACACGTCGACCCGCTTCTGCGCCTGCACCTTGCCGTTGGCGGTGACCTTCGCCTGCAGGTCCTCGCGGCCGACCTTGGCCACCTCGACCGGCGTGGCGTCGCCACCGCGCCGCAGCAGCACCCAGCCGCCCAAGAGCAGCGCCAGCCCTACGATCCCCAACAGCCAGAAAATCCGCTTGCGTCCCATCGTCACTCCTACGTTCGGCCGTGCCCCTTGCCACAGCACCCGCCCGGCATGCCGCCGCCCTGCCGCTACCGCACGCACTTTCCCCCGAGCGCCGCGACCGGCGCACACTCTCTCTTACGTACCTCGGCTGTACGAGTTACACGGAGCTGCCAGCTGCCGCGGGAAGGCGACGCCGGACCTGACGCAAGCCCGTCGCCTCACTTACGCCATCATGCGATAAGCCACAGTGGGACCGCAAGTCCTGCCTGATCGAGTACCCGCAACGCTGGCGGTCCGCACGGCGTGCTCTGGACGCACGCCGAGCGGGTGAGCAGGGACCTCGTGATTCTCGCCTAGCGCCAGCATTGCCCCCTCGCCTTTCTTTTGAAAGTGAGCAATTTTGACTAGACATGGCCTCCTAAGGTGGAGAATACTGAGTTTCTTCAGCCTCAGCCCCCTTCACCCCAGGCCAGCGCTGAGCTGGGCTGGAAGGCTGAAAATCACCGACGGGTGCTCGGCGGGAGGGCGATCATGGGATGCTTATCGCCTCAGCACAGACAGCGGCTGGATTGCGTCAAGACGCCCGTACCTGTCGGCTCGCGGCATGTTGCGGCAGGGCTCGCCCTATTGGTCGCGTTCGCGAGCCTGGCTGTGGCAACCCCGGCACAGGGGCAGCCAACCCTCACGTTCGAGGAGCGTGTCTCCTGCCGGGAGCAGCTGGAGTCGGTCTATTGGGCGCACCGCATCTGGCCGCAGGAGAACCGGGGACCGAAGCCGGCTCTCGCGGCGGTGATGCCGCGCGCGCAGATCGCCAACATGGTCGAGGAGTCGCTGCGCTATGAGGCGGCGCTTGCGGCAATCTGGGGCAAACCGCTTGCGCCGCAAGTGATCCAGGCGGAGATCGACCGGCAGGCCAGAAGCACCCGCGATCCGGCGATGCTGCGCGAGCTGTGGGGAGCTTTGGGGAATGATCCGTATCGGGTGGCGGAGTGCCTGGTGCGGCCGGAGCTGGCGGAGCGTCGAGTGAAGGAATCGTACGCGAACGATCGCGTCCTGCACGCTGAGGAGCGTCAGCGGGCGGAGAGCGAATTGGCGGCGGCACGCGGGCTTGAGGATCTACGGCTGGGAACGGGTGAGATCACCGATCGCGAGTGGACCAAGAAAGCGGACGATGCGGGGGAAAACGAAGCGCAAGGATCCGTTGCGCTGGAACACTCTGACGTCCGGCGGCTGGCGTTGAGCGCTGAGGAGTGGCAGGAATTCACCACGGCGCTGACGAAAGACTTTCCCGCAGACTTCCCCAGTGCGACTCGGCGCCTGATGGATCCTTGGCCCGCGGTGGATCCCACGTCCATATCGGCCAATCGCAGCCCAGCTTCGCCGCGCCTGATTGGGCGCCGTTTCTCAGAGCTGCCACTCGATAAACTGAGCCCGCTCCACGAAAACAGCGAGGGCTTCTACACCCGCTTGATCAAAGAACGCTCTTTGTCGAGCGTCCGCGTGGTGACGGTCTCCTGGCCCAAGCGGAGCTTCGCCGCGTGGTGGCATGGGGTGCGCGAGACGTTCACCAGCTCCCACACGAGCGAGACAAGCGCAGCGAGCGCGTCCGGCCATGCGATGTACAGCTTGGCCGAATCAACCGGCGCTAACTGCACCGACGACACCTGGACAGCGGCACCGGCGGCGCGGTATGAGCACACGGCGGTGTGGACGGGGAGCGAGATGATCGTCTGGGGTGGGCTTGACGTTAGCGGCTTCTCGAACAGCGGTGGCCGGTACACGCCGGGCACCGACGGTTGGGTAGCGACGAACACGGCGACGGCACCGACTGGCCGTTATCTCCACGCGGCGGTGTGGACGGGGAGCGAGATGATCGTCTGGGGCGGGAGCGGCAGCAGCGGCAGCTTGAACGACGGCGGCCGGTACACGCCGGGGACCGACACATGGGTACCGACGAGCACCGGAGCGAACGTGCCGGTGGCACGGTACCGGCACAGCGCGGTGTGGACGGGGAGCGAGATGATCGTCTGGGGCGGCAGGGACGATACCCCTACCGACCTGAACAGCGGTGGCCGGTACACGCCGGGGACCAACAGTTGGGTGACGACGAGCACCGGAGCGAACGTGCCATCTGCGCGGTCTCTGCAAACGGTGGTGTGGACTGGGAGCGAGATGATCGTCTGGGGCGGGACGAACGGCGACAGCAGCGGAGGCCGATACACGCCGGGGACCGACAGTTGGGTAGTGACGAGCACCGGAGCGAACGTGCCGGCAGGGCGTCTTTATCACACGGCGGTGTGGACGGGGAGCGAGATGATCGTCTGGGGCGGGGACGTCGGCGGCGTCGGGAACAGCGGCGGCCGGTACACGCCGGGGACCGACACATGGGTACCGACGAGCACCGGAGCGAACGTGCCGGCTTCGCGGAAGAGCCATACCGCGGTGTGGACCGGGAGCGAAATGATCGTCTGGGGCGGGATTGGGAATGGGAGCCCCTTCTTTAACAGCGGCGGCCGGTACACGCCGGGGACCGACAGTTGGGTGGCGACGAGCCTGACGACCGCGCCGGCTGTGCGGGCCTTCCACACAACGGTGTGGACGGGGAGCGAGATGATCGTCTGGGGCGGGACGAGCGATGGCTTGACAGGCTTGAACAGCGGTGGCCGGTACGCGCCGGGGAGCGATAGTTGGGCGGCGACCTACCCGACGAACACGGCGTCGGCGCCGCCGGCGCGCTATCTCCACACGGCGGTGTGGACGGGGAGCGAGATGATCGTCTGGGGGGGATATGGCGGCCCCTTGAACACTGTTCCGCACACCTGCGTGATGCTCAGTGCGGCAGCGCCCGCTCGGCCCGCACCCCCTCGCCGTTCCCCGAGCGCAGCGTCAAGGCCGCCGCCGGCCCGGCCGCCGGCAGCTCGCAGGCGGCGCGCACGATGGTGCCGGTGCGTACGTCGAAGGCGGCGAAGACCCCCGGAGTCTCCGCGGCGTAGCGCTGGCCCGGCAGGGCGTCGAGGAAGCGCAGCGTCTCGGCGGTGGGACCCGCCCAGCCCAGCTCGGCGATCCTGGCGCCGCGCGCGAAGTCGCAGCGCGCGTAGGTGAACCAGCGCCCGCCGCGCGCCGCGCCGCCGAGCGCCGCGACGCCGGTCCATGGGCCGAGCTCGCGCGTGAGCGCGGCGATCCGCGGGTCCAGCAGCGCGCTTGCCGCCTCCGGCTCCAGTCCCATCAACTTCGCGAAGGGTTCGCGGCGCCCTTCGCGCGCCGCCGCCAGCGCCGCCGCTACGTTCTCGTCGCGGCCGGCGACCAGGTCGCGGTCGTCGCCGCCGAGCGCCCCGAGCAGCAGCCCGAGCCCCTGCTTGCCTTCGGCCGCGATCAGCAGGCGCCCGGCCGGCGCCCCCGGCGGTTGGTCGACGCTCACCCGCAGCCGCTCGCCTGGCCCGCTTCTCTCAGCGGGGCCGCCGGCGGCCGGCAGCAGGTAGACGCCGGCGCAGCGCGCCGCGGTGCCGGCGGCGTCTCGCACCGCGGGATCGATCGGCGGCGCCGCCACCGGCGGCGGGTCGGCGTCGGGCAGCCCGAACAGGCGGTTCTCGAGGTGGTCGCCCAGGGCCAGCGCCGAATAGTCGATGCTGTTGCCGCTCAGGACGATCACCGCGTCATCCCCCAGGTAGCGGCGGAAATCGGACTCGAAAGCCTCGTTGCCGCCGATGTGCGAGACCTCGAGCTTGCCGGTCGGGCTCTTGCCGACCGACCAGCCGTAGCCGTAATCGGTATGCGCCCACCGCCCCTCCGAGACGTATGGCTTGATGTATTTCTCGCGCTGGGGGCGCGCCAGCACCGGGTCGCCGGCCAACGCGAGGTGCCAGCGGTAGAGATCGCCGGTCGACGACAGGATGCCGCCGTTGCCGCGCAGGTCCCAGTAGGGACCGTCGGCCGCCCACGGGTGGTCCAGCGGCGTTCCCCAATCGCCGCCGGCGGTATAGCCGTGCGCGAGCAGCGCCAGCGCCGGCGGCGGCAGGCGGAAACCGGTGTGCCGCATGCCCGCCGGCTCGAACAGGCGCCCGCGCAAGTAGTCGTCGTAAGTCTGACCCGAGGCAACCTCCACCACCGCCGCGAGCACGCTGTAGCCGCCGTTCGAGTAGCGGTAACGGCGGCCCGGGGGCCCCAGCAGCCGCGATGCGAACACCCGGCGCAGCAGCTCCTGGCGGGTGACCGGCTCGTACTCCTCGCCAAAGGTGTCGCGCAGACCCGAGGTGTGGGTGAGCAGCTGATGCAGCGTGATCGCCGCCTTCTCAGCCGGCGCGCCGGGGAAGAAGCGGCCGAGCGGGTCCTCGACCCTGAGCTTGCCCTCCATCTCGAGCTTCAGGATCGCCGCGGCGGTGAACTGCTTCGAGATCGAAGCGACGTCGAACAGGGTCTCGGCGGTATAGGGACGCCCCCGCGCGCGATCGGCCAGGCCGTACCCCTGGTACAGCAGCACCCGCCCGCCCCGTGCCACCAGCGCCGAGCCCGAGTAACCGTAGGCGGCCAGCCGCGACAGGTACCGGTCGAGCTTGGCGCCCAACGGATCGCCGGCTACCGCCGCCACCGCCCGCGAGTCGGCATCCGCATCCGGCAACCCCCAGAGCCACCGCGACCGCCAAGCCTGGTACGCCAGCGCCAGCACCGCCAGCACCGCCACCGCCCGCGTCCACCTCGAGCCCAGCTTCGCCCTCATCTCTTCTTTTTGCTCGAGTGGCTCAAGTGGGATCGGCAGGTGGAGGCGAAGGGCCGAAACGTCCCGGCCCGGCTGCGCGTAAGGATAACAGCCGCGCCCCTGGTCAGTCCTCAGGACATCCAGTAGTCGCGCTGTTCCGCCTGCCAGGTACCGCCCTTCTGTTGGAGCGCCACCGTGCCGCCTCGGTTCGCGCCGGTCCAGACCGCGTAGGCGCGGCGTCCCGAGCGGTCGAGGACCAGCAGCTCGATGCCGAAGAAGAAGGGAGCCGTGACCTTGCGGCGCAACGTCTCGAGCTCCTCGGCGGTGAGCACGATCAGGCGATAGGCCGGACGCCAACCGGCAAACCACTGGCGCTCGCCGGCCACGAAGACCGTCCTGCCGCCGAGGGGGGCCGCAGGCGCCGGATCGCAGCAGCCGCCGAACACCGCGCCTCGGCGCGGCGCGGGCGGACTCTGCCCATTGGCGAGCACGTAGTCGAGCAGAGCGGCGGCGGCGCCTGCGGCCGGTGAGGGTGTGTCCACCGCCGCGACGGTCGGCATCGGATCCTCGGCGTCGCCAATCCCGTCGTGGTCGGTGTCTGCCTCCTCGGGATCGGTGAGCAGGCGCTCCTCATCGAGGTCGGAGAGGCCGTCGCCGTCGGAGTCGCGCTCGAGCTCCGCCAGTGGGATGTCGAGGTAGATCCCGGCGCGGGGCTGCCGCGGCGCCAGCTCGGCGGGTCCGCTGTCGTCGCTGGTGAAGAAGCTGCTGAGCTCCTCGACCACCACCTCCACCTGCAGCCGGTCCCCCGCCAGGAGCGGCAGCGCCGACTTCTCGCGCACGGTGTAGGGCAGGTTGGCGCGCAGGCCCGTGTAGAGCGGGCGACGCCACGTGGTTCCCTTCTCGTCGGACAGCAGCACCCAGTAGCCTCCCGCCGATGCGGCCGACTGCTCGTCATAGAGCTGCGAGACCGCGACGACGACGACCCGCTTGCCCTGCCGCTCGCTGCGCACCGCGGTGAAGCCGGCGGGCAGGCGCAACGGCGCCTCCCTGGCCCGGTTCCGCGCGCCGGCCGCCGCGCCGCCGCCGGTCCGTTGCGCCGAGGCGGCTTCGAGGTCTGCCGGCAGGGGCCGTTCCACGAACGCCGCGCGCGGCGCCGCCCGCAGCAGGCGGTCGATGACCGGCGCCGCGGGGTCGGGACCGAGCGCGGCGCGCATTCGCCCCCGCTCCGCCTGGGCATCCTCGTCGAGCTCCCGGCCCAGGCGCACGATCTCGGCGGCGACGCCGCGCGCACCCATCAACACCGAGGGCGGCACGCCGCGACCAGTGCCCGCGATCTCGTCATTGCCTGAGATGACGTCGAAGCCTCGCCGCTTCACCCTCGTCAGGACGTGGGCGGCGATCTCGGGATAGCCCTCCCGCTCGGCGATTCGTGCCAGCGCGAGGTGCCAGCACGCCGGCGCCAAGGAGTCGGGCTCGTCGGCGCCGAAATTCACCGCGGCGAGGGCTTGCACGAGCAATTCGAAAGGGTCGTCGGGAGGCGATCCCAACCAGCGATCCAGCAGCCGGCGCTTGAGCTCCCGGCCGCGCGCCGCCACCGCCTGCCGCGAGTCCCGGCTGGCAACCACGTCCGGTGCGGCGGACGAAGAGGCACGGAGACCCCTCGTCGCCACGATCGCCATCAGCCGCCGCGCCTCCGACAGGTTGCCGGCGAGCATCGCCACCGCGGCAAGATCCAACCGCAGGTCGCGCAGCTCGCCAGTCAAGGGGACGCCGCCGAGGTCCGCCTCGACGCGGCCCGTCGCCCCGCTTTCGACCACGGCCCGCACGGCAGGCGGCAGGCCGCGCAATAGCGCCAGCGCCCGCGGCACGAGCCCTACGTCCAGGTCGCTGCCCAGCAAGCGCTCGGCGACCGCCGCGGCGGCCGGGATCACCGCCGGTTCCGGGGTCGAGCCCGGCGGCGCCAGGCAACGCAACGATTGTTCAAGGAAAGCGATCTGCCAGTCCGGCGACAAAATGGCTGCCTCCGCGGCATCGGCCCAGAGCGGCCCCGACCTGGGACGAACCGCCAGGCCCGCCAGGAGCAGGCCGACGCTCTGGCCATGGTACCCCCCCGCCCCGGGCCGGCCCGCCAGGCGCAGCGCCAGGATCGCCGGCTCAGGGGAACGAGCGATCAGATCGAGCATCCCCGCGGACGGCGGCGCGTCCCAATGCGCCGACTCCGCGTAGAAGCGCCGCGCCTCCTCGGCCGCCGCGGCATCGTCGGGCGCGGCCGCCAGCGCATCGATGAACGCCGACTCAGCTGCCCGGAACGCGAGTGCCTCGTTCCGCCGGAACGCCGCGGTCGAGGCTTCCTCGGGCGAAGCCTTCCGGAGGGCTCGCCAGGCATCCCGCCGCGCCAGCGCCGCCGCGAGCCGCTTCGCAGCCACCGACCCGCCGGTCTCGGCTGCCCCGCGGGCCGGAACCCAGCCCGCCATACCAAGCCCGGCGGCCAGGACCAGCAGACCGGTCCCCAGCCGAGACATCACCGGTCTTCCGGTCCCGCGATGCGGAGACCCTCGACCCGCCCGAAATGCCGCCGATTTCTCGTCAAGAGCGTCCCTCCATGCTGGAGTACGATCCCCGCGATGAGACTGTCGCCCATGCTGATCGGCTCGCCGCGCGCTGCCAATGCCCGCCGCACACGGGCGGCCCGATCGGCGGCGGGCGGGTCCAGGGAGAGGGCCGGGACGGCGTCGAGCAGCTGACGCAGGATCTCGTCGTGCCTTGGCGTCCGTGCTCCCGCCAGAAGCTCGAAGCGAGTCACGACTGTCGTCTGCAGCGTGCCTCGCTCCAGCTCGGCAGCGACGAGCTCCGCGCCTTCGCCCTGGCCGGTCAGAAAGGCGATGAGGACGTCGGTATCGGCGATCGTCATCGCCAGGATTCCCGGAGGGATCGCGTCGCCTCGCGCAGCTCGCGCCCATCCGCCTCTCTGAGGCTGCCTCGGAGCTCGATGGCGGCTTGGCGCTTCGCCTCATCCCTGGACAGGGTTCCGAGATAGACCTCGATGGCCTCGCCCAGCACGTCCGAGAATCCCTTCTCGCCGCGACGGGCCGCCAATTCGAGGAGCTTGGCCCGGTGCTCGTCCTTGAGCTCGATCGTGGTTCTCATTCCCGAATTCTACATGCATGTGCATGACGAAACCATCCACCCACTTCGTCCATTCGTATGCATCCATAACAGCCCCCGCATTGACACTGGGCGGGGCGTTGCGTACCCTGAGATCTCAGACACCCCGCAAGGTCGAGCACCCCACAGTGGCCGCAATCCCGAACCGGCGCATCGAAGGCAAGTACGAGATCCTCCAGAAGATCCGCGAGGGCGGCATGGGGGCCATCTACAAGGTGCGCCACCGCCTCCTCGACGAAGTCCGCGTGATCAAGGTGATGCGGCCGCAGCTCGACGGCGACGCCGAGTTCAAGGCGCGCTTCATTCGCGAGGCGCGGGTCGCCATCAAGCTGCGCCATCCCAACGTCGCGCACCTCTATGACTTCACCATCGGCGACGACGACGTCGCCTTCATCGTCATGGAGTTCATCGACGGCAGGACGCTCGAGGAGCTGCTCAAGGCGGTCGGGCCGCCGCCGCTCGGCCTGGCGATCGAAATTGCCCAGCAGTCCTTGCGGGCGCTCGGCTATTTGCACAGCAAGGGTTTCGTCCATCGCGACATCTCCCCGGACAACCTGATGCTCACCGAGGACCCGGACGGCAATCCGCAGATCAAGCTGATCGACCTCGGCATCGCCAAGGTGGTGGGCGGCCCGGACGCTCACCTCACCAAGACCGGGACGTTCCTCGGCAAGCTCCGCTACGCCTCTCCCGAGCAGTTCAGCGCCGCCGGCGTGCCGTCGGCAGACGCGCGCGGCGACCTCTACTCCTTCGGCGTCGTGCTCTACGAGCTGCTGACCGGCGTCCATCCCATCGTCGGCAGCGACCCGTCGTCGATCATCGCCGGGCATCTCTTCCGCCCGCCGCTGCCGTTCGACGAGACCGATCCCCAGAGTCGCCTGCCCCCCGCCCTGCGCGCCGCGGTCACGCGCGCGCTCGCCAAGAACCCCGACGAGCGCTACGCCACCGCCCGCGAGTTCGCGCAGGACCTCGCCGCCTGCCGCCAGCCTGGCGATCTGTTGCAGGGCGAGTGGAAGCGGTTGCTCGAGCAGTCGGCGACTGCGGCGGAAGCTCTGGCGGCGATCAACGCGCTGGCCGCGACCCCCAAGCCCAGCAGCACCCAGTTCCGGTTGGACGAGCAGTTCGGGCAGAGCACGACGCCCACCCCATCCCTGTTGATGGAAGTCGCCCCTCCCGCGGCGGGCACGTCGAAGGCCAAGGTCGGGCCGGCCGCCAGCGCGCCGCCCACCATCTTCGCCGCGGAGCTCGCCCCCCTGCTCGACGACGCGCGCGCGCTCGCCGCGAGCGAGAACCTGAAGGAGGCCGGCAAGCTGCTGCGGCGCGCCGAGCGCCTGGCGCCTGCCAGCCCGGACGTCCAGGAGCTGCGCGAGCAGATCGACCAGGCGTCGCGCCGCCGTGCCGAGGAACGGCGCCGGGCGACGCAGATCGCGCGCAAGGCAGCCGAGATCGGCAAGCGGCTCGGGCGCGGCGACCTCGACGGCGGCGCCACTCTGCTTGCCGCCGCCGTTGAAGAGCTCGGCGAGTCCGAGGCCTGGGAGAAGCTGCGGGACCGGCTTGCCGCCCTGCGCGCCGAAGTGCGCCTCGCCGAGGTCGGGGCGCTGCTGATGAGCGCCCGCGCGCAGTGGGCCAACGACGAGCTCGACCAGGCCTTGGAGACGGTCGCCGCGGCGCGGCGCCTCGAGCCCGAGAACCCCGCCGTGCAGGCGCTCGCCGAGGAGCTGGAGGTCGCCGCCGCGCAGCGCGAGAAGGAGCGCCGCCGCGCCGAGAGGCTGGCGCAGGCCGTGGCCGCGGTGAGCGCCAAGCTCGAGCGCGACGAGCTCGAAGACGCCTCGAAGCTGCTCGACTGGGCGGTCGTGCGCTTCGGCGCCGTGCCCGACTTGCACGAGCAGTGGGAGCGTCTCGAGCAGCGCAAGCGGCAGGCGCTCGCGCAACGCGTCGCGGAGATCCTGTCGCGGACCCAGCGGCTGGCCGCGGCCGGCGACCTGGGCGCGGCGCGCGGCACGCTCGAAGAGGCGCGGGCGCTGGCCGAGAAGGCGCCCGAGCTGCGCACCCAGATCGCCGAAGCCGACGCCGCCCTCGCCCGTCAGGCCGACCGCCGCCGCGCCGATCGCGCCCACCCACCCGGCGCCGCCGGTCGCGCCGACCCCGCCGATAGCTTGCTGCGCGACGCGCGCCTGCTGATGCAGGTCGACGATCACGAGGACGCCGTCCGCAAGCTGGTCCGGGTGCTCGAGCTGGTGCCCGGCCATCCCGCCGCCCTGGCCCTCCTCGATCAGGCCCGCGCCGCCATCAAGCGCCGGCGCGGTGAGCCTGCTGCCGGCGGCAAGGGCCGCCCCCGGACCTGAACCCGCGAGCATGCCGCACGCCGCCATTCGGACGCTGGCCCGCATATTTCACACCCGTCCGTCGCGAGGCGCCGCAAACGAGCCTGGATCCAAGGCGCGCGAAGGTCGGACGACCGAGGCGTACTCGAAGTACGTCGAAGGAGGCCGACCGAGCGCAACGCCGGAGACAGGCCCGTTTCCGGCGCCGCAGCAGGAGGGGTGTGAAATATGCGGGCTGGCCCGCGCCGGCGCCCTTGCCTTCCTCGCCCTCCTCGCCTGCCTGCTGGTCTGCGCCGCGGGCTGCGCCCGGCCGGCGCCGGCGCCGGCGCGGCCGCTGCGCATCGCGCTGCACAGCGATCCGCTGGTTCTCGACCCGCACCTGCGCAACGAGGCGCTGACCTATTCCGTGCTGCGCAACCTCTACGAGGGACTGACCGCCTTCGACGCCGAGATGCGCGTCGGCCCGGCGCTGGCCGCCTCGTGGGAGAACCCCAACGACCTGACCTGGGTCTTCCACCTGCGTCCCGGCGTGCGCTTCCACGACGGCCGCGAGCTGACCGCCGCCGACGTGGTCTTCAGCCTCGATCGCGCGCGCACCCTTCCCGCGAGCGGTTTCGGCAGCTACGTGGTGGCGGTCGACAAGGTGCGCGCCCTCGACCGCCACACGGTCGAGCTCACCACCCGCCGCCCCTACGCCATCCTGCTCAACAAGCTCGCGTTCGTGCTCATCGTGCCCGCCGGCTCGCCGCCCGAGATCCGCCAGCCGGTGGGTACGGGGCCTTACCGCCTGGTGTCCTACCAGCCGGGCGCGCGTCTCGCGCTGCGCTCGTTCGACGGCTACTGGGGCGGACCTTCCGCCGTCCGCGAGGTGGACTTCTTGCCGGTCCCGGACCAGCGCGCGCGTGTCGCGCGCCTGCTTGCCGGCGACCTCGACCTCGTCCAGGAACCGGGCGCCGAGAACCTCGCGCGCATCCGCGCCGCGCCGCACTGCCGGGGGCTCGAGCAGGAGAGCTTGACAGTCGTCTTCCTGCTGTTCAAGACCGAGCGGCCGCCGCTCGCCGACATCCGCGTGCGCCGCGCCATCCACCTGGCGCTCGACCGTCCCGCCCTGGTCGCGACGGCGCTGCGCGGCGAGGGCCACCCCATCGGCCAGATGGTGGGCCGCAGCGTCTTCGGCTACGCCCCGGACATCGTGCCGCCGCCGCGCGACCTCGCCACCGCCAGGCGCCTGCTGGCGGAAGCCGGCTACCCCGGGGGCATCGATCTCGACCTCGAGTTCCGCCCCGGCCGCCAGGCGGCGGAGATCCGGCGCCAGCTGGCCGACGCCGGCATCCGGCTGCGCCTCGTCGAGCGGCCGTGGCGCGAGCTCTTTCCGCGGCTCCTCGACCACCGCGTGGATTCCTACCTCGGCGCCATCCTCGCTCCCTCGGCCGACGCCAGCGACCTGTTCGACTCCATGGTGCATGGCCGCGACGCGGCTCGCGGCTACGGCGACGCCAACTTCGGCGACTACCACAACGCCGCGCTCGACGCGCTGATCGAGGAGAGCGGCTCGACGCTCGACATGCTCACCCGCCGCGCCCAGCTCGAGCGCAGCATGCATTTGCTGATGCAGGACCTCGCCTTCATCCCGCTCTACGTGCCCTGGAGCCTCTTCGGCGTGCGCGACGACCTGGCGTGGCAGCCGCGCCACGACGGCTACATCCTGGCGCGCGAGATGCGCCGGCGCTGACCTGCCCGGCGCGCACGCGCCCCCGGCTTACCGCGTGCCGGCGCCGGCCGCGCCAAAGTGCTCCGGCAGCTCGAGCGGCGCCGGGCCGTCGAGCGCCGCCGGCTGGGCGAAATAAAAGCCCTGCGCGAACGGCACGCCCATGGCGCGCAGCGCCTGGAACTCCTCGGCGCTCTCCACACCCTCGGCGATCACCCGGGCGTGGATCTTGTCCGCCAGCACCACCAGCGCCTCGAGCAGGTTGCGCTTGATCGGCGACAGGTGGATGTCGCGCACCAGCGAGATGTCGAACTTCAAGTAGTCGGGCTCGACCTCGGCCACCGTCTGCAGCGACGAGTAGCCCGCGCCCATGTCGTCGATGGCGATCGAGAAACCGATGCCGCGCAGGCCCGCGAGGATGGCGCGAAACTCCTTCCACTCGGTGATCGCCACCCGCTCGGTGACCTCGAAGACGATGTCGCGCGGCTCGCGCCCCGCCCTGCGCACCTCCTCGAGGATCGACGCCGACACCAGGTCCGGATCGACGAAGCCGTGCGCGGAGCAGTTGATGAACAGTTTCTGCAGTGGGTTGAGGCGCGCCGCGCCGCGGATCGCCTGCAGCCGGCAGAGGCGCTCGAGCTCGACGATCTGCTCGGTCTCCTCGGCGAACGAGAACAACATCTCGGGGTTCTCGAAGATGTCGCCCGAGGGGCCGGACGACAGCGCCTCGAAGCCGTGGATGACGCCGCCGTCGAGCCGCACGATCGGCTGATAGCGGATCACCACCTCGCGCGTCGCGAGGATGCGCCGCAGCTCGTTCAGGCGCAGGCCGTGCCGGCGCTCACGCTGCCGCCGGCAGATCGTGCGCACCTCCTCGATCGACTGGTAGATCGAGCGCTCGATGCGCACCGTCGGGTCGGTGTGCATCAGCGCGCTGCCGCAGGAAACCGCGATGCCCTGCGGGATCTCGCTGTCCACCTCGAGACGCAGCTGAGCGTAGAGCTCCTCCGCCAGCCGCTCGCGCAGCCGCGTCAGCCGGCGCTCGTCGAGCCCCTGGCCGTCGCGCGGACCGACGAACACCAGGAACTCGTCGCCGCGCACCCCGGTCAGCGCCACGGCGTCGCGCGGCGTCAGCGCGCGGCCGCGGAAGTCGAGCAGCGCGGTGGTCACCTGCTTGAGCAGCCGGTCGTAGGTCTGCCAGCCGCAAATCGACTCGAGCCGCTCGCCGCTCGCCAGATCGAGATAGATCAGGCCCATCGGCTCGCCGTCCTCGAGGCGGCGGCGAACGTCCTCGATCACCGCCGGCAGGGCCGGCAGCCCGGTGTTGGGATCGAAGAGATAGCCGCGCAGCTTCAGCCACTCCGCGCGCAGCTCCCAGTACTGCTGGTCGTTCACTCGCTGCCCTCCGTCTCCGGCGCCGGCGACGGGCCGAGCAGGGCGGCAATCTTGGTCACGATCTCGCGCACCGCGAAGGGTTTGGTCACGTAGTCGATCGCGCCCTCCTGCAGGCCGCGGATCTTGTCCTTGGGCTCGGCGCGCGCCGACAGGATGACCACCGGGATGCTCGAGGTGCGCTCGTCGAGCTTGAGCAGCTTGAGCACCTCCCAGCCGTCCATCTGCTGCATCATGATATCGAGCAGGATCAGGTCCGGGAGCCTGCTCTCCGCTTCCGTCAGCCCCGCCATCCCGGAGGTCGCGGTGAGCACTTCGTAGCCGTTTTTGCCGAGCACCAGCCGCAGGACGTCGAGCACGTCCTCCTCGTCGTCGACGACTAGGATGGTTCTCAAGCGGCACCCCGTTCCCGCGCCCGCCCGTCGACGGCGGCGCCGGCGCAAGCGACTGCGCCCGCGCCGGCGCCGGCGCCGGCGAGCGGCAGCGTGAAGCGGAAGGTCGTGCCCCTACCCTCCTCGCTTTCGACCCGGATCTCGCGCTGGTGGGCGGCGAGGATCTCGCGCACGATGGCGAGCCCCAGTCCCATGCCGCCATAGGCCCGAGTCGACGAGGCGTCCACCTGGTAGAAGCGCTCGAAGATCTTCGCTCTGGCCGCCGCCGGGATGCCGATGCCGCGATCGGCGACCGCCACCTCCACCTCTTCGCCCCGCCGGCTGAGCCGGACCCGGATCTCGCCGCCCGGTGGAGTGAACTTCACCGCGTTGGTGACCAGGTTCTCGAGCACCTGCGCGATGCCCAAAGGGTCGCCCCACACCGGCGGCAGTGGCTGCAGTGGCTGCAGCGCGGCCTCGCCGGACGGCGCCTCGAGCCGCAGGTCGAGCGCGCCGCCGTGGCCGGCGCGCACGCTCCCCACCACCTGCGCCGCCACCTCGGCGAGGTCGAAGGCGGCGAGCTCGAGCCGGGCGGCGCCGGCCTCGGTCGCCTCGGGGACGTCCAGGCGCGAGAAGGCCAGCAGCTGCTCGATCATCCCCATCAGGCGGCGGGAGTTGCGCTGCACGACCTTGAACGCGTCACGCTGCTGCGCGCTGACCTCGCCCAGGAGGCCCTCGTCCATGGCCTCGGTATAGCCCTGGATGGCGGTCAGCGGGGTGCGCAGCTCGTGGCTGACGTTGGCCAGCAGGTCGCTCTTCATCCGGTCCAGCTGCTGCAGGTCGAGGTTCATCTGGCCCAACGTCCGGTTGCTGGTCTCGAGATCGGAGATGGTTCGGGCCAGCTTCTCCGCCATCTGGTTGAAGGTCGCGGCCAGCACCCCGAACTCGTCGCCGGTCGCCAGCTCGATGCGCCGCGAGAGGTGCCCGTCGGCGATGTCCTGCGCGCCGCGGGTCAGCACCTCGATCGGGCCCACGCTCTGTGCGGCCAGGAGGATGGCGATCGCCACGCCCAGGGCGAGCGAGCCCGCCGAAAGCCAGAAGATGCGCCAGGCCGCCGCCAGGGCGGCCAGGCGGAGGCTGTCGTAGCTGAAGGTGAATGCGACCGAGTAGCGATGCCGTCCCCACTCCTCGACGTACGGGGCCACCACCACGTAGACCCGGCCGTCTTCGGCTTGCCAGGCGCTGGGCGCCATGCCCTGGACCGCCGCCAGCATGCCCTTGTCGGCGGTGGACGCCTTGCCGCGTGCGACGGGCTCGGCCAGCTCGTTGCCGAGCTCCCGCGAGTCGAAGAGGACGCCGCCGCCGGTGTCGTAGATCGCCAGCCGGGCGAGATCGGGCTCGAGCCGCATCTTGTCCTGCACGATCTCGCGGAACTTGCTGTAGCCGCTCTCATAGTAGGTCTCGTAGGCGTTGCAGACCTGCGCCGTCGACAGCCGCGCGAACGCTTGCGCGCGTTTCTCCAGGTCTTCGCGCAGGTGGGGGCGGTTGGCGAGCGCCAGGACCACGCTGTTGGCCAGCAGCACCAGCGCCACCAGCGTCGCGATTGCGAGCACGAAGCGGAGGCGCAGGCTATGGGTCCGCCGCACGCGCGCGCCGGCCATCAGCGCTCCACCCGCCGCATGTCGGCGGCCAGGATGCGGGAGTCCAGGCGCGGCGCCCAGGCGAGCCCGGTGCGGACGCCGAAGAGGGGGTACGGGACGGCGAGAGGAATCAACGGCAGGTCGGCGGCGAGCAGGCGCATGGCGCTCTCGAGAATGCGGCGGCGCTCGTTCATGTTGAGCGTGGCGCCGCTGCTCTCGATCAGCGCGTCGAGCGCCCGATTGCTGTAGCCATTGGAGTTGCTGTCGCCGTAGCCGCGCGCCGGATCGCGGGTGTGGATCTTGTTGTCGAACAGATCGCTGGCGTCGCCCGAGGAGCACTGCCAGCTGCCGTAGTAGAACGCCACCTGTCCGCGCAACAGGCGCGGGTAGAGCTCGCTCCAGGGACGCGGCTCGGGGCGCAGGCGGATGCCGGCCTCGGCCAGCTGCGCGCGCAGGGCGGCGATGTCCTGGCCGTCGCGGTACTCGAGGGCGGCGTCGAGACCGGCGGGGTACCCGGCCTCGGCGAGCAGCCGCCGGGACGCCGCCAGGTCGCGGCGCGGCGGCCGGATCTCCGGCGCATAGCCGAACACCTTGGGACCCACCATCTGCCCGGCCGGGGCGCCGCGGCCGTGCAGCATGGCGCGCACCAGCGCCTCGCGGTCCACGGCCAGGCTGATGGCGAGGCGCACCCGCGGGTCGGAGAACGGCGGCGCGTCGACCCGCGGCTGCAGGTAGTTGACCGCCAGGCCGCCTGCCGCGCGCACCGTGCAGCCCGGAGCCGCCTTCACCCGGTCGGCGTCTCCCGCCGGCAGCTCGGCGATGAGGTCCGCCTGCCCGGAGGTCAGGCGCTGCACCCGCTTCGCCGCGTCGCTCTCGAAGCCGATGCTCACCCGCGGCTCGTCGTCCGCTCCACGGGGCCAGCCGCTGCCGAAGGCCGCGAGCTCGAGGCTCCGGCCCGGCGCGTAGGAGACGAAGCGGTACGGGCCGGTGCCCACGGGTTCCGCGATGAGCGGCGGCGCGTCGCGGGGCACGATGGCGATGAAGGTCAGCTTGTTGAGCAGGATCGGGTACGGCCGGCGGGTCTGCACCTCGACCGTGAGCGGATCGACGGCGCGCACCGCCGCCACCTCGACCAGGTAGCCCGACATCTTGCTCCGCGGATGCGAGCGCGCGCGCTCGAGGCTCGTCACCACGTCCGCCGCCGCTAGCGGCCGGCCGTCCTGGAAGTGGACGCCCGGGCGCAGCCGGAACCGCCAGGTGAGATCGTCGGGGTTGTCCCATCCCATCGCCAGCGCCGGGCGCACGTGCATGTTGACGTCGAAAGTGACCAGCGAGTCATAGACGTTGTCCAGCACCCAGTGCGTGGCAGCCTCGTCGTGCAGATGCGGATCGAGCCCCTGCGGGTCGCTATGGAACACCAGGCGGAGCGGCGTGGCGCCGCCGCCGGATCCACCCGAGCAAGCAACGCCTCCCCCGATCGTGGCGGCAAGCGCCAGCCATGCCACCAAGCGCCGGGTGTCCCAACTCGGCGCCAGCATCCCGCGGCTGCGTATTTCCGTGAGTTGAGTGTACACCCACCTGCGGCATCCGATTGAACCGGCCCGCTGTTCGCGAGCTCTCCGTCCGGGATACGATCACGCCGGAGAGTGCTGAACGATGAGCAGAAATCCGTCTCTATGGGTGAGGGAGCCGCTACGCATCCCGCCGGACGCCAGCACCCTGGAAGGGTTCCGCCGCTGGAGCTCGAGCGAGTCCTTCCCGGAGAAAGGCCGCATCGACTTCCTCGACGGCGAGCTGGAGGTCGACCTGAGCCCGGAGGATTTCTACACCCACGGGGGCGCCAAGACGGCGCTGGCCGCCGCGCTCTACGACCGGGTGGTCGAGACCGGCCGCGGCGGCGTCTACGTGGACTGCACGCGGGTGGTGTCGGTGAACGCCCGGCTGTCGGTCGAGCCCGACGTCCTGGCGGTGCTTTGGGAATCGCTCGATACCGGCCGCGTGCGCGAGGTGCCGGCGGCAAGCCGCAAGGAGGGGCGCTTTATCGAGTTCGAGGGCGCTCCCGACCTCGTGGTCGAAGTGGTCAGCGACAGCTCGGAGCGCAAGGACCGCCGCCACCTGCCGCCGCTGTACGCCCTCGCCGGCGTCCCCGAGCTCTGGCAGGTCGACGTCCGCGGCCCCGAGGTCGAGCTTGGCATCCATTACCTCGGCCCCGGCGGCTATGAGCAGGCGCCTGCCGATGCCGCGGGCTGGAGCGTCTCGCATTTCCTCGGCTGCCGCTGCCGGCTGCTGCGGCGCGCGGTCCACGGCTCGCGCTTTGTCTACAAGCTCGAGCTCGCCCCGGAGTAGCCTGCGCGGGCTCGCGGCGCCGGACACCGCGCCGCAACCTCAGTACTCAGCGCCGGACGGGATAGGTGGCCGCCGTGGCGATCAACCTCGGGGCGCCGGCCGCGTCGGGGATCAGCGTCACCATCACCTTGATCTGGCTGACTCCCGTGGCCGGCACCTCGATGCGATCGGAAAGGCTCGTCGAGCCCCGCCCATGGGCGACCGTCTTGCGGACCTCGGCGTCGAGGTCGCGGCCGTCCTGGTCCTCGACGGCCAGCGCGATGGTGCCCTTGTCGCCGCCCAGCAGGCTCTCGCTGCGCAGCTGGTAGTCGACCGCGGCGGTGAAGGTCGCGGCAGCGCCCGGTGCCAGCCTGGTGCCGTTTGCCGGATCGACGCTGACGAGCGAGATGCTGTCCCGCGAGTCGGGCTCGGAAGGAGAATGGTAGCCGCAGCCGGCGGCCAGAGCGGCGAAGGAAGCGAAAGCGATGGCGAGAAGTAGTTGGCGCTTCATGGTCTCGAATTCTACTCTTCCCGCGCCGGCCCCGGCGCGATGAGCTCGATGTGCCCGCGCCATCACGATCGCCGGCGCGACCGCGGAATGTCGATCTCCAGCTTGACGGCGCCCATCAAGGACTTGAGCCGCTCGATCCGCCGCCTGCGAATCAACTCCTGCAGCGACAGCACCACCGTGTCCGTCTTCGACTTGAATTCGAGGAGCTGACGCGCTTCCTCGATGAGGTCTTCGGGGATGTCGAGGGTCGTGCGCATAAGACCGCATTTGAGCATAACTCACCGCCTGCCTGATGCTGCCGGCCTGGGGCTCGCTCACGCCCGGCGCGCGACCGGCAGCTTCGCGCGGCGATTCAGCGCCTGGTCGGCGGCCGACAGGGAGAGGCTCTGCGGCAGCGGGGCGAGGTCGCAGCCGAAACGGGCGCGGCGCAGGGCGGCGTAGTCGGCGGCGTGGTCGCGGCGCACGCGGCCGATGCCGCCCGCCATCGGGTGCGTGCGGCGGCGCGCGGCGAGGCGCGACTGCACCGCGTAACCGAGCACCGAGGCCAGGCGGCCGGCGGCGCGGAAGTCGCGCGGCAGGCGAGCGAGGCGGGCGAGGCGCGCGGCAACCGCCGGAGCGGAGTAGAACTCGCGGTAGCAGCGGAACAGCGCGCGTTCGAGGTCGGCGGCGGACAGCTGCGGATGCCGCCAGTTGAGCGTCGCGCCATCGAAACGATCCAGGTTGCGCTCGGCGATCAACTCCCGCGCCAGGAAATCGTCGTACTGCTCGGTGCCGGGGATCGGCGTCAGGATGTAGAATGACGCCACGTCGGGCCGCAACGCCTGCAAAGCGCGCAGGTGCTCGTCGATGCCGGCCGCGGTGTCGCCGGGGAAGCCGAGGATGTTCGAGAAGTGGCTGGAGATGCCGAGGGCGCGGCACAGCTCGACGATGCACGCGTAGTGCTGCGGCTGGTTCTGCAGCTTGTGCGCCTCGGCGAGCGCCGCGCGGCGGAAGGACTCGACGCCGACGAACATCTGGAAGCACCCCGCCCGCGCCATCTGCGCCACCAGCTCCTCCTGGCGGTAGATCTGCGCGTCGCACTGGGCGAAGAACGGCAGCTCGAGCCGCTCCTCGATCATCGCCTCGAGCAGCGTCCCCACCCCCGGCACCTTGTTGAAGTTGTCGGAGGTGAACATGATGTAACGCACCCCTGCCGCCTTGGCGGCGCGCAGCGAGGCGAGGGTGACGGCGAGCGGCTCGCTGCGCACCTGCCGGCCGGCGATCTTGATCACCGAGCAGAAGTTGCAGGTGAAGGGGCAGCCGCGCGCCGGATAGACGCCGAGCATGCGCACGACGTAGCGCGCGAGGTCGCGCCGTGACGGCGGCTCGAGCACTGGCACGCTGTCCTCGCCGAGCTCCTGCTGCCAGCGGCGCTCGCCGCCGTAGACCGGCCGCAGCTCGCCGGCGGCGGCATCGCGCAAGATCTCCGGCCACACCCGCTCCGCCTCGGCCAGCGCGAAGCTCACCCCATTGCCCTGCAGCATCGACGTGTCGCAGGTCATCGGGTGCGGACCGCCGACGACGCAGCCTTCGACGCCGTTGGCCAGGGCGTAGGCCGCGAGGTCCAGCGCCCGGTGCAGCTGATGGCTCTGCACCCCGACCAGGGCGAGCAACGTGCGCCGGCCGGGATCGCGCCGCAGCAGCGACAGGTAATCGAGATCGGTGTGGACGTACTCGTCGACGGCGTGCACCGCGCGCGCCGCCGGTCCGCCCGCCACCGGCGTCAAGCTGCGCAGGTAGGCGACGGTGGCGTTGGGCATGAAGCCCCGGCGGAAGCGCTCGACGTAACCGTCGGCGGCATACTTGCTCGGCTTCAGCACCACCACGCGCAGGGAGCCTGGGCCACTCATCGCAGACCCTCCGGCAACCGCTCCGCCCCCGAGGCCGGGAAGCGCGAGCCCGCTGCCGGATCAAGCATAGCAGGGGCCGATCAAGAGGGCTGCGTACGCCGATACCCTTCAGCTCGGCGAGCCGCTGCCGCTGCGAGCTCCGGACCCTCGATGGCTGCTCATGCCGAACCAGAGGGTGGCAACTTCTTGAAGCCGCGGATCGGGGTGATCGGCTAGCCTTGTGAAGGCTGGCTCGCCGTTTGGCGACGGGCCGGAAGCTCTCGCGATGGCGTCAGGGGTGTAACCAGCATCGAGTGCGAGCACTGCGAGGTTGGTCCATGATTCGTTTGGCACGCCAAGAAGAGGCATCAGGTGATGAGCCCGGAGCTCGGTGCGCGCGAGCAGGCGCCGGTATAGCTCCGGGTCCCTTCCTACCAGACAGCCTACGAGCGAGCCCGCGATCGGGATATCCGGGAGCCGCGCCAGGAGCTGCTCCTTCCGCGTGAGGGTGAGGGCCCGGGCCGCACCCGCGAAGGCACTCTCAGACAGGAACCAACCGGGAAGATCCGGTTCGCCCAGCCTCCGATCGAGCCACTCGAACGCGAGCTGTGGGTCACTCATCAGGATAGTTTGCAGCCACGACCCCAATCCTGTCAGATCCACGCCTTCGTCGTCGGGGCTCTTCGCCCGCAGGACGGCCTGCCACCAGTCGGCGCGGACTACGTCGCGCACCCGATCGCTGAACGCTCCGGTGCCTGCCATATTGCACTCGCCGACAGCCGCTGCCAGCGCGACCTGCCAGCACGGATGGCGAAGGAAGAGGCGTAGCGTCGCGACAGGCAGGAGACGCCGGAGGGCGAGGGTCTCGACCAGCCAGGGAAGCTCTTCTGCAACACTCATCGCCCGGTCCATCAGCTTCCGCGGGGGCTCCTGCAGCTGCAAGACCTGCTCGGCTGCAGAGAACCGAAGTTGCGGCGCGAGGTCGAAGCACCGCTCGAGATGTTGCTGCCATCCGTGCCGGCGATCCGTGACGATCTGCTCGGTGAACGCGGAGGCTAGAGCATGCAGGCCTTGGCCGAGGAACGCCTCGAACCAGGCCGCCGGCTCGGCCACTTCCCGCGACAACTCCCGGGCCAGGAGGTCGGAGAAGCGCTCGCCGGACGCCAACCTCGCCTCGTTCTCATAGAAGGCGAGATCCGCGCCGACCTCGGGGGCGGGGCGTTGCTTCCATTCCTGGGAAAGGCGGCGGATCGGTTCGAGCCGCGAGGCCCTCGCGTCATCGCGGCGGAGGCCCAGCTCACCGAAGTCAGGATAGAGAAGCTTGAAGATGGGATCGATAGCCAGTGAGAGCTCGACGCCGCAGCGCCGCGCCAGCTGCTCGAGCCGTGAGGTGAGTCCAGGACTGTGCGCGACCAGCGGCGCCAGATCGTGGAGGATCTCGGCAGCAACTTCCCTCATGAAGCGCTTGGTCTTCTCCGGCACATCGCCGCTAGAGGAGGCCTCGGGGTGGACCCAGTGCCACAGCGTATCCTCCGCGCGCGCGAGTGCAACCGCGTCGAGGATCGTCAGCTTCGACCGTACGCGCCGCCAGATCTCCGCCAATTCTCCGAGCTCGGGCCTGGAGAGCAGAGCCCAGCGTAGGGTCAGGGTCTCGCCCGCGGCCGGGTCCAGGCTCATGCCCTGTAAGCCTGGATTGAGCGCAACGAAGAGGGCTGCCGTGCCGGTGGCACGGTCGCGCAGCAGAAAGTGCTCGCCCGCGCTGGCTAGTTGGTCTCTACGCCTGAGCACCTGGTCCGCAACGCCAGGTAACTCTTCGAGCTCAGTCACCCACGCACTCAGGATCTCCCATGGGTCCGGGCGATGGCGCTCCTCGCTGGCCAGCTCGGCCGCCCGAGTCAGCAACCGTTCAAGGGCCGCCGCCGGAGCTGTCGCCAGCACCTCGCGGGCTATGCAGAGGACGTCCCCCGGGTAGTTCTCCATTGTCCATAGCGCTTCATCCTTGCCCACCTGTGCCAGCAGCTCCCATAGCTCGCGGCTCTCGTCGCTCCGCACCAGTTTGCCCAGCTCCTCCGCACCGATCGCGGCCCCGCAGCGGGCCTTGGCGTGCAGGAGGGTCGAGATCGCGTCGGCGCGCGAGAGAGCCTTCTCCAAAAGAGGGCGATAACCTGGTCGAGGCGACTCGAAAAAAAAAGATTTGACCAGCTGCCACCGCAGGGACCGCGGCCTGACCGCCAGAGCTGCCGCTTCCGGACCGCGCAAGAATGGCGGGAGGGCTTCTTTGCGGTCCTCGAGCACCCCTAGACCGGAAAGCTCGCCGGCGATCGCCATGGCCTCTCCCCGCGGGATGTCCAGGTACTCGCGTGCGTCCTCCAGGCGCATCCCTCGGTCGCCGCCGAGCCCGAGAGCCGCGAGCAGCTGATGGGTTTTGTGCGGAAAGCCGTACAAGAGAGTGCGCTTCAGCGCCGAACCATCAAGAACTTCCTCATGGTGGCCCTGGATCATCAGCCATGCGAGGGTGACCGCAAGGCCCGGCTTTTGCGCAGATTGATCGATCAGCTCGGACATCACGTAGTCTGGAACGATCACCTCCGCCGGCTGGCGAATGGCCTGGTCATCGCCTCGCCTCTGCAACTCGAGCGCATGGAGCCCAGTCACACCGACCCGCTGGATCACGATCTCGATCTCGCGTCGCGTCAACAGCTCAAGACCACGAACCTGCACGTCGCCACCGAGTGCCTCCACCACGCGATCTTTGCTGGAAGGCCATGTTGTCGCCACAATCGAGAACCGGGTCCCGGTTTGCGACCGCACGGAGATCAGTCGCTCGAGCGCCTCGAACGCCAGGTGTGCGTCGTCAACCACCACGACTCTCGGCGCAAGCTCGCGTAAGGCATCCGCGATCTCACCGCGGTTGCTGTCCACGTCCAGGAACAACGCGTTCCATTTCAGGCGATGGATCAAGTGATAGAGGAGGAACGTCTTCCCGGAGCCGGGCTGGCCTAACAGAACACGGTCTCCATCGGTATTCTTCAACCAGTCAATGTCGCCGTCGCGCCCGAGAAGTGCGATCTCGATCAGTGGCCGCCTGCTCCGCGGAACCGCTGTCAGCGCTGACGGACTCCCGGAGATGCCGAGCAGATCGAGACGGCACATGGGATCCCGGTACAGTCGATTGGCCAGCGCGCGCCGGTCGAAGAGCTGGATCAGTACAAATCCCTTGTCGCGGGCGCGAGCCTTGAGGTTTTTCCGCTGATGGGGAGTAAGACTCCGTGAGGTGGCTACCGCCACCTTGCGAGCAGGCCACCCTTGCTCGAGATATCTGGCAAGGTTGCGCGTCAGGTTGCCAATGATGTCGGTGTCCGTCGTGCAAATCAGCGGATAAGGCTCCGCCTCACCGTCGGCAATCTCTCCGTCCATTCCGAAGTCGCCGCTGCCTCCTACAGGCACCAGGCCCGGGAGGTCATCGCGCAGCAGATAGCACATGCAGCTTTCGAAGCTTTTCCAGTCGAGCTCCTGATTGGCAAGGCCCTCGAGGATTCTCTTGTACAAAGGATCGCGCACTATACCGCCCGCCTGATTCTTTCGAAATCCGCTAACAAGTCCTTGCCGCGATGGAAACCGCGCCGCTCGATAAGATCGAGAGTATCCTGCGCTTCTCGCAGATCTGCGGTCCTTGTCTTTTCCAGCAGTGCCGCGCAGTCCTCGAGGTCCCGCGGCCTGCCAGCGAGAACCTTGAGGGCGAGGAGGTGACCCAGCCGCACGACTGGTACGAAGAGGCCGGGGAAGGTTTCCAGCATCTCAGCCCCAGCGACGATCTCCTCTTCGACTCCCGACGACGCGAACAGGAGGTCAACGCCGAGTCCTTCATCTTGCTCCTCGGGCGCCAGGAGCCACACGGCGGCGAGCCGGCCCACATCCTTTTGTTCCAAGAGGGGACCATCGGGGCGGTCGCGATAGCCCCGATCTCGAAGCTCTCTGACCACGAGTTCCGCTTCCCGATCGGCCGCCACGACAACGGCTACGTCCACATCCCAGGTGGTTCGGGGCCGGGCACGGACGGAAACCGCGATCCCTCCGACGACAGCCCAGCGACGGCCAAGCCCTCTCAGATCCGCGTCGATCCGGCCCAGTGCGCGCTCGAGGCGGTTCACCTTGCGAGATCCAAGATCCGGCGCGCACGTCCTAGTCGGCGCGTGGGCGTTGCAGCCATTCGACGAGACGCCGTTCGATCCGGGCGTCATCCTCGGCAGGGTACTGGCTCCGGAGCTGCTGCCGCATCAGCTGCTCGGCAAGCTCGTAGAGCTCTGAGGTTGCCCGCATGCGCTCCATGAACACCGGATCGCGGATCAGATTCATAATCGTATTCTATCAGTCTTCCGCCTGATTCCTGCCCTCTGAAGACCGTTAGATCGGCGAGAGCCGCCAGTCGGCCTGGTGCGAGGCCAAGCCGGCGCTCAGGGCTCTGCCGCCCCCCGATCGCGGCCGCCGCGGCGCTGGCGGAGCACGCCGAGGCCGAGGGTTGCGAAGAACAGCAGGCTGGCCGCCAGCACCACCGCGCCGCCGGTCGGCACCAGCAGTCGCGTCGAGATGCCGAGCCCGCCGGCTCCGGCCAGGAAGGCCACCGCGATGCTCAGCAACAGGTAGGAGCGGGTGCCGCGCGCCAGGTTGCGGGCCGCCGCCGCCGGCACCACCACCAGCGCCTCGACCAGCAGCGCGCCGATGACCTTGAGGCTGACCACGATCGCCGTGGTGAGCAGCACGGCGAACAGGTACTCGACCCACGCCGAATCCACCCCCGCCACCCCGGCGAGCGGCGGGCTGAGACTGTCGAGCAACATCCCGTTGTACTCGCGCACCAGGAGCGCGGCCACCCATAGCCCCGCCGCCGCCAGCAGCACGAGGTCGCCGTCGGTGACCGTGAGCAGGCTGCCGAACATCACCGACTCCACCTGGTGGATGTTGAAGCGCCGCGTCACCGCCACCAGCAGGCAGATGCCAAGGCCCAGCGAGAGCGCAAGAAACACCCCGATCAGCGTGTCCGGGGGTAAGGCCGAGCGCCGCTTGACGTACACCATGCCCAGCGCCGACAGCAGGCAGAAGCCGAAGATGCCGCCATAGGGCGCGTTGAGCGGTTCGCCGGCGAGCAATCCGATCGATAGACCGGTGAGCGCCGCCTGTCCCAGCGCGGCGCTGAAGAAGGCCATGCGCCGCGCCACCACCAGGTGGGACAGGCCGCCGAGCAGCGGCGCCAGCACCAGCACCGCCAGGAAACCGCGCACCATGAAGGGATATTGGAAGTCGGACGGCAACCCGCCAGCCCGCGCCAGCTCGGCCACCCACTCGTAGAAGCGCGCGATCATGGCGCCGCCTCCTTCGATCCGGCGGCCGCGTCTCCCATTCCCGGCCCGCTCCGCTCGCCCGTCCCGCCCATCCCGCTCGCCGCCGGCAGCCCCACCAGCTCCATCAGCGCTTGCCCGCCGGCCAGCACCTCGGCGGCCGGCCCGTCCGCCCGCACCGTGCGGGCGAGCACCGTCACCCGGTCCGCCAGCCGCCGCACCTGCGCCAGGTCGTGGGACACCATCAGCACCGTCACCCCGTCGCCCCGGCACAGCGCCACCAGCACCTGCTCGAGCCGCCGCACCGCGTCCTCGTCGAGGCCGGTCGCCGGCTCGTCGAGCAGCAGCAGCTCGGGGAGCGGGTCGAGGGCGTGCGCCAGCAGCACCCGCCGCAGCTCGCCGCCGGAGAGCACGGAGAGTGGCTTGTCCTCGGCGCCGGCAAGGCCGACGCCCGCCAGCAGCGCCTCAACCCGGGTGCGCGTCGCCGCCGCGATCCCCAGGCACACCGGCCGGCGCTGGCGGGTGAGGGCAAGGAAATCGGCCACCGTCACCGGCAGGGTGCGGTCGACGGCAAAGCTCTGCGGCAGCAACCCGACGCGGCCGTCGCCGCGCCAGTGCGCCACGATCCGTCCGGCGAAGGCGATCTGCCCGAGGATGGCGGCGAGCAACGTGCTCTTGCCGGCGCCGTTGGGTCCGACCAGCACGTGGAGCGAGCCGCGCGCGACCGTGACGCTCACCCGCTCGAGCAGCGCCTCACCCCCCCGCCGCACCCAGAGGTCGCTCACCTCGAGCAGCGGCGCACCGGCATCGCCCCCGGTCACCGGCGACCCCCTCTCCGGCGACCCGCGCTCCGGCGGCCCGCTCTCCTGAGGCCCGCTCTCTTGAGGCCCGGCCGCAGCGCGGGAGGTGCCGGCCCGCTCAGCCATGCGGTGCGGCGCCTACCGCCGCGCGCGGCGCCGTGACCAGCGCCTCGATCATGGTGTCGACGTTGCGCTGCATCTCCTGCTCGAACTTGGCGGCGGTGTAGGCGCCCGAGGCGATGTGGCTGATGGTATAGACCCGCACGGCGGCCTCGCCGCGCAGCACGTCGAGCAGCTGCGGTGGAAAGCTCTCCTCGCTGAACACCACCCGGATGTGCTCGCGGCGCAGCAGCGCGATCATGTCGCGCAGCTCCGCGGCCGAGGGGGTCAGGCCGTGCGCCGGCTGCACCACGCCGGCCACTTCCAGGCCGAACTCCTGCAGCAGATAGCCATAACCGTCGTGCACCGTGACCACGCGCGTGATCGCCGCGTCGGCAAGCTTCGCCGCGGCGCGCGCCTTGATCTGGCGCAGGCGCCGCGCATAGAGCTCGGCATTGCGCTGCAGCGCCGATGCCGCTCCCGGCCGCAGCGCCGCCAGCGCCTTCTCGATGGCGTAGGTCTGCTGCACCGCGTTGGTGAACGAGATGAAGGTGTGCGAGTTGACCGCTGTACCGTGCGCGGACCGGATCTGCGGCGTCGCGTCGTTGGGCCGGATGACCACCACCTTGTGGTTCCCCGATGCCCGCAACATGGTGAAGATGAAATCGTCGTGGCCGATGCCGTTGACCACGATGGCGTCGAGATCGGCAAGCTTGCGAATGTCCTGCGGCCGCGGCTGGTAGTCGCCGGCGTCGATCTCCCCCGGCAGGATCGGACGCACCTCGAAGCCGGGCAGGTCGCCGACGATGTTCCGGGTCCACGAGTAGTACGGGTGCAGTGTCACCCCGATGACCAGTGCCGCCCGCGGCCCGGCCCCCGCCCGTGCTCCGGGCGTTGCCGGCGCGGGCGTGGCGGCCGGCGGCGCGGGCGCGGCGGCCGGCGGCGCGGGCGCGGCGGACGGCGGCGCGGCGGCCCGGGGCAGGGCCTCCCCTGGGAGCGCCGCCGGGCCGCCAACGGCCAGGAGGGCCAGCGGGACGAGCAGGGCCTGGGCGGCCAGGGCGCTGCGAGCGCCACGCCGGCGCCGGAACCGAAACTCATCCATCTCGCCAGCCTCCTTCATCATCCGCATCGTCTCGCATCGCCCCGCATCGACCCCGCATCACCCGCCGGCGCCCTGCCGCGGACTGCCGCCATTCCCTCCCGAGCCTGTCACCGGTCATGGCCGGGCGGCGCCTACCAGCACCTGGATCCAACCCCGAGCGTAGGGCTGGGCGATCACCCCGGGCTCGCGGCCGAGGTCGACCGCCCCACCGGACGGGCTCGCCGCTCCCGACATCCGAGCGGTCTGCGTCTCGCGGCGCCAGATCGAGACGTGGAGCAAGGTCCCGTCCGCCAGCCGATGGTGCACTTCGTCCGTCGCCTGCATTGCCCGCATCGCCTGGGGAAGGGCGTCCGGTTGTCCGCCCGGGGACGGCGCAGCCTCAGGCGGCCGCGGGAACGGTCCCGACGCCGGAGCCAAGGGAGCCTGCGGATCGGGCTCCTGCACCAGCAGCAGGAAAGCCGGATCGCGCCGATCGGCCGGCATTCCAAGGTAGTTCACGATCGGGCCTTCCTGGCGCAGCTGCCACTGATACGAGCGCCGCCCGCCACGCCCGGCGGCATCGGCGAACGGCGGGATGCCTTGCGCGGCGAGCGCCGCCGGAGCCGGCCAGCGGCGAGTCGAAGAGCGCGCGTTCTCGGCCTCGAGCAGACCCTCCTGCAACTCGCGGAAAAGCCGCTGGTCGTCGCCGCCCAGGGTCCGGAACAGCCTCTGATACGGCATCAGATTGCGCGCTTCGGCGCCGCCGCCGCCAGCCCGCGTCCCAGCCAGCCTGCCCGCAGTCTCCGCGCTCGCCGTTCCGCCGGCCGCTCCGGCCGTCGCGGCCGTCTTGGTGCCCCCTCCCGCCATGCCGGCTCCCCCCGGCGCTCCGACCTCCCCTGTCCCTCCCAGCGTCCCCGCCCCGCTGCCGGCGGGAGCCGCGGTATCGGCAATGTAGATCCACGTCGCCAGCACGATCAGCGCCGCTGCCCGCAGCACGTTCCAGGTCTCGGCGCGCGCCGAAGGCGGCGCGATCTCGACGGTGCGCACGGCCGGCTGGCTGACAGAGGGAACATCCATCGCGGGTGAGCGCATCCTGGGGAGCAACCCGAGTATATCGCCGCCAATCGCCGTCATCGCGGCCGATCGCCGCCATAGCGCCATCGCCGCGATCGCCGCCTGGCGTCATCGCCGCCATGGCGCCATCGCCGCCGATCGCTGCCATTGGCGCCGTCACCGATTGACTGCCCCACCGTCTTGTCGCCTTGCCGTTTTGCCGTCTTGAAGCCCGTCTTGAAGCGCTTCGCGCAAAAAGGCATGCGGTGGTATACTCATAGACAGTCTTCCATTTGCTGGTTCTGGCACCCCGTTGGGGGTCAGCCAGCAAGCAGTTGAGAATGCAGCCTGCCGGTTTTCGCGCGGCGGCGGCGGACCCGACGAGGAAGGCGAGCTCTTTGAGCATTCAGCGACCCCAGCATTCAACCCGTTGCCGGTGCCGGTCTGCGGCAGACCGACGCGGCGCACGGTGGAGGAGGAAGCGTTCATGTCCAGAAGCCCCTGGAAGCGGGCCCTCGCGGCGTTGCTCGTCGTGATGGCCTGCACTTTGGCCGCCCCGGCGAAAGCCAGCGCGGCGGCCGCGAACATGGATTCACTCCCCTATCCGAGCAGGTTAATGAACAAGATCATGGACTGGGTAGGCAGGTTCTGGGTAACTCCCGCGGCGAGATCTCCGCACGAGATCAAGTTCGGCGCCGGGCAGAGCAGCGACGGGCGGTCGAAGTCCCAGTCTGCCCGCTAGCGGGCAGCCGCCCTGCGCCTGCCTGCCGGCGGCGCAGCGCGCCAGCGAGAGTCACTGCGTCGCATCGGTAACCAGATCGAGAACATGTTGAATCTCATCAAGGATGCCCCCGGGGGAATGCAGCATGGGTGAGCATCCGACGCCCGCCGAGCTGGAGCGGCTCCTCCATGGTGGGCTCGGCCGCGACGAGATGCGCAGCGTGGTGCGCCATCTCCTGACCGGCTGCGCCACCTGCCGCGCCGCTCTTGCCGCCCACTCCCACCTGCTGTTTCCCCGCCGCCCGGCCGACGCTCCCGCTGGCCGGCCTGGCAGTGAGCATCAAGAGCATCGCGAGCACCCCAGCCGTCACGAGCACCCCGACCCCCGCGATCGCGAGGCAGCGTCGTGCACCGGGGAGAGGCTCCGCCCCGCCGCTCTCGCCTCGCCAACCGCCTGCTCGCAGATCTCGCCCGGCGGTCTCGCCAGGCTCGTCGCGGGCAGCGGTCTGGCGCCGGCACTGAGCGCCGGCACGGCAGGCGGGCGGACGGAACTGGCGAGGCCGGGAGCGCCGGAGACGCTGGCGACGCCGGAAACAACCGAGACACCGGAAACACCGGTGACACCGGAAGTCGACGCCGCCTACGAGCGGGCGATCGATCGCGCGCTGGCGTCGGTCGTTCGCTATGGCACCGAGGCGACCCGCGAGTCCAAGCGCGTCAAGCAGGTGCTCGCCGTCCTCGAGCGGAAGGGTGTTGCCGGCTTTTGCGAGATGCCCGCCCACCTTCGCGGCCTGGCCGGCTACGAGGCGCTGCTCGAGCGGAGCTGGTCGCTGCGCTTCGACGATCCGCGGCAGATGGTGCAGCTCTGCGAGCTCGCCTCCGTCGTCGCCGCCGGCCTGAGCGCCGCCCGCTACGGCGGCGAGCGGGTGCGCGACTTCCAGTGCCGCGCCGCGATCGAGCTCGCCAACGCCTATCGCGTCATCGGCCGTCCCGCGGAGGCGCAGACCGCTCTCAACGAGGCGCTCGAGTTCTTCCGGATGGGCACCCAGGACCGCCTGATGGCGGCTCGCCTGTTCGTCATCCAGGCGCAGGTCTCCGGCGACCGCCGCAACTTCGAGACCGCCCTGGCCGCCTTCGACAGCGCGATCAAGGTCTACCGCGACTACGGCGAGCCGCACCAGGTGGGCGATACGCTGATCAAGAAGGGGATGTATTGCGGTTACGCCTGCCGCCTCGACGAGGCGCTCAAGCTGCTCACCGAGGGACTGGCGCTGATCGACCCCACCACCCATCCGGAGCTGGCGTTGCTGGCCGTCCACAACCTGGCCAACATCTTGGTGGACTCCGCCAAGTACCGCGAGGCGCGCACCCTCATCTGGCGCAACCTGCCGCTCTACCGGCGCTACGGCGGCCGCGTCCTCCACCTCCGGCTGCGGCTGCTCGAAGGCCGCATTCATGCCGGCATTGACGAACCGGAGCGTGCCGAGCGCGATTTCGACGAGGCGCGGCGCGGCTTCGCCGAGCTCGGCCAGCCGTACATGGCGACGCTGGTTCTGCTCGACCTGGCGGTGCTACACATCCGTCAGGGGCGCGACGACGACGCGCGCCGCGAAGCGCTCGAGGCCGCCGACATCTTCCTCGGCCTCAACATCGGGCGCGAGGCGGCGGTGGCGATGATGCTGCTCAAGTCGACCGTCAAGTTCCGCCTGGCGACCACCGCCGTGCTGCTCGAGGAAATGGCGGAGTTCATGCGCGCCGCCGAGCACGATCCGCAGCTCAGCTTCCACACCTATTTTTCTTGAACCGGCGCGCCGGTTCGCGTCGTCCCACCACCACGCCGCCGGCGCGCCGGCTGCCCGCGAGAGCTACTCCCCTTCGGCGCCGGCGCCTTCGGCCCGGTCCTCCACGCCGCGGATCAGCTTGCGCAGCGACACCATGACCATGGAGTCGACGTCTTCTTGCGTCACCGCCTGCTTGGGGCGCGCCGGGGCTGACGGCGGCGCCGACCTCTCCCAGACCTCGGGTTCGCCGTGCATGTTCTCGAGCAACCGCTGCAAGCGGTCCTCAGACGGGTTGTCCCCCCTGGTAAAGGGGTAGGCCACGACGAACAGACGGGCGGGCGCGAAGTGGATCACGCGCAGGATGCTCAGCAGGTGCTTGAGCTTGAACTCGAGCCCGCCGCGCATCAGCCGAGTGATCGTGCCGACGCTCCAGCCCAGCTCCCGCTCGACGTCGCGGTAGGTGAGATTGGACAGCCGGATGGCCGACTGCAGCATTGCGGTGATGCGCGCCCCCTCCGACTTCGACATCTCTCGGGAGATTGCGGCTCCTCCCCCCTCCTGCAGAGTACCGGTTTGACGCCTCGACTTTTTCATTTGTGGTTTCCACCCTCTCCATTGGTTATACAAGATGATAGCGCATTTTACGCCAAAGCGAGAGATGTCTTGGCATTCTGTGTATCAGGAACACCGCCCCTCCGTTGCCGCCCGGGTAGCGATCGTCCTCGCGCGCTCAGCCGCGTGCGCGGCCCGGCGGCAAGGGCAACGGGGTAGTATCCATCCCGGCCCTCGGCGTCATCAGGACGCCAGTTGGACGGAGGGGAGCATCCCAAAGGGGACCCATGGACGGCAACCGTTGCACGCGCTCCGCGTCGGTATTGGCCTGCGCCGCCCTGCTCGGTCTGAGCCACGCCTTCCTGGCCGCCGCGCTCGACCGCGATGACCTGTCTGCCGCTCGCGAGGCCTATGCGAAAGCGGCGCGCTCGAAAGAGCGCCAAACCGCCGCACTGCAGCTCGGCTTTGTCCTGCTGCAGCGCGCCCTCGACCGCCCGGCCGCGAGCCAGCAACCGCCCCTCCCTGACCAGCCCTCGTGGTCGGCCGCGGCGGAGCTGACCGAGGCCGAGCAGCTCTTCCGAGAGGCCGCGGCCGGCAGCGCGGGGCAGGCCGACCAGGGCGAGGCCGGCGTGATCGCGACCCTGCTGGTCCGGGGCGGCCCCGCTGCCACCACCGAGGTCACCGGTGAGATCCAGCGCCTGCAACAGAGCGGCAGAGGCGCCGACGGTTTGCTCTGCCTGGCGATGCGAGACCTCGTGCGCGGCCGCCCCCGCGATTCGATGCTCGCGGCCAGCGACCTGGTCAACGACCACGTTCACGCTTTCCTCCCCGCGGCACCGTACCTGTATTCCGCGCGGATCTCGAAGCCTGAGCGGCTGTCGGCCCCGCAGCCCGAGTATCCGGAGCAGGCGCGCCGGGCCAAGCTGCGGGGACATATCGTTTTCGAAGCCATCATCGACGGGCAGGGCCACGTCGCCAACCTCCTCGTCCGCGATCCGGCTCCCTTGCTCCTGGCGGAAGCCGCCGCCGCGGCCTTCCGCCAGTGGACCTACCGGCCGGCACTGCTCGACGGCAAGCCCGTGCCCTTCTGCGTCGAAACCGTCATCTCGTTCGACGTGCAGTAACCGCCGCCGCGAAAGACTCGCATGCTCACGCGCCTGAGAGTCTCCGGCTTCAAAAATCTCCTCGACCTGGATCTCCACTTCGGTCCCTTCACCTGCGTCGCCGGCGTCAATGGCGCCGGCAAGTCCAATCTCTTCGATGCCGTGCGCTTTCTCGGCGCTCTCGCCGACCGTCCGCTCGCCGAAGCCGCTCAATCCGTACGAGCCGAAGGCCGCCGGGCAACCGACGTCGACAGTCTCTTTCTGCGCGCCGGCACCGATGCCGTGGCCGAGATGTCATTCGCGGCCGAGATGATCGTGCCCGGCGAGGCGGTCGACGATCTCGGGCAGACGGCGCGGCCGAGCATCACCTTCCTCCACTACCATCTCGTGCTGGCCAGGCGGCAGGATGCCGCGTCCAGCCATCTCGGCCCGCTCGAGATCGTCAAGGAGGAGCTGAGCCACATCAATCTCGGGGAAGCGTACAAACACCTTCCCTTCCCCCACCGCGCCGCGACCTGGAGGAGATCCGCCGTCACGGGATCGCGCCGGGCTCCCTACTTCATCTCCACGGAGCGAGAGGGCGGCAACCGGCTCGTCACGCTCCACCAGGATGGGGGCGGCGGCGGTCCTCGGAGCGTCCCGGCCCAGAGCCTCCCGCGCACCGTCCTCTCGGCCGCCAACGCCGCCGAGAGCCCGACGGCGCTGGTGGCCCGGCGCGAGATGCAGTCCTGGCGGCTGCTGCGGCTCGAGCCGTCGAGCTTGCGCGAGCCCGACGACTTGCGAGCGCCCACCAGCCTTGGCGCCGACGGCGCTCACCTGGCTGCCACCCTGCATTACCTTGCCAGCGGGGCGGTGCGCCCGGCCCCGGAGGATCTCTACGGCATGCTCGCCGCCCACCTGGCGGACCTCGGCGAGGAGGTCGGCGCGATCCGGGTGGAAGCCGATGCCAGGCGGGAGCTGCTGACGCTCCTGGTGAGCGGCCGCGACGGCGTGACCCATCCGGCGCGCTCCCTCTCCGACGGCACGCTGCGCATGCTGGCGCTCGCGGTCCTCGCGGTCGATCCGCGGGCCGCCGGCCTGCTGTGTCTCGAAGAGCCTGAGAACGGCATCCATCCGGCCCGCATCCCGGCCCTGCTGCGCCTGCTGCAAGCGATCCCGACCGATGTCGACGCGGCGGTGGGCATCGGCAACCCCTTGCGGCAGGTCATCGTCAACACGCACTCCCCGGCAGTGGTGAGCGGGGTGCCCGACGCCAGTCTCCTCGTCGCCGAACCTCGAGAGACGTCGCTCGGCGGGCAGAGCGCGAGGAGCGCCGTCTTTCGCTCCCTCTCCGGCACCTGGCGGGCCCCGCTGCGGCAGGGCATGGACGCCGCGTCACGCGCAACGCTGCTCGACGAGCTCGGGCTCATCCCGCCGGCGTCCTCCGGCGCCGGCGAGAAGCTTCGCCGCCCAGCCGAGCCTGAAGACCCGCAACCGCTGCTGCCCTATTCGTAGCGCCGCGATGAACCGCTCTCTTAGAATGATCCGGGCGCCGCTCGCCTGCGCCGCCGCGCTCCTGCTGCTGCCCGGCGCCTCCCGTCCCCAGGCACCGGCCGCCCCGGCAAGCGCCCCGGCGGCCTCCCTGGCCGCCGGCGCCGCCGGCGCCGACCCCCAGTTCCTCGAGCAGTACACGGCGACGCTGCGGTTCACCCTCGGCACGCCGCAGGCGATCCAGGT
>Ga0209118_1000049_pt1 | contig 89342 bp, 65 predicted proteins | sample BlaSpr_A8_Ref_M1_FD_187988 | JGI IMG/M metagenome (GOLD analysis project Ga0209118, IMG submission 187988) | Forest soil microbial communities from Thunder Bay, Ontario, Canada - Black Spruce, Ontario site 2_A8_Ref_M1 (SPAdes) (version 2) | ecosystem: Environmental > Terrestrial > Soil > Boreal... | reverse complement strand
TGCGCATTTCGCCTCCTAAGATGTTGTTTGCCAACTCGCGATCGACCCATTGGTTGCAGCCAACCTTGGCCCGAGTTAGGCCAGGCACGAGGAGGAACGCCGATGCGCTACGAGCTCTATTATTGGCCGTCGATCCAAGGGCGCGGTGAATTCGTGCGGCAGACTGTCGGCCCGAAAACTTGCGCGCGCGGAAAAACCGACCCGTAGGCTGTGACTGCCGCAGCGGCGCCGAGGGCGCCAGCAGCATCTATGAGCCAGGGATTCATCGGCCATATTTTCGCACGGAGCTCCGTGTGACGACTACTTGCTATCAATCATTGATAGATGTTTCAAGCCGCGCATGCTTATTCCGGCTTGCGGAGGGTTTGCAGGTTGATTCCCAGTTGCTGACATTTCTTGTATAGGTGGCTGCGCTCGAGTCCTAGCGCTTTTGCAACATTGGTCATGTGAAAATTGTGGCGCTTGATTTCCGCCAGCAGCACTTCCCTTTCGTATGCTTCGGTGCGTTCCGCCAGCGTTCCGGTGCCGGCAGGAGAAGCGCTGCCTGGCGCGCCGCTCTGCGCCACGCCGAAGCCCGAAGCAGGCAAGACCTGGCGAACATCGGCGGCGGTGACTGCATCCTCCGCCGAAAGGAGGACGAGTCGCTCAACGACGTTCCTCAGCTCGCGCACGTTGCCCGGCCAGGCATACCGCCGCAATTCCGCAATGGCGTCGCTGCCAAAAACTTTTTCCTTCCAGCTGTTCTGCCCTGCAACCTGGCGCGCAAAATGCGCCACCAGCGCCGGAAAGTCCTCCGGACGCTCGCGCAGCGGCGGCAGCGGCAGGGGAAAAACAAAAATCCGGTGAAAAAGATCGCGGCGAAATGCGTTTTGCTTCACCAGCTCTTCGAGATTGCGGTGGGTCGCAACGAGTACGCGCACGTTCACGCGGATCGGCTTGTCTCCTCCGACGCGCTCGACTTCGCCTTCTTCCAGAACGCGCAATAACTTTGCTTGCATTGCCAGGGGCATGTCACCAATCTCATCGAGGAAGAGCGTGCCGCCATCCGCTTGTTCGAACTTGCCGATGTGCCGCGCAGCGGCGCCAGTGAAGGCGCCTTTTTCGTGTCCGAACAGTTCGGATTCGATCAATTCAGCGGGCACGGCTGCGCAATTCAGCGTGACGAAGGCGGCATCGTGTCTCGGCGATTTCTGATGGATGGCGCGCGCCACCAGCTCTTTTCCGGTGCCCGTTTCGCCGAGGATACACACGCGCGTCTCGCTCGCGGCAACACGATCGATTTGAGCGAAGAGCTTCTTCATCGCCGGGCCGGAGCCCACCAGCTCATGCTTTCCCAGCTTCTGCTTCAGCTCACGGTTTTCCTCTTCCAGCCGAGAGAGCCGCAAGGCGTTTTCAACAGTAACAAGCAGTTTGTCGGTGGAGAGCGGCTTCTCCAGAAAATCCAGCGCGCCAAGTTTCGTGGCCTTGACAGCCATCTCGATATTGGCTTGGCCGGAAATGAGCACGATCGGCGTCTTTACGCCGGCGGCTTTGAGGTCTTCGAGAAATTCCAGCCCGGATTTCCCTGGCATGACTACGTCGGAGAGGATCAAGTCGAAAGCTTGGGTACGAACCAGTTCTGCCGCACGCGCGGCATTGTCGCACACGGTGGCTTCGTGTCCGGCAAGGCGAAATGCACGGGAAAGTGACGCGAGAGTGTTGGGATCGTCGTCGACCAGCAGAAGATGTGCTTTTCGCGGCAAGCGTCGTCCTTGGCGATATGTCAGTCCGAAGCGGCAGCGGCTGCGGCTGAACGCGAAGGAGCGGAATCGCTCGCGCCCTCCGCAGAAACCGGCTGGTGGCCTGACTGGCGCTGAGGGAGCTCGATGCGGAACGTTGTCCCGTGGCCTTCATCGCTCGTGACACTGATTGTTCCGTGATGATCGCTCACCACCGACTGCACAATTGCAAGGCCCAGGCCCGTACCCTGCTGTTTGGTTGTGTAGTACGGCGTGAAGAGCCGTGAACACTCCTCCGGGGTGAGTCCCTTGCCGGTGTCGGCGACTTCGATCCGCACGTTGCCTTCGTGCTCGGAAGTGCGCATCGTCAGCGTCCCGCCGGCAGGCATGGCATCGAGCGCATTGAGCACCAGGTTTTGAAAAGCGCGATGCAGAAGATCGGGATCGGCATCAATCTCCGGCAGAGGCTCCGTCAGAAAATATTCAGGAGTGATGACGGGCTTGCCTAGAGCGGTGAATTGTGTTTCGAACAACCGCACTGCGTTGCGCAACGATTCATTCACATTCACGCGCATGAATTGCGGCGCGGGCATTTTTGAAAAATCGCTGAACCGTCCGACGATGGAGTTGAGATTGGCGAGTTCGGCTTTGAGAGTGGCCGTGGACTCGGTGAAAACCTCGAGAAACTGCTTGGCGTCCAGTTGCCGCGCGCGCTGAAGATTTTCTACGGTGATTTGCAAGGGGAAGAGAGGATTGCGCAGTTCGTGTGCGAGGCGCCGCGCCAATTCGCGCCACGCGGCCACGCGTTCGGTCTGCACCAACTGCTCGCGCTGCGAAGCTAGTGTCGCCGTCATTTCATTGAAAGCTTCCGCAAGCTGGGCAATTTCTCCGCCGCCGCGCACGCGAATCTGTGCGTCCCAATTCCCCGACGCAACTTCACGCGCCCCTTCGGCAAGCTCTTCCACCGGACGCGTGATGCGAGCGGAAACCCACCACGTCAGCAAAAGCCCGATGAAAAGCGCGCCTGCGCCGACTGCGCCGGCGATCCAGCCGATACGACGCGTAAGCAACACTAACTCTCTGCGCGAGCTGCCAACCAACAGAACGCCGAGTAGATCCTTGTTCGGGCCCAACAGAGGAATGGCATGAAACGTTTCCGCCTCCGCTGCGTCCTGGGACCAATTGATCGTGCGAATCATGGGTTGCGGTTGCCTTTGTATTTCTTCGATGATTGGCGCGAACCGCTCCGCTCGCTGCACGGCCCCGTCCGCGTCCGTCAGCGAGGTGGAGACAAAGCTTGGTTCAAGGTTGCGATACAGGAGCGTGCGCATACCGGCAGGCAGGACCAGCGAGGCGAGGAAGTTCTGGTCCAGCCGACGCCCGCCAATGATGTAGAAATTCTTGTCGCCCACGGGCAGTGTGCGAACCACACTGAGCGACAACGCCACACCGTCGGACAGTTCCTCGCGTTTCAAGAATGCCCCGGATTCACGCCAATCCTTGTTCGACGTCACCCAATCATTCTTGTATCCCACGCGCGCGGAATACTGCGCGGAGGAAATCAACATGCCATCCGAATTCACGAACTCCACGAAATCCAGCCCATGATCCTGCGCCGCGCCAGTGGCATCCCGCACATAGAGCGACTGGTCGGAATTGGGCCGGGCAAGATCGAGTGCCATGCGGAGAGTAATTTCCGCATTGGCGATATTTTCCACCTGGTGCACAATTTCTTCGCCCCGCTGCGCGTATTCCTTCTTAAACTGCGCCACGAGCGCTTCGGTGCGTTGCGCATCCAAGTCCTCGAACGCGGTGCGCGTATAGCGTGTCACGATCCCAGCGACAAGGACCACAGAGGTCAGAACGGTGGCAAGAAAAACGAGAAAAAGTTTTGCGCGAAAGCTCATCGGCACGCTCCGGCAGAGTAGGGCTGAGGCGCTTGAGTCGATGGCGCCGACGGCAGTGCCGCGGTACCGGCAGCGGAATCCGCAACCCACGCCTCATCCATTACTTTCGCGCAATCTAAGTCAGTATCCACGGTGAACAAGAAAGAATAGCCTGAGAGCCATTGCGGTAAAAGGCCCGCGTCGGGTTGGGTTTGCTTCTGGGGCAATACGCCCACCATTGTCCCACGGTCCAGCGATAACGTCAGTGCTCCCCGGAGCTTCGCCATCCTCATTCGCGCGAGTTTCTGCAGAATTGCATTCCAGTGTGATCTGCTCTCCAAAACCGACCCCACACGTCTGACTCGGTAGCTCGACGAAGAAGTCGTTCTGCTGTTCGTGTGGGGAGAGTGTTCGCCCGAGCGGGGTGCGCGGTGCGATGTAATATTTTGCTTGGCGGACACGGGGATGCAAGATGATGATAGCACGGTTAAAAAGAAGGTAATCTCTCGCGGCTGGCTTGTAAGCTGGAGGAAATCCTTTTCGCCGTAAGGTGAGTATTATTTACTGACTGCGCGTAACCGGAATCAGCGGCTCGTTTTCAACACCTAGAGTTCGACTTTCACATGCCGGAAAGCTGGGGAAGGAAAATGAACAAGAAAATTGTGCAGCTAGGGGTGTGGCTGTCGATTTCTCTCGGTCTTTTGCTTTGCGTTTGTTCGGCTGCGCGCGAGCAATCCGCATCCACTGCATCACAAGCTCCTAGTGGGCCGGCGCGGTTGCTGCGCTTCGCGGATATCTCCAAGGAAAACGTGGTTTTCTCTTATGCCGGAGATTTATGGATTGCATCGCGGGAAGGAGGGGCCGCTCGCCGGCTTACCTCGCACATTGGCGATGAACGGTACCCCAAGTTCTCACCGGACGGCAAATGGATTGCCTTCACGGGGGAATACGATGGCAACCCTGACGTCTACGTGATACCCACGGAAGGCGGAGAGCCGAGGCGGCTCACGTTTCATCCATCAAACGATGTCGTCGTGGGATGGACACCCGACGGCAAAAGCATATTGTTCCACTCCGATCGCATCAGCGCCCCGCCGTTTCGCACCGAGAGGCTTTTCCTTGTTTCCCTGCAGGGCGGCCTTGCAACTCCGCTGCCTGTTCCGCGCGGGGACTTGACGAGTTTTTCTCCCGACGGGAACAAAATTGCCTACATCGAGACCTCGCAAGCGTCCCGCACATGGAAGCGGTACCGCGGAGGCTGGAATCTTCCCATCGGGATCTACGATCTAAGAAAAAACACCTATGAAGAGCTACCCAAATCAACCGGAATGGACATGTTCCCCATGTGGCACGCGAACACCATCTACTTCATCAGCGACCGTGAAGACGTGATGAATCTTTACAGCTACGATGTCGGGACCAAGCAGACCAAGAAACTTACGGACTACAAGGAGTACGACATCAAGTGGCCCAGCCTCGGGCCAGATGCCATCGTGTTCGAAAATGGCGGCTTGCTCCACGAATACAACCTGGCCAGCGGCAAAACGCGCAATATTCCGATCGAAGTGCGCGCGGAAGATCTGGAGGCGCGGGCGGAATTCAAGAGCGCGGCGCAAAATATCGAGACGTTTTCCCTTTCGCCTTCCGGTGCGCGCGCGATTGTGGCCGCGCGCGGCAACATTTTCACCATACCCACGGAGCACGGTAGCATCCGCAATCTGACTGCGGATAGTTCGACCGTCCACGAGCTTAATCCAGCATGGTCCCCGGACGGGAAGTCCGTGGCGTATCTCTCCGACAAGACCGGCGAGTACGAAATTTACGTGCGCCCGCAAATGGGCGGCGAGGAAACGCGTATCACCACGGACGGCAGCTACTACCGCTACGGGCCGTTATGGTCGCCAGACGGCAAGAAGCTGCTCTACTGGGATAAAATGCACAAGTTGTGGTACGTGGGGATTGACGACAAGAAACCTGTTTTGGTGGATAGGGGCGATTACGGTGACCTCGCCGACGGAAGCTGGTCGCCAGACAGCCGCTGGATCGCCTATTCAAAGACGCACCGCCGGGGCTCAAACGATGTTTTCCTGTATTCCCTCAACACGAAAAAAATCACCGAGGTTTCGAGCGGCTTCTATAACGACACGAACCCGGTTTTCGACCCCGACGGGAAATATCTCTACTTCATCTCGACACGCTACTTCTATCCAAGCGCCGGGCAGCTCGACCAGCGTTACAACTATTACTCCACCGATGGCGTCTTCGCCGTAACTCTGAAGGCGGAAGAAGCTTCTCCGTTCGCACCTCAGAGCGACGAAGAAAAAACGGCAGACGAAAAAAAGGACGAGAGGAAAGAAAATAAGAAGGCCGCCGACGCCAAGTCGGACGAGCAAAAAAAAGATGAAAAGAAAGACGAGAAAAAAGAGGAGCCTCCAAAACCCGTGCAGATCGATCTCGACGGCATCGGGTCGCGCATCGCGCCTGTGCCACTGCCCGCCGGCATTCTGAGTTCGCTGGCCGTCCGCAAGGACAAGTTCTTTTATCTTGCGACGCCTCAGGAAGCGCGCCAAGCAGGCACAGAGGATGACGACAAGCCGCAGAACATCCTGCATGTCTACGACGTCACCAAGCGGGAAGACAAAGACCTGCTCGAAGGGATCGACGGCTATAGCCTCGACAAAGAGGGCAAGAAGGTCATCTACAAAGCAGCGCTGGTTTACGGCGTCGTCGATGCTGAACCCGGCAAATCGAAGGTTGGTGATGGCAAGCTGGATCTTTCCGGACTTCAGGTGCAAGTGGATCCACGCGAGGAGTGGAAGCAGATCTTCCACGAGGCGCGCCGCATCGAGCGGGACTTCTACTGGGATCCCAACATGACCGGGCACGATTGGAAGAAAATCGGCGACCGCTACGAAGCACTTCTACCCTGGGTGGCGCACCGCATCGATCTCAATTACATCATCGGTGAAATGATCGCCGAACTGAGCACATCGCATACATACGTCGGCGGTGGGGACCAGCCGCAGCGTCCGCACATCGGCGTAGGAATGCTCGGCGCCGATTTTGTTGCCGAGGGCGGTTATTACCACATCGCTAAAATCTATCCGGGCGAAAACTGGACGGAAGGCGCTCGCTCGCCACTCACCGAACCCGGCCTGAAAGTAAAAACGGGCGATTACATCATCTCCGTCAACGGCCACGAAGCGCGCGCGAATCAAGATGTTTATGCTTACTTCCAAAACCTCGCGGGAAAGCTCGTCACCCTGAAAATCAACAGCAAGCCCGCAACAGAAGGCGCCTGGGATATCACGGTAAAGCCGGCGAACGACGAAAACGGCGTACGTTACCTCGCTTGGATCGAAACAAATCGCCGCAAGGTCGCGGAAGCTACCGGCGGGCGCATTGGCTACATGCACGTGCCGGACACGACGATCCCGGGAATCATCGCGTTCGACAAGCAGTTCAACGCACAATTGGACAAAGACGGGATCATCGTCGACGAGCGCTGCAATTCCGGCGGGCAAATTCCAGACTTCTACACGGAAAAACTGAAGCGCCAGCTCTTAACCGTATTGTCTTCCCGCGAGGGGAAAGACCAGCCGTGGCCTCCCGTGGGGATCTTCGGACCCAAGATCATGATCGTGAATGAGCTGGCGGGCTCCGGCGGCGACGCTTTCCCGTGGTTCTTTCACCGCGAAAAGATTGGTCCGATTGTTGGAACACGCACATGGGGTGGACTTGTTGGCATCTCGCGGGGGATTCCGCTTCGCGACGGCGGTGCTGTTACCGCACCGGAGACGGCATTCTGGGCACCGGACAACGGCGGTGAATGGATCGTCGAAAATCACGGCGTGGACCCCGATTATGTTGTGCCGCAGCGCCCCGACCTCGTCGTCAGCGGCCACGATCCGCAACTTGAAAAGGCAATTCAGCTCGCTAAAGACGCTCTAAAGGATTACAAAGAGCTTCCGCCGCGGCCAAAGTATCCGGTCGTAAAGCAGTGAAATTTGACACCTGATTTGTCGGGCCGCTAGCCGGGAGGCGGGAGGCGCGGTACGCGGCGCTGGCTCGGGACAAACCCGTTGCGTTTGACTGATTCGCGGTCTCCTGAAGCGACGATGCGGGCAAGCGCGGCGGTGCTTGCCATCGTGCTCATTGACCGCTTCCCAGTCATCCGACACATGGTCTTTCCTCTTCCAGCGACGCGTGCCGAGCCACCCGCAGGGGTTTTGGCTGGCGGCTCCTGGCGGGAGAAGCATTGCAGCCTGTTCCGCCGGAGGTCGTTATGGTTTGCGCGGCGGCTTGCGCTGCGCCATCGTTGTGGCCTTAGGCGTCTGATTATCTGGATCCGATCCATCGTCCGACGAAGCGTTGTTGCTGCTTGCTGTGCCTGAGAACGCCGAGCGCATCACATCATTCGCAAAGAAATTCTTCCCGTCGATCGGCACCATCATGATTTGTAGCTTGTCCGAGAGCCGTTCGGCAATGATTTTCTGGATGAGCATGGGGTTTTGTTTCAGCACGGCCGCTTCGAGCCGCATACGCTCCGAATCCGCCACGGCTGTGACTCGAATGCGGTTCGCTTCCGCGTCAGAGAGGTTTTTCTGCCGTTCGAGCTCCGCCTTGCTGTCGATTACTTTGGCCTGCGCGGCTGCGTCAGCATTTTGCAGGGTGGCTTCCTTGCGCGCAGCGGCTTCAAGTTTGCTTTGCTCGATCTGCTTCTGCTTTAGTGGCAGCGTGTACTGCATGGAATCGGACTCCGCCTTGGCTTGCAGCACGCGAACCTGTGCTTGGGCCTCCGCTTGCTTCACGTCGCGCGACTTCTGTGCTTCCGCCTCGAGTTCGGCAATCTTTACTTCCTTCTGCTTGATCTCTTGCACGGTGCCGAGCCGCTCGTTTTCCTGCTCTTTCAGCAGCAGCCCCTCGAGCCCCTTTGCGTATTCCTCGGGAAGCCGGATGTCCCGCAGCAACACTTCGCGCACTAGAATTCCATCGCTCGCGAGCCGCGCGGCAATGGCTTCGGCGACTTTCGTGCGCAGTTCTTCACGTTTCAAGGCAAAGATTTCCCGCGTGACGTAATTTGGCGCAAGTTGCCGATAGATGGTCGAAACTACTGGCGCAACCACCTCTTCGTCCACTGGCTGAGGCAGGTTGGCGTGGATGGTATTCAACCGTTGCGGGTCCAGCCGGTAGCGCACAGAAACGGCCAGCCCGATATTCAGCCCTTCGCGCGCCTGCACTGACAGAACGTCTCCCTTCTGCTTCGGATTTTCGACGGCAATCGTCGAATAGACCTGTTCGCGCGTGTCGTACAGTTCCACGCTATCGATGAGCGGCGTGACGATATGCACGCCCGGATACAACGTTCCGGGACGCGCGCCCCAGATCTGGCTGATGCGTACACCAGCCGTTCCGTCGGGAATCACCTCAACGCTGGACGCCAGAAGCAGTGGCAGCACGGCTGCGATTGCCAGCCGCTGCGCGAGCCGCCAGCGGATGGGCCCGAAAGGGCGGGGCGCTTGGCGCACCTCCGCCCCGGATTCGTCTGTCACTGCACGGCCAAGCAGACGCCGAAGTTGTGCGGAGAGATAAACGTCATAGACCACTAGGGCTCCAGCGCTGCCAAATAGGCCGACGCCGAGTATTGTCAATAACCATTTCAAGAACACCATGTTGTTGCTCCCTTCTCCCAATTCCCGGTGGCGCTGCGGCGGAGCGGTGACCGTAGACTCCACCGCATGCGTGGGGCCGGGAAAACCCCTAGATTGCCCGGCGACTCGGCGCGAAAGCGCGCGCCAGTTCTGATGTGCCGCGCACTAATTCCGTGCGCACCGTCGGCCGCTTCGCGGCCGCACTATCAGGAGTCTTTCGGACAGCGGCAGGCCGCATTAGATTGAACATCACGCGCAGAAACAGCCAATTGCACACGACAGCCGCAACCGCGGCAAAAATCGTGGCGAGAACAAGCCCCGCAAAATTCAGCGTGGAGATCATGGTGCGCCTCCTTGCGTAGCACCACAGGCAAGGGCACTTCTTCACCCATTTCTAACCTATTGAAAAAGGAGCACTTATTTAGGTTGTGCGAGGCGCAAGCTGTGTTGCGATAAACACGGCGTGGCCAGCCGGACGCGCCCGTTTGGAACGCTCCGCAATTCGAGGTAGTGTAGTAAGGTCAGAGGAACGCAATACCTAAGAGACTTGCGATGGCGATAAGACCAGGCCTCAAAATCGGACGAATTATAGGAATACCGATCTACATCCATTCGACCTGGCTGTTTATTTTCGCCCTGATCACCTACTCTCTCGCCATTCGCTTCACACAAGAGCATCCGCAATGGACGACTGCGCAGCACTGGACCGTCGGAGTGCTGACTAGCCTGCTCTTCTTCGGATCGGTCATCTTTCACGAGCTGTCGCATAGCGTAGTCGCCAAGCATTACAAAATTCCCGTCGTCTCCATCACCCTGTTTATCTTCGGTGGTGTTGCTCGCATCGGCCGAGAACCCTCCCGCGCCATTGAGGAATTCAACATCGCCATCGCCGGCCCCCTCGCGAGCGGATTCCTCTCGGCTGTCTTCTTCGGGCTCACTTTGCTCTTTCCTTACAGTCAAATGATGGGAGCACTTGCTACCTGGCTCTGGGAAACAAACCTCGCACTTGCCGTATTCAATTTGCTTCCAGGTTTTCCTCTCGATGGTGGACGCATTTTCCGAGCAATCATCTGGGGGATCAAAAAAGATTTTTCAAAGGCTACGCGCATCGCAGGCGTCAGCGGCAAACTGGTTGCTTACACAATGATTCTTCTTGGCGCGTGGGGAGCGTTCAACGGCTCAGTGACACAGGGGCTTTGGATTGCATTCATCGGCTGGTTCCTGCTCACCGCCGCGCAGGAGAGTGTCGCCCAAGTAGCGTTGCGCGAGAATCTTTCCGGTCTGCGCGCCGCCGACGTGATGAGCCACGAGGTTCCCACTGTCCCCCGCGACATTTCGCTCGAAGAGTACGGCGCCGAGGTGTTGCGGACCGGTCGGCGGTGCCATCTGGTCCTCACCGACGACCGCCTCGTGGGCATGATGAACGTTCACACGCTAAATTCCGTCCCTCGCAATGAATGGCCGCACATGTCCGTACAAGCGGTGATGATCCCGCGGGAAAAAATCCTGTGGGCTACGCCCGACGAACCTCTTCTCGCTCTTCTCGAACGCCTTCTCGCCTCTGATGTCAATCAGATGCCTGTCGTCGGTAGCTCCGCCAATGGCGACGCGCAAATCATCGGCATGGTCACACGCGATTCCATCCTGCGCGTAGTGCAAACGCGCGCGGAGCTTGGCTCCATGACGGATGGAGTCTACCGCCGCGCTGACGGCGGTTAATCTGCAAAAGTAGTTTGTGCTTTGGAAGGAGAAGTGTGTGCTTCCGAGGGTTTCCGTGCTTCCAGAGTGACGTGAATCCCGTGACGCGGCCGCAGTGTGATCGATGCCAGTGGCGTCACCGTTTGCCCCGGAACAAGCTCCAGGCGGAACTTCCGCGCAATGGTCGCGAGGATCAAAGCCGTCTCCATGAGCGCAAACGTATTACCGATACACTGGCGCGGGCCGCCGCCAAACGGAAAATAGGCAAAGCGCGGAAGCCTCTTCAGCAAATCACCCTCCCAGCGCTCGGGCCGAAATTTATCAGGCGATTCGTACCAGCGCGGATCGCGATGTACTACCCACTGCGAAAGAGAAACGCCACAGCCTTTCCGGATGGTGTACCCACCGATCTGGGCATCTTCAATCGTCAGCCGAGCCATTCCCCACGCCGGAGGATAGAGCCGCATCGATTCGGTGATGATGTGATCCAGGTAGCACAGTTTGGGAAGATCCTCGAGGGTGGGAGTGCGCCCGCCGAGGACAGCATCGAGTTCCGCGTGTAATTTCGCTTCCACCTGCGGGTGCTGCGCCAGGAGCCACCAAGTCCACGAAAGAGCGAGTGCCGTAGTCTCGTGGCCCGCCAGAAACAGCGTGATGACTTCATCGCGAAGCTGGCGGTCGGTCATACGCGAGCCATCTTCATCCTGCGCGTGCAGGAGCAAGGAGAGGAGATCACCAGCGTCGTGGCCCGCAGAACGGCGCTGGCCGATAATACGGTAAATGATTTTGTTCAGGCGGCGGGTCGCGAGCGCGGCGCGAATATTGCGCAGCGTGGGCAGCCAGGATGGCGTCAGAATGAGCCGCCGGAAATCCGAGTTGTGCTCCATGATGGCTTCGAGCACGCGGCCGACCTCCTGGGCATCCGCGTCGACGTCGGCATCAAACAGCGTCTTGGCCACGATCTGCAGAGTGAGGTGCATCATCTCCGCGTGAGCTTCGAGCGTTTCCCCGTCGCGCCAGCCCTCCAGCATACGCTCGGTGAATTGCACCATCGTCTCCGCATAAGCGGCAATACGCGCGCGATGGAACGCGGGCTGGGCCAGCCGCCGCTGCCTCAACCAGAAATCGCCCTCGCTGGTGAGCAACCCATTCCCGAAAAGACCCTTGTTCGCGCGCAGGATGCGGCCCTTGATGAATTTGCGTGCCTGATTGACGAGCACTTCCTCGATGTAATCAGGGTGGTTGACGTAGTACACGCGGAAACTGTAGAAGCGCATCGTCACGATGTCGCCGTATTCGCGCGCAAGGCTAGGAAGAAAGGCAAGCGGGTCGCGGCTGTAGTTTTTGAAGGAACCCGATCGCGAATTGGGCGAGGGGCCCGGAGGAAACTTGTCCTTGACGACGGCGCTCATAGGCAAATGCTATGCCCTGTGCGGTTCCCGGTCAACGCGAGAAGTCCGTGGAACGTTCAGCCCGCGCGAGCGCGAAGAGCGCGAACCCGGAAGGCCCCTCGGCGGAAATCCACCGTCACCCCTGCAAATCCGACTGTCATCAGCCGTGCAGATAGTGTCGCAGGCTTCACCGGCACGAACGTGCTGCGAATGTGCCCGAAGCGTTGCAGCCATCCATCTTGTATTTCAAACGCCAGAAAGATTCCTCCTGGCCGAAGTACCCGGAAAATTTCCGCAAACGCACGGTCCTGTAGTTCAGGCGATCCCAGATGATGTAGGACCAACACGGCAATCGCCGATGAAAAAATTTTATTGGGAAAAGGCAGTTCCGCCGCGTCTCCCTGCAACACAGCTCCTCTGTTACCTTGTTCTCGCCTGGCCAGAGAAGCCGCAAAGCCGTAATCGTATTCGAGGCTTGTCACCCGCGTTGCGCGCCGCCGCAATTCCTCCGTGGCCGCTCCTGGCCCCGCGCCAATTTCCAATACGTGATCTCCCAATTCAGACCCAGCCAGAATCCACGGCAGCAGTTGCCAGCGGGTAGCGTAGCGCCAAAACGGTGAAGCGCAGAGCCAATTTTCGAATCTATTCATTAGCGCCCTGCGATCGTATGGTTTTTCCGCTCTAACGGGCCACTACAATTTAACGAAGAAGACCGCGAATCCGCCGGAGAGAGGCTGCAAATTGATCCGCGCTATAGAAAGACGGATTTTCGAGTTGCTGGAATAATCCGTTGATTGCCGCGCGGACTTCCGTGGCATTCCCCGGCTTGGCGTCACGGCTGTACGCGATATACAAGGAATCGATTGCCATCGCCGCTTGTTCGGCGGCCCGTTCATCTTCCATCGAAATATTTTGCGCGTCGCCGGAAATTTGTTCAAGCAGTCGCAGCGCAAAAGCTTGGTCATAGGTCATTGTGGAGAGCCGCTCCGCAATCCGCTGTGCCACCGGCGTCGCGGCAGACGCCGCTGCTGCAACGGCGTTTCGATCGGGGTTCAGCGTGCTCATTTCGTTCGACAAAAGACCGAGCTGACGGTCCAATTCCTGTGCGTCGCCTGAAGCGACCTGCTTTGCCAGCAAGCGAAACACCACGTATCGCGACGCGTTCCACGCGGGATCGCCGGGCCGCCGGCCAACGTAACCGTGTTTTTGACGCCAGCTATCTTTCGCAGGCCCCAGCGCATGGTGACACGCGAAGCACGAAAGCTCCGAATATTCCGGCCATACATCTTTCTTGTCGTAGCGTTCCTTCTTCGCGCGCCACGCCAGCCGTTCCATCGCTGCGCGAAGCTGCACCGCTTGCCCTGCGCTCCAGTCACGCACGCCCGCCCACGCCGCATTTGCCGCGGGCTTGCCGGGAGACGATTCGCGTGGCACCTTCCAATGCCGCGGCATCACTGCAGAAAAGGAATCCAGCTCGAAATAGAGATCCGGGTGTCCGGCAGCGATCATCTCGTGGTCCACGAATTTTTCTTTCGTCCCGAGATGACATTCGAGACATTTTTCCGTGCGGTGAATCACGTCGCGCGTGTCGTACATCCCCAGCCCCACGGACTTTTCATGCGGCCAGTCGCGCGTGGTGTGCGGACCGAGCCACGCCGATGCCGGCCCGTGACAATTTTCGCAGGAAACGCCTTCCGCAATATCGAATACTCGCCCGCGCTGGTCCGGCGTGGCATAGAGCGCGTGACACGCCAGACACTTCGGCGATTCTTCCGCCTTTGCGCCAAGCTTTAGAATCCGCGCCACGCGTTCGCCGGTATCGCCGGCCAAGACCTGATACGCGCGGCTGTGCTTGTCCTTAATGATCCATGTGGAATATTCGTCTTGCAGGATGCGGCTGCCCGCCACCGGCTTCACGCTGCCGTGGCAGCTTGTCGCGGCACAGGAGCCCGGCCCGATGTACTTGACCGGCTCAACGTCAGCCGCAACTCCAGTCACGATTCGTGCCCCGTACGAAGTCGAAGGCGGTTTCTCTGCCCCTGCGAAATTCGGCCCGAACAGCCCGGCGCACACGATGATCCGCAAATAGGGTGAGTGACGAGAAGTGAGCATTCGTCTGCCGGAGAAATCTACTCGCTTATATCTTCGGGCATCACCGAAGTCAACGCCTGGTGTTGCTCTTTTGGCGGCTTGCCGCCAATTAGAAAAGGGGCTCTATTTACAGCCAGCAGCTTCGCCAGTAGTATGCAGAAGATTCTGTGTCCCGCTTTGCGCCGCGCGTTCTTTTCAAAACTGCACGGCGTTCTTTTCGTGAGATGCGATACCGTGATCTTTGACGACCTGCGGGCGATTCAGCTCCGTTACGGATTTCTGCCCAAAGCGGAGCTGGAAGCGCTCTCCCGTCGCAAGCAAACGCCGCTCTATCAGCTTCACAGTGTTGCCAGCTTCTATCCTCATTTTCATCTGTCGCCCCCGCCCAAAGCGGACATTCGCGTCTGCGCGGATATGAGCTGCCACTTGAACGGCGCCTGCGAACTTCGCGCCGCTCTTCAGCAGCGCTTCGCAACCGCGCGGCCGGAAGATGTGCAGATCCGCGACGTCTCCTGCCTGGGCCGGTGCGATCAGGCCCCTGCCATTTCCATGAACGATCAAATTTTTACGGGGGTCGACGCCGCGAAAGCAGAAAACATCGCCCTTGCCGCGATCCGTGGCGAAGTAATTGAGGAATCCCATCCCCAGCAGGCGCAGGTGCAATGTTCATCAGATCCTTACAACGGCACGGAAAAGTACGGCGTAGTGCGCAAACTCGCCGCAAAGAAGGATTGGGACTCCGTGCTTGCTGAGCTAAAAGCCTCCGAGCTTCGGGGGATGGGTGGCGCGGGTTTTCCGACCAGCATGAAGTGGGACCTGGTGCGCAAGCAGCCGGACTCCGTGAAATACGTCATTTGCAATGCCGATGAAAGCGAGCCCGGCACCATCAAAGACCGTTTCATCATGACCAACCTCCCGTATCTCGTCATCGAAGGCATGATCGTTGCGGGTTTTGTCACCGGAGCAAAGCGCGGCATCCTCTACATCCGGCACGAATATCATCTCCAGGAGGAAATCCTCGGCGAAGAGATCCGCCGCTGCTATCGCTCGGGCATACTTGGCAAGAAAATTCTTAGCAGCGACCTGGATTTCGATCTCGAAGTTTTCACCAGTCCCGGCGGCTACATCTGCGGTGAAGAAAGCGCCTTGATCGAGGCAGTCGAAGGGAAACGCGCGGAGCCGCGCAACAAACCGCCATTCCCTGGTCAAGCGGGATTGTGGCAAAAACCCACCGTCATCAATAACGTCGAGACATTCGCCAACATCCCGCAGATTCTCGCCCGCGGCGTGGAGTGGTACAAATCGCAGGGTCTGGGCGGCTCGCGCGGATTGAAATTTGTCGGCGTCAGCGGTCACGTTGCGCGGCCTGGAATTTATGAAGTGCCGATGGGCACGTCCATGCGCGAAGTCCTCTTCACCCATGCCGGTGGAATTCGTGGTGGCGGCCAATTGAAAGCCTTCGCACCCTCAGGTCCCTCTTCGGGTTATTTGCCCGCCTCGATGGTGGATGTGCGTCTGGATTTCAAGGAACTCGCTGAAGCAGGCTCAATGCTCGGCTCCGGCGCCATCGTCGTCTGCGATGAGACCACGTGCATGCTGGACATGGCGCTGAATGCCGTGCGTTTTTATCGCAATGAATCCTGCGGCAAATGCGTCCCCTGTCGCGTAGGCTCGCAGAAAATGACGGATATGCTCGTACGCTGGACGCAGGGCAGCATGCCGGAAACCCAGTACCGCGCGGACCTCGCGCTCCTTGGCGAACTTTCTCAAGCCATGAGCCTCACCTCGATTTGCGGACTCGGGCAAATCGCTCCGGCGCCGATTCAATCCGTGTTGAAGCATTTTCGCGCCGAGGTAGATGCGCACGTCTTGCGAGGTCAATGCCCCAGTGGGATTTGCTTCACGCATGCCACGCGGGCCGGCGAAGCACCGCGTGTGGGAATTCGTCCCTAGTGTGCGATGGAAGAAAGGATCGTGAGCACGACGACCATGTCTCCTGGACTCGTTGACATTACCATCGACGAGCGAGCCGTTCGCGTACCGGCGGGCACCACCGTCTTCGATGCCGCACGCATGAACGGCGTCGTCATTCCCACGCTCTGCCACCTGCAGAACGAAACCCCCGTCGGCGTGTGCCGCCTTTGCGTCGTGGACACCGGCGCCCGTGTCCTGTCGGCCTCCTGCGTGCGCCCCGTCGAACCGGGAATGAAGGTCTCCACGAATTCCGAGAAAGTTTTGAACGCGCGAAAGACGCTTCTCGAACTCTTGATGGCGGACCATGCATCGCCCTGCGCCCGGCAGTTGAATTCCGGAGATTGCGAGCTCGAAACACTCGCCAAGGCCGCTGGAATCACCCAGCCCCGCTTCGCCAAACGCACCGTAGCGCGCGGCAATGACGATTCTTCGCTGGCCATCGCCGTCGATCACGACGCGTGCATCCTCTGCGACCGCTGCATCCGCGGCTGCAACGAAATAAAGAATAATTTTGTTCTCGGCCGCATGGGCAAAGGTTACGCCACGGGAATCGCTTTCGATCTCAATTCTCCGATGGGCGATTCCACCTGCGTCTCGTGCGGCGAATGCATGGTCTCCTGTCCCACAGGTGCGCTCACCAACAAGGTTGTCGCCGGAACAACGATTGCTTCCGGGATGGCCGCGCAGGGATTCGAAGCCGGGGAACTTCTGCAGCTGCCGGTTTTCAAAGGCGTCTCGGGCACCTTCCTTGAAATGAATCGTGGCGCGATTGTGAAGCGCCGTTTCCGCAAAGGCGAGATTGTTTGCCGCGAGGGTGAATTCGGATCAACCGCGTTCTATTTCCTGGAAGGCAAAGCGCAGGTTTCGATCTCGTCTCCCATTGCGCACGTAAAAACACAGGGTGGCGCGAAAGGTTTTTTCAAGCGGCTTACCAGCACACTCGCCGCACGTGACGAAGACAAGCGCGAAGAGGAGGCCCGCGACCGTTCTATCCCGATTGACGCCTCCGTCGACCTGGCCTACGGAAATCCTGTTGCCGAACTTGGCCCAGGAGACTTAGTCGGTGAAATGACTTGCATGAATTTCTATCCGCGGTCTGCAACGGTTCGCGCTGAAACGGATGTCGTCGCTTTTGAAATGCTGCGAAACGTTCTTGACATCATGTTGAAGAACAAAACGTTTCGCGCGCAAATTGATCAGAATTACCGCCGCCGGGCCCTTGAGAATCACCTGCGCGGTGTGCCTATGTTTGCGGATTTGACGTCGGATTTCATTGATCATCTCAAGGAGAGCGTCGATCTGCAGCGCTTTGCGCCGGGACAGGTCATCGCACGCCAGGGTGAGCCCGCCGACAGTTTTTATCTCGTTCGCATCGGCTTTGTAAAAATCTCGGAAGAGTATCCCGGCGGCGAGCTGGTTTTGGCCTATCTTTCCCGCGGGGACTATTTCGGCGAAATTGGACTCCTCGGGGGCGGCCTGCGCACGGCGAACTGTACGGCGCTGGATCACGTCGAACTCGTGCGCATCTCCGGTGACGATTTCCGCCAGATGGTGGAACGCTATCCCGCCGTGCGCCAGGGGCTCGAAGCCGTGGCCGAGGAACGCCGAGCACAAAATCAGCAGCGCATGCAGATGATTCACAACGTCCCGATCGATCAATTCCTTTCTCAAGGATTGATGGAAGCGCAGAGTCTGCTGATCCTGGATTTGCAGAATTGCACCCGCTGCGACGCCTGCGTCACTGCATGCGCCGACGCGCATGATGGCGTTACGCGCCTGGTGCGCGAGGGTTTGCGCTTCGACCACTATCTTGTCGCCACTTCCTGCCGGCAATGCCGCGATCCGCTCTGCATGGTCGGCTGTCCGGTTGGTTCGATTCGCCGGCGCAATTCTCTCGAGGTCATTATTGAAGATTGGTGTGTCGGCTGCGGCCTCTGCGCGCGCAATTGCCCCTACGGGAATATCAATCTTCATCCTTTCGAGGTCATGGGCGAGGATCCCGAAAGTCCCGGCCGGAAGAAAGCAGTGGTGAAACAGAAAGCCACATCCTGCGATCTGTGTACGCACCTAAGAGAGCCTAGCTGCGTCTATGCCTGTCCACACGACGCGGCGCACCGTGTTGATCCGCGCACATTCTTTGCCGACATGCTCGGCCAGGGCTCCGCAAAATGAGGCTCGACAAAACCCAACGCGCCTGGGCTATCGCAGCATCCGCAATTCTTGCGGCTTCGATCGCCGTCTACTTACGCTACGCTCTCCGCACCCCACAGGGTCCGCGCGGTGGCAGCGCCATCGGCCTTATTTTTGGCACCCTCGGCTTTGGTCTCATGATTTTTGCCGCATTGCTGGGCGCGCGAAAACGAGTCCCCACATTGCGGCTCGGCCGCGCACAAACCTGGATGCGCGGCCACTTGTGGCTCGGGGCTCTGAGCCTACCGCTGATTCTGTTTCACGGAGGATTTCACTTCGGCGGGACGCTTACGCGCGTGCTGATGTGGCTGCTGATTATCACGGTTGTCAGCGGCGTTTTTGGCGCGGCGCTGCAACATTATTTGCCACAGATCATGACCGCGGATGTTCCCCTGGAAACGATATACGATGAAATCGGCCATGTGCGGCGTCTCTTGCGCGAAGAAGCCGATCGCGCCATGGCTTCGCTGTGCGGCTCACTCCAGATCGAAGATTCGGCCTTCGAACAAGGCTTACGGGCTGGTGGCTACACCGCAGCTCGCCCCTTGGCTGCGGCGGTTGGGGTCGCAAGCTCTGGCTCTGCCGTTGCTGCTGCTGCGGAGATTCTTCTATTGAGCGCAATGGAAAGCGCCCCGCTGCGCGATTTTTATCTGAAGGAAATGCGGCTGTTCCTCGAAAAACCAAAAAATCGTGCCTCTCGCCTGAGCGACACAGACAAAGCGCGAACCGCGTTTTCCAGCTTGCGAACGCTGCTTCCGGCACCGGCACACGCCACTCTCGATGACCTTCAAGATATTTGCGACGAAGCGCGGCAGTTGACGCGACAGGAGCAGTTGCACCACTGGCTGCACGGCTGGCTGCTCGTGCACATTCCGCTGTCGCTGGCGCTGATTGTGTTAGGAGTGGTGCACGCGGTCGCGGCGCTTCGGTACTAGGTGATTCGTGGCGCGCACTCGAACAACAAAAAAGCTGGCGCAGCGGATCGACCTCAACTACTTCAAGCGGCCGACACCGCTGAAGCGCGCCAAATTCTGGCTCTCGCTGTTCGTTCCTGCTCTGGCAATCGTCTGGATTGCTTGGCGAAGTATCACAAACGACGCGCGTGTCTATTCGAGTGGACGTCTGAGCGCTGCACACGCGGTCTTGGAAAGAGAGTGCGCTGCCTGCCATGTGCAACAAGCCGGCACTTTCTCCGCAAATCCCGCTGACGCCTCGTGTCTAGCTTGCCACGACGGCCCGGTACATCACGCCACACAAACCGGAACTCCGCCCTGCGCGGCCTGCCACACAGAGCACCGTGGTCGCATCAACTTATTTGCAGTCGGCAACCAAGCCTGCGCGCAATGTCATGCGGATCTGCTCAATCAGCGTAGCATTGAACATTACTTTCCGAAGATTCACGATTTCGGCGATGCTCATCCCGAGTTCAGAGTTCTGAACGGGGCCGTCCGCGACCCCGGCACCATCAAGCTCAACCACGCCCTGCACATGAAAACGATTCGGCGCGGCCCGAGCGGTCCGGATGTACAACTCGAATGCGGGGATTGTCACCGGTCCGTTGCTGCTTCCGGTCCATGGCCCTATTCTGACGCTAAGTACATCGCTGCAAAAACGAGCTTTAGCGAACAGGCCGAATTGTTACCGCTCCGTACCGCGGTCCTCTCTTCTCCGATGCCTAGGACCGGACGCGAACTTATGGCGCCGGTGAAATTTGCCACCGCTTGCGCGGCGTGTCATCTCCTCACGTTCGACAAACTCTTTGACGAAGGCGTTCCTCACGACAAACCGGAAGTCGTGCACGAGTTTCTCGTCAAAAAATTCACAGAATATATCGCGGCCCATCCGCGCAAAGTGCGCGTGGTGCGCGATCCCAATCGCGATTTGACAGGCAAGCCTTTACAGCCGGAAGTTCGCGTGCTCACTCCGGCGAAATGGGTGGCGGAACGCACCACCGAAGCTGAAGAGCTGCTCTGGCGCAAAACCTGCAGTCAATGTCACACACTCGACGCCACAGCAGGTAATCCTCTGCCATCGGTGGCTTCGCCGCAGACCACCGCGCGGTGGATGCCGCATGCTAAATTCGATCACGACGCCCACGGCGGGTTTACCTGCGTCAGTTGCCACGAAAAAGCGTTGACGAGCGCGGCAGCGAGCGACCTGCTATTGCCCGGCATTGCGACCTGCCGGACGTGCCATGCGCCCGGACCGGATCATGCCGAATCGCGTTGCTTCGAGTGTCACACGTATCACGACTGGTCCAAACGCAAAGACGTGAAGCCGGCGTTCACACTGCCAGCGCTACGCCGCTCAGGGCGCTGAAAAAAAACCGACTGGAGTTTGTGCCACACGAGCATCAAGGTGCGAGATGCAAAGGCAGGCCGAACGGGGCCAGGGCTTCGCGGATCACTTTTTCCTCACCGACAGCGACGACGCTGGCCCGCGAAGCCGGAAAGTATTTCTTCGCGGCAGCATTGACGTCATCAAGCCTGATTGCTGCGACTTTTTTGCCGTAGTTGCCAATTTCCTCCGGTGGCAAACCTCGGGTCCAGAGGTCAGCGAGCTCTCCTGCGACCGCATCATTGGACTGCAAGGAGATCGCTTCGATGCCAACCAGGTTGTGTTTGGCCTGCTGCAACTCCGTGTCCAAGGGACTTGTCGTGGCCATGCGATTCAGCTCATACAAAATTTCATTGAAGCTCGCGCCGGTGACCTCGTTGCGAACGTCCGCCTGCGTGCGCAGAACTCCGGCCGAGCGAAAGGACTGCAGGAAAGCACCAGGAGTATACGTGTAGCCTTTGTCTTCGCGGATGTTGGTAACCAGTCGCGAACCGAAGGTGCCGCCATAAATGGCGTTCGCGACCTCGGCGGCCTCGAAATCAGGCTCGCCTCGATAAGGGCCGGGCGCGCCGAAGGCTAAGGTGGTCTGCACGGATTCCGGCCGCGGGACTATGAAGATGGCATGAAGCGGCGTAATCGACGGGGCCGGCGCCGGCGCTACGGGCGGAGACGCTGGTGAATGCCAGGAGGCGAATTTGCCCCGAACGAGGGAGAGCATTTCATCGGGATGGAAATCTCCAACGACGATTAGTGAGGCTTGGTCCGGACGGAAGCGCCTCGCAAATTCGGCCCGTAATTCGGTGGGTGTCGCCGCGGCAAGCGACTCCTTCGTGGGCGAGAAAACGCCGTATGGCCCGTTTCCGAACAACACTCTAGCGATGGCGCGATTGACCTGAAAGGAGGGGTCAGTCTCCTCCTGTTCGAGTTGGTCCGTGAGATTGCGCTTGGCGAGAGTGATTTCATCATCCGGAAAAGTTGCGTTTTCGGCCAAGTCGGCGAGAAGTGTGAGGCCTTCCGAAGTTTTCGAGGAGAGAACGCTAGCGGAGATGCGAATCGCGTCACGGACCGCGAAGGCATTCACATCACCCCCAGCGTCCTGCATGTCTTCCGCAATCTGGCGCGCAGGCCTCCGTTTTGTGCCCTGATCGATGGTTGCGGTTAGCAGCTGAGAGAAACCGGGACGAGCTTGTGGATCAGCGGCGTAACCTCCGACAACGGCGAGAGTGAAGCTTACCTTAGGAAACCCGGGGCGCGGAACAAGCCAGATCGTCAAACCATTCTCAAGCTTTGTCTGCCTCACGTCAGGCGCCTGGAGCGGCTTTTCCGGACCGAAAGGCGGCAGGTCCTTAGGAAGTGGCTGCTCTTTTTGCGCGTAGGCGCAAGCAGCCAGCAACAAACAGAACGAGAGAGAAAGAGCTTTCACTGAGCACCTCCCGAGACGCCTGGCTTGTCCGCAGGTTTCGGCACGCGATTGATAATCGTCCGATTCGTTTTGACCAGATATTTGGCTGTGAAAGTGCGGACTTCTTCGGCGGTAACTTTGGAAACTTCCTCCGGAACAGAATAGGCCCGTTCGTAGGTGCCGTCGAAGAGTGTGGCGTGGGAGAGGGCTTGTGCGCGGCTGAACGGCAATTCCAGGTTCGAATACCAATCGGAGCGCATTTTTGAGCGAATCCTCTCAAGCTCGGCGGGAGAGGGTCCTTTCTTCGAGAGTTCTGCGATGGCTGCATCATAAGCTGCAAGCACCTGCTCTTGGGTCTTGCCACCCGGATAGATGATGAAGGAAATCATCAGAACCGGACCGTCATATTCAAACGGCCCCGCGCCGTTCAGATTCAGACCGCCGCTAACGGAGAGCGCGACCTGTTTTTCTTTGACGAGCGACTGGTAGAGGCGCGAGGCCTGGCCGTTGTGGAGCAGCTCGCCGGTGACAGCGCCAACCACGGCATCGTGTGTGGTGCGTGGGGGCATGCGATAGCCGACGGCAAGGGCAGGCACTTTAGCGAGCTTGTCTTCTTGGGTCACGCGGCGCTCGGCGGTTTGCGGAAGCTCCGAAACGTCGGGGCGGGGCGGCGTGGGTTTCGCAGGAACGCTGGCAAAGTATTTTTCGACTTTGGCAAACACCTCGTTCGCGGAGAAATCCCCGACAATCGCAAGCACGGCGTTGTTCGGCGCGTAGTATTGATCGTAGAAACGGTGGACGTCGTCGATGTTTGCGGCGTCCAGATCCTTGAAATCTCCGTAGCCGTTGTGGGCATTTGGATACTTGTCAAACGCCTTCTGTGGCAAATCGAAAATGTAGAAGAGGCCGTAGGGCTGGTTGAGGACGTTGACGCGGACTTCTTCTTCGACGACGTTGCGCTGGTTCTCAAGGTTTTTCGATGAAAAATCCAGTGTTTTCATGCGGTCGGCCTCAAGCCAGAGCATGGCGTCCAGCGCGGAAACGGGCGCACTCTCGAAATACTGCGTAAAATCGTTGTCCGTTTCGCCGTTCACAAATCCACCCCCCGATTCGACAATGCGGTTGAAAATTCCTTTGGGAGCAGCAGGTGTGCCCTCGAACATCATGTGCTCGAAGAGGTGCGCGAAGCCGGTGCGGCCTATTGGCTCGAGCCGCGAGCCGATTCCGTAGGAAATGCAGAGGCCGACTGTGGGCGCGGTATGGTCCTCGGAAAGCACAACGATCAGGCCATCAGGTAATTTTCTTAAGGTGGTTGGAGGACGCCATTCCTGGGCGTCGGCGGGAAAGGTCATGGTGAGAAATGAAAGCAGAAGCGCCACGCGACGCGTAATTGTCATTGCCCCACCTCGAGACGCACATAAGAAGGAGCGAGATGCTCCGCCAGTTTGCCGATTGGACGCCCGCACCGGGATATAGTTAGCGAAGAGGGTGATAACAACAAGATATTTCAATCCGTGTTGAAAATCTAGCAGAAGACTCGATAGCGATATCCATTTTCTATGTACTACGCGCCGGCCCCACAGCCGATCGTGCAAGCGAGCTAACCCATCTCGCTCGTCATGATGAAGAGCGGCTTCATTTCGAAACTCGAGTAGTGCGGCCGCAAGCGCTCGGTATTGTAGTGCTCCTTCACGTTCACCACTTTTTTCGTGGCGATCACTGCATCGATTGGCATGTTGTCGTAGCGTCCGTTCTTGAGGACGACGAGCCGTCCATGAATCTTGTTGAGGATCAGATCCAGGGCAAGGTTGCCGAAGGCCATTGGCGCGATGGAATCTATGGCGTCGGGATCGCCGCAGCGCACCAAGTAGCCGAGTTTCTGGTTGATGACGTCAATGGACTTGCCGTTGTTGTACTTGGGTGACAGCTCTTTCAATTTCTCGGAGACCAGATCGCCGATGCCGCCGAGTTTCTTGTGCCCGAAAGCATCCGTGGTGTCGCGCTCGAATACCATTTCGCCGCCCTCGAACATGGCGCCTTCCGAGACGATCACCGTCGAATAGCGGCTGGGATTCTTACGCCGGTCGGCAACGAGAAGCTCGGTGAGTTGCTCGATATTGAATTTGTGTTCGGGAATGACACAACGGTTCGCGGCTCCCGCCATGGTCGGCAGCATGGCGGTGAAACCCGCGTACCGGCCAAAGACTTCAAGCACCATGAACCTTTCATGAGAACCTGCCGTGGTGCGCAGGCCGTTGGCCAAATGAATCGTGCGGGTCACGCAAGTGCTGAATCCTATGCAGTAGTCGGTCCCCGGGACGTCGTTGTCCATAGTCTTCGGCACACCCACAACTTTGAAGCCTTCCTGGTAGAGCCGGACGGCGTAGCTGAGCGTGTCGTCGCCCCCGATCGGGATGAGATACTCAATGCCGAGCCAGGCGAGATTTTTCAGAACTTCGGGCGTGAGGTCATTTTTGTCGGCGTTGTAGGTGTCTTTGAGATGAGCGGGGACGTTAGACTTGCTGACGCGGCTGGGATTAGTGCGGGAAGAGTGCAGGAAAGTGCCTCCGGTGCGCCCGGCCCGATTGACAATGGCTTCGGAAAGGTCGAGAAAGTTGTCACTGTTATCGAAATTCTTTTCGCGAACCATTTCGACCAAGCCGGCCCAGCCGTGGCGAATGCCGATGACGGTATAACCTTCCCGGAGTGCGCGGAAAGTGACCGCCCGGATGGCGGGGTTCAGGCCAGGGACATCGCCGCCTCCAGTCAAAATCCCGATGACGCCTTTCTTCGTGTTGATGTTGGCCACGGGGAAACTCTCTTCTATTAAATCGAATTAATCGCCGCTTATAGTGTACCAGCAGAATTCGCGCCAGCGCGATTCGGTCGTCGATGTTAAAGACTAATGCGGGTGCCGAGCACAGCGAGGAACTGGCCCAGCCACGCGGGATGCGCGGGCCAGGCTGGCGCAGTGACCAGGTTCCCGTCGGTCACGGCTTCGGTCATCGCAAGATTGACGTACTCGCCTCCAGCCCGGGTGACGTCGGGGCCGACGGCGGGATACGCGCTGCATTTCTTTCCTTCCAGGACTCCGGCAGCGGCCAGAATTTGTGCGGCGTGGCAGATGGCGGCGATGGGTTTCTTTGCTTTCGCGAAATGATGAACGATTTCGATGACACGCGGATTGAGCCGGATGTACTCCGGGGCGCGTCCCCCGGGGATGACCAGGGCATCGTAACTTTCGGGCTGGATTTGATCGAAGGTAGCGTTCAAGGAAAAATTGTGGCCGCGCTTTTCCGAATAGGTCTGGTCGCCTTCAAAATCGTGAATGGCTGTGCGCACGACTTCCCCAGATTTCTTGCCGGGGCAAACAACGTGGACGGTGTGTCCGACCATCAGTAACGCCTGGAATGGGACCATCACCTCATAGTCTTCCACGTAGTCACCAACGAGCATAAGAATCGATTTCTTGGACATGAAAGCCTCCGCGCCAGATTGTATCTAAGTAAAGCGTCGGACTAAAGTTGGCAAGGGCCCGAGAATGGAGCGAGTGGAAGAGAAAACTCTCGCCGAAGGAGCGAGGCCGTGGCACCGGGAACGCGCTGCTGGATGCTGTGGAGGCATAGCTGGAGCGGCTAGGGATCGGCGATGTGATCATTGGAGCCGTGCCGAGCAATACGAATGTGCTGGAAACGTACCGCCGAAGGGGATTCGAGCCGACATGGCTGGTAATGACGCGATTCGCAGCGCGGAAAAAGATCGATAAGAGCGTACCATTCACGGTTTGAGAATTGCGGTGCGTAGCGTGAAGAGAAAAACTCAGCGCAGAATCTGGGAGTTCACAGAGTGCGCTGAGGAGAGAAGAGGTTCTGCAGGACGAGGGGACAAACGCCGTGACTATCGCGAACTGGCATGCCATTGCTTGACGCGATCAAGCAAGGAAATCGACGAAGGCGGCGCGGCGGGAGGAGTGGTGGTGACCGCCGGAGTGACCGGGGCAGAGTGAAGACGTACGACTGCCTCGTCAGCCACGCTGTATGGCTCGCCCGTGCGAGGGTGAATATAGAGGGAGCGGATTTCAGCACGGTTGAGAGGACGTGCGCCGCGGCGCCCGAACACAGCGAGTTGGTTTCCGGATTCATCGACACCCCGGTCGCGGTCAATACCTTTCGAAATGGCAAGAGCAGGCCCGCGGGCGTGCGCTGTGGCAATGAGTTTTGGTGCGGGCCTCGGGCTGAAACCCGAAAAATGCGCTGGGTCGTCCCACGGGGAGACGATTTGCAGCACGCGAAAGCCGTTCTTGCCATCAGCCACGAAGGCATAAGCACTGGCCGCGACCATTCCGATTTTTACGTCGTTCACATCGTTGAGCTGGCCTTCGGCGGTGAACAGTTGATCGAGCCTTGGCGAGTCAGGCTTTTCAACGTCAATAATGGCGAGACCCTGCTTCCCAGCTGACACGTACGCATATGTGCGTGCCACATAGACGTTGCGGGCGTCTGCGAGCCTAACCACCGCGTTAGCAACTGCCCTGGGTTGCGCGAGGTCAGTGACGTCCAAAACCTTCAGGCCCTCGCTATCCACCACGAAAGCGTAACGGAATTGCACAGCGATCCCGCGAGGATTGTTGAGTGCGGGCGCGCTGATGGCGGCAGTGACCCGTGGAACTAGAGGATTGTCGAGATCGACGACCACGAGAGATTTTTCAGTGAGGATATAGGCGAAAGTGCCGGCGATCGTGATGCGCCGCGCGCCTGTGAGTATTCCGCCGGGATTGAAGGTGAGCGCACGACGCAGAAAATTGTTGGCGGGGTTGCCGTCGAGGAGCGTGCCGACGCCGGGACTTTTTGCCTTCAAATCAGGGTTGCCGATGACCACCAGTCCTTCTTCTTTGTCGGCGACATAGAGAAATCCGTACATCAAGTGAACGGGCTGTTCCTCATTCTCCGGAATGCGCGTGCGCAGCGGATCAATGGCAAGCGTCGAAGGTGAGGCGATAGCGAGAGCGTTTTTTGTGGGCACGTAGAAGCGCTGCCCTAGTGGTGAGACCGGCGCGGTGATCATGCGCTCGGAAAGACCTTTATTGTCGATGTTGGCGATGTCGTAGACACGCAAGCCCCCGGTTCCCATTGCAGCGTATGCATATTCTCCGCGCGCCTGGATGTCCAGGACGTTCCCTTCGTGGCCGTAGATCGTAGTCAGTTCGCGGTGATGGTCCAAAAATTCCTTGTAATTCTCGGGATAGGCGATGCGCTGAAGGTCGCTGCCGTAGATCGCTTCGGGCTCGTCATGTTCGGCGACGGCAATTGCTTCGAAGCCTTTCTTTCCGGTGGCCACGTACACGTAGCGCCCCATGAAATTCATGAAGTTGGTTCCCTGCAACAAAAGCTGGGCCATCCAGGCGTTGTTATCGTTATGCGAGGACACATGACAGTCGGTGCACTGCTTGGTTTCCTTGGCGCGAACTGTGTGCGGGACGAATGTGGAAAACGCCTGGCCGGAGAATCCCGGAGATGAAATCGTTTGCTGCGTGTAGTAAAGCCACTCACGCTTGGCATTTTGCGAACTTACAAGAACGGCGCAAGAGGAACGAGCGGGAGCGATGCGGTGGCCCGTAACCGTGCCATCCACGCCCAGCATGTAGATGTCGTCGCGAAGAACCTGAAAGTTGTAGCTCGTATAGTTGCGCGTCAACAGCCCCTCGTTGTGCAGCATGGGCCTGCGCGCGTTGGCGGTCATTTGCAGATGGCAACCGAAACACGTGGGCGTCCAGGCGGTGTGGCACGCATAGCATGTCATGCTGCTGTTGGCGTGCGCGAGCGATGCGTCGTCGGGAGGAATCTCTGAGGCCACGGCGCCGTCTTTGTTCATGAGCTTTGCGCGCAGAGACTTCACGCTGAAGTGCACGTTTCCCGGTGTGACCGTATCCATCGTTTGAACGATTTCCCATTCTTTGTTCTCTTCCGACATGGAGCGCTGATAAATCTTCCCATCCAGGCGCCTTTCAAAACGCCGGCGGCCCCAGGGAGTGCGCAGTGTCTCGAGTTCGCGTCCGCCCGCGGAAGCAGCAGGTCCAGAAGTGATCAGCGTAGCTCTTGCGCGTATCGTGCCGTGGCAATCGACGCAATCGATTTCGACAGCTGCCCGTGGTTCGCCATAAATTTTCCCGTTGCCGTGATTGTCCTGCGCGAAGTGGCAATCCCCGCACTGCATACCTTTTTCGAGATGGATATCCGACAGGTGAACAGCTTTAGAAAACCGGTCGGGATCTTCGAATGCGATCGGTTTGCCTTCCTTATCCAGCCAGTTGCCCTTGTGGTCGTGGCTGAAAACCGCGCGGAAGACCCAACCGTGGCCGTGAAAATCTGCGAACTGCGTCGTCTTCAGCTGCGAATTGAATTCCGGGCTGCCTGTTTTTTTCAGGAATGCTTCGTCGCCCCAGAGTCCCCGAGCGGCGGCGGCTTCCGGATTGCGCAGGAAAGATTGATAGCGCTGCTCTTCCGTTGGCGTGCGTTGCTGCGGGGGATACATTTTGTCGCCATCAATTTCGTTATCCCACCAGGTGAGTCCGAAATAAGTGGCGACCATATTCGTGCCGGGATGAATGTGGCAAATCATGCACTGACTCGAAGGAATTGCGCGCGTGAACACATGCTTGACGGGATGGCCACTCTCGTTTTTCGCAACCGCAGGATCGGCGGACGCGCTGAATCCCGAATGGCCGAACTGCGCGTATGCCCCGGAGTGCGTGCCATCGCGGTCGTTGGCGTAGATGACGTGGCACGACGAGCACCCGCTGGCGCGGTAATCGCCAGGATGATCGTTGGTGCCGGGAAGCGAAAGAATGGGATCGAGGAGCCGTGTTTTATGCAGTCCCAGAAAAACCGGATCGGTGCGCAGCTCGGTGCCGAACCCCCGTTCGCTGAGCTTTTCGTCGGGCTTGCCGGGATCCTCGTCGCGGTCGGGATTACCGATTTCACCTTTTTTGTGACCGCCGCGTTCGAAAACTCGAAGGACGTTCCCCGGCTCCGTGATTTCCCATCGCGACAACGGCTCAAGCTCCAGGAGCACATTTTTCATGCGGGTTTCTTCCGGTGCGGGAGCCGGGGCCGACTTGATGGACTGTGGCCGGCCTTCGCGATCGTAGCTTTCTCCGAAGCGCGCGTTCTTGTAAGGGAAGCTGCCGTTGTTATAGAGTGCCGCGCCCCACAGCATTCCCCCATGGGTCATCATGCTCGTGGACACCGTGCGGACTTCTGCGGCGTGGCATCCGGCTGCGCCGCAGGTTTCTGCTGCGACGCGAAGATCGCCGGGATTGACGAACTTGATGTAGTCCGGGGATTCCTTCAGCCATTCCGTGAAAACACGCTCCGGGAGATTTGAACGGCCCTTAAAGCTGGCATCGCGCGGTTGTACGTGGGCCTTCTCTTTCACGGAATTGTATTCGCGGGAATTTGCCGCAGTCCCCGAAGCAATCGAGACCGTGGCATTCCCCCCGTGACAATCCGTGCAGCCGAGCGGAACAGTTTTTGTCCTATGCATCGTTGGTTCGTCAGTGGACGTGTGACACGTGACGCAACCCGTGGACTTCCGGTCGTCGTCTTCTTGGGATTGGCCGCGGACTGATGGCGCTTCTCGTGACGCATGGACAGGAAACTTGGAGCTTGCGCGAAGAGCAAAGCCGAGAGAAAGCGCAGCAACGCACAGTGCCCCCCACGTTCGTGGAGACGCCACTCCGAATTTGGCGAAGAGCGATGACATAGTTGCAACCGCGCGCACCACCCGGTCCTTCAGAAAGTAAACTTCACCGAGCCAAAAAGCGAGAACAGCGTGCGGCCCGTGTAGATGTCTCTGAAACTCTGGCCCGGCGTCAGCGCGGAAGCGCCGCCGGTCAAAATGATGTTGTCGGTGAGCGGTGGCCGGTAGGTGGCCCCGACGCCGTAGTCCATTCCAATGGTATGGCGAATCGGCGACTGAAAAAGCAAGAATTCGAGCGGCTCGGTTCGCTCGAACCGCAGAAAGTTGGCGTTGGCGAATCCTTTTAGTCTTGGCGTGATTTCGAAATCGGCGCCGGCATTGAGGAGAAAAATGCCGGGATTCACGAAATTGGCCTGGCCCTCTTCTTTGCTCGAGCGGAGGCTGGGGATCAGGCTGCCAGGCGTCGTAAGAAGAACGCCGGAGCCGAGCAATCGAATGCCTTCACGATTCCAGAAGCTGAAAAGGCCCCCTGCGAAATTGGGCAGATCAACGATCGAATCGAAGCCACGCGCGCGGGCATCGCGTGGATTGGCATCCCCGGAGGTATAGAAGGCGGAAACTCGGTAGCGCATCCAATCACGGTCGAGAGACACCTCGCCAGCGGCCATCTGCGCGTTGACGGTGACGCGTCTTCCGGCGATGGCATTGAAGCTATCCTCACCGAGGGCCTGATAAAAGGCGTGTGTGAGATTGATGCGCCCGATGTGGCCATTTCCCAGCCAGCCGAAATAGCCCACGCGGATACCGTGGCCGATGGGGCCTCCGCCGGGCATTTGGTTGATGACGTTGCCGATGGGCGACAGGCGGACCAGGAATCCATTGTCATCAAAGTGGACTGAGCCGTCGTCCTTGTTCCAGGCGGCGAGAAACTCCGCGGTGTAGCCTGGGAAAAAGAAATCCTGCAAATAGACGTTGCCGAGGAGAACCTGCTGATGCCGCCGGTCGAAGCTATTGAGCCCGCTGTTGGTATTTTTTTCAACAAAATGGAAATAAGCAATGTTGTACTCGATGCGATCCGAATGAAGATTGCCGAAGAAGCGGAGCGCGGGCTGCTCCTCCACGAAGAGAAAGCCACGGAAATCGGCGTTGAACTGTTGGATGCCGGCACGCGCGGAAATAAAATCGTAATTGTCACTCAGATCGTGCAGCTTCACTTCGACGAACGCTTCCTGCAGGCCCACATGGTCGTCGAAACGGTTTGTGCCGTGTCGAACATCGGGAGAGACGATGCCAAGCTCTCGAACCGCCAGATCATTGAGGCTGATCTCCGGGGTGACGCGGATTCGCCAGTCGACAGGCTTGAAAGAAGTGTCGCCATGAAACAGATCAAGACTGAACCTGAACGTCTGATCGAAGAAAGCCTGTTCGCCTTTGCCGAAGAACCCGGCGCTGCCGGGAAGCTCGGCGCTGACGTTGCTGGGAGAAGGTACACGGCGGCCATCGAAAAAGGTTTCGGAGGAAGCGGTTAAGTTGAAAAAAGTTTGCTGGCCGAAAAACCCCGGCCAGATCGGCTCGTCGCCTTTGAATCGATTGCGATGGAAGGGGTCGTACCAGTGTGGCTTGCTATAGATGTATTCGCCTTTTTGCGGATAACGGCGGTAGTCGGGCTGTTCAAGCGCCCAGCGGTTGGGGACAGTATTGAAGACGTCAGCGACGGGGGGAAGCGTGTCCGGGGAAAGCTCCGCGATATAGCCGGGGTCGGAATCGAGACGATGGCGAAATTCGCGATATGTGCCGGGAGCGGGTATCAGTCCTGATTCTGAAGCGGGCCCGAGCTCCGGAAGACGCGGGAGGCGCGAACCGAATTCGGCGCTGGCCATGGTGACAAGAGTGATCTCGAGCGTGACAACTTCATTGGCTCCCAAAGAAATCTCGGGGAGGACGAACGGAACGTTGTTGGCGGCCTCGACTCGCAATTCGTACCGCCCTGGTAGGATCAGAAGCATTCGGAAGACGCCTTCCACAGAGGCCAGTGAAGTCTGAACCTGGCCGCTCTGCAGATTTCGCAATGTGAGCTGCCCCCCTGCCACGGGGCGCGTTTCGGTGGGCGAGATGTTCTCGCGGATGACTCCGTCGAGGGCCGCTGTCGCGAGGGCTTGCCGACGCGGAATGCGCTGAGGAGGCCCGGGCTCGCGGGACTCTTGCACGGTTGCGGATTGACCCGCGGGAACTTGTGCGGCAGGCTGCGACACTTGCTGGGCCAATGGAAACGATGGATCTTGCAAGATGAATTGAAAAAGAGAAATGAGGCCAGCTGCGGAGAACACGCGTCGAAAAAGTCGCGGCGGCATGTGGCGCATTCGTTCTGCTTGAAAGAGTCGGAGCAATGGTCTGAATTCGGATTCTAGATAACAATAACTGAGTTCATCGGGCAACGGTTTTCCTTCATGGAGGGCGACAGTCGATAACACAGGCGCGGAAGATTTTCTCCGCAGCTAGTCACCAATTCGAAGCGTCAAACCCGCAAATGCGTTGAGCGGGAGAGAGCCGGTGTGATACGAACGCAGGTACTCCCCTCATGGGCACGACACATACACTCCGCAAGCAGGTGCAATCGCGGCACGCACTGCTACACAGGAAAAAGACACTGGTTCTAGGCGTCCCGATTGCTGCGCTGCTAGCAGTTGCACTGTTGCTGGCAATGTTGGGTTGCGGTGGCGGAACTGCCGGCACGGTGAACTCTACTCCACCGTCAGCGAGCGCTCCATTTCTCTCCCAGGCGGATGTCAAAACCATTATCAATGCGGCGGCGAATTCAGCGGACGCACCCTCGATGGTGATCGCGGTCGTGGACCGCCAGGGCACGGTCCTCGGCGTCTATCGAAACCCCGGCGCGCAGAAGACGGACGTGGCGGAAGGCAATTTCGGGCAGATGGTGAATGTCGAGGACCTGGCGGTGGCGTTGGCCCGGACCGGAGCTTTCTTCAGCAATGACCAGGCGCCACTGTCCAGCCGCACGGTCCGGTTCATCAGCGGCATTCATTTTCCGCCGGGCGTTATGGACACGGGAAACGCAGCGCTGTACGGAATCGAGAATACCAATCGCGGATGCACGCTTTCGAGCGAATTGCAGGCAAACGGATTCCTGCCCTCGCCTCCTCTGGCCGGTGGAAAAACTCTTGGGATTATCACAGGGAAAAAGGACGTGCTGGACAGCGACCCGACAAGCGTGAATCCGGGCGGCGTACCCATTTTCGAAAACGGAATCGTCGTCGGAGGAATCGGTGTTGCAGGGGCAGGATTGGATCCGGCAGTCGCGGAGTTTGTGGCATTCTCTGGATCGAGCGCCAAGCCCTTTGGTTTGACGCTGCCGTTGCCTGCTCCGGGAGAAGTGGTACTGGATGGAGTAGCGCTGCCCTTTGTCAATCAAACGAGCGCGCCAGCGGGAGTAAATCCCGGTGCTGCTCTGGGGATGTTTGACTTTGGACCCATCGATAGCCCCGGGCCGCCAAAGGAGGGCGATCTGGTCGGCCCGAGCCCTAGCGCCAACCCCGCCCCCGGGATGAGCGGGCTGACGGCTGCGGAAGTGAAACAAATTCTGGATAACGCCGAATCGACGGCGAACCAAACTCGCGCGGCCATTCGGTTGCCTCTCGGATCACGCACGCGCATGGTCATTGCCGTGGCGGACTTGGATGGCACGATTCTCGGTTTGCGTCGGATGGCGGATTCCACCGTGTTCAGCATTGATGTGGCAGCAACAAAGGCGCACAACATGGTCTATTTCAATAGCTCTGCCAGAACGACGGCCGATTTGAATCAACTACCAATGGGAACGGCTGTTACAAATCGCACCATCAGTTTTGGAGCCCAGCCCTTTTTTCCGCCGGGAATTGATGGCTCGCAGCCAGGGCCATTTTTCAATTTGTATTTGCAGGATACGGCGAACCCGTGTACCCAGGGTTTTCAGGGTGGCCCCGCGAATGTGAACAAGAGCGGGATCGTCTTCTTTCCGGGGAGCGAAGGGCTGTATCGGAACGGCACGCTGATTGGCGGCATGGGCGTGAGCGGCGACGGCGTGGAGCAAGACGATTTTGTGACGTCAGGCGGCGCGGCGGGATTTGAGCCGCCCGCGAATATTCGCGCCGATCAAATTTTGATCAACGGCGTGCGATTGCCGTACCTGAAGTTCCCCAGAAACCCGACGCAGTAAGAAAAAAGGATGGATTCGCCACAGAGGCAAAGAGAATATGAAAAACAGAAAGTTTCAGCGTGCGCCGGCGGATGGGTCGGGCGAAGTAGCCGAGTTTAAGTCGAGGTGCCAGGCGTGGGTGATGTCACCGGGGGCATAACAGTGGCCATCGATGTGATAAGTGGCCGCGCAGCCCTTCGTGAATTCTCGACGGCGGGGAGATTGCGCGAATTGCCAGACCGCTGCGTAGGGTGTGCCGCTCGCGGAGGGCGGTGGCGGGTTTTGCATGGTGGCGCAGCCGAGCGACGGCGGGCAGACGTCGTTGTACACCCAATAGACGACTTCACGCGCACCCATCTGATTGCGAATATCGTCTGCAGTGATTACGGAGACCCCGCCACCTTCGTCAACTGGCATTCCTGAGCAATACACTCCGGGGCGATAACCGGTTTCCACAAGAGCATCAGCCCAGGCACCTAAATAAGTGTGGTAGAGATCGGGCAAGCGGCCGCCTTCTTCGATATCGAGAAAGAGGATGGTGCCGCGGACGAAGCCTTCGTTCTTCGCAGCGGCTGCGGCGCTTCGGGCGTCGAGTGTCCCCTTCTGCTTGGGGTCAACAGACTTCTTGAATTCGCTACTGTCACGGCCGCGATACAACACTATGAAACCGAATCCCTGCGAATGAAGCAGCTTGCGCTTGCCGAGCCAGGTATTGGTTTTTTCTCCAGGAGATGGGCTGAGCCAGTAACTTGTGAATGTGAAGGTCTTGCGCAAAACGGGGAGGGCAGCGTCACCCGGATAGATGTTGCGGTCGAAACCCAGGTAGGTGTGGGGAATTTCATCCGCGCGGGAATTTGCTAGCCGATGCGCTCCGAAGGCGGTGAGAATCCCAGCGGCCGCGAGAGACACAACAAAATGTTGAACAGGAATAAATTTCATGGTGACGCCAGTGACGAGATTGCCAGAACCTGGCGAAAGAGGCTACCCCTCGCGAAGTTTGTGGCCGGCAAGATTCCCGAGACCGTCGTAGGCGGCGTACTTGTAGGTTTCACTGAGCGTAGGATAATTGAAAACTTGCTCGATGAATTCGTCGATGGTGAGGCCCTTGTCCAGAACCATCATTCCGATGTGGATGAGCTCCGTGGCGTTTTCCCCGATGATGCTGACACCGAGAAGTTTCCGGTCACCGGGAGCAAAGATGAGCTTCAACATGCCGGCCGTGTCGCCGATGATGTGGCCCCGTGCATTGTTTTCGTAAAGAGCGCGGCCCGTGCAGAACTCCATCTTCTTTTCCGTGCAGGACTCTTCGGTCTCTCCGGCGGCGGAAATCTCGGGAATCGTGTAAATGCCCATGGGCAGAAGCGATGCGACACGCTGCTTGTACTTGAAGCCGAAGGCATGGCAAACGGCGACGCGGCCTTGTTCGATCGAAGTGGACGCGAGCGCGGGAAATCCGATGACATCACCCGCGGCGTAAATTCGGGGAATCGATGTGCGGTAGTTGGCGTCCACAGGAATGTAGCCGCGGTCGTTGAGGGCGAGCCCGGCTTTTTCGAGCGCGAGTCCGTCCACGGCGGCGCGCCGGCCCGCGGCAAAAAGGGCGGCCTCCGTCTCGAGCAATTTCCTGCTTTTCATTTCCAGGCGAACGCCCGAAGAGGAATTCTCAACTTTGGTGGGGCGTTCGTTGAACAGGAAGTGCATGCCGAGACTTGCCAGGCGGTCATGAAGTCGGTTGGAGATTTCAACGTCAAGAAAGGGAAGCAAGCGGTCGCGGCCATCAACGAGAGTGACCTCGACGCCAAGCGCCATGAAAATCGACGCGTACTCGCAACCGATGACGCCGCCGCCGATCACCGCAAGGCTCTTGGGGATGCGCTCCATTTGAAGAAAGGTGTCGGAGTCGAAAGTGTGAACGTCATCAAATGCGATTTCGGGCGGACGGTGAGGCTTGGAGCCGGTGGCGATCAAAATAATTTCGCCATGCAGCCGGCGCACGCCGTTTGTTCCGGAGACAGTCACGGTGTGCGAATCCTCGAAGGAAGCCTGGCCGTGAAGCAGCTCAATCCGGTGGAGCTCGAGATTTTTCTGGACGCGGCGCCGCTCCATCTCCACGACTTCGCGTTCATGGTGCATGAAATCGTGGACCGTCAGATTCTCTTTTAGTGAGTAATCGATCCCATGCAAGCCGCGCTGCTTAAGGCCGGAAAAGTAGAGCGCGGATTCGCGAAGAGTCTTGCTTGGAACGGTGCCGGTGTTGATGCAACTGCCGCCCAGGTACGGGGCGCGCTCAATGACCGCCACGCGCTTGCCGAAATAGGCGGCCTGGGCGCCGGCCTTTTCGCCGCCCGGGCCACATCCGATGACGATAAGCTCGTAGGAATCGTTCAGGGCCACAAAAAATCTCTTTCCACGCTATGCGACCCGCACCGGCCGCGATTCCAAATAGGACTTCTGCGCCGCAACCGCAATTTGAAGCGAGCGCAGCCCGTCTTCGCCGGTAACCTTCACCGGTTTGTCGTTCAAAATGGTGTGCACAAAATCACGCATCTCCAGGACGTACGCGTCTGCAAAGCGAACGAGGAAGTGATCGACAATGTCGTGACTGCTCCCTTTGGGCTTCAGGAACAACGCCGGAGCACCTTGCAGTCCCCCGATCAGGATGGAGCCTTTCGAGCCGATGACTTCCGTGCGCACGTCGTAGCCGTACTGTGATTGCACGTACGATTCGACGTTTCCAATCGCTCCCCGGGCATATTTCAGGTTGACGACGCCCGCCACCACGTCTCCATATTGTTCGACTTCGGGGCGTATGGCAACGGTGGTATAGGAATGAACTTCATTCACTTCGTCGTTCATCATCCAACGCGCCAGGTCAAAATCGTGGATGCTGGAATTATAGAAGAGCATGCCATTCATCCCGGATTGGTACGCAGCGAGCGGCGGCGTGTCCTTATCGCGTCCGATGGATTTGAAGATGACTGGCTCTCCGATCTCGCCCGCTTCGATCTGCCGTTTCGCGGCGGCGTAGGCCGGATCATAGCGGCGCATGAAGCCGATCTGCAGCCTTACGCTGGCGTCAGCCACCGCTTTCAGCGCCGCGCGTGCATCGTCCAAATGGAGGGCTAGGGGCTTCTCGCACAAAATATCCTTCTTCGCCGCCGCTGCTGTGCGGATCGCCTGAGCGTGGAATTTGTCGGGCGCGGCAATCACTACTGCGCGAATTTCCTTGCGATCCAGCAAGGCTTCGAAACTTCCGAAAGAATGTTCGATTTCAAGCTCTTCGGCCACCTTCTTGGCACGTGCAACATCGACATCCGCGACGCCGACCAGGTGGGCCTCCGGCACGAGACGCCGCAGATTTTCCGCATGGCGTTTGCCCATTTCGCCTACGCCGAGCACTCCCACACCGAGCTTGCTCATTTTCATCTCCGGGGAAACAAAAATTCTTAGCGCTTTGAAATCCCGCCGGACCAGACGACAAAGGTCTTGCGTTTTCCGGTGCGGGGGCGCGATTGTACCAAAAATAATGCGTCCGGTGTTTTGGCCCACTGAAATATAGGTACAATATCTCTGGGAAAATACGGCCTTCGGGAATGGATTTTTCAACCCAGCCACGAAAAAGCGAGCAAGCGCTTGCGGAATTGCAGGTTGTCAGTTAGCATCCCCAATTTGTTTGGAGCGAGCAACGCGAAACGAAAATGGGCTATTCCGTATAAGCGATTAGCCCAAATTCTCAATCGCAAGAAATGTGGGAATGACATCACACGCGGATTTGGAGAGGAGAGCTCAGGGAATGACACACGGAGAAGCGACGGCGCAAGCGGCCGCACCGGTGAATTTTGATGCGGGAGAAGCACTACCGGTGAAAATCTTTGACGAAATCACCGGGCTGCGCGTCCGGCGGCCAAACGTGGTCCAGCAAGAGGCTAAGCGGCGAAAGCGCCGCACGCACATTGCGCCGGATGGCAGGCTCGTACTCGTGGCTGTAGATCACCCTGCTCGCGGTGTCACGCAGATTCGCAAAGAGGAGCTGGCAATGGGCGACCGTTACCAGCTTTTGGCGCGCACGCGGCGTGTCTTCGACGATCCGCAGATGGACGGTATCGTTGCGACTGCCGACATTCTCGAAGAGCTGCTTTTTCTGAGTCATCTCGAGCGCAAGAAGGGCGGCAAGAGTTTTCTGGATGGCCGCGTCCTGGTGGGGACGATGAACCGCGGCGGGCTCGCTGGCACGGCTTTCGAAATGGATGATTCTTTCACCGCGATGACCGCGAAACGAATCGCGGAGTTGCGATTCGATGGCGGCAAAATGATGTTCCGGCTGGATCCGGCGGACGCGGGATCGGGGAAAACAGTACAAGCTTGCGCCGATCATATCAACGAGCTGCGGAAATACCGTCTCCCTGCTTTTGTCGAAGCCCTGACCATGGAGAAGAAGTCTGGGGGTGGTTATCACACGCTGAACAATGCGGCCATGCTGATCCGTAACTGCGGAATTGCCGCGGGATTGGGCGACTCTTCGGCGCACGTCTGGTTGAAACTCCCGTATTGCCAGGATTTCGAGAAAGTCGGAGTGGCCACGACCTTGCCTATTCTTCTGCTTGGCGGTCCCGCCCGCGAAAGTCAGCGCGAAACTCTTGCCGATTTTGCTGCAGGGATGGCTTCGAGCCCGCGGGTGCGCGGCGCCATCATCGGGCGAAATCTGCTCTTCCCCGTGGAGGGAGACCCGTTGCCGATGTGCAATGCCTTAACTGAATTGGTGCACGGCAAAAGGAAGAAAAAGTAGCGCAAACCTGCAACCTGCCGAAAGAACCCGTCGCGACGGTAAAAAAGCAATGTCTTCAAAATCGATTGAGGTCAGCGTCCTCGGAAGAATCGGCTACGATTTATTCGCGGTCGAGCAGGGACGCACGCTCGCGAGAGTGGAACACTTTTCGCGGCGCCTCGGAGGTTCCAGCGCAAACATTGCTGTGGGGCTGGCCCGTCTGGGGCTGTCCGTTGGGATGATCAGCCGGCTGGGCAAAGATCCGCTCGCGGACTACTTGCTTGATTTTTTGCGCCAGGAAGGGGTTAACACAGATTTTGTGAAGTTGGCGGAAGGCTATTCTACTTCCCTTTCTCTCAGCCAGGTCTCGCCGCCCGATCAATTTTCACAAGTGTTTTACCGGCAGCGACCTGCCGATACTCAGGTTATTGTCGGGGAACAAGAGCTAAAACTCGTTCGCAGATCGCGGCTGTTTGTCACCAATGGCACGAGTCTTTCCGCTTCGCCTTCACGCGAATCCACTCGCCTTGCTTTGCAAACGGCAAGAGAATCAAAAGTTACAACGGCCTTCGATATTGACTATCGCGCAAGTTCATGGTCTTCACCCGGAGCGGCGGGTGAAGAAGCATTTCGCGCACTGCCCTGGGTTGATGTCGTCATTGGAAATGAAGAAGAATGCCACCTCCTGACCGGAGAAGAAAGACCCGCGCGTCAAGTCGAAAAGATACTGGAAAGCGGCGTTCGAATTCTGGTGCGAAAGCTGGGGTCAAAGGGCGTGGAGGCCCACACAAGGCAGGAACGCCACGCAGCCGATCCTGTGCCTACGCAAGTAGTGTGCACAATTGGCGCGGGCGATGGATTTGCCGCTGGTTTTCTCTCAGGCTTGCTCAGGAATCTTCCCCTGCCGCAATGTCTGCTGTACGGAAATGCTGCTGCAAGCATTGTTGTCAGCCGGGTGAGCTGCTCGGACGCGATGCCCTTTCTTTCCGAACTGGAAAGCGCCGTGCAAACGATCGGTTTCAAGACTATTCGAACCTGAGTTACACTCCCCATCACGCCCATGCCTCCCAAAAAACGAAACGGCGAACCAAACCCCGGAAAAGCAGCAAGCATCTACGATGTGGCGCGTGAATCGGGAGTCTCGGCTTTTACCGTCTCCGCCGTAATCAACAACAAGAGCCACGTCAGCAAAAAACTCCGGGAACGTGTCGAGGTGGCAATCCGGAAACTAAATTACCGCCCGAATCTCCTGGCTCGTAGCCTTGCAAAACAGAAGACGCACACGATCGGCATGATCGTCCCCGACATCGCAAATCCATTCTTTCCGATGGTCGTGCGTGGCGCAGAGGACGCCGCTCAGAAGAACGGCTACAATTTGCTCCTCTGCAATAGCGATGACAATCTCGAAAAGGAAGAGAGCGCACTTGAACTGCTGTTGTCGAAACGCGTTGACGGCATTCTGCTGACGAAAGCCGTGAAGGATTTCGGGACCTCGCTGCAGCAGATGATCAAGGAAGTGAACATACCCATCGTGCTGGTCATGCGCACATCGCCGAAAGTCTCACACGACGCGGTGATCACCGACGACTATCAGGGAGCATATGAAGCCGTCAGCCACCTGGCTCGATCTGGGCGCCGCCGGATCGGCTTGATGGGTGGACCACTGAAAGTGAGCAACGGCAAGGCACGCTGGCAGGGATTCAAGGATGCTTTGACCGCCAGTGGATTGACTTATGACCCGGAACTGGTGATCGAGGGCGACTACCGCATCGAATCGGGTTACCGCGGGGGACATCTGCTTCTGTCGCATCGGCCCGACGGCATCTATGTTGCGAATTTTCTCATGACTGTCGGATTGCTTAAGGCGGCCGAGGAGATGGGTCTTCGATGCCCGGAGGACTTCGGACTTGTCAGCTTCGATGATTATCCCTGGCTCGGTATCTTCCGGCCCAAGTTGACGACGGTAGAACTGCCGAAGTATCAGTTGGGCTATCAAGCCGCCGAATTGCTGCTGGAGAGAATTGCGGGCAATCGTGGAAAAGGCGTGGTTCGAAAGCTGATGCCGGAACTGCGAGTCCGCGAATCCTGTGGCTTCGGTCTTCGCGCCGTACGCGCGCAAGGAAGCAAGCTGATACAAACCGGCGGCGCCTAGACCTCAAGACTGGGGCAGCAGACATTCCACGGAACATCCATGAATAAATTCCCTCGGTTCGATCTGAACAACCAAGTAGCCCTTGTGACAGGCGCCGCACGCGGTTTGGGGCGCGCCATTTCGCTGGCGCTGTCTCATGCCGGTGCCGATGTGGCTCTTGGCTTGCGCGACGTGAAGGCAGGAAGCGGCCTGGCCTGCGAGATTGAGAAACTGGGTCGAAAGGCGCTGCCCCTCCAGATGGACGTGCTCCATCTGGACCAGATTTCTCGCGCCGTTGAGGACACGGTCAAGCATTTCGGACGTCTCGACATTCTGGTTAACAACGCAGGTCTGGGACCCAGTAATCTCGCGCAAGACGCTCGCGAAGAAGACTTCGATCTGACTGTGGCCGTAAATCTGAAAGGCACGTTCTTCGCCAGCCAGGCGGCGGGGCGCGTCATGATTCGTCAGAAATCTGGCCGCATCATCAATTTGAGCTCCCAGGCGGGATTCGTGGCATTGCCGACGGAGTCTGTGTACTGCATGACCAAAGCAGCGATTTCACATCTCACCAAATGCCTCGCCATCGAATGGGGCAAGTACAACATCACAGTGAATGCGGTGGCACCCACGTTTATTAACACGCCGGGGACCGAAGAGGCCTTGGCGGACCCGAAATTTCGCGCCGAGGTGGTCGCGCAAATCGCTGGTTTGCATCGCATCGGTGATCCGATGGATGTCGCTGGAGCGGTCGTATTCCTGGCTTCGCCGGCCGCCTCCCTGATAACCGGTCATACGATTCTGATCGACGGAGGGTGGACGGCGGTTTAATTCAGCCGCGTGCCGGTCAGTTTCATTAAATCGTTTAAGTATTGCCGGAACGAATGCCGGGAATCGCCGAATGGACACTCAAGACGCTTGGAGGCATAAAAAGGAAAAGTGCTTGACAAAGAGCGATTCCTTGTCTAAAAGCGCTTAGAGCAGAAGTACGGGGTTGATTTGTGGGGCGGAAGCATATCCCAACCGCATTCCGCACGGGAAGAAAACTGACGAGTCGAGGTGCAGTCATCCCGGAAGTGGTCCACTCGGCCGGGATGGGCTCAACAGTAGAGTGGGGGGAACTCAAACGGATTGGGTAAGGGGGAAGAAGAAGATGAACTCAAGTGGATTTGGAAATGCAAATTTACACTTTGATTTGAGCTCGAGTACTTCGCGCTTCATCAGAGCCATGGTATTGCTGGCCATGGCGCTGCTCCTGGGTGGCCGCGCGTTTGCCGGAGTTACCGCCAGTATCTCCGGAACGGTGAAGGACGCGACGGGAGCCGCCGTTGTCGGAGCCAAGGTCACCGCGACAAATACGGAAACTAGCATCGCCTCTTCGCAGCCCACAAACGGGCAAGGCTTTTACTCCTTCCAGTCACTTCCACTAGGTCATTACGACATCGAAGTGCAGCAAACGGGATTCAAGCTCTATCGTCAGACAGGACTTGTGCTGGATGTGAACGCGGCGCTAGTCGTGGACATCACTCTCCAGGTCGGACAAATCACCGAAAAGGTGGAAGTGTCCAGCGAAGCGCTGCACGTCGAGACGGCCAACACGCAGATGGGCGAAGTAATCGAGGGCAGCCGGATAACAGGCGTGCCGCTGGCGAAGCGCAGCTACACCGATTTGCTGGCTTTGCAGCCCGGGGTGGTTTCGCAGACTTCGGGGATGAACGGAGCGGGAGCAAACCCCTCTCTCGGCGGTTCGTTCCTCGCGGCCACATGGGTGCTACCCCAAGTCTCGGGCGACTTGAGTGCGGGCGCGCTTTCCGTCAACGGGCAGCGCGAAGCGGCCAACGGCTACATCCTGAACGGGGTAACGGTGCAGGAGACGGGTTTCTCGGGTGCCGGAGCCGTTCCCAACCTCGATTCCATCGCGGAGTTCCGGATTTTGACCAACAACTTCGACGCGGAATACGGCAACTACAGCGGCGGCCAGATCAACGTGATTACCAAGTCCGGCACGAACCAGTGGCATGGCAATGTCTTTGAGTTTCTCCGCAACACAAAACTCGACGCTGCCAATTTCTTCGAATCGGGGAAAAGGGGCTCCTATCACCAGAATCAGTTCGGCGGAACGTTCGGCGGCCCGATCAGGAAAGACAAGATCTTTTTCTTCGCCGACTATCAGGGAAATCGCGTGATACAGGCCGTCCCGCAGATAATCAACGGGGCTCCCAGCGCCGCTCTGATAGGAGGAGACTTGACCTCTGTCATTCCTAACCTCCTCAGCACAACAGTTACAAGCGACCCACTCTCGAATGCAAGTAGTTGGGCAAACCAACTGTCGACGCTATTAGGCGGCCAGCCTATAACGCCCGGGGAACCTTATTATTTTCTTGCGAAAACAATTAACCCTGTGACGAATGCACCTTACGGCGTACCGTGCACAACAGCGGCACAATGTGTTTTCCCCAATGCCCACCTTGACCCGAGCCACTTCAATTCAATCTCCGCAAAGCTTCTGCAGTTCATTCAGCCCGCAAACAATGCGTCGCAGACCGCCTTTTCCACCAATTCAGGGAAGATAAATCTGCACGACAACAAGTTCAGCGGGCGGGTAGACGACAACTCAAGATGGGGATTGCTCTCCGCATACTATTACTTCGACAAATTTGACCGGATCGATCCCTATTGGGCATCCCCCAATCCTTTGTATCCAGGATTTGGCATTGCGTCCAAGGGGTGGACTCACAATGTCAGTCTCGGGAACACCAAGACTTTCGGATCGGCCACGGTGAATGAATTCCGTCTGGGGTTCTTCCGCTTGGATACGCCCTTTAACCAACCGCTCGGTGGAACGCAAACGAAGCTGGCCCAGTTGGGATTTGCGTCGGGTGCAAATCGGGGGCCCGGTATTTTTGTTGGCTCACCGGCCTTGGAAGGCGTCCCCGAAATGGACTTCAATAACTTCTCGATTGGAGTGCCAAGCAAACCGATCCGCGTCACCCAGAACAGCTTCCAGGGCCTCGACAACTTCAGCAAAGTCATCGGCACGCACACCCTGAAATTCGGTGGCCAGTATCACTACAATCAGCTTGAAGAGAATCTCTCCAACGCCGCAAATGGCCTCTTTTTCTTCGGCACGGCAGTGAACGGCGGGATCAGCGAAACCGGCAGCGACTTGGTCGATTTTCTTCTGGGGGCGCCCAGCTCCTTTATCCAGGGGCTGGCCTTTCCTTCCCGTGGCCGGAGTTTTTATCTCGGAATGTTTGCGCAAGACAGTTGGCGGATAAAATCGAATCTCACATTTAACTACGGACTGCGCTACGACGTGAGCTCTTTCTGGCGCGAAATGCATAACCAGATACAAACGATCATACCCGGCGAGCAATCCGTCGTATTTCCAGGCTCCCCCAAGGGCTGGGTTTTCCCCGGCGATCCCGGCGTTCCCAGTTCTTTGGCCCCCACCCGTTGGAACAACTTTGGTCCGCGCCTGGGACTGGCCTATTCTTTTGGCGACCATGAAGGCACTCTGGGTAAGATTCTGGGGAAACCGGGCTCCACGAGCATCCGGATAGGCTATGGCGTTTTCTTTACGGCCCTCGAGGGCGCCACGAATTTTGTTGAAATCGGAGACGCTCCGTTTGGAGACTTTACGGGCCAGTTTGGTCAGGATGGTCATGGTCCCAACTTTGCTGCCCCCTTCTCGACCCGGACTACTGGTGCAACCATTCAAAACTTCTTTCCGGTTCTTATTCCCCCAGAGCATTTTTCCGCCAGCAATCCGGGCACCAGCGCCTGCGCCGCGCTCCCCCCCGGCGTTTCCTTCTGCCCCTACGACACTCTGGCTCATTTCTTTACTGCCTTTGGACAGATCGGCAGCTCGCCCGCGTTCAACAACAAGAATAAGCTGCCGTATGCAGAAAACTATGAACTCTCCATTCAGCGCCAGATAACCGCTTCGGATTTGTTGACCCTTAGTTATGTAGGCACCCAGGGACACCACCTGTTGTCAGCCATATCGGCAAATCCTGGAAACCCAGCTTTGTGCATGCAGGTTGATGCCGCATTCGTAGCAGCGAAGCTAAAACCGCCTTGCGGCCCAGGCGGGGAAAACAGTATCTATGTCCTTCCCAATAATTCGTTTGTGCTCGGGACGCGTACGCCGCTTAGTGGAGTCACATTGCCAGCGGGCACAGTCGTTAGCGGGGGAACCGTATTCCCCAACGGCTCCATTGGGATCGTGCCCTTCGGCAACGACTCGTACTTCAAGACTATCGGCAACTCCGCGTACAATTCCGCGCAGGTCAACTGGCGGCACACCAGCGGCCGGTTGCAGACGCTCCTGGGCTACACGTTCAGTAAGGCCATCGACCTGGCTTCCGGCTTCGGCGAGCAGGTTAACCCCGTCAATCCGAAATTGAGCCGCGGACTTTCTGGGTTCCATTCGCCCCACAATTTTGTATTCAGCTACAACTACTCATTGCCATTTGACACGTTGGGAGGGCCAAAGCGCCTGACAAACGGCTGGGCGATCAGCGGGATCACGCGGTTCGCCACGGGCCTTCCCGTCTCACTGGTGGAGACCGATGACCAATCTTTGCTAGGCACCAACTTTGGTGGGCCGATTCCCCTTAGCGTGGACACTCCCAACCTTGTCGCTCCCGTGCATATCTTGGATCCGCGAAACTCGGCGTGCCCGGGAGCGTGTCTCTTTTTCGATCCCAGTTCGTTTCAGGGGTCCGCTCTTGGGCAAAGAGGGAACGCAAACCGGCGGTTCTTTCATGGCCCCGGAGTGAACAATTGGGATTTCACCATCCTGAAGAATACACAGCTCAACGAGCGCTTCAACCTGCAATTCCGCGCTGAGTTTTTCAATATCTTCAATCATGCCCAATTCCTGGCACCAAACGGGCTGAGCAATTTCAACAACAACAATTTCAACAACAACCCCGGCTCTACTCCAGTCTCGACCACAACAACCTTTGGCTCGGTTAGGAGCGCCGCGCCGCCGCGCATTGCTCAGCTTTCGCTGAAACTGAATTTCTAAGCTGGCGGGCGCTTTTCTAACTCTTACCTCCGGGAGGACCGCTACACTCCTCCCGGAGTTTTTCTCTTCACCACCTCGGAGGCTCGTGCACGTGGGAAAACTCGCGATCACCGGTGGCAAAGCTCTGCGAAAAACTCCATTTACGGCGTGGCCGATGGGTACCAAGAAAGAGGCCGCTGCGCTGAAGGATGTCCTTACCAGTTCCAAATGGGGCGGCCAGCCATTCCCCGGCAAGCACGCGTTAGCCTTTGCCAAGAAATTCGCCAAGGTCCATACCGCCAAGTACGCCCAGTGCGTGAATACCGGAACGGTTGCAATCCAGGCAGCCTTGAAAGCGATTGATATACGCCCCGGGGATGAAGTCATCGCCCCGGCCTACACCTGGGAAGGAACCGTCGGGCCGGTTCTGCTGGTCAATGCCGTTCCCGTTTTCGTGGACATCGATCCGGATACCTACTGTCTCGACGCGAAGCTGATCGAAAAAGCCATTACGCCGAAGACGAAAGCAATTCTCCCCGTCCATTTGGGAATGCGCTTTGCGGATATGGACGAGATCCTGCGCATCGCCGGAAAACACAATTTGAAAGTCATCGAAGATTGCGCCCACGCCCATGGCGGAATGTGGAGGGACAAAGGAGCGGGCTCGATGGGAGATCTGGGAGCCTTCAGCTTCCAATCGAGCAAACTCATCACTTCGGGAGAAGGCGGCGCGGTCATAACCAACAACCTGGAATACATGGAGCGCGTGCAAAGCTATATCAATGCGGGGCGCGCGAGTCTCACGGACAAATATCACCACCGAATCATCGGATTCAATTACCGCCTCGGAGAATTTCAAGCCGCCGTCCTCGGCCCGCAGCTCGACCGGTTGCCGGCACAGGCGAAAATTCGCGCACGAAACATGAAACGGTTTGAATCGCGGCTGAAAAATACGCCGGGCATCGGCTTTTTGAAGCCTGAGCCCCGCATTACGCGCCAAGCTCCCTACGGCTATGTGATGAAGTATTTTTCCGAGAAGGCGAAAGAGATTCCGCGCGCCGCGTTTGTGGCAGCCCTGCAACTGGAAGGCATCCCCTGCGACGGCCTCTTCTATGAGCCTGTGTACAAGAGCTCGCTTTTCCCGTTGGACCCGGCTGATTTCCCGGCTTTGAGTTGGGGGCGCGAAAAACCCCTCGATTTCCGAAACATGTATTCGTGCCCCGAATCGGACCGCGCCGCCTATCATGAAGCGGTGTGGTTTCCCCATCAGTTGTTTCTCGGCACGACCGAGGACGTGGACGCGATCGCCAATGCGATACACAAGGTACTCGGCAGCATTGAAGAACTGCGTGGACTGGATCACAAGGCTATTCGAAACCAGAAACTGGGCCGCGCAGACCGCGAAAGTTAGAACTGCTATTTCTTTGACCATTTCTCCTCAGGCCCTCGAATCCAGCGCGAAGGAGCCCAGGAACAGCACAGGAGGTGTCTGATTCATGGCGGTGACAAGAAAGATCGGGTATGCCGTTGTGGGTCTCGGCAACATTGCCCGGAACTCCATCCTGCCGGCATTTTCGAATTGCAGAAGGGCGAAACTCGTCGCATTGGTGAGCCGCGACAAGAAAAAGGCCGCTGCGCTGCGGGTGAAATTTAAGGCCGCGATTTCCTACACCACGAAAGATTACGAAGACTGCCTGGCGAATCCAGAAATTTCCGCCGTGTATATTGCAACACCGCCGGGTGAACATGAGGAGTTCACCGTTCGCGCTGCAGAAGCGGGGAAGCACGTCCTCTGCGAAAAGCCGCTGGCGGCCACGGTTGCGCAGTCCGCACGAATGGTCGAGGCCTGTCGGCGGCAGGGAGTCCTTCTGATGACCGCCTACCGCAAATATTTCGAACCCGCTGCCTTGTACCTGAAGTCCCTGGTGAGCAACGGTTCGCTCGGCCGGATCGACATGATCCACACGTCTTTTAGTGAACTCTTCACACCAGGCGTTTCGTCAGCCTGGCTTTTGGACCCGGCGCTTGCGGGCGGTGGACCGATGATGGATCTTGGCGTCTATTGCGTGAACACCAGCCGATGGCTTGCCGACGAGGATCCGGTCGAAGCCGTCGCACAGTCCTGGCGTCACGATACTCAGCGATTTAAAGACGTGGAGGAAGGCGTGACGTTCCGCCTGAAGTTTCCAAGCGGTCTCGTCGTTCAGGGCAGCTCAACATACGGCGCCGCGATGTCTTCCTTTATTTTTGTGCAGGGAACCAATGGCTGGGTTTCTCTTTCTCCCGCGTACCCATTTGAAGACGAGCGGCGGGTCACGGGAAAAATCGCGGGCCGCTCGGTGGACCGGCGTTTCAAAGCTTTGGACGAGTTTGCTCTGGAAATTGATGCCTTCGCTTTCGCGATTCAGAAGAAAAAGGCCGTAGAGTCCGACGGGATTCAAGGACACCACGACATGATCATTCTCCAGGCGATCTACGAGTCTGCAAGAAACGCACAGCCAGTGGCCATAAAATACTGAGAGCCGCGAACAAGCTGATGTCCAACACGAGAAAAATGGACTCTCCCAGGCTTGTTAGCCGTGGTTCCATGCCTGTGCTAGCCGCGACGCTGGTGGAACCGGGCCGCTACGAATTGCGCGAGTATCCTTTGCCGGACCCGCAACCCGGTTGCGTGCTCGTGAAAATGGAAATGTCCGGCATCTGCGGCACGGACAAGCACACCTACCAGGGCTTCACGACGCAATACGGTGGGAGGACGCTGGAGTTCCCGATCATTCAGGGCCACGAAAACGTCGGAACCATAGCGGCGATTGGCGGCGACGGGAAGTACACCGATTTCGAGGGCGTTCCGCTGAAGGTGGGCGACCGCGTGGTGGTCGGTGCCAATGTCTCCTGCGGGAAATGCTATTACTGCCGGCACGATTTTCCCTACTACTTTTGCGAGAACACCATTGACTACGGCAACAACCTCAGCGCCAAGAATCCTCCTCACCTTTTTGGCGGCTGGTCGCAATACATTTACATCGTGCCAGGAAGCTTCTTGGTCCGCGTCCCCGATGAACTACCAAACGAAGTTGCCGTGCTGACAGAAATCATGGCTGTGTCGGTCGGCTTGGACAGAGCCAAACAGATGTCCGCATTCCCCAACGAATCTTTCCGGTTTGACGATACCGTCGTCGTGCTCGGCGTTGGCCCGCTGGGAATGTGCTTCCTGATGAAAGCGCGAATGCTCGGTGCCGGAACGATCATCGCCGTGGACCTCTCTGATTTTCGGCTGAACTTTGCAAAGCGGCTCGGCGCAGACTTTGCCCTCAATGCAACATCAACGACCGCTGCGGAAAGGCTCGACTTTATCCGCGGGCTCACACAAGGTCGCGGCGCCGACGTAGTGATCGAATGTGCAGGCGTCCCTCGGGCTGTTCCTGAAGGCCTCGAAATGCTGCGTCTCGGAGGCATGTTAGTCGAGGCTGGAAACTTTTCGGACCTTGGCGAGATCAGTATCAGTCCGCACCGGCATCTTTGCGCAAAGAATGTCCGCATCCTCGGCGTGGGCGGCGAGGAACCCGCCGCGTACGGCCCGAGCATGCGGCAGATGGCGCGTTACATGAAGCACTATCCGCTGCGCGAGTTTGTGACGCACCGCTATCGTCTGAGTGAAGCGGAAGCTGCGCTTCACAAGTCCATCGAAGCGGATTCGATGAAGGTTGTGCTGGAGCCGTGGAGCTAACTCAGGAATAGATTTTTACAAATATTAATCTGCGTGGAAAGAGGAGAACGATGGGAGGAATTACCGAACGATTTCTGTTTGCCTGCGCGCCGGATAGCTGGGGCGTCCTTGACTATCCCGGCCCATCCTGGGAGCAGTCTTACGAAAAGATGCTCGATGAGATGGTGGAAGCCGGCTACACGGGGACGGAGCTGGGCCCCTACGGCTTTTTCCCGACCGATCCGAAAGTGCTCCAACCACAGCTCCAGAAACGAAAGCTGAAGCTGCTCGCGTCGTTTGTACCGGTGAAGATGACCGACCCGGCCGCTGGCGCTGCCGTGATCGAGCGGATCCGCAAAGTCGGCAACCTGCTGGCGACGCTCAAAGCGCCGTTCTTGGTGATGGCGGATGACCAGTCACCCGAACGAAATGCTTTCTCCGGACGTGTGCACGATCCGGGTTGTCCGGCCCTGACCGCGGCGCAGTGGAAGCACGTCGGAAAAATTGTCGCCGATGCCGAGAAAGTGGCGAAAGAATTTGGGCTGGATCTGGTGTTTCATCCTCACGTCGCAACCTATGTGGAGACTCCTGAGGAGTGCGAGCGGTTCTTCGACGCAACCTCCCATACGAATGTCGGGCTGTGCCTGGACACAGGTCACTGTGTGTACGGCTACGGAGACTCAGTGAAAGAAGCGGAAAAATACAAGAACAAATTGCGCTTCGTGCACATCAAAGACTGCAATGTAAAAGTGCTGGAGGAAGGCCGCAAGAAGAAGTGGACCTTCGAAGACGCCATCGAACACAAGGTCTTCACGGTCATTGGGCAGGGCAGCATTGATTTCCCGGCGTTCTTCCGCACACTTCTGAAAAACGGATATTCCGGCTGGTCCGTCATAGAACAAGATGTGAAGTTCGGTGCAACGGAGATTCCCCCAAAGGTGAGCGTCGCAGCAAGTTTGAAATACCTGAAGGGAGTAATTCAGCAGCTCGGCGCGGCAGCGAAAGTCTAAAAATCTGCGGCAGTACTGAAAGAAGGAAGCGGCGATCATACGTTCCGATTGACTTTCCGCTCGTGAATTACGATTCACTGAAATCGAAGAGTTTCGGCCGAAGACGGAAGCCACGTGTCTTGAAGGCGGCATAGACGATTCCGACTACAAGCCAGACCAGGCCCGCGTATTTTGTCCACGACTGCAGGCTGATGAGCAAGACAGCGCAGAAAACGAAGCCAAAGCCAGGAACAAAGGCGTCAACGAAGAAGTTTCTCCGGCCCACTGCTTCTGCGGAAAACCAGAAGTGACGCAGGGCCGAGAGATTCACTCCCATGAAAGCAAGCAGCGCACCGAACGTCACGACTTCAGCGGAGCGCTCCCACGGAATCGTGATCGTGCCGATGTACGCGAGTACACCGACAATCCAAACGTTGTAGATGGGGTTGCTGCTCTTCGGACTCAAATAGCCGAAGATTTTCTTGGGCAGGACGTCATCGCGCCCCATGCTGTACAGAAGACGTGCCGCGCCAACGTGACCTGCAAGCCCGCACGCAATGCTCGAAACCAGAAGCATGATTCCATAGGTCGCAAACAGCAACGCGCCACTGGCCATCCGCGCCACGTCCATGAAGGCGGTCTCCGGATTTTGCAGCGTTGTGTAGTCCGGCCAAACACGCTGCGCCAGGTACACCTGGAAGCCGCTGAAAAGTCCCGTGAAGACGCACACCAGCACCGATGCCAGCAAGACGTTGCGTTTCGGGTTCTTCACTTCTTCCGCAAGGATCGATACGCCGTCGAATCCGATGAAAACCAACGCGGCGAGTGATGTACCCGCCGCCAAAGCCCGCAAGTTAAACGTCGCCGGATTGTAGATCGGCTGCATGGAGATGAGCCCCGACCACCGCTCGTGCAATACGATGTAGCGGAAGGCCTGCACGATAAATACCGCAGTCACCAGCACCATGAAGCCGAGCAGAATCTCATTCGTACGAGCGGTAAACCTGATTCCCTGAGCCGTCATCACGGTGATTAATCCGACGGCAATCGCCGCGAGCAAAGCGAAAGGGACGCGTGGAAGCATGCGCTGAATGGCGAGCGCGGCGTAGAGGGCATTCTGGATCGGCTGAAACAGATATTCTAGAAACATCGCCCACCCGACGATGAACCCCAGATGTGGATTCAGGCCGCGGCTGATGTAGGTATAGACCGAGCCTGCCGAGGGGTAGATGTTGGCCATGCGGCCAAAGCTGATTGCCGTGACGGACATGGCGACCATCGCCAGGAGAAGTGTACTGACGGCGTGCCCGTGCGAAAGGACCTGCGATTCGCCAAACAGAGGCACGGCTGCAATTGGCGACGTCAGGATAATTCCGTAGTAGATCAGGTCCCAAAGACTCAGGACTCTTTGCAGGTGTGGCGTTGTGGCGGCCTGTACCCCGGCTGCAGTTTCTTGCACCCTGTCCCCTCTTCCCCAGCAACTCGGTACGGCCTGGGCCCACTTGACTCACGCTTTTATTTTCTCTTGAACAACGCGAAACGTTCAGAAAAAGAATTTTTCTTTGCGGCGTTCCTGTTCATAGTTTTGGCGCGCCTTCCGCACCGATTCAATCTCGGAGACTTCCGCGATGGGAACATCCCACCACGATTCGTAGCCGGGAACGCGCTGGTCGATGGCCGTCTCCACGACGACCACCGACGTCTTGGTCTGTTTGCGTCCCTCGGCCAGTGCCTGGGCAAACTCTTCCCGCGTTTTCGCGCGCACCGCGTATGCTCCAAGGCTCGCGGCGTTCGCGGCAAAGTCCACGGGGATCATATCTCCCTCATACGCAGCCCCGCGGCGATACTTGTAATCGGTGCCCATTCCTCGGTTGCCGCATGCTCGGCTCAATCCGCCAATGCTCGAAAAACCGTGGTTGTCCAGAACCACAATGTTCAGTTTGATGCCCTCCTGCAACGAAGTGACAATCTCCTGCGCCATCATCAAATAAGAACCGTCGCCCACCAGCACGTAGACCTCTCGATCGGGCGCCGCTATCTTTACGCCAAGGCCTCCGGCAATTTCGTACCCCATGCACGAGTAGCCATATTCCAGGTGATAGCCCTTGGCGTCGCGCGTGCGCCAAAGTTTGTGCAAATCACCGGGAAGGCTGCCCGCGGCGCACACCACAACGTCTTTCGGATCGGAGAATTTGTTGACAACACCGATGACTTCGCCCTGGCTGATCGGCGGCCCGTGGCGCAGGTTGTGGATTCGGTCCACTTCCCTCTCCCATTCCGCCCGGAATGAATTTATCCGTGCGACGTAGGAGTCTTCCGTGTGATACCCGGTCATCACCTGCGATAGTTCTTCCAGCGTCGCCCGCGCATCACCCACAACTGGCAGCGCCGCGTGTTTGAAAGCATCAAACTCTGCGACATTGATGTTGATGAAACGCACCGACTCATCCTGGAAAGCGGTTTTCGATGCTGTCGTGAAATCACTGTACCGAGTGCCGATGCCAATTATCAGATCCGCTTCCCGGGCAACAATGTTCGCTCCAGGCGTGCCGGTCACGCCAATCGCCCCGAGCTCCTGCGGATGATCGTAAGCCAGCGCGCCCTTACCGGCTTGCGTCTCCGCCACGGGGATTCCGGTTCGCGCGGCAAACTCCCCAAGCGCCGTGCTCGCTTCGGAATAAAGAACTCCCCCACCGGCAATAGTCAGGGGGCGGCGCGAGGCGCGAATCCATTCTGCGGCGCGGCTCAGCATCTCTCGATCGCATCTGGCTCGCGGAATCGTCCAGACGCGCTTCTCAAAGAATTCCTCGGGATATTCGAAAGCCTCCGCCTGAGCATCCTGTGGCAAGGCCAGCGTAACCGCCCCCGTTTCGGATGGCGACGTCAGAACGCGCATCGCCTCCGGCAGAGCAGTCAGAATTTGCTCCGGCCGGTTGATACGGTCCCAGTAACGGCTCACCGGCTTGAAGCAATCATTGACCGAAATATCCTGCGTCGACGGCGATTCCAATTGTTGAAGAACTGGCGCAACATTTCGCCGGGCAAAAATATCTCCGGGCAAAAGCAGAACCGGCAGCCGGTTGATGGTCGCGAGCGCTGCCCCGGTCACCATGTTGGTCGCGCCCGGCCCGATCGATGTAGTGCAGGCCATCGTGCGCAGGCGGTTGTTCATCTTTGCGAAGCCCGCAGTCGTATGAACCATGGCCTGCTCGTTCCTACACAGGTAGTAAGGAAATTCAGGATCCTGCTCGAGTGCCTGGCCGATGCCCGCGACGTTTCCGTGGCCGAAGATCCCGAAACACCCTCCGAAAAAGCGATGCTCCTCCCCGTCGCGGCGCGAATGCTGATTCTTGAGGAAAGCGACGATGGCTTGCGCCACCGTCAGTCGTCGCTTCATGGAGTGGCACTCCTCGGCAGAATACTATGCAGCCTTATGTTCCGATTTCTCTGCCCGGGAACCTGTGCTGACACTACCTCGGTAAGAAGGAAAAGCCAAGTGGAGTTCGCTGTTTCATCTAAGCGCTTATACAAAACATGGAAAATCCGGAACATGCCGAGAACCCGTATGGCTATAAGCAAGATTCCTTCGCCTATTCGAGGGTAGCTCACCACAGGGGGAATTCCAGGGGGGCTCATCACCCTTTGATTAAAGGAAGGCGTGGATCGATTTCCTTCCACGTATCCCGAATCCAAACATGGCTGGCATCTTCCGTTACGGCAAGCGCTCGCGAACTTCCCGCCAGAAAGTTCAGGTAGTAAACGTTGTAGCCCGGCCCTGCAACCACGGGGTGATATCCGCTGCGCACGAGCACGACATCGCCATCCTTTGGCCTCAGCGTCAGCTCACTCGACCGGTCCGCTGCATAGAGATGTTGGAACGCGAATCCTTCCGGCTGTTCGATTCGGTAGTAGTAGATTTCATCCAGATCCACTTCCTTGGGCGGATTGTGCACGTCGTGTTTGTGCGGGGGATAGCTGGACCAGTTTCCTCCCGGCGTGTAGACCTCCACCACAATCAGTTTGTCCGCCGGAAAGTCTGGGCGAATGACATCGACAATTTGCCTGGAAACATTTCCGCCGCCGCGCAGGCTGCTGACGACTTCGCTTGGGGTAATGAGTTTAGGCGCCAGTCGCGCATCGGAAGGTACTCTGCACTCCGCAAATTCACAAACGGTTTCGCCTTTGAAATTCACCCGGCTCCCGGCAGGCACGTAGAGCGCGTAGGGAAAGCCATCAAATACGTTCTTGCGCTTTCCGATGGACCTCGGCCCTTCCCCCCAATCGGCGAGGCATTTCCCTCCGAGGATGACGAAAACCCCCTCCTCTCTTCCGAAGTTCGCTTGATAAATTTCGCCCGGATTCAACCGCCTGACGGAAAAGCTCATCCACTCCCACCCGGCATCTTCACGGGGCAATTTTAAAATCTCGCCCGATTGTCCTGCGGGGAGTTTTCGCGAGTGGACGATGAATTCTTTGCCATTCATGTACTTCTCCGCCACAGGGTTTCCGCTTTCCCCTTTCTCGTTGCGTAGAATTGTGGCCAAACCGGGGAACGGTCCGGCCTGTTCAGAAAAGTGCGTCTCCAGGCCCGAAGTTGCAATTTTTTCTTCTACTGCTGCACCCGGCACTGCCAAATCGGCTCTGCCGCGTCTCGCGCGAAAGCAGCGTTACTTATTGCACTTATCAGCCTTCTAACCGGCTAGACAATAGGTCACTTCACCTTGCTTGTCAATCAGGCGAGCACGCTGCCCCCCTCCCTTTCCATCAAGTGCGAGAGTTTCATTCACCCAATCGACCTTCTCAACACCCACATCCTCACTAAAGTCCAGACTCTTTCGTTGCTCCGAGCCAAAAATGGGGAATGGCTGCCATGCTTCGGGGGGCGTAACCGAAAGGAACATCTGCGCGATTCTCATTGACCGCGATGCACCCGCCGATAGAATGGGTGGCAAAGAACTCCCTTAGCTGATGGCTATGGCGATAACGGACCTTAAGGATTCAAACTCGACGGGGTCGCGCTTCACAGGTCTTAGGGATCTGTTGCATTGCCATCGCTTCTCTGCGTTCGCCATTTTGTTTCTTTCCTGCACTCTTTTCAGCATAACGAATTGCCAGGCTCAGGATGTTGCCGGGGCGGCCCGCCAGGAACGCGCGCGTAAAGATAACCAGCAGAAGCCTGCCAAGCACGTCTACACGGAAGCAGACTTGCGCCGTGCCCGCATCTTGACTCTGGAAGATAGCGCGCGCGTAGAAGCCAAAAAGAGAGGGCAAGTGCCCCCCGTTGCAGAAAAGCCTGCGGAAGCCATCGAAGCTCAATCGGCGCCGCAGCAACTGCCTCTCGGCGATATCGCGCGCCAATTCCGGAAACAAAAACAGGCGCGCCAGCTGCAGCAGTCCGCGGAATTCCATTTGCCGTTCAGCAATCCTCCTTTCGCCGCTCCCATCAGGCCGCAGCCGCCTCTTCGTCCTCGCTCAAATCGTAAGGACCCATTTCTGCGGCCGCCCATTCTCCGCCCGTCCATTTCCTCAAACACATCTTTGGCGCCCTCGCCAGTCCCGATCGCCCCCTCGCGGCCGGTTGCGCCTATTTTGCCTCCCTCAACTCCTGCGCTGCATGCCGTCACCGTACAAAGAGGCGATTCACTCTGGAAGCTGGCGCAGCAAAACCTGGGAAATGGCTCGCGGTGGCCAGAACTGCTTGCGGTGAACCCGCGAATCGCAAATCCCGGCCAAATCAAAGCGGGCGCGCAGCTCTACCTTCCCGCTCGATATGCAACTCGCGTAGGCGTCTTGAAGATCAGCGTTCGCAAGGGAGATACGCTCTGGCATCTTGCCCAAACGCACTTTGGTCGGGCTGCGTCTTGGCCGTGTATCGCCGGCGCGAATCCGGCTATCCAGGATGCAAACCGCATCTATGAGGGCCAGGAGCTGATTCTGCCTGCCAGTTGCAGCCCCTAGAGCTCCACGCTTGGCAAAAACCGCGGCGCTTTTCTCACTTTGGTAGCCTGCTCAAACGCATAAGCGAGCTTGATCAGTACCGGCTCGCTCCACGCCCGCCCGAAAAACGAAATCCCCACAGGCAAGCCGTACACAAACCCCACGGGCACATTTATGTTCGGATAACCGGCCACCGCCGCCGACTCGGAGCTGCCCCCGCCAAACGAGTCACCATTCACGTAGTCAGTGAGCCACGCCGGGCCGCCGGTCGGCGCCGCGATGGCATCGAGCTTGAACTTGTCCATCGTCGCGTCAACGCCTCGTTTGCGCGCAAGCTTGCGATTTTTCTCGAGCGCGTCCAGGTACTCCTTGCTAGTCAGCGGTCCCTTTTCCTCGGCCTTCAGGAAATTTTCCTGGCCAAAATACGGCATCTCTTTCTCGTGATTCTTTTCATTGAAATCGATAATCTCCTTCAGCGTCTTCACCGGCGCGCTTGCCCCGCGCCGCGCAAGATACGCATTCAAGTCGGCCTTCAATTCGTACATGAAAACGAGCAACTCCGAATCACCGAATTTGCCAAGTGTAGTGATCGCCACCGGATCCACGAGTATCGCGCCTTGCTTCTTCATGACCTCGAGCGCGGACTCCATCAATTTGTCCACGGCAGGACTGAAGCCAAAAGTTTTCCGCAACACGCCGATGCGCGCCCCTCGCAGCCCGTCGGCATTCAGAAACTGCACGTAATCCGTGTAGGACTTGCCGCGGCTTGCCGCCGTCGCACTGTCCTCCGGGTCCACACTGGTCAGCGCGCCCAGGATGGTCGCCGCATCACGCACCGTGCGGCACATTGGCCCCGCGCCGTCCTGCGTGTGCGAAATCGGAATGATGCCGGCGCGGCTGACCAGCCCCACCGTTGGCTTGATGCCCGCAAGCCCGTTTGCCGACGATGGACACACGATCGAGCCGTCCGTTTCCGTGCCAATCGCTCCGGCGCACAAATTGGCCGAAGCGCCCGCGCCCGATCCCGAACTCGAACCACACGGATTCCGGTCCAGCGCGTACGGATTTTTCGTCTGCCCTCCGCGCCCGCTCCATCCGCTGATCGAGTGGCTCGAACGGATGTTGGCCCATTCGCTCAGGTTCGTTTTGCCGAGAATGACCGCACCCGCCTCGCGCAGCCTTCGCGCCACAAACGAATCTTTCGGGGCCTTCGACCCCAGCAGCGCCAGCGATCCCGCCGTTGTCATCATGCGGTCGCCGGTGTCAATGTTGTCCTTAATGAATATGGGAATGCCATGCAGCGGCCCACGCGGCCCTTTCTCTTTCCTCTCTTTGTCCAGCGCTTCCGCAATCGCAATTGCATCCGGGTTCATCTCAATCACGCTGTTAATCGCCGGTCCATGCTTGTCGATCGCTTCGATCCGCTCGAGATACTTCTCGGCAATGGTACGAGCGCTGTACTTGCCGGACTTCATCCCCTCCTGCAAATCCCCAATCGTGATTTCATCGAGTTCGAACGATGCGACTTCCGCCGCCCGCCCGCGCACCGGAGAATTTTCCCGCGCCGCACGGATCACTGGTCGCAGCGCTGGTGCTGCCGCTGCCGCCATTCCACCGATCAGGCTGGCCCGAAGAAATCTTCGCCGCGCAGGTACTTCAAGCTCTTCCTGCTCGGGCTTGCCGTCCAAAGCTCCGGCGATATCACGAACAGACATCTCAGAATTCTGCTTGTGATCAAGTTTCATTTCGTAAGCCTCATGAGAATTGTATTTCGAAGAGAAAGCGCAGAGAGTGTACGCCAAACCTATCGTCGAAGGGAGTCTTTCCTTTCCGTCGCGTTTTGCAAACTGCACCGTGTTCGATTCGCCCCGGCACGCCGTCCCGGCTCCGCATTTCCGTTACAATAAGTGTTGAGGAAAGCGCGTGATTCACCGCAACATCTTCCACAACGAGAGCCTGCTATCCATCGAAAAGGTTCGCCTCTCGCCCGGCCAGGCCGGCCTCACTTGCGGCTGGGGCATCTTCACCACTTTGCGCATCTCCCGCGGCGAAGCCTTCGCCTACGAGCGCCACTGGCGCCGCCTCGAAAAGGACGCCGCCGTTACTCGCATGCCCATGTTCTACACCGCGGCCAAAGTCCGCGTCCATCTTCACGAAGTGATTCGCGCCAACAAAGTCTCCGAAGGCGCCGCACGTATCTACCTTGTTTACAATCAAGTCGGCCACTGGCGGAGTGACGAACCGCAGCCCCAGGTTGACCTCATCATCTACACCGCGGACTTCCCTCAGTATCGCGAGCCCGTCCGCCTTGCACTTCGCGAACACGGACGCCACGCCGCTTCCCCTCTCGCAGGCGTAAAGACCATCTCCTGGCTCCCCAATGTCTGGGCTGTCGCCGAAGCGCAAAAAGAAGGTTTCGACGAAGTCGTCCTCCTCAACGAGCGCGGCGAGGTAGCCGAATGCACCGCCGCTAACATCTTCGCCGGGAAAAACGGCAAGATCTTCACCCCGCCCCTCAGCTCGGGATGCCTCGAGGGCGTCACCCGAGGCATTCTTTTCGAAATTGCGCCCGAAGCAGGCTTCTCCCTCGTCGAACAAACCCTCCAGCCCGAAGATCTCTACTCTGCCGACGAGGTTTTCGTCACCTCTACCAATCGCAGCCTCATCGGCGTCGGCGAGATCGCCGGCCACAAAATCGCCTCCGCACCCGGGCCGCTCACGCTCCGCCTCGAAGAGGTCTTTGCCGCCTACGTCACGGACTACGTCTCGCGCCGCCTCGCCACTTCCGCTTCGCGCTGAGTGCCTCGCGGTATCCGCGTTGAAACTTCTTGCAACTTGCAGAAAATCTCTCCGAAATTTTATCCTCGAGCGCCGGGCGAGCGGTAGTTTGCATTTCACAAAATCTTGTAAAAGTAGCACCGCCGTGGCCCTTATCAGCAACTTTCTCTGAGATGCGCTCATCTATTTTCGACTGTCGGCAAAATCATAGAGAGTGACCTCTCCTAGCCAGTTCCTTGCGCCGGAACATGGTATAAATACAGTCGGTCAAAGGGATGCAGGCAAAACAATGGACGAACTAGTTCCCAACCTTCCACCCACGAAAAAAGAAAAACGCCGGGGCCTCCGTTTCCCTGTCGTAGTTCCGGTGGAAGCCAGATGGCAGGACGCCGGCGGAAACAGCGTCCAGGTCACCGCCCAGGCAAAAGAGGTGAACGCTCACGGTGGTTTGCTGGAGATGAGAAATTATCCAAGCGTGGGCAGCCAGCTCGAACTGACGAATCTGCTCAACAAAGAAACCTACCGCGCGCGTGTTGTCGCTCCCCGCCGTTCCAAGGATGGTCTGGCGCTCGGTGTTGCGGTTGAGCTGCTCATTCCGAGCGAGACTTTTTGGGGCGTGAATTTTCAGCTCCGCAAAACCAGCGCCGAGCTTTTCCGCCTCGAGCAGGAGATTCGTTCGGGCGGAATCGACTCGCGCATCTTGACGGACTTCCGCGACGCTGTGGATCATGTGCGCAAAACGGCCTGGGCCGTTCAGGAATGGCAGGAGCGCCAGTTGCTAGATCACGATCCCCGGACGGTGCTTCCATTGCTCACTACCGAGCGCATCCGCCGCGCCGCCCAGCTCATCGACGCCATCGCCGCCGACCTGTCCGCCAACGAAGTAACCCGCGAAACTTCGGGGACAGGCGAGCTCTTTCAAGCCGTCGGACGCGTCCATCAACTCTTGGATAATTTATTGAAAACAGAGGAGCGCTAAACGGAATCGGAACATTCGCACAATTGAACTACAAAGATTCTACTACTCGACTCTTGCTTTCAACTCGCGGCGCATCTGCAGTTGTGTCGCTAGCCGCACTCACAAATTCGAAGAATCGAAGGGCCGCGGGAATAATTCACGCATCCGCAGCATTTCGATCTTGCCCTTCAAATTTGACAAGATCACGGGAACGTCGCCGCAGAATTCCCAAATCAGCTGCCGGCACGCCCCGCACGGCGGCGTCAGCGAATCCGTGTCCGTCACCACGGCGATCGCGTCGAAGCCGCGTTCGCCTTCGCTAATCGCTTTGAAAATAGCCACGCGCTCGGCGCATATAGTCAGTCCATACGTCGCGTTCTCGACGTTGCACCCGCCGAAAATCCTTCCGGAAGTCGCGCGCAGCGCCGCCCCAACGCGGAAATTCGAATACGCCGCGTGCGCGTTTTCCCGCGCTTGTTTCGCCGCCGCAATTAATGCGTCGAATTCACTCACCTCACACTCCTCGTACCCCAGCAGTAAGAAGGCTCATGCGATGGCTTCCGCAATCCGCAAAATCACCGCTTCTAACACCGCGATGAATTGCCCCTTCACTCGCCCGGCCGTCTCCAGCACTTCCTTGGAATCCAGCGGCTTGTCGAGAATTCCCGCCGCCGCATTCGTTACGCACGATATTCCCAGCACGCGCATGCCGCTGTGCCGCGCCGCAATCACCTCCGGCACCGTCGACATTCCCACCAAATCTGCGCCGATCGTGCGCAGATACCGTATTTCCGCTGGCGTTTCGTAGCTCGGTCCGCTTAGCCCCGCATACACTCCTTCATACATCCCGATTCCCAGTCGGTTTCCTTCCCCCACCGCTATTTCCCGGAATCTTCTGTCGTAAGCGACGCTCATGTCCGGAAAGCGTTCACCGAATCTTTCATCATTCGGTCCTGAGAGCGGATTCACTCCTTGCAGATTGATATGGTCTTTGATCACCACCAATCGTCCCTGCACAAACTCGCGCTTGATCCCGCCGGCAGCGTTTGTGAGGATCACCGCCTTCACTCCCATGCGCGCGAACACGCGCACCGGAAACACTACTTCCTTCACCGAATATCCCTCATACAAGTGGACTCGCCCCTGCATCCCCGCCACCGCTACTTGCCCCACCTTACCGATCACCAATTGTCCTGCGTGGCCGATCGCCGTGGACTGAGGAAAGTGTGGAATCTTCGCGTAGTGAATTCTTGTAGCTTCGCTGAATTCATCGGCAAATGCTCCGAGCCCGGACCCCAGCACGAGTGCGATTCGCGCCCGCAGCGAAGTTTTCGAAAGAATATATTTTGCAGCTACATCTGCCCGTTCGAATTCGCTGCCAGACTTCGCGGAACTGACCGAGGCGGCCCCAGATCGCGCCGCGCGGGCCTTTTTTTCAGGAACGATTTCGGTTTTTGTATTTTTCTCGGAACTCACGTCAGAATTCCCACGATGGACGCGGACATTAAATTGGCCATGGTTCCCGCGAGCATGGCGCGAATGCCGAATTTGGCAAGCTGCCCGCGCTGTTCCGGCGCCAGCGCCCCGATGCCCCCGATTTGAATTCCAATCGAGCTGAAATTCGCGAAACCGCACAGCGCAAACGTGGCAATCGTGAAGGATCGCGGATCAAGCGTCGCCTTCATTCCGCCGAGCTGCGTATAGGCAACGACTTCATTGATCACCATGCGCGTGCCGAGCAGATTGCCGATGGCCGCGCAGTCACGCCACGGAATTCCAATGAGCCAGGCCACCGGCGCAAAAATCCAGCCGAATATCTGTTGCAGACTCGAAGGGAACCACGCTACGCCCTGCCCGGCAAGCCAGTCATGCGCTCCGCCCATCAGCGCGTTGAACAGTGCGAGCAACGCTATAAACGTAATGAGCATCGCCCCCACATTCAAGGCCAGGTGTAATCCATCGACGGTGCCGCGCGATATCGCGCCCAGAAAATTCGCTTCCTTTTCCATTTCCGGCATTTCGACTCGTCCTGCCGTGAGCGGCATCTCGGTTTCCGGCACAAGCATCTTCGCCATCAGCAAAGTCCCCGGCGCCGTCATGATTACCGCGGTGAGCAGGTGCTTTGCTTCGATCCCGAACGCGATATACATGGCCATAATGCCGCCGGAGACGTGCGCCATCCCGCTGGTCATCACGCACATCAGCTCGGACTTCGTCAGCTTACTCAGAAACGGCCGGATGGTAAGCGGCGCTTCGGTCTGACCCATGAAGATACTGGCAGCGACATTCAACGATTCTGCCCCGCTTACGCCCATCAACCGCGTCATGATCACCGCCGCGGCGCGGATGATCAATTGCATCACGCCGATGTGGTACAGCAGGGCAAAGAATGCCGCGATGAAGATGATGGTGGGAAGAACCTGGAACGCGAAGGAAAACCCCAGTGAAGAAACCTTCTTGCCTATCTCGCCGAAAACGAATTCGGAACCGGTATAAGAAAAGCTCAGAAGCTTGTTGACCAGAAATCCGGCCTTCTCGAATATCCGCCGGCCAATTTCAAACTTCAGAACGAACACCGCGAATACCAGTTGGAGGCTGACGCCCCAGAGCACCGCCTTGAGTTTGATTGCCTTGCGATCCGTCGAAAACAGATACGCGAGTCCCAGCATCGTGGCCAATCCCAGCACTCCTGCGAATCGTCCCATGCCTTCTCCTTTTTCAGGCGCCGAGGATGCGGCGGATGAGCGGGCGTTCTCCCGATGGTGCGCTTTCGCCGATTTGGTAACTCTCGGCGATCAGACTTTTCGCTTCGGCCAGCTTGGCATCGGCATTGTAATGAATCATCGCAATCGGCTCGCCTTTTTCGACGCGGTCGCCGATGCGCTTGCGAAATTCGATTCCGACGGCGTGATCGATAGTATCTTCCTTCTTTTCGCGCCCGCCGCCAAGCATCGCCAGAGCCGTGCCGAACTGCTCGCAGTTGGTCCCGATAATATAGCCATCCACTGAGCTGGCGACATTCACATGAAAACGGGCCACCGGCAAGCGCTGCGGCTCGTCAATCACTCGCTCGTCTCCGCCTTGTAGCTTGATGCCCTGTTTGAATTTCTCTTTCGCCCGGCCATTGGCAATCATCGTTTGGGCCAGTTGGCGCCCCTCCTCAACGCTCTTCGTGCGCTCTCCGAGGTAAAACATCCAGGCGGAAAGCTCGATGCTCAGCTCAAGAAGATCAGCAGGCCCGCCGCCACTCAAAACCTCGATACATTCCACAACTTCGATGGCATGGCCGGCGGCACGCCCCAGCGGCTGTTCCATGTCCGTGATAAGAGCCACGACTTTCTTGCCCATGCGTTTTCCCGTCTCGACCATCACTTCGGCAAGCCGGACGGCTTCTTCTTCCCTTTTCATAAAAGCCCCGGAGCCGGTTTTCACATCGAGGACCAGCGCATCGATGCCCTCGGCAAGTTTCTTGCTCATGATGGAAGCGCAAATCAGGCCGGCATTTTCAATCGTGGCGGTCACATCGCGCAGCGCGTAAATCTTCTTGTCCGCGGGCGCAATTTCAGCCGTCTGCCCGATCAGTCCCATGCCACATTCTCTCAAGACGCGGCGGAATTCTGAGAGCGTCAGATTCACGTTGAAGCCTGGAATGGCTTCAAGCTTGTCGAGCGTCCCGCCCGTGTGGCCGAGGCCACGCCCGCTGATCATCGGTACAGTAAGCCCGCCCGCGGCCACAATGGGCGCGAGAATGAGCGAAGTCTTGTCCCCCACTCCGCCCGTGGAATGCTTGTCCACTTTCTTTCCGGGTATATCGGCGAGTTCGAGAACCTCTCCGGAATAGAGCATCGATTCCGTGAGCCCCGCGGTCTCTGCGCGGTTCAGACCGCGCAGCCACGCTGCCATCAGCCAGGCTGCCATCTGATAATCTGGAATTTCTCCGCGCGTGTAGCCGGAGATCAGGAAATCAATCTCTTCGCGGGTGTGTTCCCCAGAGTCGCGTTTCTTGCGGATCAGGTCGACGGCGCGCATGCTTATCCGAAGGATGTCGCGGGAGCGTAGCATTCGCCGCAAACCGCGTCAACGCAGGACACCCTGCCGCGATTCTTCCTGCTGATTTCGAATCACTCGCGCACCGTGCAGAAACAATTCTGCCACGCCTGGGAACCGCGGCAGAATTCTGAGCGGGGACAAATGAGGACACAGCCCATCCCTGTACCGCAAGATTCGAAAGTTACAAAGGCAGATGCACGTCCGGCGGCAGGGGCGTTGCCTGACTGGAGACAGCCTGCCAGCCCCTGGGACCGCTTACATAGACATGCGTGACGCGGAACTGGCCACCAACCCTCTGCCCATTGAGATTGGTCCGCAAAGACCACAAGGAATTCGCAACCGCCACATCTCGAAAGAAACGCACTCGGATATCCGACGCGATGAAGGACTCATACTTCATCCCGGACGTTTGCACCGCATCAATAAACTGGGCTTTGTTCACGGACTGGCCGTGCGAGAGCGTGCCGATGAAATCTTCGCTATACACTCGTCTGAAAAACGTTCCATTGTTCTGCTGAATGGCGTGCGCCGTCTCGTTTTCGAGGTTGACAATTTCCTGCCGTTGCATCTCGGGGTTGGGAGGCGCATCAGGCTCTTGCCCGGGCCAGGCAGGGGCAAGAGCCAGCCCGATGATCAGCAGTACCGCGACCTTGTTCATGGTGTACACCTCCAGTACCGGGTCCCGGAAATCGGCCGGACTCTCACACAAAAAGTATACGGCTGCCCTGATCCAACCGGCGGTGATCAGTTCGTTCTCTGTTTCCACCCTGTTAATTGATGTATAAGAACAAAACGGTGGCTTTGTGTGAGTGATTGAACCGTAGACGGGAAGAGACGACAGCCGCTGCGGGCATGCAAACAAAGAGCACCTTAGGGCTCGGACGTTCGTGGACTATAATGCTCCGCGGACAGGCGCAAAAACTTGGAACCCATTTCTCACTTTTTCTACTCCGACAGACTAAAGCTCCAATTCTGGGACTACGGCCAGGACGCGAAACCCGCCCTCGTGCTCGTCCACGGCGGTTTGGATCATGCCCGCAACTGGGACTGGGTAGCCCGGGCATTGCGCGAGCACTATCACGTTTACGCTCTCGATCTTCGCGGCCACGGCAACAGCGCCTGGGCCCCCGGCGCGATGTACAGTGTCGCAGAACACGTGCTCGACCTCTCCGCCCTGCTCGACATCATCGATGATTTCCCCGTCCGGCTCATCGGCCATTCTCTTGGGGGAGGCATCGTCCTGAATTATTCCGGCGTCTACCCCGAGCGCGTCGGAAAGGCCGTTTCGATTGAAGGATTGGGGTTTCCCGAAAACCACCGTCTGCACGGACCGGCATCGCAACGCTTGCGGTATTGGATCGAAGAGGTCCGCAAACTGGAAAAGCGGCAGCCGAAAAGCTACCCAAACCTTGACGCCGCGATGGCGCGAATGAAAGAAGCCAACCCGCGGCTTTCCGACGAGGTGGCCCGGCACTTGACTCTGCACGGGACAAATTGGGATTCGAACGGATCGCTGCTCTGGAAATTCGACAACTATGCCCGCCCCATCTCACCCTACGGGCACCACATACAAGATGCCGTCGAACTATTCGGTCAAATTACCTCGCCGGTTCTGCTGTTCTGGGGGTTGGAAAGCTTTTTCCCCGCGCCGCATGGAGACCCGCGCTTGAAGGCCATCCGCAATTGCCGCCTGGTGACTGTGCCAAATGCCGGCCACTGGGTCCATCATGATCAACTGGAACTTTTTCTCAGGGAAACGACCGCGTTTCTCCGCACCTGATCCGCGCCCCGCAAAACTCAGCCAACGAGATCCAATTGTTCATGAATACGGGTGAAGTTCCCACATACCTGGGAATAATTCAACTTTCAGGCTTTGGCGCAATCAAGAGAATAATCAGGCTGTGTGATTGCCCGTGCGCTCGCGGCAGTTTCGTTTGTCTGACGAGATCTCTCGTTTGCCCCACGCTTCAGGATTGTCCTCAGCCGCATTCGCGCTTTGTGCAATTGGGACTTGGAATTTCCGCTTGAGCATCCCAGAATTTCGCCGATCTCTTCGTGCTTATAGCCCTGAATATCGTGAAGAATGAAAATCGACTTGAATCCTGGTGGAAGCTGCTCGATTGCCCTCTGCAGATTTATGCGATCAATGGAGCCGGTTAACCGAAGGTCGGCCTCGCCGAATTCGCTGCGCGGCGTGGGAGAATCCTCGTCGCGCTCGGTGCATTCCTCGAGCGAGAACTCGATATGCTTCTTTCTTCTCAGTTTCATCAGAACGATATTTACGGTCACTCGGTGTAGCCAGGTGGAGAAGCTCGATTCACCGCGAAACGTTTGAATCTTGCGGTACGTCTGGAGGAAGGCTTCCTGGGTCAAATCTTCCGCTTCCGCGGGGTTCTCGACCATCCTCAAACAGAGGGCGTAGACACGCCGGCTGTGAGCCTGATACAGATTCTCAAACGCTGCAGCGTCGCCTCTCTGAGCCAAGCGAATGGTCTCGGGCAACGACAAACCGTGTGGAATCAATTGCTTAACCGATTTCACTCTTGCTCCATCCCGCCCTGGGTCTCCCTCGCCTCAAATTGCCCCTTCACTCCCCCGGAAGCGGGATGCGCCAAGCCTCAACAATTAGACGCGGATCTCAGCGAATTTATTCCCTGCCGGCGGCTGGAATGGGCTAAAGGCTGGTGTGAATCTTCTCGCCCGCAGGAATGCTCTGATACAGTATCTTTTCGCACCCGGCTGACATTCAATGCCGCGTCATTAATCACACGGAGGAGCCATGATGGATCTCTCGAGCGGTGACCGCGGAGCAATCGTTTCTCACGGTTTTTCACGACGCAAGTTTCTCGCTCACACCTCGTGCTTCGGGGCGTTTTACGCGGTAGCGAAACTCATCCCGCTGCCGGCGCTCGCCGCTGAACTTTCGGGCGATTCCCGCATTGCTGATTCGCCGATTGTGGACAAAGGTTTTGCGGCCGTGCGGAAAATCGGCGAAGGACTTTACGCGACCATTTCCGACCCGTCCAAAGGCTATACCACGATCTGCAATGGCGGATTCCTCGCCGGGAAGGACGCGGCGCTGCTGATCGAAGGATTTGGGTCTCCCGCGGGTGCATCGTTTCAGATGGACACGTTGCGCACCATCTCCCAAGTGCCGGTAAAGAGCGCTCTCGACACGCACTATCACTACGACCATTCGATGGGCAATTCATTTTATGGTGCCAATGGTATAGCGCTTTGGGCGCATGCCGCGGCGGCGAAGAGGATCGTGGAAAACTATGCGCCCTTGCAGGGCGCGGACAAAGAGTCGGTGCTTGGGCCGTTCGAAAAGCGCGTCAAGGATGCGAAATCGGAAACCGAGCGGCAGCACGCGCAAAGCGACTTGAATGCAGTAACAGGCCTCTTCCAGATCACCAACGCCAGCATTTTGGCGCTGCCGAATCATCCCATCGATCCCGCAAAATCGCCCATGACGATGGATTTAGGCGGGATATCTGCCGTGATCGAGTCGCATCCCGGACATTCAGGAACCGACATGATCGTGCGCGTGCCAGAACAAAATGTGGTCTATACCGGCGACCTGCTGTTCAGCGGATGGTACCCGGTCTGCTTCGACGAAAAGGCTACCATTTCGGGCTGGCGCGCCACGCTGGCCAAGTTCGCATCGTTCGATAAAGATACAATTTTCGTGCCCGGCCACGGCCAAATCTGCGGCCAGGAAGGCATCTCCAGCATCCGCGAAGTTTTCGACGACATCGCTGGCCAGGCGGAGAAAATGTTCAAAGCGGGCGTTCCAGTCGAAGAAGCACAGCACCGTTATGTTGTCCCGGGCAAATTCAAGAATTTCCCCATCTTCGCCTGGGGCTTCACCATCGGCCCGGCAATCACCAAGCTCTACGCCGAGTGGCGCACGAAGTAATCATCCCATGAGGTAAAGATCCCTCGCATGCACAGAAAGAGCCGGCCTTTCGGCCGGCCCTTTCTTGTGCGCTTAATTCTGCAAGTTCCCTGGTGACTCGTTCGCAGATGATCGCGCGAAGATCAGAACTTGACGAGAATCGACAGGCCAATGCGGTTCTCGATCTTCTTTAGATCCGGCGTGAAACCCGGCACGAATGCCCCCGGCGTGCCGCAAATATTTTCGACGAGAGGAGCCGTTGGGCAATTCGTCGGCGTAATAGCGCCGGGCCCCGAAAAATAAGGCACATTCGCCGCGCGATGATCGAATTCCCAGCGGAAAGTGATGTACTGGCTGGGCATATAGTCGAATGTTCCGGATGCGTCCCAGGCTTTAAACGAGTCGCCGGGATTCTCCGTGAAGTATGGCGTTCCCGAAGCAGCCGTCGCCCCATTGATCGGTGGCAACAGCACTAGATAACGTCCGGGATTGTTGATTTTGCCGCCGCCGAGGGTCAGCCCGAACTTGTCTTTATCAAACCACAAGCGGTTGTAGAGCATGTAGCCGAGAAAACTCTGTTTCGGGTGGAAGTTCACTCCCGTCCCATGGTTGGTGTCACAGCTCACGCCGCCGCCGTGTTCACATCCCATATCCCCGGTCAAAGAGAAAGCAGCCTTGCTGAGAAAATTCTCAGGCTTGTCGTAATACTTGATCTCGATGCTGTCGTCCGTGTGATACCGTACCCGGCCCGGCGCACCGGCCGCATCCTCACCCAGCGCATATTGATTCCCAAGGACGGAGAGCCACCCGTTCGGGCGCCACAAGATTTGAAATCCGAATCCCGGCCGGTTATTGATTCGCCCGTACGCCTGCCATCCATTCACGAACCAAGGCTCAATTTTCAAATGCTCCGTGGGGAAAATCTGCACGCGCACGCCATTGAAAAACCACGGCGTGTTGGACGAAACATACGAAGGTTGATACGCCCAGTTGTCGAACTGGTAGTAGCTGAACAGGCCGACGTAGGACATGAAAATTCCCGCATCAACGTTTACTCCGTGCAGCACGTCGAAGTGGTACCCGCCGTATGCCTCCGAAACATAACGGTAGGCATTGTCGAGATTCCACTGGCCGCGCGCCGGGCTGGCGTCATTGCGCGCCGTCGTCTGTGAATACAGGCCAAACTGGGTCATCAGTCTCGCGCGAACGTTGTCATGGTGAAAATCACCGCCGACGCCGAGCTGCGTCACGTGCACTTCGTTCGAACGAAACACCTCGCTCGACCCGCCAATCGTGTCGTCCTTCGGATGGTTGAAATCGTAGTTATAGTCAACGTCCGCCCGGATCTCCGGCGTAAAAAAACTGGTGGCGTACGGTGTGTCCTTCGTGCGCGCGTTGCCGTTCAGCCACGTGAAATCTCCGAACGCGAACGGTTCCGCCTTCTTCGGCTTGGCCGCGGGCGCATTTTCTTGCACCGCTCCCGCACTAACCGTCTTCTCCATTGGCGCCACATTAGTGCTCGCGGCGCCATTCGAAATCGCCGATTCAGCGCCCGCCGCATTCGAACTAGCCGTAGTAGCAGACACGGGCTGCGGCGCGGCGGCGGTCTCGGCAGACGCTGCAGGCGCATTTCCTTTGGATTCAAGATCCGCCACTCGCTTTTCGAGTTGCTCCACGCGATCGAGCAGCCAGCGCTCGCGCTCCGTCAATCCTGGAACAGGCGCATCCATCTTTATAGGAACAGCTTTCGCAGAAGCGTTGCTATCGTTTTTGTTGGCATCGTTTTTGTCGTCCGCGAATACCCTGCCTGGAAATAAGCTGGTGCAAAGCAATGCAGCGAATACCAGCCAAATGAAATTTGTTTTCTGTCCGAACGCGCGCATGTTTCCCTCCTCAGTAATGAATGGCAACGGAATTGTTCTTCGGATCTTACGTGCGTCTTTGGCAGGCGCAGGACACTTCTTCGTTGCCTATAAAAACTAGCGTAGTGGGCATAAAAAAGTCATAAGCCCGGCAAGAGCATTTCGTAAGAGGAAACAGCATTTTCGGGGGCGAACGGCGGGGCGAACGGTGAAGGGTCAACGCCGCTGCCGGAAGGTCAACGCCGAAGGGGCGCGGCGGGATCGCGTTTCGAAATTTCCAGCGCGATGCAGCGCATCTCTTCGTGGACAAGGCCGTTGGTGGCAAGAATCACCGGGCCGCCGAGGGAGTAAGGCTGGCCCGCGAAATCGCTGACCTTGCCGCCGGCTTCTTCGACGAGCAACATGCCGGCCGCCGTATCCCATTTTTGCAGGCCAAATTCCCAGAAGCCATCAAATCGTCCTGCGGCCACACAAGCGAGATCAAGGGCGGCCGAGCCATCGCGGCGGACGCCGTGGGAGCGCAAGGTAAAATCCCAGTAGTAGTGAATGTTGGGATTGGCCAAGCGCTTGTGGACGGGAAAGCCGGTGCACAGCAGGCTGGTCGAAAGCGTTTCGATTTTCGAGACGTTGATTTTTTTGCCGTTAAGTGTGGCACCTTCGCCGCGCGCGGCGGCATAGAGCTCGTCGTAAATCGGATTGTAGACAACACCGGCGAGAACGGTGTCGTTCTGCGCCAGGGCGATGGAAACGCAGAAGCACGGATAGCCGTGAGCAAAATTCGTGGTGCCGTCGAGTGGGTCAACGTGCCAGCGGTATTCGGAGGAATTTTCCTGGCGCGTCCCTTCCTCTGCGGAGACGGAATGATCGGGGAAAAATTTAGCGAGGCGCGCGACGATGGCTTGTTCGGAACGCTTATCGGCTTGCGTGACGAGGTCGACGTCGCCCTTATAAGTGATGAGCGCGGGACGGTCGAATTCTTCACGCAGAATTTTTCCGGCTTCGTGGGCGATTTCGACCGCTGCTTCCAGGTAGTTGTTCGGCATGCCAGACTTTACGCTGCGGACTTCCGCGCGGCGCGAATTTTGTTCGGCTCGAGATTCGGCAGAAAGGCCGTCAAGAGGCCGATGGCCGGGAGGAAGGCGCAGACGCGATATACGAAATCGATGCTGGTATAGTCGGCCAGTTTGCCCAGCAGCGCCGAGCCAACTCCGCCCATGCCAAAAGCGAATCCAAAGAAAAGCCCGGAAATCATTCCCACTCGCCGGGGAAGTAGTTCCTGTGCATAGACGAGAATCGCGGAAAATGCCGAAGCCAAAATCAGTCCGATCACCACGCTCAGAATACTGGTCCAGGACAGATTGGCGTAAGGCAAGATCAGCGTGAACGGCAGAACTCCCAGAATCGAGCACCAAATAACGTATTTGCGGCCGATGCGGTCGCCCACGGGTCCGCCAATAAAGGTTCCCGCCGCAACGGCGCCGAGAAAAACAAAAAGATGGAGCTGCGCGCTTCGCAGAGTCAGATGAAACTTGCTGATCAAATAAAACATGTAGTAGCTGTTCAGGCTGGCCAGATAGAAGAATTTCGAAAACATGAGAGCGATCAAAATCGCAAGGGAGAACGCAACCTTTTTCCCCGGCAGAACGGAATGCCGGCTGGCAACGGCCGAGTGCGTGCTGCCATCCGCGTGGACTGTGTGGAATTTTTGCCGGCTGGCCCATCCTTTCTTAGCCCAGGCGCCGATGCGCGCAAGCAAGATGATGGCGAGCAATGCTACCAGCGAAAACCACGCGATGCTGGATTGCCCTCTGGGGAGCACGAAAGCGGCCAAGAGCGGGCCCAGCGCGGATCCCGCGTTGCCTCCGACCTGGAAGAGCGACTGCGCCAGTCCAAGCTGCCCACCCGAGGCCATGCGGGCTACACGCGATGACTCCGGATGAAACACCGAGGAGCCAATTCCTACAAGCGCCGCTGCAATCAGAACGGTTCTGTAATCCGGCGCCCTCGACAAAATCAGCAAGCCGACGAGGGTAAATCCCATTCCGACAGCTAGAAAATACGGCTGGTGCCTCCGGTCGGTGTAGTGCCCTACCAAAGGCTGCAAAAGAGACGCGGTGACGAGCGAGGTCAGGGCGATGAGACCGATTTGTCCAAAATCGAGGTGGAAGGAATTTTTAAGGATTGGATAGATGGCCGGGAGGAGAGATTGAATCGCGTCGTTCAAAAGATGGCAGAAGCTGATGGCCAGCAGGACCTTGAGCGCCGTCTTTTCGGTCGCACCGGTCTGCGGCTCAGTGCCAATCGCCGTGAATGTTGTTTCGCTGGCCATCTGCCCTTTCTATTTTTTACGACTGCGGTTTTCTAAGAGACCGCCGTCTTCGCTCGACGCGGTCCGTAAATCCTTTCTTTACTTTACCATCCGCGGCGAAGAAAAAATCCTGTAAGTCCCGATTTGTACATAAGAAAAATTTTCTGTTATATTTATCGTTAATGACCATTTGCGTTGCGGGCGGTGGCACACCGGGTGACCGGGCTGCTTCACTTGCAAGGCGGCGGCGGGGCGAAAGTCTCGTTTGAGCGGATTGGAACGAAAGTTACCTCCGCTGTGGAGTAATCTCTTTTGGACGGGTTGGGCGAACCAGCAGGAACCCAAGCCAGCCCGATGAAATTGACGCTTTTACAGCGAGTTAGGACCATCCAAACACTTGGACGGGCTTGGCGCGTTATTTACGAGAACGGTCGGTCATCCCAGTCGTCCGAGACTCGCCGAGACATAGCAAAGTTCGCTGAAACGGCCGACGTAAGCCTGAACAGAATCCAACGCCAATTGAGTCTGAATTCCTTTGTTTTTGACCCTGCCATGGGTGTGCCTATCCGGAAAACGGGAAAACATTCCAAGCGGCCACTGGTAGTTGCACCGATCGAATCGCGAATTGTTCAGCGGGCGATCCACGACGTGTTGCTCTCAACCCCGGAAATTAAGCGGTATGCGGAGAACCAATATAGTTTCGGCGGCGTGAAAAAGCAGTACGCAAAAGCCGGCGTCCCAGGCGCGATTTAAGCAGTCATCGGGGCAATCGAGGCGGGGGCAAGATTCGTAATTCGGTCGGACATTTCCAGCTTTTTCACGAAAATTCCCAAACCCATCGTTACAAAGATGGTCGCTGATGCAACACAGGATCCGGAATTTGTCGAACTCTTCAAGCGGGCCATAACAGTGGAGCTTGAGAACTTAGCCGACCTCGCCGCAGACGCCGACTTATTTCCGCTATATGAGATAGGGGTCGCACAGGGGTGTTCTTTATCTCCATTACTGGGAAATTTGTTGTTATCTGACTTCGATCAACGGATGAATTCAAGACGGTGCACTTGCATAAGGTACGTGGATGATTTCGTTATACTAGCTCCGAATAGTATCGAGGCCGAAAAGGAATTCTCTACCGGGGTAAAGCTCCTTAAATCCCTGGGATTGACAATTTCCGGAGACAAGACGTTCAAGGGGCAGGTTTCGAATGGGTTCGAATTTCTTGGAATCGACATAAACAATGGCTTCGTTAGACCGAGCAAGACATCGCGCAAGCGTCTACTCAACAAAGTCCAGAGGGCGTTGCAACTGAGCACCACAGGATTCTATCAGCACGCGAAATCAGGCCAGCTATCTCCCCAGCTGTCCCTAATACGCACCTTGATGGAAGCTTCGGGAATCGTCCAAGGCTGGGGGAAGCAGTACTATTTCAGTAACGACAAGAATCTGCTCGGCCAGCTCGATTGCACCCTAGACAAGATGATTAGACATTATCTGTACACCTACGCAAAGCTCTCCAAACCCGCCGACAAAGCGCAGCGGCGGCGACTTCTCGGCATTCCTCTGCTAGAGGAGTTGGCATCCAAGCCTTTCAAGTGGCCGCAATTCGCGCCACACCCCGTTAGCCCGTTTGTGACGGCAGAACTCTGAACACCATTCAGCTTGTGCCGAATCCATGCTTCCCCTCGGGGTTTAAGTCGCCACTTTTTCGAGCGTGCTCATTCGAACGATCAGTACCTTCTCGTGCCCTAGCGTCACCCCGTTAACCCTTTCTTTTCTTCTCCTTCCAGCCACCAGCCTCTATTTTCCCGTCTACACAAACATTCGAATGTAGGATGTATTTTTTCCGCCGATTTTCGCCGCAACTTCTTTCTAATCTTTAACTTCCAACCCCAAACCTCCGTTTCTCCCCGTTCGAACGATTACCATACAATAAAATACTTGACACGTTAACAGTTCCATGCTACCATGGGTCGTGATACTCAGCCCTCACTCCCGGCAAGCGCTCCGCTCGGCAGCTCTTTGGGCTCGCCCCAACCTTTTCGGAGCTTGTCCCGAGCCTCTCGGGAAGTTTCGACCCAGCCAAAAGCAGGCTCTTCCCTTCTTCCACGGGCACGGATCACCGATCACTGCCTGCCCGCCCGTTGCTCTCCCGTTGCGCCCCAACAGAAACGCTTCCATCTCTTTTTTCTTCAAGCCGTTACAGACCCTTTCTTTCACAACGAGGGGGGTATACCCCCCTCCATCCTTTTCTTCGAGGTGCTTCATGCAGGAATCATCATCTAACTCTCTCTCTTCTCATGACTTGCCCTTTACCCAGAGCGACAGCGAAGGGAGCGGGGCGAAGGGTGCCGTCCGTTGCAAGCAGCGCACCCGTGCAGGCCATTCTTGCCAGCTCCCCGCTTTGGATACCAGTTCTGGTCTCTGCTTCCGTCACGCCGGCCTCCGCGACCGCCAGAAAGACCCCGACGACCTTTCCGCCGACCTTCTCGACAAGCTCACCGAATTCCACTCCGCCTATGAGGTCAACGAGTTCCTGGCCCGGCTCTTGTTTCTCCTCGTCCGCAATCGCATCTCCGCCAAGCGCGCCGGCGTCCTCACCTACATCGCTGCCCAACTCCTCAGCTCTCTCCGCGAGGTCCGCCACGTAGAAAACTCTGACGACGAACCCGTCACCATCATCATGAACGCACCCCGCCCCCAACGCGACTGAGCCGAGGACGTCAAATGAACGTTACTCTCACTCACCGATTCGCATCTGCGGCACAGACAATCTTGCCTGTACGCTGTGGCGTGGCACAGCCATTCCTGGCTGTGCGGTTTATCCCGCGCCTCTCCCCGTGTAGAGGCCGAACTTTAGTCCGGCCCACCGACCTGAAGGTCGGCCACTACAAAACTCTCGCGATCGAGGAAGGACGGAAGAAAGACGCCGGCCTCGGAAGGTGCCGGCTACACGGAAGATGCCGGGCTAAAGCTAAAGGTGTTACGTCTATAATCCTTCGGATGGACCACCACACGGTCGCGGCGATCAGCATCACCGGTACGTGTCTTGACGTGCTCGGCAGCCTTTATCTGGCCTACGATTTATTGGGCGGTCGACAGGGCCCATTGCGACTGCTTACCAGGGCCGTAACGTACTCCGTCGTCTTTGGAATCGGCTACGGTATTGGCCTTGGCCTTTTTTTTGGCCTCGCCTCGGGTATCGCCACCGGCATCACCATTGCGGTTGAGCTGAATCGAGCAGCTCGCGGCCTGGACCATTATTCGTTGGCCTGGGAAGGGATGTTCAGCGCCATACGCGGGTTTGCGTTTGGCGCCGGACTGTACAGGATTCTGGGCCTCGCATTCGCAATCGCCTTCAGCCTTCTGATCACGGCCGGCCAAATATTCGCCTACTCTCGCGGCATGCGTCCTGCTACCGATTATGCAGCGTCGCGCCGCCCACGTCTTACGCGCCGCCAGCTTTGGGGAACTGTAGCCCGGACGATCGGCTACACTGCCGCGGCACTACTCTGTAGCGCTCTCGTGCATCATGTTGACCACGCCTGGTCGTTTGCGATCCGGGTAGGGCTCGTGACGGGCCTCGTCACCGGCGTGGGAGTGACGGTGAATCCCTACATTGAGTACTACGCTGACAATCTGCCGGAGCGACGGCTCGGAGCCTTCGGGATTGGACTGATCCTTTGCGGCTTCGCCCTGCAATCTGTTCAGTACTGGCTCACACTATTTGACGTGCACCTAGCCTAGGTATCCGCTTGGCCGGGCGTTAGCGGGAAGAGCAATTCCTCAGCGGCTAAAGCCGAACGGCGAAGAGAGTCATTATGTCGCAGCTCCCGACCCAGCCGGGAAACCGCCCCACCGGTCTGAAGACCGGCCACTACAAACTATTAAGCGGAAGAAAAGCAGGAGTGGAGGTCGGCCCAGAATTCGGCGATGGAATCGGGGCGGTCGTCTTGCGAGCAGGCAAGGGCGCGATTGAAAAATTCCTGCCAGCGCGGCGGAGCTTGCGGGATAAGCGAGGAGACCGGGGGGAAGTTCCCTTCGAGGATGGCGCTCTGCAGAGACTGGAAATCGGAACCGAGAAAAGGCTGGACGCCGCATAACGATTCAAAGGCGATGACGGAAAGAGCCCACAAATCCCAACGAGGGGAAAGCGAGCCGCCACGCAATTGTTCGGGCGACATGTAAGGGACAGTTCCGATGAGGACGCCGGTGAATGTCTCGTTGGTGTCCGGGGAGTTTTGCGGGAGGAACTTGGCGATGCCGAAGTCGGTAATCTTGACCAACTCGAGGAGGCCCGCACGAACCAGAAAAATGTTTTCCGGCTTGAGATCCCGATGCACGAGACCCCTGGCGTGGGCCGCGCCGACGCCAGCGCAAATGTGCTCGAAGAGCTCCACGGTGCGCGAGGGATCCAGTCTTCTTCGAGCGCGGAGTTCCTGGCGGAGGGTGATGCCATCGAGAAGCTCCATCACGAGGAAGCCGCGCTGATTGGAATCCACGCCAAAATCGTGAACAGTGACGACATTGGGATGCGAGAAGCTGCCTGCGACGCGGGATTCGCGGCGAAACCGCTCGAGGGCCTGCTGGTCGGCGAAAAATTCGTCACGCAGCATTTTAACCGCGACGGTGCGGTCGAGTGACACGTCCGTGGCGCGATAGACTTTTCCCATGCCGCCCTGGCCGAGACGTTTTTCGAGGAGGTAACGCGCGGTGAGGAGCCGGGGAGTTGCCACCAAATTCAGCGTGGCGCCTTCCACCTCGCAGCGCGTCGTTCCCGTGTCGTAGCACGCGCCACACTGTGGACACTCCTCGAAGGCCCGGCCCGGGAGGCTCGCGGGGCCGCGAAAGAGAAGAAGCGCGATGGCGCCGGCGACATTTTCGAGGAGCGCCGTGTCTTCCCGGCTGTAGGGTTCTTCCGAGAGCTTCATGCCCAGGACGAGCAGGGCTTCCGGGCGGCCTTCGGCCAGAGACACCGGCACCAGCAGATCGATGCGCGCGGCGTGCAGGAAATCCTTGTCGGCCTGTGGCAATTGCTGTCCCAGCCAGCCGGTTTCGGCAAGCAGGATGGGAACGGAGGTATCCAAGGCCCGGACGAGGGGGATCAATTTGTTGGTGGCAGGCAGGTCGGAGGAGAGAGCACCGGCCGGCGAGACGGCGACGGTGCGGTAGTGATTTTCGCCGGGCTTGCGCAGCAGCAGGGCGCAAAATTCAGCGTGAAGAGCGTCGGTGATGCGAGAGACGACTTGAGGAGCGACTTGCTGGATGCTGGGAGCACGGCGAATTTCTTCGACGATTTCGCGGAACAACTGCTGGGCATCGTATTTGTCGCGGAAGAATCTGCGATCGAGCGAAGAAAGCCAGGAACCGCGCTGAAGGAAAGCGAGACCCGTGAGGGCGGCGATGCCTCCGTAAAACCAACCGCGCGCTTTCAAAACGGTGAAAAGGGGATCGTTGCCGTGGAGCATCAGGTCCACGGCGAGAAATCCCGCAATGACAAGCGGTATAGACAAAAGGACGCCGCGCGCGAGAGCGTACTGCAGCCCGCGGCGGATAATGACGCGGACGTCGAAAAGCCGATGGCGCAGGATGGCGTAGGCGAAGGAGAGGGGGAAAACGAGGAATCCGACACTGCCGACCAAGTCCAGAGTGGGGGAAGACAACAGCTCGGCAATCGAGGGGTTGAAGTCAGTGAGCATCGTGCCGAAAACGCGGGGTAGATAGAAGAGCAGACCGATGAGCGCACCGAAAAGGAGGACGCGGAATCTCCGCCGGTCGGTGAGCGATTCGAGCCGCCAGTATCCGATCGGCAGGACGAGCAAGCCCGCGAGCAAATAGACGAAACTTTGCAGGGCAAAAGCGATCAGCACCCAAGGGGGAGCCAGCGATGCCAAATGCGCAGGGTCATAGACCGTGCGGGCGAAAAGATAGAGCGCATAAATCGTGGCGAGGGCGGGACCCGCGAGGAGCACAATCCAGATGCGGCGGCTGGCAAATAGCTTTTTTGGGAAGAGACAGAAAAAAGCGAACAACAACGGCGTGCGAAAAGCGGCACTCACGTAAACGAGCATCACCGGCCACTGGAAAAGGAACGGCAGAGAACGGATTGAGGAAGCCATGCCCCACTGAAAGGCTTCAAAAACAGTAGCCATGGTGACCAGAAGCCATCCGCCCAGGCGGGAGACAAAATCGCGCGGACGGCTGAAGACAACAAAGAGACCGATCAGCAAGGTGATGAACTTACTCGCCAAAAAAACAACTTGGGAGGCACGAAGGCGAGGATGGTAATAATTCCAAAGGGTTCCATGGAGGATCATCGTTAGATCGAGGCGACGGGCGTCGCGCTCGACGGTGAGGTGAATGGGCTGGTCAGCGACAAAATTCATTCGATGCGCCAGCCAATCCACGACGTTGCCGATCGGCTGGCCATCCACGGTCAAAATGGAATCGCCAACAAGAAGACCCGCGCGGACTGCGGGCGCGTCACTTTCCAAATAGGAGACCACCGCGTGGCCCGATTTATCCTCGACATCCATCCCACTGGGCGACAAACCAAAGAGCGTGAGGTAGGCGAGGTAAAAGTAGCCGATGATGCTGATGACCGCGGCCGCCACGATCCGCCAGGGATAAGGTGTGGGAGACATGCGCTCCGCTGGTTGCTGAAGTGACGAGATTATAAGCCTTTCCCGGCTCTTACGGGCTGGGCTTCCCGGTACAAGACACCGGGACGCAAAGTGCGCGAACTCCTGGTCTGCCTACGGCGCAAGCTGGCAGCCAGGGAGAGCTACGCGGCGGAGGAGTTTTCAGGTGTATAATCCCGGCACTTGGCCTTTGCGAGGCAGTATGAGCGGAGAGAAGACTCCCACCGTCTGGGTTCCTTTATGTTGCGGGCGTGTGATGCGCTTTAACCGGTTTCTGAGGCAAGACGGCGGAGCCTACGGCACATTGGTGTGCACGGCCTGCAGCAAGAACATTATTCTCGAGCAAGAGCAACTTCCCGCCGATGACTCCTATGGCGAAGGCGCGCGCGTGCTGAATGTGCTGGGAACGCCCAAGCCGCCAAAAACAGACAGAAGAAGAACCGGCGATTCGCCCGGCGGAGCGGACGACCTGACGCTTTGACTTTGATGGTGGCTCCTTAGAGCCGGTGTCCGGCAATGATCGGCCAGACCATCTCTCACTACCGCATCCTGGAGAAACTTGGCGCCGGCGGGATGGGTGTGGTCTACAAGGCACAGGACATCCGGCTCGACCGCGCCGTGGCGCTGAAATTTCTTCCTGAAAATTTGCTGAACGAATCCGTGGCGCTCGAACGCTTCCGGCGCGAAGCGCATGCGGCTTCCGCTCTGAACCATGCGAACATTTGCACGATTTACGATATCGGCGAGCAGGACAGCCGGCCGTTTCTCGCCATGGAGTTCATTGACGGCGAAACGCTGCGCCAGCATATTCACGGCCAGCCGCTGGCGCTCGAAGAGATTCTGAATCTCGGGATACAAATTGCGGACGCGCTCGACGCCGCGCACGCCCGGGGGATCATCCATCGAGACATCAAGCCCGCCAACATATTCGTGACGCAACGCGGACAGGCAAAGGTGCTGGATTTCGGGCTGGCGAAGCTCCTGCCCAAAGGGATTCTCGGCGGTGAAGCGCTAGATTCCTCGCACAGCGGAGCGGAAGAACCTGTCTCCATCGTCGGGCTTATCACCGGGACTCCATCGTACATGTCCCCCGAGCAAGTGCGGGGCGATGACTTGGACACGCGCACCGACCTGTTCGCTCTGGGCCTCTTGTTGTACGAGATGGCTACCGGACGGCAAGCTTTCTCCGGGAATACCGGCGGGGCGATTATCGAAGCTATTCTCAGCCGGACACCGGCGCCTGCGCGGAGCGTGAATCCGGAAATTCCGCCGGAGTTGGAAGAGATCATCAACCGCTCGCTTGAGAAGGATGCGAACAAGCGGTGGCAAAGCGCGGCGGAGATTCGCGCGGCTTTGCAACAGCTGAAGCGCGACAGTGATACGGGACATACGGTGGCGGTGCGAGCACCGGCGATGGCGCAGCTATGGCGTTACCGGTGGATGGCGATGGCCGGCGGCGCGGTGGCGGTGATCGGGGTGGCTGCGGGAACCTGGCTTTACAACACGCGGCGGGCGCACGCGCTGAACGAGACGGATACAGTGGTGCTGGCGGATTTCGGCAATAAGACGGGTGAAGCGGTATTCGAGGATGCGCTGCGGCAGGGGCTGGCCGTACAACTCGAGCAGTCTCCTTTCTTGAGCCTGATTTCCGAGCAGCGCATCCAGCAAACGCTGCGGCTGATGGGCCGCCCAGCGGACACCAAGCTCACGCCGGAGGTTGCGCGGGACCTGTGCCAGCGAGCGGGAAGCAAAGCGTACTTGAGCGGCACGATTTCGAGCCTGGGAAGCCAGTACGTGATCGGGATCAAGGCGGTGCACTGCCAGACCGGGGACACGCTCGTCCAGGAACAGACGACGGCGAACAGCAAAGAGCAGGTATTGGCTGCGCTGAGCGAGGCGGCGACAAAACTGCGCGGGAAATTGGGGGAGTCGCTCAAGACGGTCCGGAATCTGGATACGCCGATCGAGCAAGCCACGACGCCTTCGCTCGAAGCATTGCAAGCTTATTCGCTGGGACGGAAAACCTTCCTAGGGCAAGGAGACTATAACGCGGCCGTGCCTCTTTTTTTGCGAGCGATCAGCCTCGACCCGCGCTTCGCCATGGCGTATGCGTCGCTCGGCACGGCTTATGGCAACCTGGGCGAGAAAAACCTCTCCGCGGAGAACACAAAGAAGTCCTACGATCTGCGCGGGCGGGTGAGCGAGCGCGAGAAGTTGTATATTGAATCTCACTACTATCATAACGTGACCGGCGATTTGGAGAAGGCGCGCCAAGTTTACGAGCTCTGGGCGCAGACTTATCCGCGAGAAGGAGTGCCTCCCAATAACCTGGGTGTCCTCTATCAGAGCCTCGGACAATACGACAAAGCCCTCGGGGCATTTCGCGAGACCATGCACGTCGCCGGTGCGGATGCACTGACCTACATCAACCTCGTGAGTGTCTATATCAACTTGAATCGCCTCAAAGAGGCCAGGGCCACGACCGAAGAGGCTCGGGCAAAGAATCTCGATTCGCCCACCATGCACCTCTATCTCTACGAGCTGGGCTTTCTGCAGAACGACGGGGCGCGGATGGCGGAGCAGGTCGCGTGGGCAATGGGCAAGCCGGGACAAGAAAGCGCTCTGGAGTACTTCGAGGGCCAGACGGCAGCGTATTCCGGCCAGCTCAACATATCGCGAGAGTTCTCGAGGCGGGCGGTGGAGTCGGCCGAACGTGCGGGAGAAAAAGAGAGGACGGCGGGGGTGGAGGCCGCGGCGGCGCTGGCCGAGGCCCTCTTCGGAAACAAATTGGAGGCGCAAAAGCGCGCCGTGCACGCGCTTGCGCTTTCCAATGGGCGGGATGTGCAATTTGTAGCCACACTGGCACTGGCCGTGGCGGGAGACTCGGATCGAGCGATGGAATTCGCCGATGACCTGGGAAAGCGTTTTCCCGATGATACGATCGTGCGGTTCAATTATGCGCCTGCGATGCGCTCGCAACTCGATCTTAATCGGAACGATACCGCGAAGGCGATTGAGAGGCTACAGGCGGCGACGCCGTACGAATTCGGGCTCGCTTCCGGCAGCAGTACATTTCCGACCAACATGTATCCGGTTTATGTGCGAGGGGAAGCGTATCTAGCCGCGAAGCAGGGCGCGCCAGCCGCGGCGGAGTTTCGAAAAATCCTCGAGCAACGCGGGGTGGTTATTAACGAGCCTATCGGCGCGCTGGCTCACCTGGGACTCGGGCGGGCGTTTGCGCTTCAGGGCGACAAAGCGAAGGCGCGCGCTGCATACAACGATTTTCTTGCGCTCTGGAAAGACGCCGATCCGAATATTCCGGTTTTGAGCGCTGCCAAAGAAGAGTTCGCAAAGCTGCAGTAACGTCCTCCCCGTTGATCTCCAAGCCCTAACTTCTGGGTTTTCGGGGAACAGCCATTCTTGTCTGTGGGCTGCCGCCCAAGGAATCCGAAGCCAGGAATGAGTGGCGATTGTCGTGAGGGCTCGGCGGCTCAATCGCCGCATTGTGGGTACGTGGCACAAAGTCAGCGCAAAGCATCTCCCAGCTTACCTCGATGAGATGTGCTTCCGGTTTAACAACCGCAAGAACTCTTATCTTTTTCGCGATACGATTCTCAAGCTAATTGACTCTCCCAACCTCGAATACAAACACCTCATAGACAAAGTGCAAGATGCGGCCTAGTCCTTAGACCAATCGCTTTGAAATAATATCTCGTAGCCAAAATATGTACTCTTCCCCACTTTAGATTTAACGTACTGCCTCTGAACCAGAGTCTTGTATGTCCAAGGTATGTGAACCCCTCGTTTGAACCACAAATATTGAGTGACTGTAAAATTTTGCGCAGAGATTTCTAAGCGAAATACATCTACGCCAGATTTTATTAAATCTGGGTCGATCGTATACTTCAGCATCCTTAGTATCCCTGGATGAAGCGTCCCCACCTCTATTTCTTGGGGGTCTAAAACACTCTTAGTAAAACTCTCTAACCCTTGTGTGGGAGGGTAAATTGTTACGACAACACCTGTAAGAGGGTTTTTCCCGTAGTTATATATAGACACAGGAATTGGCGTAATTCCGGAGAATACTTGCGGAGTCAAGTACGCGAAAGATTTTCCTCCTGTCTCAATTTCGAGACTTTGTTTGGCTAAGCCCGCGACCGTATTGAATCCGAGCAACGATTCCGCTAATGCTGCATCTTCTTTCTTTAGAACTAATTCGAATGCTGCGTCCTGTGCTGCCCTATCAACTTTGGCCTGATTATCCGCATGCGTCCTGTCCGAACGAATGGAATGAATCTCGGCGACAAGTAAGGTGGATATAATCAACATCCATGCCGCCTTTTCTATAGGGCGCATTTCTCCGCGTAAGCTCATCACTGCGGCCACAAGCCCGAGAATGGCAATGGATATCCCGGGAGCGGGAAGTGTGCGCCAAGCCCACAAAGCAGCCACCGCTCCCCCACCACACAACAGCACCGACACTGGCCAGCTTTTCCAAATTCCCTCTGCTTTTTCTTCCCATTTGCGCATACCACTCCCCCGAACTTAAAGGGGAGTCTACTTTGGCGCTCACCTTGCGTCGAGGTTATAATCCCGCTTAAAACCCCTTCGATTGATGCTCATGCGCACTCCTTTCCTGGAAGCCCTTTAGTTGTCGCTCTTACGAAAAACACGGGGGTGAGTAGTGGGCCAGTCTCCGATTATCCGACTAACCAGGAGTTGGAAAGAGGCCGTGATATAAGCTTCTCTTTGCGTTCTCTGGGGGATTCCTGGCTGGGGAACGGCTACCGGGATTCACCAATCTTGAACAACCCCGCCAAGCGCTGATAGAGGCCTTCGATGGCTCGATAAAGATCCGCAGCCCCGGTGGTTCCGTCGGTCACTTCATGAGAGTCCAAATCCGAGGCCAGCGCCGTGCTGAGCTGGGTGGCGCGGCGGACACGCTCGCCGGTGAGCAAGGAGTGCACCGTGGCGGTATCCCGTTGTTGGGCCTGGCGCTCTTGCAATTCTTGAAGAGCCCAGGCGGTCGTGCGTAGATAATCGACGGCGTCGCGAAACTCACGAAGCACGCGAGGATCCATCCCACCCGACCTGATGGCTTTCTCCAGTTTCCGCAGGTCGTCGATCGACGTCTTCAGCCGGAACGTCAGGCCCCAAAAAGTTTCGCTGGGAGTAAGAAGCTCGACAGCCACTCCCAACAACTCGCTCTTTTTGGAGGGACGCAGGGATACCACTCGCGCAGAAGCTGTTTTGGCTGAGGTAAGGTTAGTCAGCTCGATAACGCTGCCGATGGCCGGGCGGCCTTTCATGTCGAGCAGCCCCCCGTGCATGTTGACTTGTTTGGCTTTAGCAAACTCGATTACGCCTGCGCCACTAGGCTCTAACCACTTCACCTTCACGGGAACAACTACAGGGTAACGGTCACTCCTCCTATTTTTTCCCTTTGGGACCGGCAGCTCCGCGGCCGACTTGTCCGTTGTCACGAGCCACCTCCGTTCGGCAGGGCTTCAGACCGGTGTTCAATCTTGAACATTTGAAGCGTTCATTTCTTGGGGCATGGGACGCCTCCGCCCGCTTTTTTAGCAGTTGGCAGACTCTGGACACTGTTCTGTTTTGCACATGGTTAGGCTAATAATTCGGCAATGCCACGGAAGCTGGTATGGATTCAGAACAAGAACCTTCAGGGCTTCGGTTGCTCCAAGAGTAACAGGGTGTTTAAGCCTTCTGGTGACCTCATCTCGTGGATGCCCCAGTGGCTTCAACCAAATGGCTGAATAATGCGACAAGCTAATAGACCGTTTGCAATCTAGCTGAGTCCCGGAATTGACAAAACCACTGAGGAGCTGCGCAGCGTTTTAGGACTACTGTTGATAACAGGGTTTCCACCAACTAATGGATCCAGTGCATGATAGACGCGCAAATCGGAAACTGCCCCACTACCGGGAGGGCTTATTGCGGGCCGGTGAGGTAGGTCTTGCGATGGCGGACGTGATAGTCGCCGTTGAGGACTTTGACTTCGATGGTGCGATAGGTATTGGCGGGGCCGCGGGGGTTGGGGTAGTAGGCGAGGCGGTATTGGGTGCGCAGCTCGCGGTCGATGCGGTCGAAGATGATGTCCAAATCGCGAGGCGAGTCGGGATAGAACATTGCGCCGCCGGTGGTGTCGGTCATGGTTTCGAGGGCGTGTTCGCCAGCGGTGTTGCGGCCGCTTTCGGATTTGATGGGTCGGACAACGATGGTGTAAAGGAGAGCGCCGGAGCGGACAGCGGCTTTGCGCGCGGAATCGAAATCGCTGTGGCTGGTGGTTTCGCCGGCATCGGTGACCATGATGATGACGCGGCGGCGGTTATCGCCGCGCTTCTCCAGCGTGGTGGAAGCGAGCAGAACGGCGTCGTAGATCGAAGTGCCCGCGCCGGGAGGGATTTTGCGCACGGCCTCCTGGAGGGCGGAAACATTGTCGGAGAATGCCGCGACTTGCGTTACGTTTTCGTCGAAGGCGTAAACCGCGAGGCGGTCGCCGGAGCGGAGAACCTGCCGGATGAAGTGCGCGGCGGCCTCCTGCTCGAAAGAAATTTCCTTGTGGGCGCTGAGGCTGGCGTCGATCATGAGCGCGAGATCGAGCGGCTGCTGGGTTTCGGACTCAAAAACTTCGATTTTTTGCTGCACTCCTTCTTCAAAGATTTGAAAAGCCTCGATGGGCAGGTCCGGGGCGGGGCGATTGTGCTCGTCAAGAACGCTGCCGAGCACGCTGACCAGATTCACGTTGACGCGAATCTTGCCGCGCTCCTGGGAAGGATCGGGGACTGGATCCGGACTGTAGTCGCCGGGGTTAACGGGAGCAGGCGCGGGCGTGTTAGACGGCGTGGCAGCGGGGCGCGAAGGTTGAGGCTGAGCCCAGGGCGGACGGTCAGGCTTGCTCTGCGGCGTGGCGCTACGGCCGAGGAGTAAGGCTGCGAAGACGAGCAGGAGTGGGGCGTGGGGTGATTTCACTGACATGAAGAATTAAGATGCAGGTTTTGCCCTGGAGGCTTCCGCGGGCGCGGGAGGAAGTTCGCCGTCGGCCCAGACGGCACCGTCCTCGAAGTACTCTTTTTTCCAGATAGGAACAGTGCGCTTGAGGGTGTCAATGGCGTAGCGGCAGGCGTCGAAGGCGGCGGGGCGATGCGGCGCGCTGATGGCGATGAAGATGCTGGTATCACCGATTTGAAGGCGGCCGAGGCGGTGGACGATGGCGACGCGATGAATCGGAAATTTGGCGTGCATCTCGGCGGCGATATCGCGGATCTTGGCGAGGGCCATGGGCTCGTAGGCTTCGTAATCGAGGTAGAGCGTGGGGCGGCCGTGAGATTGATTGCGGACGCAGCCGTCGAAGGTGACGACGGCGCCGTCTTCGCCGGCGCGGACGTGGCGGACGAGCGCGGCCGTATCAATGGGCTCGGAGACGAGGCGGAAGACGTCATCGTTAGGAGAAGTCATCGCGGTGGATCAGCCTCCGCTGACCGGGGGAAGAAAAGCGACTTCGTCGCCGGGGTGGAGAGCGGTGCTCCAGGCGGCGAATTCCTGATTGCGCGAGGCGACCAGCGAAGCGCGGAAGCGGGCGAGCTCGGGATGGCGCGCACCGTAATGGGCGAAGAGCTGTTCGATACCCGCACCTTCGGCAAGGTCGACGGAATCTTCGGCGCGGCCGACGATCTCTTTGAGACGGCCGAAAAAGAGGACTTTGACTCGCATGGTTTGCGAAGCGGCTGGCACAAGGGAATTGTAACGCGCACGGCGGGAGTAGACCAGTGGTGCGAGGTTTGAAGAACGGAGGGTGCGCGGAGCGATGTTTGCGGCGAAAGAGTACAACGGAGGGGCGAAGAATTCGGAAGATTCGTTCGAATGAACCATTTCAAATGTTTCTATTGCTTGACCAGGGGACGGGGGTTGCGTAGCGTGCAATGAGTTGTTTGGAGTTCCGCACGAAGCCGAGAAGGTCGCAGAGGAGAATATGAAGATCTTGGTGACAGGATCGACAGGGCTGGTGGGTACGGCTTTGGTGGATGCGCTGGCGGGCACGGGGCACACGGTGTGCCGGCTAATTAGGCCCGAGAGCGCCGCGCGGGGTGGAGCGAAGGATGGATTTGATGTGCCGTGGAATCCGGCGACGGGGGAATTGGGCGGCGGCGCCGTCAAAGCAGATGCGGTGGTGAATCTGGCGGGAGCATCGATCGCAGGAGGACGGTGGACGGCGGAGCGCAAGGCGCTGCTGCGGACGAGCCGGGTGGAGACGACGCGGGCGCTGGTGACGGCTCTGGCGAGAATGAATGCGCGGCCGAGGGTGCTGGTATCGGCGTCGGCGATTGGACTCTACGGCAGCCGCGGCGATGAGCTGCTGACAGAAGAGAGCTCGACGGGAACCGATTTTTTAGCAGACCTTGCGCGGGAGTGGGAAGCGGAAGCGGCGAAGGCGGAGGCGTTGGGAATCCGCGTGGTGCGCGCGCGGTTTGGGATTATTCTGGCGCGGCACGGAGGCGCGTTGGCGAAGTTGCGAGTGCCGTTCAAACTGGGCGTGGGCGGGCGAGTCGGATCGGGACAACAGTGGATGTCGTGGGTAACACTGGAAGATGTGGCCGGGATACTTCGGTTTGCGCTGGAGAACCGCGCGGTGCAAGGAGCCGTGAATGTCGTGGCTCCGGGCGCGGTGCGCAACGCGGAATTTACAAGAGAGCTCGCGCGCGCGGTGCATCGCCCGGCGCTCTTCCCCGCACCGGCATTTGCGCTGCGGCTGGCGCTGGGCGAAGTGGCCGACGCGCTGCTGTTGGCCAGCCAGCGCGTCGTTCCGCAGAGATTGCAACAGCTCGGCTACCGCTTTGCGCACCCGGATCTGGCCGCCGCCCTCGCCGCGGTTCTATCCGGAACCTGAGCGCTTAGTAAAGAGCGCAGAGGTTTCAAGAAAGAGAGACAACTAGAGAAGCCAGCGAGGGAGAGATCAAACGCGCGCAGTTCCGGAATGGCACATGGCAGCGGAAGCGAGTCCCAGATGAGGACGAGTTCGCGTGCCGAGATGGTGTGTGTAAGACAAGGCATCTCTTGTGCCCCCTATCTGAAATTTCCACCAACAGATTGAACCCACATTAGTTATTGGAACTTCTTCCCTCCCTTGGGCTAGGGACTCCTGACGTGCGGAGCTTCACTTTTCGCTGGCCCTTCGCCTGCAATTGCCGCGGATGTGCGGACTCTTCTGCGGCAGGAAATCGGCGAGAGCGATTTAACAACTCGAGCTGCGTGGGCGCAGGCGAATGCCGCGAAGACGATTTCCCGAAAATGGTGTTTCCCTGCGCTCCTCACGGCGAGTGCGTGGACACTGGGCTGCGGCGGAGGAGGCGCAGGCCTGGTTACGCCCCTGCCGGCACCTCCTCCATCCATCACGGTGAGGGTGACGTCTACGAGCAGCGATGTGCTTCTCGGCAACTCGCTAACGTTCACGGCCAACGTGGCAAACACGAGCGACACGGGAGTTACTTGGAGCGTGAACGATGTGGCGGGCGGGAACAGCGTAGTGGGAACGATCGCGGCGAGCGGAGTGTACACGGCGCCAATGGATCTGCCGGTACCGGCGACGGTGCATGTGAAAGCAACCAGCCAGGCGGACGCGACAAAATCAGGAAGCACCGACCTAACCATCATCAGCGATATCCGCCTCGCGCTCACACCATCGAGCGCAGACGTGGAACTCGGCGCGACGCAGGCATTTCACGCGGCGATCGCGAGCAGTGGCCACCCGGATGCGGCGGTGCGTTGGAGCATTGCAGGTGCGGCGTGTCCAAACTCGTGCGGCTCGGTGGATGCGAACGGAAACTACACCGCGCCGCAGATTCTGCCGCAGGCGGCGAGCGTAACGTTGACGGCGCAAAGCGCAGCGGATCCTTCCAAGCAGGTTTCGGTACAGGTCAATATCACCAGCAATTTTTCGCTGCAACTTTCGGCACCCGCGAGCGTGTCCACAGGAGCGAGAGCAGCGATTGTGGCCACGCTCACTCCGGTACCGGGCTCGAATCCGAGCGGAGTGGTGGCGTGGTCGCTCTCGGGTCCCGGGTG
>Ga0209118_1000048_pt1 | contig 89599 bp, 93 predicted proteins | sample BlaSpr_A8_Ref_M1_FD_187988 | JGI IMG/M metagenome (GOLD analysis project Ga0209118, IMG submission 187988) | Forest soil microbial communities from Thunder Bay, Ontario, Canada - Black Spruce, Ontario site 2_A8_Ref_M1 (SPAdes) (version 2) | ecosystem: Environmental > Terrestrial > Soil > Boreal... | reverse complement strand
CCCGCCGCAAGCGTGGCGGGGGCATGCGCTTCGCGTGGGCCTCGGAGACCGTCTTCTTTCGCGGGCGCCGCGACGTCCTCCGCTTCCTCTACTGCCACGAGTGGATGCACTGGTACCTACACGAGGTACTGGGCAAGGCCTCGGCCGCCGAGACGGCGTGCGATCGCTTCGCGCTGAGGAACTTTCGGCGTCGGGTCGTCACCAGCGACGATGCGGACGAAGCGCTCACCCGGCGGGGAAGACTGGCGGCCCGAGGCTAGCCAACCACCCTAGAGAAACGCATCTTGCTGCTTACGCAGCAGCACGATTACCGCGATCGGGAGGGCGACGTTCGTCATCAACGCGACCGGGCCGTGGTTGGCCCCGATCGGCAGCAGCAGCACCAGCAGCGACCCGATCAGGCACACGACCTCGAGTACCAGCACCCATCGTCGAGCCGAGCGGCGACGCCAGAGGACACCGATCGCGAGGAGGCAGGTACCGAGCGCGAGGAGGAGCGAGGCTATGCCGAGCCCCAGCATGTAGACCTCACCGGCGAGCGCGAACGGAATCGCGGATAGCCCGGCAATGGTCCACAGCATCGCTTGCATCAAGAGAAGGACGAAAGCGGCCTCCGGGCGGCTGGAGCTCTTAGCTTCGATCAATCTTCTTCACCACCTCATCGTCGATGTCGACTGCAAACGGGCCGCCCTTCGGGTTGTCCACGATCCAGACGTGGAGCATCGGTGACGCGCTGATATCAATCGACCCAAGCGGGCACGTGGCAAACGGTGTCATCAAGCTGAACTCGAACCCGATTGGCGTGACGCAGATGTTCTCGTGCTGGTGCCAGGCCGTGAGCGGGCCGCCTGGATCCGGGCCGAACTGGCCGATGTGCTTCATCTGGAACATCGCGCCAAGCAGTACGGGGCCGTGCTTGGTGTTGGCATAGACGAGGCCCTGAGGACGGCGCGGGTCCATCACGTACCCGGCGTCGACATTGGCCTGGTTCATCCAGTGCGTCGATCCCAGATTCGCCCCGCCGCCGGGCCGGTAGCCCGCGGCCCAGGCCTGGTGCCAGTCCTGGTACGGCAGGATCGCGGCCTTCGTCTCGGCATAAAGCTGAGCGGCGGCCGCGACCTGGTCCGGTGTCGCGACGTCGTTGGTCGCCTGGAGCAGAGCACCCGCATGCGAGTGCTGCGCGTCTGGGCGGGCGAGCGACACGATCCAGACCGTTGACGTCGTGATCAACGTCAACACTGGAAGCGCAATGGCGAGGGACGTCCATCGCACCGCGCGCCGCGGTCTGCCCAGCTCGCCTCGCACAGGCACGAGCACCAGGCCGAGCGCGATCAGCTCGAGGAGCTTGGTGGCCAGCGCGACCTGGTCGGGCGAGTCGAAACCGAGCGCGATGTACACGAGATAGCCGAGCAGCGTCGCCCCCAGCAATGCGGCCGAGGCCGGACGCCACCAGCGCCATGTGAACGCGAACGAAAGCACGATGTAGCCGGTGCCGTTCATGAGGAAGAGCAGCGCGGTGAAAGGCTCGTTGATGTGGCTGCTGATCAATCCCCAGTGGATCGCCCCGGCCATCGCCAGCAGCACGGACGCCCCCAGGACAGTCCCGGGCACCCGGCGGCGAGCCGGACGCAGTCGGATCGCGATCAGCGCGAGAGGAAGAGCGAGCAGGCCGGCGTAGAGACCGATTGCGTGGTCGGGCGCGATGTCGAACATGACATCAGCGTCGACGTCGCAGCTAAGAGCGACGTAAGCAATCAGCAGGTCCCATCCTTATCGCCGCTTGCGCGCACTGGTAGGTCCACGTACATCGCCGCACCGCCGCCCGGTCCCTCGCCGGCGAGGATGCGGCCGTGGTGCTGTTCGACAATCCACCTCGCGATCGACAGGCCGAGCCCGGCGCCAGGCCCAGTCCGAGCCTGATCAGCCCTGTAGAAGCGCTCGAAAACGCGCTCTCTCTCCTCGGGCGGGATGCCCGTCCCGTCGTCGGATACCGTCAACCGTGCCCAGGCGCCGTCCGTCGACAGCGTGACCTCGACGCGAGATCCGGCATGACGAAAAGCGTTGTCCAGCAAGATCCACGTGAGCTGGCGGATCGCGTCGTCGTCACCGGCGATGGTCGCGTCGGCCACCGTCGTGTGCAGCTCGCGATTGGCGTGAACAGCTCGAGCCTGGCGGCACACTTCGGCGATGACCGGTGCGAGCTCGATCGTTGTCAGCGTGAGCTCGAGGCCGGAGTCAGCTTTCGCAAGGGTCAGCATCCGGTCGACCAGCCGCGTCATGCGAGCGGTCTCGGCCGCGATGTCATCGGCCGCGGCGCTGCGAATGTCCTCGGAAAGCGCAGGACCGCGCGCCAGCAGCCCGGCGTTGCCCTGGATCGTGGTCAGCGGAGTGCGCAGCTCGTGCGATGCGTCCGCGACGAACCTTCGCTGCGATTCAAACGAGTCCTGCAGCTGCTCCAGCATCCGGTTGAAGCTCGTCGACAGCAGGGCGACCTCGTCGCGGCTCCGGCGGGTCGGCAGCCGCCGGCCGAAGTCGCGCGCCCGGCCGATCTCGTCCGCGGCGCCGGCCACGTCCTTCAACGGCTTGAGCGCACGACCGGCGACGAGCCACGACGCGGCCAATGCAGCGATCAGGGTCGGGACGCCCGAGATGACGAGAAACCCAAGCACGCCAGACAGGTTCGACTGCACAACACGGGTCGACTGGCCGGTCACGACAAAGCCGCCCTTGAAGGGCAGGCCGAAATAGCGAAAGCCCGAGTCGGTATCGAAAACTCCGCCGAAGACCTCTGGCACGCTGACGCGAAGGCGCGCTGACGGCACCGGCGGGGACCCGTTCAGCTGAGCCGTCGAGTAGACGACCGTCCAGTTCGAGTCGAACACCTCGACAAAGACCTCAGTGCTCGTCCGGAGATCCACCGGGGCGACTGGCGCTCGAGGCGCCAGGTCTGAGGCGCGGTTCAGCGCTCCAACCGCTTCACGGGCGCGACCGCGCACCGCTTCGTCCTGGTTGGTGACCGCGCCGCGCGCGAGCAGCCCGTAGAGCAGGGCGCCAAACAGGACCAGGGTGACCGCGACGACCGCCGCTCCGAACAGCGCCAGCCGGAGCCGCAGGGACACTATTCGCGGAGGGCGTAGCCGGCGCCGCGGACGGTGTGCAGCAGACGCGGCTCACCGCCCTCCTCGAGCTTCTGCCTCAGATAACCGACGTACACCGCGACCACGTTGTCGCTTTCGGGCTCGCCCTTCCAGACCGATTCCAGCAGCTGGTCGCGCGTCAGGACCTGGCGAGGATGCCTCATGAAATGCTGGAGCAGGTCGAACTCGGTCGCGGTGAGCGTCACCGACCGCTTGCCGCGCCACGCGCCGCGGCTCGGCGGCTCCAGCAGCAGGTCTGCGAAACGAAGGTGGTCGAGAGGCGAGGATCTCCGCAGCAAGGCTCGGACCCGAGCCAGCAGCTCCTCGTACGCGAAGGGTTTGACGAGATAGTCGTCGGCCCCGGCGTCCAGGCCCCGCACCCGTTCACTGGTCCCGCCGAGCGCCGTGAGCATCAGGACCGGGACCTGCGCCGTAGCGCGCAGCCGCCGGCACACGCTGACGCCGTCCAGGCTCGGCAGCATGATGTCGAGGACGACCAGGTCAAAAGGTTGTTCCCTGGCGCGCCGCAACGCCTCCAACCCATCCCCGACCCGCTCGACCACGTGTCCTTCGGCGACCAGGACACGCTCCAGCGTCGCGGCCAGCCGAGCGTCGTCTTCGACCACGAGGACTCGAGATCGGTTCATCTCAGGCACGAGATATATAAGAGCCAGGTGAGGATTTGATAAGAGGGTCGCCCGCGGCGCCCCTCGCTAACCGGCGGAATCCAGGCCGGTGAGAGTGATTCGCTTGCGCGTGAAGAGACGTCCCCTGGCCGCCGAGATGTAGGTGCCGGAGGTTGGCGCCACGTCGGAGTAGTCGCTGCCAACCGCGATCGTCACGTAGTTCAGTCCGCCTCGGCTCGCATGCGTGGGATCGAACGTGGAGGCGATGGCATCGCCCGTGCCGTCTTTCGTCGGGAGCACAACCTCCACCCAGGCGTGGCTGCCGCCCTCTCCGAGCAGGTGTCCCGAGACGTAGCGCGACGGCAGGCCGCAAGCTCGGGTGAGGGCCAGCATGACGTGGGCGTAGTCCTGGCAAACACCCTGCCCCAGCGCGAGCGCCTCGGCCGCGGTCGTCCGCACACCAGTCACGCCGTACTGGTAGGTCATCGACTGATACACCCAGTCGTTGATCCGGTCCGCCAGGGGAAGGCCCCACTCAGCAGAGTCCGCCAGGGATTCGGCCGCCTTGCGGATGCGGTCGTCCGCCCCCGTCAGCGGCGACGGCTCCAGGAGGTATCCGTCTGCGAGCCAGCCGGCCGCGAGCCGGTTTGGCTCAGCGGCGTGGCGCTCGACCGTCACCTCGGCGACGAACTCGATCGTCTCCGACACCCGAGGAGCGAAGACGTCGATGATCACGTTGCCGAATCGGTCTTTTCGATCCTCGAATCGGACGCCCTCGGCGTCGACAGACACCTGATGGCGAAGCCGCCGCTGGTCGCCGAATCGCTCGGGCGGAATCACGACCAGGCGGTGGCTCAGGTCGCGGATCGGCTCGGGATACTCGTAGCGAAAGCTCTGCCGCAGCAGGTAGGACACGCGGCGGGCGGAGGTCCAGTCGAGTGAGGAGGGATCGGTCGCCATCACGAGTCCTTCACCTCGTCAGCCCAGACGGTCATCCCACCGAACGCGGCTGGGCCGAAGGTCGTGATCATGGCCACATCGAGGGCATCCCGGCCGCGTCCGATCAGCACGCGCCCCACGCGGCGCTCGTTGTTCCGCGGATCGAAGGTCCACCAGCGGTCGCCCAGATAGACCTCCATCCAGGCCGCGAAGTCCATCGGGTCGGGGTTGAACGGCACCTGGATGTCCGGTAGGTAGCCGAAGACATAGCGCGTCGGGATGTTCATCGCCCGGCAGAAGCTGACCGCGACTTGAGTGAGGTCGCGGCAAACTCCGATCCGGTCTCTGAGCACGTCGGCAGCCGTCGTCAACGGATTGCTCGTGCCGTACTTGAATTTGATGTTGTCGTGAACCCAGTCGCAGATCGCCTGCACCCGCGGGGCGCCCGTCGGCGTCTGGCCGAACAGCTCCCAGGCCATGCCCATCAGCTCGTCCGAAAGGCAGTAGCGGCTGGGCAGGGTGAAGTGCAGCACCTCGCCGGGCAGCTGCTCGATCGGCAGCTGGTCCACCCCTGACGGGTCGGGGTCTAGCTCGTCGGGGACGGCGCAGATTGCGTCGTAGCGGAGCGTCACAGGACCGGCCGGCATGACAAAGCGCTTGACCGGGTTGCCGTAGATGTCGCTGTATTCGTCGACGGGCACCAGGGGAGTCGTCGACCAGGTCTCGTTCACCAGCTGGTGGCTCGAATCCGAGCGCGGCCGGACCTGGACCGTCACCGGTGTGGGCGCGGTCACGTCGTAGCTGAACTCGCAGCCGACGCGCACGTTGATCTGCTTCCCTGTCGTCGGAATGGCTGCACTATAACGGGGGCCTCCGTGAATTCACTCGATACCGGATATACGAGCAACGGTTTCTATGACGAAATGCTTGCGGCTTCAGGCAGACCGAGGCCTGCCTATCGCCGGCTTTACGAACAGCTCAACCAGCTCGGCCCGGGCGAGCTTGGCCGCCGGCACGACCTCGCCATGCAGATGTTCCGCAACCACGGGATCACCTTTGCCGTCTACCCGGACGCCCAAGGAACGGAGAAGGTCTTCCCGTTCGACATCATCCCGCGCGTGATCTCAGCCCAGACCTGGCGCCACCTGGAGGCGGGGCTCAAGCAGCGCTTGGCCGCTCTCAATCTCTTCCTGGACGACGTGTATGGGCGCAAGCTCATCCTCAAGCAGCGGGCCGTACCGCCGGAGATCGTGCTGACGAGCCCCCAGTACCTCAGGGAGATCGAGGGCGTGCCGGTGCCGCACGGCATCCACTGCCACATCGCCGGAAGCGACCTGGTCCGGGACGACAAGGGCGAGTTCTTCATCCTGGAGGACAACCTGAGAACGCCGTCGGGCGTCTCTTACGTACTCGCCAACCGCCACGTCATGAAACGCGTGCTGCCGGATCTCTTTGCGGGATATCCGGTGCGGCCGGTGGAGGGCTACGTCCACGAGCTGCTTCGTCACCTCAGGTGGCTGGCTCCGGAAGGCGTGGACGACCCGACGGTCGTCCTGCTTACCCCCGGGATCAACAATTCCGCCTACTACGAACACCTGTACCTCGCCAAGCAGATGGGAATCGAGCTGGTCGAGGGTACTGACCTGGTCGTCGACCAGGACCACGTCTTCATGAGGACCACCCGCGGCCTGAAGGGAGTCGACGTCATCTACCGGCGCCTGGATGACGCCTGGCTCGATCCTATCTTCGGGCGCCAGGAATCACTGGTGGGAGTCGCAGGCCTCGTCAACGCTTACCGGGCGGGCAACGTGGCGATCGCGAATGCGTTGGGGAACGGCGTCGCCGACGATAAAGCGGTCTACGCGCTGGTTCCTAAGATCATCCGGTACTACCTCGACGAGGAGCCGATCCTGCCGAACGTGCAGACCTACCTGTGTGCGCTCGATGAAGACCGGCGCTACGTGCTCGAGCACCTCCAGGAGCTGGTGGTCAAGACCGTCGACGCTTCGGGCGGCTACGGGATGCTGATCGGCCCGGAGTCGACCCAGGAACAGCGAGAAGACTTCCGCGAGCGCATCAAGGCCCGCCCGCGAAGCTTCGTCGGGCAGCCGGTGGTCAGCCTGTCCGTGCAGCCGATCTTCGACCACGGCCGGCTGCGCCGGGCGCACCAGGACCTCCGGCCGTTCGTCCTCACCGGGCCGGACGTTTATGTCACATCCGGCGGGCTGACGCGGGTGGCGCTGAAGGATGGCTCGCTCGTGGTCAACAGCTCGCAGGGCGGCGGCAGCCGCGACACGTGGGTCATGGCTGAAGATGGAGAGGAGCGCCCCGATGCTTAGCCGGGCGGCGACCTCGCTCACCCTGCTCGGCCGGCATCTGGAGCGAGCCGACCACCTCGCCCGCATCCTTGGCGTCCACGTCTCGCTTTCGCTCGATCGCACGGACGAGCCCGGGCCCGAATTCTGGATCCGGTTCTTGGAGCTCGCGGGTTGGCCGGGCAGCGACACGCGCACACGCGAACAGGCGGTGGAGGTCGTGCTCACCGGGACGCTGGGCCCGTCGGTGCGAGCGAGCGTCGCCGCCGCGCGCCTCGCCGCACAGGCCGTCCGCCCCTCGCTCCCCACCGAGCTGTACGAGCAGGTCAATGCTCTTCACTGGCGCATTCAGGAGCCAACGTGGAAGCGCGATCTGTTTCCGTTTCTCAGCGACGCTCAGCTCAGCATCAGGCTCGTCGACGGCCTGCTCGAAGACACGATGCAGCATGACGAGGCCCGCGACTTCGTACGACTTGGCAAGTTTGTCGAGCGCACGGCCAACGTCACGAACATCGTGACCCGCAAGTCGGCCGAGCTCGCGGATGCGCCCGAGGACACGCTCGAGTGGTCGGCGGTGCTGAAGTCGTGCTTCGCCTTCGAGTCGTACCAGGCGCGCTACTCAGGCGGTGTCACAGCCGACCGAGTCATCGAATGCCTGCTGCTGGAGCCCGCGCTGCCTCGATCGGCCCGGTTCTCAGCGCAGGTCGCGCTCGACTCCGTATCCAGGATCGACGGCCCAGGCCGGCGCTCGAAACCGAAGAGCCTCCTGTCGCGCCTGCATGGCATGTTCCTGGACACGAACGCGCAGCTCGTCGCGGAACACCCACGGGACTTCGAGGCGGAGTGCAGGGGCGTTCTGCGGCAGCTCGAGCTGGCCATGCGCGAGACCTATTTCCACCCGAGCAAGGTCCCGGCAAGCGTGATCGGCGAGGAGGGCCGCGCCATGCCGCAGCAGCAACAGCAGCGGCGCGGGGCCGCCACATGAAGCTCGAGATCGTGCACGGCACCCGATACCGATACTCGGGTCGGATCGCCGAGACGGTGATGGAGGTTCGACTCCGCCCCATGGACGGCAACGGCCAGCGCTGCCTGGAGTTCGAGCTCGACATCAGCTCCGGGCTCGAGCCGCACGCCTACCGCGACGGCTACGGGAACAACGTGCACTACTTCAACCTCGTCCGGCCGCACACAAAGTTGAGCGTCACCAGCCGGTCGGTGGTGGAGACCGGCGTCGACCTCGACGAGGACCCGGGTGAGGAGCTGGTACACGACTTCCTCCGTTACCGCTCACCCGTCAAAGACGTGCCCGGGATCCACGAGCTGGCCAGCCGGCACCCGATCGCCGATCCGACCTCAGGCGCGGCCGTCGAGGAGGCTCTCGACCAGCTGACGCTGGCGATCAGCCGTGACTTTGCCTACGACCGCGCCGTCACCAACGTGTACAGCGCAGTCGACGAGGTGCTCGAGCTGAAGGCTGGGGTATGCCAGGACTTCGCGCACCTTTTCATCGCGGTCGCCAGGGCGATGGGCGTTCCCGCGCGCTACGTCAGCGGTTACATCCACGCACCGCGAGGCTCAGGCGTGGCCACAGCGTCGCACGCCTGGGCGGAGGCCTGGGTGCCCTCCCGCGGCTGGGTCGGCTACGACGCCACGCACCCGGTCCGGACCTCGGATCACCACGTGCGGCTCGCGGTTGGACGAGACTACAGCGACGCCGCGCCAACGCGTGGCATCTACGTCGGCTCTGCCTCGGGCACGATGGAGGTCACCGTGCGAACCCGGATCGTCTAGAAGCGGCGCCCCCGCACGTGCTCGATCGAAAAGGTCGCCGTGTCGGCGATCAGCATCACCGCCATGACGCCGGCTTCCACGGGATCGCTGACCACGAGGTCCGCGACGTCAGGCACGGAGCCAGCCATGCTCGTGCACACGACGATGATTCCGGCTTCGCGAATCTCGCGCACGGCGTTGCTGATGTCGCCGCCCATCAGGGCTCCGGCCAGGACCAGGACGTGTGCGCGGTGCAACCGGGCGACAGCTCGGACCGCCGCCGCCAGGTCGGCCTCCCCGACAAGCGGAATCGTGTCGACGGAGATCCGTTCGCCGCGGATGTTGTGGCGGTCGGCTTCTGACACCGCTCCCTGGGCGACCATACCGACCTGCGCGCCTCCGCCGATGACGATCACGCGCTTGCCGTAAACCGTCTGAAGCGTCGGCACAAGGCTCACGTTCGTGACCCCTTCAACCGCCCGCACGTCGGCCACCAGGCGGTCCGTGTCGGGCGCGCCGGTGACCTCGACCTGGAGCTCCGCGCCCACTTCCTGGCGCTTGGCGCCGCCCGCGACGTACGTGATGTTCCCGCCGTGGCGGAAGATCGTCTCCGCCACGCGGTACAGCACCCCGGGCTTGTCGTCGCTCGATACCAGCAGGCCTACGACCTTTGCTTGTGGCTCCGCCATGCCGAGAAGATAGCGCCCGCGCTCGCCTGCGGGGACGTGTACGTGCGCCACCAATGCGCGGGGGCCGATTTAGAGCCGGAATCCATACCAACCGGTGCCGGATGCTCTAGCCTTGTCCCCTGATGCGCAGCTGGATCGGGATCGAAATCGAGATTATCCGGGGAGGTCCCCCGACTTAAGGCACCGCGCTTGAGTCGTTGGACCTCCCGGCCGAAAAGTCGGGAGGTTTTTTTATGTCCAATCGGCGGATCGTCGTCTACGACACAACCCTGCGCGACGGCGCCCAGGGCCCGGCCGTGTCATTTTCCGCCTCAGACAAGGCGCGCATCGCGCGCGCCCTCGACGAGCTTGGCTTCGACTACGTGGAGGGTGGCTTCCCCGGCTCCAATCCCAAGGACGAGGAGCTCTTCGCCGCGCTCGACCAGAACCCCCTCAAGCACGCGCGCCTTGCCGCGTTCGGCGCAACCCGGCGCGCCAACGGTCGCTGCGAGGACGACGCCAACCTCGCCGCGCTGCAGCGCAGCGGCGCGCCTGTGTGGACGCTCGTGGGCAAGAGCGATTCGTGGCAGGTCGGCACCGTGCTGCAGACCACGACCAGCGAGAACCTGGCCATGGTGGAGGAGTCGGTGGCCTACGGCGTCGGTCTCGGTCGCGAGCTCATCTTCGACGCGGAGCATTTCTTCGACGGGTTCGCACGAGACTCGGAGTACGCGGTCGAGGTGTGCCTGACGGCGGCCCGCGCCGGTGCCAAGTGGGTCGTGCTGTGCGACACCAACGGCGGCAGCCTTCCGTCAGAGATCCGGCAAGGCGTGGAAGCGGTCCGCCGGGCGCTGGCCGACCTCGACCTTCCTGCGCGCGTCGGCATCCACACGCATAACGACTGCGAGCTGGCGGTCGCCAACACGCTCGAAGGCGTGATGGCGGGAGCCGACATGGTGCAAGGCACCATCAACGGCTACGGCGAGCGCTGCGGAAACGCGAACCTGGTCTCGGTCGTCGCGAACCTGGTGCTGAAGCTCGGCTTCGAGGCCTTGCCACCCGCCTCAATCGAGCGATTCACCGAGCTTTCGCGCACAGTAGCGGAGATCGCCAACCTGGCCCTGCCGCTGCAGCAGCCGTTCGTGGGCCACGGCGCGTTTGCTCACAAGGGCGGCCAGCACGTCGCGGCGGTGCTGCGGAACAAGGACTCCTACCAGCACATCGACCCGAGCGTCGTCGGCAACGAGGCGCGGGTGCTCGTCTCGGAGCAGTCGGGGCGCGGCAACGTGCTGGCCAAGGCGCGCGAGTTCGGCCTGGAGCTGGACCGCGACGATCCCCAGACCCGCTGGCTTGTCCAGCACCTGAAGGAGCTCGAGCATCGCGGCTACTCCTACGAGGCCGCCGACGCGTCCTTCGAGATGCTCGTGCGCCGGCTGCAGCCTGGGTACGCGGCGCCGTGGACGGTGGCCGACTTCACGACGCAGGTGCGCAAGAACGGCGACTCGGTCAACGCTGAGGCGACGGTCCAGGTCGAGGTCGGTGGAACCGTCTATCACACCGCGGCCTCCGGCAACGGCCCGGTCAATGCGCTCGACGCGGCGCTGCGGAAAGCATTGAGCCCGCGTTTTCCGGCCCTCGGCGGCGTGACGCTACACGACTACAAGGTGCGCATCCTCGACGGCGCTGCGGGCACGGCGGCGACGACTCGGGTGCTCGTGGAGTCGGGCAACGGCGAGAAGCGTTGGACCACCATCGGCTGCTCGAGCAACATCATCGAAGCTTCGCTGCTGGCCCTGGTCGACTCCCTGGAGTACGCCCAGTACGCCTGAGCCGGTCAGGCGCTGGCGGCGGCCGATTCGGCGGTGTGGTCGGACGAGCGCGTGGCGAGCGCCTGCTTCAGGTGCCGGACCGCGCCGCGAAGGTCGCCCCGCGACTCGAGGATGTCCCCGTACAGCGCGTGTGCCTGACTCCAGCGCTGACTCGACGAAGGATGCTGGAGCAGCTCGAAGGCCGAGCTGAACTCAATATCCGCCCGGCGTCCCTCCCCACTCGCCTCGGCGATCCGGCCGAGCCAAACGTGCGATTCAGCGACGTTGATCGGTTCATCCGCCCGGGCTGCTGCATCGAGAGCTTGGCGCCCCCAGCTCTCCGCCGCTTCGAGGTCGTTCCGGAGCCAGTGCAGCTCGCACATGCTCATGAGCAGGTTCGCCCGCTGAGCTTCGACGCCTGATTCCTCGAACAGACTGAGAGCCCGCTCGATGTGGCCCTGCGCGTCGGCTATGTCGCCTCGCCTGAGGAGCAACATGCCGAGGTCGTTCTCCGAACGGGCCAAAGACACGCGGTCGGACAGCGTCTCGTGGATGGCGATGGCGCGATGCGCGTAGCGGGCGGCATCGTTGAACCGTCCGAGCTCGAGGTAGGCCCCACTCAGATTGGTGTAGGTCAGGGAGAGTCGGCGGAGGTCCTGGACCACGTCGCCTGCGGCGACCGCCAGCTCGTAAGCGTCGATCGCGCTCTGCCAGTTCCGGTTGCCGATGTGCACGGTGCCAAGGATCGCCAGCAGCCGGGCTTCGGTAACGGGCGCAGACGGGTTCAGCGCCCGGACGGTCGCGAGGGCTCCCTCGGCGAGGGCAAGCGCACCGGGGTCGTGCATCAGGTGCGCGGCTGACGCCTCTGTACCGAGGCACTCGGCGGTCATCAGCATGTCGCCTGCCGACTCGAAATAAGCCCGGGCGCTCGCGCCGAGGCGTCGTGCCTGCACCGGCTGCGCCAGCCGCAGGAGAGCCGTAGACATCAGGAACTTGATCCGGGCCGCGATCTCTGGGTCCTGCTCGGCGCCGAGGAGGGGCTCGGCATTCGCCAGCGCGCCGGCCGGATCGCCAGTGACGATCAGGCGTTCGATCTCCTCAGTTCCGGCTGTCGAACGCGACTCCCTGGTGGTCTGCCCACTCAGGAAATAGTCGAGCGGCCGCCCCGTCCGCGAGGCTATGAGCTTCAGCGTCTCCATCGAGGGCTTGGCCTTGCCCGTCTCGACGAAGTAGATGGCGGTGCGGCTGAGCTCGGTGCCCGCCACCTGCGCCAGGCTCAGGCCTGCATCAGACCTCGCCTGCTTGACGGTGCCGGGCTTGATCTCGACGCCCCGCCGCCGCCCGCGACGGCCCGAGGTTGCCTTCCTGATCTCCCTCGGGCCGTCTCCGGCTGACGGGTGCGCGTACACCTCTGACATAACGCCAGCTTATCTGACTATTTGCGTACTTGACAATCATGAATTGACGCCGACGACTCTCCTGAGTCTTAGTGGCAGCAGCCCCCGATCGTGTCAGCACCCACGCTCATGGACAGGGCGAGAACCAACATCGTCGCCAGGATGGCGGCAAGAAACAGCTTGCGCATTCAAATCACCTCCTTTGCGGCACAGACCAGTGCGCGCCCAGGGACAACAAGCCGTACGTGGGTTCAATCGGCGAACGCGGCGGAAGCGGTGACCGGGTCGGGACTCAAAAGTCTTGCTCCCGCGCCCCAAGCCATGGCCACCAATTTGACCCCTCCCAGGGTCGCCCCGACAATTCCCGCGGCGCCGCCCACCCAGGCAAGAGGCACCTGCGGTTGGAACACGGCGATCGCGACCGGGACGAGCACGAGCAAGACGGCGGCGCACGCCACCAGGAACGCCGCCAGGGCTACGCCCAGGCCCGCCCCCTCGAGTTTGTCGTCCAGCTCGTCGATTGCAGTTCCTCCCACATAGCCGGCGCTGCACCCCTCGCGGCTGTGTTACAAGTACTGCCCCGTGATGTTAATTGAAATCAGGCTGAATTAACACCAGAATGGCGAACAAGCAGGCCGGGTAGTGTCGAGGTCGCCGTCTCCGACCTACGCGCCCTCGATCGGCGGCGTCCCGCAGGTTGGGCGCGTCTCCCTGCCAGGGCCGGCCAGGACCATCGCGGGAGTCGGTTTTCGGGACTGGCGGCCATTCGGGATCGCCGCCACAGCCGCTGCCGTCATTTCAGGAGCCTTCGTGGTCTTTACCGCGCTTCGCATCGGCGGCGACAGGACGACGATCGCTATCGATGACATCGGGGAGGCGGTCGCGGCGCTCATCGCCGCCGCCAGCTGCGGCGTGGCCGCCTACCGGACGTCAGACCGCACCCGCGCGGCGTGGGCGTGCTTTGCGGCGTCGGCCGCCTGCTGGGGAATCGGCGAGGTGATCTGGTCCGTCTACGAGGTCGGCCTGGGCCGCAGCGTCCCATTCCCGTCCGCAGCGGACGCCGGCTTCTTGCTCGCGATCCCCTTGGCAGTGGCTGGAGTCTTTGGATTCACCTCGGCCCCGAGCCGGCTGGCTACGCGCGGTGAGGCTCTGCTGGCGGGCGCCATCGTCGCGTTGTCGCTGATCTTCGTGGCCTGGGAGCTCGGCCTCAGCAAGGTCTACGACAGCTCAGCGGCGACTCCGGCCGCTCTGCTGATCGGCCTTGCCTACCCGGTCGGAGACATCATCACCATCACAGTGCTTCTGCTCGCGCTTCGGCGGGCACGAAGGACGGAGGTCGGTCGCCTGCTCCTGCTGCTCGGCGGTCTCGGCGCAACCGCGCTGTCCAACAGCGCCTTCGCTTATCTGACCGCCAACGGTTCCTACACCGCAATCGGCAGCGTGCTCGACGCCGGCTGGGTGGTCGGCTTCCTGATGATCGGGCTGGCCCCGCTCTGGCCGACGACCGACGCCGAGCATGCTCGCCCCGAAGGCCCGATCGAGCTCTGGCAGCTTGCTTTGCCGTGGGTCGCCGTGGTGGCGGCTGCAGTCACGGCGATCAAGCTCGCGACCGCCGACATGCCGCTGGACCGCTTCGCCACCGTCCTGGTCGGAAGCATCGGCCTCCTCCTGGTCAGCAGCCAGGTCCTCTCGCATCGAGACTCGCTGTCGCTGCTCCTGAAAAGCCAGCGTGCGGACAACCAGGTCGAGCGGCGCAACAGCCTTCTCGACGAGATCATCACGCATGCCCCACTGGGCATCGCCCGCGTGGGCCCCGATATGCGAATCATCGACGTCAACCCGCGCATGGCCTCGCTGATGCACGCGGGCACCGCTGAAATGGTCGGCACGCCGGTGGCCCAATACCTGCAACCCGCCGAATTTGCCCGCGTCGCCACGGTGTTCCAGCCGTTGTGGAATGGCGCGGTGGACACCATCGAGTCCGACAGCCGCGCCGTCCGGGGTGACCAAACCAACGTATGGCTCCACTGGAGCGCGACCACGGTGCGCAGCGCAGCCGGAAGGGTCGAGTACTTCCTCGCCATGTATGAGGACATCGACGCACAGCACGCAGCCGACGAGGCGGCTGCCGCACACCTGGCCAGCATCGAGAGGTTGAACCAGCTGAAGAGTGAGTTCATCACGCTGGTCAGCCATGAGTTTCGAACGGGGCTGGTCGGGATCCAGGGCTTCAGCGAGATGATCCGCGACGCCGACCTCCCAATGGCCGAGGTCAAAAGCTATGCCGGTGACATCAACAAGGATGCCCAGCGGCTCAACCGCATGATCAACGACATGCTCGACCTGGACCGCATCGAAGCGGGCCGGCTGGTCCTACGCATGGAACCGGTGCATGTCAACGCGCTGCTGCAGGAGGCGGTGGAAAGAGCGCGCGCGTCGGGCGAGCGACACATCATCACCGCCGACCTCGACCCGACTCAGCCGATCGTGCCGTGCGACGAGGACCGGCTCGCGCAAATCATCTCCAACCTCCTGACGAACGCCGTCAAGTACTCGCCGGACGGCGGCGAGATCGTGGTCACCAGCCGGGTGATCGAGGGCTTTGTGCAGATCAGCGTGCGCGACCACGGCGTCGGCATCGCGCCCGACTTCGTGAAGCGGCTTTTCAATCGTTACGAGCGCTACGAGAAGACCAGCGGCAAGGTCATCGGAACCGGCCTGGGGCTGGCGATCGCACGGCAGATCGTCGAGCTTCAGGGCGGGCGGATCTGGGTCGACAGCACCCTCGGCGCAGGGTCCGACTTTCACTTCACGCTGCCTCTGGCCGCGGCGAAGGCCGGCTGAGCTAGCGAGGGGCCACTGGTTGTGGGCTCAGCGCGGTCGGTGACGCCGACTCCGTCGGCATGCTCATGTACTTGGGGTGCCGGCGTAGGTAGGAGTAAATGATGGCTGGGATTCCGCTGAGTAGAGCTACCAAAGGCACAACCACCAGGAACTTGCCGTTGGTGGCATCAAACGCGAAATCGCTGCTGGCGTTCCAGTCCGTATAGATCAAATATCCGCCCAGAATGAAAAGGCTGATTGCACTCAGCAGCGGGAACACTCCGGCGAAGATGAACCCCTTGAGATTGTTGGTCAGAGCGTGCCTGTAATAGACCACGCAAGCGATGCCGACCACACCGTAGTAGAACGCCACCAGCAATCCGATCGAGGTCACGCCGGCGTTGACGACCGCGGCCAGCCCGCCCAGCTTCAGCGAAACAAGCGCGATAACTGCCGAGATGGCGCCCATGATGAGCGTGCCGATCCAGGGCGTCCTCCAGATCGGATGCACGATTGCCCAGACAGGGCCGAGCATGCCGTCTCGTCCCATTGAGAAGGCGGTGCGGACGCTCGGCAGAAGGGTCGTCTGCAGCGTCGCAACGGTTGACGAAAGGAAGGCGAGGATGGCCAGCGATCCCCACTGCTGCCCGACGAGCTTGTCAGCGAAGGCGGTCAACGTGGCCGAAGAGTTGTCCTGGATCTCCTTGGGCGTGAGCACCTCTTGAATGGAGGTGGCGGCAATCAGGAAAAGGATCAGGAGCAGGAACATGCCGATGATGCCTGCGCGGCCCGGGTTCTCGGCGGAGTCATCGGTCTCTTCATTGAGGTTGGCCGCCGTATCCCAGCCCCAATAAAAGAACACTGAGATCACCACGCCGGCCGCGAGGCCGGACAGCCCGCCCAGGTTGAACGGGTTGAACCAGTTCAAATCGAAGCCGCTGCCGCCCTTTTTGAACAGACCGATGATCGCGAACCCGAGCACGATCAGGTATTCGGTGGCAAGGAGCATCCACTGGAACCGTGCGGCAATCTTGATCCCGACCACCACCATGTAGGTGACCAGCGCGAGGAAGCCGACCCCGAAGATGACGGAAAGGGTCTGGGCATTCGACCCGCTGGCGGAGAGGTCGAGCCCGCCAATGCTGTTCAGGCCCCAGGCGTTGAAGAGCGTGAGCAGAGCGGCGCCGCCCTGCGGGGCCGCGAATGACATGAAGATGATGTCGGTGAGGATCACGACCCACCCGTTGAGGAAGCCGACCGACGGATGGAGTGCCTTGCTCGCCCACGTGTACGCGGCTCCGCAGTTGGCCTCGGCCCGGTTCATGTAGTAGTAGGCGACGGCGATCCCAGTCACCGGGATGAAACCGACCCAGATCGCCGCCGGGCCGGCCAGACCTACCGCGAGCGCAAGGATGCCAAGTGAGGTGGCGATGCTGTAGGCCGGCGCGGTGCTCGAGACCGCGATCACCGTGTCGTCCCACAGACCTAGTGCACTCTTGCGCAGCTCAGGCTGCGCGGCGTGTTGGCCGCCGACCGTTGCTGTTGCCACTTCCTACCCCTCCGTAACGACGTCTGTTACCCGAACCCAGGACCTGCGGGAGCATTCGACGGGGGAATCAACGATGAGGCCGCCGGCCCGGCTGCAGCTCGGCTCGCTTCCCTGAACCCTCCCCTCAAGTTAAGGCCGCGTGAAATCGCGACAATTAGAGATCTACTGCCCATCGCTGTCAAGGCGACAGGCAAAACAAGGGGGCGACCGAATGGCGACCACGACGACCCGAGAAGTTCCTACGAGCCGCGTCGGCGAGCTCATCGAGGGCGAGGAAGAGAAGTTCCGGCGCGCCCGTCCGCGCTCCAAACAGCTCTGGACCGAAGCTCGCCAGGTGATGCCTCGGGGTGTGCCGTCCTCCTTCCAGGACGCCTCTCCCCAGCCCGTTTTCATAGAAAAGGGCAAGGGCAGTCGCGTCTGGGATGTGGACGGCAACGAGTATGTCGACTTCCACAACGGGTTCGGCGTCATGGTGGTCGGCCACGCCCATCCCAAGATCGTGGAGGCGGTGCAGCGGCAGATCGCCCTCGGTTCGCACTTCGCCCAGCCGGTGGAGAACAGCATCATCGTCGCCAAAGAGCTGGCGCGCCGCTTCCACCAGCCGAAGTGGCGGTTCACCAACTCGGGCACCGAATCCACCCTCGACGCGGTCAGGATCGCGCGCGGTTTCACCCACCGCGAACGGTTGATCAAGATCGAGGCTTCATACCATGGGCACCACGACGCGCTGATGGTCTCGGTCGAGCCGCCCCCTGCGCTCATGGGACCACCCGATGCGCCGGCCTCCGTGCCGCAGAGCGAAGGCATCCCGGCCGCCATCGTCGAGCTGACCACCGTGGTTCCTTTCAACGACCTGCCGGCGCTCGAGAAGGCGTTCGCTCAGCATCGTGGCGAGGTGGCGGCGGTCGTTGTCGAACCGGCAATGATGAACCTCGGCATCGTCTTGCCTGACCAGGGATACCTCGCTGCAGTCAAGGAGATGGCGCACAGCCACGGCGCGCTGCTGATCTTCGACGAGGTCAAGACTGGCGTCACCATCTCGCCCGGAGGCGCGACCGAGCGGTTCGGAGTCACGCCAGACCTGGTAGCGCTGGCCAAGGCGATTGGTGGTGGCCTTCCGTGCGGCGCCGTCGGCGGCCGCGACGATGTGATGGTTGTGATCGAGGACAAGCGCGTCGCGCAGATGGGCACCTTCAACGGCAACCCGCTGACCATGGCCGCCTCAAAGGCGACGCTGCTCGAGATCCTAACGCCGCGTGCGTACGCGCATTTCGACGCGTTGGCCGAGACGCTGCAGGGCGGCCTCGACGAGGTCATCGCCGAACACGAGCTGCCGGTTCACGTGATCACGCTGACGGCCCGCGGCGGCATCACGTACCGCGCGAGTCGCGTCCGCAACTACCGCGACTACCTCGAGACGGACAAGCCGCTGGCCTACCTGAGCTGGCTCTATCAGTGCAACCGCGGCGTGATCATGGCGCCCGGGGCCGAGGAGAACTGGACGCTTTCAGTGCAGCACTCGATCGATGACGTCCAGCGCTACGTGGACAACTTCGCCGAGATGGCTAAAGACCTACGCTCGTAAATCGCTCGTGTCGCGCCTAGGAGGGATGTACGGCCCGGATGTGACCTTTCTTGGCGTCGAGCGCTGCGACCTGGCGCAGCCCGCCACGCTGGAGGGAGCGGATGTCGTGATCATCGGCGCGCCCTACGACGCAGGGACGTCTTATCGAGCCGGCGCGCGCTTCGGACCGAAGATGATCCGGACCACCGACTACCTTCCCCACGACTCGTCCCGACCACACCTCACGCTGAGGGTCGACCCACTCCAGGAACTTCGCGTCGTTGACGCAGGCGACGTCGAGATGGCCGGGGTAGAGGGCCGCCTTCCGCTCGACACGCTCGAGCATGCGGTCCAGGTCGCGACTGAAGCCGGCGCCATACCGATCATCCTGGGCGGCGACCACACGATCACCTGGCCCGACGTGACCGGCGTGGCGCGGGTGAAGGGCTGGGGCCGCGTCTCGGTCATTCACTTCGACGCTCACGCGGACACCGGCTCGATCCAGTTCGGCAGCCTTATCGGGCATGGGCTGCCGATGCGCCGCCTGATTGAGTCCGGGGCGTGCCGCGGCGATCGCTTCCTGCAGATCGGGCTGCGCGGTTACTGGCCGGAGCCTCCTACGTTGCAGTGGATGGCGGAGCAAGAGATGCGGTCGTTCGAGATGCACGAGGTCGTGCGCCGAGGCCTGGATGCAGTGCTGGAGGAAGCGTTCGCCATCGCGGTCGACGACTGCGACGGAGTCTTCGTCTCGGTCGACCTCGACGTCGTCGACCCGGGCATGGCGCCGGGGACCGGCACACCGGAACCAGGCGGGCTGACAGGCCGGCAGCTGCTCGATGCAGTCCGACGGATCGCCATCGAGCTTCCAGTGGTCGGGGTTGACGTGGTTGAGGTGTCGCCTCCGCATGACCCGGCCGAGATCACCTCGTTTCTCGCCAACCGCGTGGTCCTCGAGATGCTTGCCGGCATCGCCTACCGGCGCAAGGGCGGCACGTGGGACACGATCCCGCCGACGCTCCTTGAGGGCCGGAGCTGAGCTAGCTCGCCCTGGACGTTGTCTCCGACGCGACGTAGGGCCGGATCATCCGGCCGAGATCCTCGAGCTTGGCCAGCGCCTGGTCGCGGCCATCGGGCGGCACGTAGTAGATGCAGCGCTCGACGCCCGCGGCCGCCAGGCGTTCGATCTCGCTCGCCCCGGGCTTGGGGTAATAGGAGACGGGGATGTCTCCGCGGCCAGCCGCGCGTGCCAGCTCCTGTAGCTCTGGGATGCGCTCGATCACGTCGCCCCGGTTTGGCATCCAGCCGTCCGCGTAACGGACGACCCGCTCGAGGATCTTCGGCCCGCTGCCGCCGAGGATGATCGGCGGGTGCGGCTTCTGGACCGGCTTGGGCCAGCACCACATGGGTCCGAAGTTGACCATCTCGCCGTGGTACTCGGATTCATCCTGCGTCCAGATCGTCTTGATCGCCTCGACCTTTTCGCGCAGCAGCTTCCACCGGGTGCTGAAGACCGTTCCGTGGTCCTGCATCTCCTCGCGGTTCCAACCCGCGCCAATGCCGAAGATGAATCGCCCGTTTGACACCAGGTCGACGCTCGCGACCTGCTTTGCGGTGTGTATGGCATCGCGCTGGATGAGAAGGCAGATGCCGGTGGCGACGAGAATCGTTTTGGAGGCCATGGCCGCCGCAGTGAGCGCGACAAAAGGATCCATCGTGTGCCAGTAGTGCTTGGGCAGTTCCGCGCCACCCGGCCATGGGGACAGGCGACTCGCCGGGATGTGTGAGTGCTCGGCCACCCATAGTGACTCGAAGCCAAGCTGTTCGGCGGCCGGCGCGAGCTCTGCCATCGAGATGGCGTAGTCGGTCGGAAAGATAGCGACTCCGAACTTCACCTCTTTATGGTGACCGATCGGACTATGCGGGCAGGAATTTCCTCAAGGTCGGATCACCCGAGGGCACGATCGGCGGCGCATCGAGGGCCGCGAACATCGCTGACACGACCTTGGCGTCGAGCCGCCGTCCAGCCTCCTCCAACACGACGCGCCGCGCTTCTTGTGGGGAGCGCGCCTTGCGGTATGGCCGGTCCGAGGTCAGCGCGTCGTACGTGTCTGCCACCGCGACGATCCGGGCTTCGATGGGAATCGACTCAGAGCCGAGCCCGTATGGGTACCCGCTGCCGTCGAGACGCTCGTGGTGATAAAGCACCGCAAGCATCTCCCTGCGTGAGCGGCCCTGACCCAGGATGGACAGGCCGACCTCCGGGTGCGATCTCATAAGCGTCCACTCGGCGGCGTCGAGGGCCGAGTGCTTGTCGAGAATCTGGTCTGGGATCGCAAGCTTGCCGATGTCGTGGAGGAGCCCGGCCCTGGCGAGAATGCGGAGCTCGGTGGTCGTCATCGCCAACTGGCGGCCGATCTGGACGCAAAGCTGCGCAACGCGACGGTTGTGGCCGAGCGACTCGCGGTCCTTGACCAGGTGGCCGAGAACCACCACTGCGTCCAACCATCCCTTGATTTGCGGTACCGGGTGTGTACTCACTGGGAAACCCCCTCCCGAGTGTTCTTACCGGTGCGATCACCGATTCCTTTAGGGAACGCCTAGTAGCTCAACGGTCGGAAGGTCGATCCGGGTCGTTGGCTACTGTAAGTAGTCGGCGACTTTGCGTAGCCGTGTCCGGGCGGGGTTACTCTTGTCCGGCCCATGAGCACGAATCCGCGTGCGGCGGCCGGACAGGTCTCGGCCGACGGCCAGTTCCGCTGGGACGGCCAGCAGTGGGTTCCCATCGCCCCTGGCAGCCGGGAGCCGACGCCCTGGACTCGCCCGATGCAGCTCGCGGCAGCCGGACTGTTCGCCGTCGAGGCGGTCTACTCGGTGGTCGTCACAGTGCTCTTTGTCAACCACGACAACATGCTCAAAGCAATCAAGGCGCAGGGCACCCAGATTCCATCGGGCAGCAGCGTGGACACGGTCATCAACATCGCGATCGCGGGCACCATCGGGGTGGTCGTCTTCTTCGCCGTGTGCCAGCTGGTCGGCGCTGCCGGAAGTTATCTTGGCTGGCGATGGATGTTCTGGGTCGCACTGGTCCTGTTCGGTCTCGGCGGCATTGGAGCCTTGACCAACCTTCCGACGCTTTTCCGCCCCGACACCTCGCCCATCCCACTCCCCGCTGAGCTGATCAGCGAGCTGCTGTCGACCCTGAGCCTGGCGATTTTCGTGTGGATGCTGATTGGGGTGATCAGGTTCGGGCCATGGGCGATGAAGAAACCCGGAACCTAGTCGAAGGTTATTCGGGCGCCGCGAACTCCAGGCAGCGCGTTCCACGCAGGTCCACCCAGTAACGTCCCCGTCCCTGCACGATGCGCATGAGCACCTGCTCGCATCCAGGGCAGCGCACGACCACTCCCGGAGCGTGCAGGTAGACGTCGACTCGGCCTACGGCGTTGACCGCGCCGCACCCGGCGCACGTCGCCTCCGCGGTAGTCATCTCCATCGTGAAGATCTCGCGCAGGAGGCCGCCGATCGCATTCCCGTCGAGCTTGGCCTCGGATATTTCCATCGTCATCCTCCTGTGGCTCCAAATCGCTCGGTCCTGATCCACGCCGGGTCGTACCCGGATTCGACGAGCAGGTTGGCCGCCGTCTCGACGAAGGACGTCGGCCCGCAGACGAACGCGATCGGAGTTTGCTCTTTGGGCCATGCGACCTCACGCACCATCTCGTGGTCGATTCTCCTGGCGTAGCCCTTCCATCCGGCGGGTTGCGTACGCGTCAACGCATGCGCAACCGTTAGACCATTGCTGGACAATGCCAACCGATCCAACTCTTCCTTATAGATGACGTCGTCCAAGGAACGTGACGAGTACAGGAGCCGTGTCGGCACGTTCGCGCCGGACAGCGAGCGATGACGGATCATCGCCATCAGCGGCACGACGCCTGAGCCTCCCGCGATCAACAGGAGCGGCCGCGGTTCGCCTTCTCTCCACACGAAGTAGCCGCCGATCGGTCCGCGAAGCTCGACTTGGTCCCCCACTTTCACCTCTCCAACCAGGTAGGGCGAAACCTCGCCGTCCTCGAGGCGCTCGACCGTGATCACGAGCCGGGAGTCTTCAGGCGCGGAAGCGATCGAATAGCTCCGCTGCGCCTGGTAGCCGTCATCCGCGGTCAGGCGAACGTCAACGTGCTGGCCGGCGAGATGACCCGGCCAGTCCGGCACCTGCAGCACCAGGCTCGCGACTCGTGGTGTCTCAAGGATCAGCTCGGTCACCTGACCCAGATGCCACAACAGGGGTCCCCGCAAACTCACGGCGGAGCATCTGAGTTTGTGGGGATTTCAGTCGCCCCAGTAACGCTGCTCGCGCCAAGGGTCGCCCCGAACGTGATATCCGTTCGACTCCCAGAAGCCTGGCTGCTCCTCGTTTTGGAGCGTTATGCCGCGCACCCACTTGGCGCTCTTCCAGAAATAGAGGTGCGGCACGAGCAACCGCACCGGCCCGCCGTGCTCTGGATGAAGTGGCTGCCCGTCGAACTCGTACACGACCCACGCCTTGTTCCCGGTCAAGTCGTCGAGCGCGAGGTTGGTCGTGTACCCGCCGTCGGAGAAAACGGTGGCGAACTCGGCAGCGGTTTCGACCCCTTCGAACAACTTGTCGACAGAGACACCGGTCCACGTTGTGTCGAGCTTCGACCATTTGGTTACGCAGTGAATGTCCTTGGTCACGGTCTCGCTGGGCAGCGCGCGAAACTCCTTCCACGTCCACCGCTTCGGTTCGTCGATCTCGCCCGCGATGGTGAACGTCCACTGGTCCAGCGACACGCGAGGAGTGGGTCCGGCGGAGAGGACGGGGAAGTCGCTGACCACGTGCTGCCCGGGCGGCACGCGCGAGCTCGAGACGTTGTCGCGCCGCTTGCCTTTGAATCCGCGCGAGATAAAACCCATTACGAGGAGGCCTCGCGCCAGTCGAGGGGTGGGCCGAGATTGGCTTCGAGCAATGTGGCCACCTCACCCGGTTTCGGAAACCGGCCGGACCCAATCTTGCTGAACAGGAGCTCACCGTCGAGGCTGATCTCGAACCGGCCGCCACTCCCACTCTGCAGCTCGACCACGCGCATGATCGGCGCCCAGCGGCTCAGCACCTCCGTGGCCAAGCTCACGGCCTGGTCAAGGTAGTCTCAAGGGACGCAGTACTCGATCCGCACCTCGTGGAGCGGCGTGATCACGCCACGATGATAGTGGCCGGTGCGGCCGAGAGCCGGGCGCGCGCAGGGCGCACTTTCAGCTAAATCGCGCGCATCCGGTTGTTCTTCGGGTTGTGCTCCACGTCGGCGAGGCCCAGCGCTTCAAGCAGCGGCGGCATGTACATGCCGAACCTGCCACGCAGGCCTTTCTTGAGGCCATACCACCCCCCGACCGGGTTCTTCGGTGACCGGCCCCAGGCCTCAACCGTGCCTTCGGCCGCCGGCTTCTGCTCATCGGCGCTGCCTAGCGGCATCCAGTCGCCGTGCTTCTTGAGCATCGCGTGCAGGTCTTCGATCGCTCTCAGCTGATAGCGGAGCTCCGTCTTGCCGACCACGCAGACGATCGCCGGCGGGTCCAGCGACTCGTCCTTGTACATCAGGTACTCCGAAGACCCGCTTGGGGTCGTGAGCTGCCAGGGTGACTGCTTCGTCCCCGAACCTTTGACGCTCGTTTTGGCCACGACATCCTCCATGCGTAACAATGCTGTTACCGTAACGCGACCGTTACCATACTCCAAATTGTGAAGGCTAAAAAGAACGCCGGGCGCGCGCGGGGCGCATTTCTCAAGCAAGACCCCTTTGACGCCCTCGGCAACTCACACCGGCGCGCCATCGTGGAGCTGCTCGCCGCGCAGCCGCGCTCGGTGCAGGAAATTGCCGACCGGCTGCCGATCAGCCGCCCTGCGGTTTCACGGCACCTCCGCCTACTGAACAAGGCCGGCCTCGTGGCCGACGAGCAAGCGGGCACGCGGCGCCTTTACCGCCTGGATGAGCATGGAGCGGAGGCGGCGCGAAAGTACCTCGAGCAGGTATGGGGTCAGGTGGGGACCCGCTTCCGGCTGTTCGCGGAAAACACCAGGCCGGCCAGATCCCGGCGGTGATTGAGCCGCTGAGGCTGTCGTTTGTCGTTGGATGCGAGCCGGACCACGCGTTTGCGACCTGGACACGCAAGGCATCGTCCTGGTGGCCGCCAGAGCACACCGTGTCGCATGAGGCCGGAGCTGAGATCGTCTTCGAGCCGCGCGTCGGCGGCCGGATCTTCGAGCGCACGCCGGGCGGTCGCGAGATCGACTGGGGCGAGATCGTCGAATGGGATCCTCCCCACCGTCTCCGGTACCTGTGGCACATCGCCACCGATCCGGAACACGCCACCGACGTAGCGATCGTCTTCCACGAGCTGCCCGACCTGTCGACCCGGGTCGAGGTCGAGCACAGCGGATGGGAACGCCTCGGCGAGATCGGTCATGCCTGGCGCGATGCCAATCACGCCGGCTGGGATGGGGTGCTCCCGGCTTATGAGGCCTCGTGCAGCCTCAGCTGATCAGAGGCTGAGACGGGTCAGGCGCCACAGGCGGCCGGGCGGATACAGGGAGGCCGCGGTGACCAGTGGAACGTCGAGGTTGTAGTCGCCCAGGACCATGTGCATGTTTCCCTCCGGGGTGCGGGCCGGAAGCGGCTTGTCGATCACGATCGACCTGGAGTCAAGCCGCTTTCGCAGCACCATCCCCGGCCACTCGACGAGGTCGACGTCGACCGACGAGATCAGGTCGGACTGCGCACCCCAGGGCGTGACGTACGTGGCGATCGTCTCGTTGCGTGCGATTTCGCGCCGGACGTGCAGTGCCGCCTGCATGGAGCCGATCAGGCTCTGGGCTGACGCGAACGCGCTGGCCAGCGTCAACTGTCCCATGACACAGCCGTAGACCGTGATCTGGTGCCCGTCTACCGCGACATTGGCGGCAAAGAGGAAGTTCGCGCCGGTGCTCAGGCCGGAGCCGGTCTTCACGCCGATGATCCCGCTCTGGCCGAGCACGCTGTCCACGTTGTAGACGATCCCCGCCACTGGGAGCTGGGCTTGGCCCATGCCGACGACCTGCGCGAACACGTCCAGTTTCATGGCATTCACGCCAAGCAACATGAGGTCGCTCGGGGTGCTGACGCTGCCGGGGTCAGCGCCGCTCACGTCCGCGAACTTTGTGTGGGTCAGGTTGAGGTCTGCCGCCCGCTTGTTCATCTTGGCCACGAACGCGTCGATCGAGCCGGCGTCCCAGCGCGCGAGCGTTTCCGCCAGGTTGTTGGCCGACGGGATGAGCATGCCCTGCAAGGCCTGGAGTTCTGTAAGCTGCTCGCCCACACGCACCTCGATCACCGACTCCTTGTCGGCGAAGTCGGCCTGGTACGCCTGAAGGTCGGCGTCGGTGATGGTGATGGTCGGCCCTGTCTGACCTTTCTGAAGAGGCTTGTCCTCGAGCACGATCAGCGCCGTCATCACCTTCGTCACGCTGGCCGCGGGGATGGGCTGCTCGTTGCCCGAGCTGGCGATGAAGCCCAGGCTCTGCACGCCCACCGCGCCCGAGCCGCGATTGGGCCACGGCAGCACAGGCGCCGTGCCGGTGATCGCCTGGGTCGCGGCGACCGACCCGGTGGCGGCTACCGAAGGAATCGGCCGAAGGTAGTTCCAGGCCGCCAGGCCCGCGACCAGCAGTACCAGGAAGATTCCGACCCGCACCCGCATGCCGAGAAGAACATAGCTAACCCGCGGTCGTGGAGGACAGCGCCCATCTCACACCAATGCGCCGGCGGATCGGCTCCGAGAGCCTGACGGCGACGTAGACCGCAAACGCGAGGGACGTGATGAAAAAGCTCACCGGGTGCGGGGAGTAGTACGCGATCGTCAGGCCGGCCCAGGTGAATGCGAGCGCCAGACCGATGCCCGTGACGATCGCAACCATCGGCCGGCTGGTGAAGCGCACCGCGATCGCCGCCGGCGTGACGATGAGAGCGAAGATCAACAAAACTCCGACCACCTGCACGGCCTCAGTGACAGCCACCGCGAGGATCGCCATGAACACGATCGAAAGAGCGGTAACGGGGACCCCTTTGGCGCTCGCCAGGTCGTCGTCGACCGATGAGAAGAGGAGCGGGCGGTAGACCGCGATCAGCGCGCCCACGGTCACCACGCCGGCGACCAGCGTGATCGCGACGTCGGTGGCGCTGATGCCGAGGATCTCTCCGAAAAGCAAGGCATAGGCTTCAGTGGCGTAGCCGCGATAGAGCGAGATGAACAGCACGCCAAGGCCGAGCGTCCAGGCCAGGACGATCCCTATCGTCACGTCTCGGCCTCGCAGCCGGTTGCCCAGGGCTCCGATGGTCACGCCACTCGCGAGAGTGAAGGCAAGCAATCCGAACACCGGGCTGATGCCCAGCACAACTGCACCCGTCGCGCCCGCGAACCCAATGTGCGAGAGCGCGTGTGCTGCAAAAGCCGATGCTCTGAGCACGACGAAATAGCCGATCGCGCCCGCGACGATCGCGACGATGGTGCCCGCCTGGAAGGCGTGGACCATGAACTCGTAGTGGAACAAGGAGGCGATGTCGTCGAACAGGTTCCAGCTCAACGATGGCGAGGTATTCGTGACGGTGATGAAAATGGCGAGCTCACGCATGCGGGTGGCTCACCTCTTCTTCCAACCCGACGACGAACAGGCGGCCACGGCTGTCTGTGAGCACTTCCACGGGTGAGGAATAGATCTCTGTGAGGCGCTGTGACGTGATGATGTCTTGAGGCCGGCCAATCGCCAGCCTGCCGTTTGCGACATACAAGACCAGGTCGATGTGGGGCAGCAGCGGGTTCACGTCGTGCGCGATGAGAAGCACGGTGAGGCGCCTCTCGCGAGCGACGTCGGTGATCAGCTGGACCATCGCTCCCTGGTTTCGGACGTCGAGGTGAGAAAGCGGCTCATCCATCAGCAAGAGACGGGGCTGGCCGACCAGAGCCTGCGCCAGCAGCAAGCGCTGCTGCTCGCCGCCGGAGAGGCTTCCAAGCGGCCGGTCCGCGTAGTCGCGCGCGCCCACCGCGTCGATCGACGCGCTGGTGTCGGCCGCGGCCTTGGTCCGACCCGTAAGCCGCATCCCCCATCGATGTCCATCGACTGCGAGGCCAACAAAATCGCGACCGCGGATGGAAAGCTCCGGATCGAAGACAGTGCGTTGCGGGACGTAGCCGATGTCGGAGTTACCGCGCCGCGGCGGACGCCCGAGAACCTCCAGCCCGCCGGCAGCCGGGGGCAGCTGGCCAAGAATCATGCGAATCAGGGTCGATTTCCCCGCGCCGTTCGGGCCGAGGATGGCGGTGAACGAGCCGCTCGGAATCATGAATGTCCCGGCCGACCAGATCGCGCGAGCCCCGTAGCTCGCCGTCAGATCTCGCGCGATGATCGCCGGGTCAGTCACGTCGCCGACGACAGCGCCGCGTCCAGGCTCTTGAGCTGCTTCAGCTGCCAATCCTGGAAGGTCAGGTGCTCAGGCTGCAGGGTTTCAGAGACACCGACGCTGGGCACGTGGCGGGACGCCGCCAGCGCTTTGATGTTGGTGGTTACCGCTGTGCTCGTCTGCACGTTGTAGACGAGAACCTTGATCTGACTGGCCGAGATCTGATTCTGGAATTCGACCACCGCCGAAGCTGGCGGATCGTTGCCCTCGGCCACGGCGTTCATGAATTCCACCGGGGTGGTCAGGTTTAGGCCCAGGGCAGCTGCCATGTACACGAAGATGCTCTCGGTCGCGCCGACTCGCGTGCCCGAATACTTCTGCTTGATGGTCGCGATCTCATCGGTGTAAGGGCGCAGCGCCGTCGCGAAGTCAGCGCGACGCTGGTCGTAGTAGCTCGCGCCGGCGGAATCGATCGACTTGTATTGGGCCGTGATGCTGTCTGCGACCTTCATCACGTAGTCGGGCTTGTACCAGAAGTGAGGGTTGTCCCCCACCTTCTTGCCCAGCAGGTCAGCCACGTTCAAGACCTGACGATTCGCGGCCTGGTTGGCGGCGAGCAGCCTCTTGCCCCAGTCGTCGTAGCCCGCGCCGTTGAGGATCACGAGCTTCGCCTCGGCGAACGCCCTCGCGTCGTTGGCGCTGCTCTCGTACTCATGCGGATCGGTGTTCGGGTCGGTGACCACAGTCTGGACAGTCACTTTCGTGCCGCCGAGCTGGAGCGCGATGCTGCCCCAGAAATTCTCTCCGGCGACCACGTTGATCGTGCCGGACGAGCCGCTCGAGACGCTTGGGCCACCGCATGCCGCCGCCAGCAGGAGAAGCCCGAGCGCCGCCCCCCGTGCGGTCGTCCTGATCATCGCGCAAGAGTATTGCACAACTGACTTGCGCAACGTTTTTGCGTATAGTGAATTTCATGGCGAGGCCCAGCCCGGTCAGCGACGAGGTCAAGGGCCTTTTCGCGGCCGGAGATCGGCACCTCTGGTCGATCGACGAGCTTCACGAGGCAGTGGTCGGCGAACTAGGCGCCGCCGACTATTCGACGGTCTTCCGGGCCGTTTCGGGCTTCGAGAAAGAGGGACTGATCCAACGCATCGACCTCGGCGACGGCAAGGTCCACTACGAGCTGGCGGAAGAGCACCATGAGCATATCCGCTGCGATTCATGCGGCCGCGTGGTCGAGGTCCCCGGCTGCGTGCTCGAGGATGCTTCCGCCGCGGTCACGAGCAGCACCGGTTTCAAGGTCACGAGCCATCAACTGCTCTTCAGCGGCGTGTGCCCGGAGTGCTACTCAGCGCGTCAGGGTTAGCACGTCCCCGAGAACAAAGCCCTTCTCGGTGATCTCGTAGCGATGAACCACCGGGTGATGGTGCATCGCCCTGGTCTTGAGCACAGTCAGCGCGCGGACGAGCTCGGGCCCCTCCTGAACGTACTGCAGCAGCACAACGTTGTCCGCCAGGTGCGACAGTCCCTGCTCCGAGATGCGCCGGAGCTGGAACAGCTCGGGCACCTCGACGATCATCATCATGCTGATGCCGGCGCGCTCCAGGCGCTGCGTCAGCGAGAACATCCACTCGCGGAACCTGATCGGATCGGCGGCCGCGATCATCACGTCCGGAAGGCTGTCGATGACGATCCTTCTGGCGCCCGTCTGCTCGATCAGGTCGAGGAGCAGGTAGACCCATTCGTCGATGTAGATGTCGACCACGCTTCGGCTGAGGACTCGGACGCCAGTGTCGGTGAACGACCAGCCAAAGCTCTTGGCCACCCTGGTCAGCTGAGTCTCGTTTTCCTGGAAGGTCGCCAGGATGCCGGGTTCGCCGCTCTCGGCGCCGCGGAAGAGGAAGTGAAGACCCATCAGCGTCTTGCCGATGCCGGAAGGCCCAGCGACCATCGTCGCCGCGCCCGACCAGTAACCACCCTCTCCAAGCACCTTGTCGAGCGCCTCGATGCCCGTCGACGAACGCTCCTCACTGAGCTTGTAGAGGCTTCCGTCCTGGACGTCGGCCAGGCGCGGAAACACGTCGAATCCAGCTTCCGTGATCCGGTATGCATGCTCTCCCGAGCGGTAGGCGCTGCCGCGAAGCTTCAGCACCTGCAAGACACGCAGCTCCCGCGCGCCGGCCTGTTTGATGTCGAGGGCGATGATGCTGTCGGCCACCGCGAACTCCGCAGCGTCCATCGCCTGCTCCCGGGTGTACGGCGCGTTCCAGACGGCGGTGGTTGCGCTTGCGCCCAGGAGGCGGGTCAGGCTGTAAAGGAATCTTCGGAATTCGGTGGTGTCGTGGGAGACTGCCGCGAACGCCCGAAAGCTGTCGATCACCACGATGCCGGGACGCAGGTCCTTCAGAAGAGCCTCGATCGCGCCGAGGATGCTGTCGAGACCATTGTCACCCAGCACGTGGCCGATGTCCTCGTAGATGACGCGGCCTTCTTGAATCGCCCTGTGATCGAAGACATTCAGGGTTTCGCCAAAGCGAAGGATTTTGTCCAGCGGCTCAGAAAGAGTCGATAGGTAGAGCGCAGGCTGCTCGACCGTCGCGTTGTGAAACGCAAACTGCTGGCTGAGGATCGTCTTACCGCTGCCGGGAACACCGACGATCAGGTTGATCGCGTTCTTGAGCAGACCGCCATTCAGGATATCGTCGAGACGCTGATTGCCGCTCGGCAGCCGGTCGATCAACGAGGAGATGTCGAACGTAGGCCCTGGCGAGCCAGGGCACTCGTGCCCAGCAGGTCCCGCGCTGTCGAAGCCAGCGTCAGGAGCTCGAGCGGCTTGCGCAGGAAGGCCGCGGCGCCCAACCTCATCGCCTCGGCGGCGCTGTCGATCGCGGACACGGCAAGGATCTGCGCGGTTCCCTTGGCCGCAAACTCGGCGCAAAGCCGGAAGCCGGCCCCGCCCGAGATCAGGAGATCGAGGACTACCAGGTCAGGCGATCGTTCCTCGAAATGCAGCCTGGCCTGCTTTGCGTCCGATGCGATCGCCACCTCATAGCCTTCAGTGCGAAGGAAATACTCGGCGAGGCCGGCGGCATATGAGTCACGCTCCGCCAGCAGCACCAGCGGCTTGGTTTCGTCGGTCGCCTCGACCTTGCCGGCCGGGATGCGATCGCCGGCTATCTCCTGGGAAAGCATGCGGTGGGCGTCGGCCGCGCTGGCTCCGGCTTCAAGCCGGGACTTGACGAACCTCAGCTGCTCCACCTGCGCGCGGGAGTACAGGCGCTGAGAACCCTCGCTGCGATGCGGCGTGATCACGGAATAACGCTCTTCCCACGCTCTGAGCGTCGAGGTGGGAATGTCGAGCATCCGGGCCACGGCCCCGATGCTGTAAATGGCCTGGTCTTCCTGGCGTGTCATGGTTTAGAAGCTGCTCCCCGGGCGATTCGTGCTCTCATAACTCTACGCTTCGAGGGGTTTGTGCAAGCTCTGTAGAAGTTTCGGTGGCGACTGCCGCCCGGCATTTTAGGTATTGCATAGGTAGTGTAGCGGTAGTACGATTTCCGGGACAGGCAGCAAACCTGAAGGGAGCTGGTTGCGGAGCATGGCTGAGCTGAACCGACGTGAGATCGACGGCGGCAATTTGCGACCAGGGGAGCTGAAGGACCTGGTCGATCACTGGGTCGAGGTGATTGACGACTGGGTCGAGCAGCTCGACCAGGGGATGGGAGGGTCGGCCCAAACAGGCGCGGATCCGGATGTGGCCCGCCAGCCGCCGGATCCGGCGCCCGGGCCGGCGCCGGCGTTCGGGACGGGGTGACGGCTTAGCGGGGATTTCAATGGCGAGGGGATGGAAGGGGACCTAGCGAGGAGGATGGAAGGGGAAGTTGTGTATGTTGACAAACAGCTTGTCATCTCGCGGACGAGCTCGCCCGCGGGCCTGAGCCTGACCGGCGCCATCGATTATTACAACGCCGACGCCGTTGCAGCGGCGCTCACGTCGGAGCTGGTGACGGCCGGCGATGTTTCCGCGATGCTCGCCGACGCGATCACCGGTAACGGGGACCTTCACCTCGACCTGACCAGGCTCGAGTTCACCGACGTCACCGGAATCAGGGCGCTGGTTCGGATCGCCGAGAATGCGGGCGACGGCCGGCGGCTCGTGATGCGCGGCCTGCCACCCCGCATCAAGACGGTTATCGCCGTCGTCGGATGGGGCGACCTGCCGAGCCTGGTCATCGACGAGACCGAGTAGCGACCCCGAGCCCGACTCTCCCCACCGCTATCCTGCCGGGAGTGAAGGCGCTGGTCAAAGCCAAGACCGCACCTGGTCTGTGGCTGCAGGACGTCCCTGACCCAAAACCAGGTCCCGGCGAGGTGCTGATCCGGGTCCTGCGCACGGGCATCTGTGGCACCGACCTCCACATCGAAAGCTGGAATGAATGGGCCCAGGCGACCATCCACCCACCGCTGGTCGTGGGGCACGAGTTCGTGGGTGAGGTGATCCAGCTTGGCGAAGGCGTCGCGTCGGTCTATCCCGGCGAGATCGTGGGAGCCGAGGGACACATCGTGTGCGGACGCTGCCGCAACTGTATGGCCGGCCGCCGGGCGTTGTGCGCGAACACCGTGGGGATCGGCGTCCAGCGTGACGGCGCTTTCGCCGAGTTCATCGTGATGCCGGCCGGCAACCTGTGGCCGCACCTGACCAAGATCGATCTCGACGTGGCTTCCATCTTCGACCCGTTCGGCAACGCGGTTCACACCGCCACGCAGTTTCGTGTCGTCGCGGAGGACGTCTTGATCACCGGCGCGGGCCCGATCGGCATCATGGCCGCGATGGTCGCGCGTCACAACGGCGCGCGCTTTGTCGTCATCACGGACGTCAGCGACTACCGCCTGGAGCTCGCGCGCAAGGTCGGCGTGACGCTCGCAGTCAACGTCCGCAGCACGACGCTCGCGCAGGCCCAGGAGGAGCTCGGCATGAAAGAGGGGTTCGATGTCGCCTTCGAGATGTCGGGGCAGGCCAGCGCGCTGCGCGACATGATCGCGAACATGTCACATGGTGGTCGGATTGCGATCCTCGGCCTGCCAGATCACGAGTTCGCGATCGACTGGACCCAGGTGGTGCTCAAGATGCTCACGGTCAAGGGTGTCTACGGCAGGCAGATCTTCGAGACCTGGTACGAGATGTCTGTCTTCACTCAGACCGGGCTGGACATATCGCCGGTGATCACGCACCGCTATCCGTATCGCCAGTTCGAAGAGGCCTTCGCCGTCGCGCACTCTGGCCTGTGCGGCAAGGTCGTGCTCGACTGGACCGCGAACTAGAAAGGAAATATGAATGTTCGACAACATGCGGTCGCACCTGGTGACAGAGCTCGAAGGGATTCGCAGCGCTGGCCTGGAGAAGCAGGAGCGCGTGCTCACGGGGCCGCAGGGATCGGTCGTCAAGGTTCTCGACCATGATGTCCTCAACCTGTGCGCGAACAACTATCTCGGTCTCGCCAACCATCCCGCGATCGTCGCGGCGGCCAAAGAAGCGCTGGACCGCTGGGGCTACGGCACGGCTTCGGTGCGGTTCATCTGCGGCACCCAGGAGGTGCACAAGGAGCTCGAGGCGGCGTTGACCGATTTCCTTGGTACCGAAGACACGATCCTCTATTCATCCTGCTTCGACGCGAACGGGGGAATCTTCGAGGCTCTCCTCTCCGAAGAGGACGCGGTCATCTCCGACGCCTTGAACCACGCGAGCATCATCGACGGCATCCGGCTCTGCAAGGCCCGGCGGCTGCGCTACGCCAACCGCGACATGGAGGATCTCGAGCGGCAGCTGAAGGACAGCGTCAGCGCCCGCTTCCGGATGGTTGTCACCGACGGGGTCTTCTCTATGGACGGTTACCTGGCGCCGCTGCCGGAGATCTGCGACCTTGCCGAGAGGTTTGACGCTCTCGTCATGGTCGACGACTCCCACGCCGTCGGCTTCATGGGCGCGAACGGGCGCGGTACGCACGAGCACCACGGCGTGATGGGCAGGATCGACGCGCTCAGTGGGACGCTAGGAAAAGCGCTGGGCGGCGCCAGTGGCGGCTACATCTCAGGGCGCAGAGAGCTGGTCGCTTTGCTGCGCCAGCGCTCGCGTCCCTATCTCTTCTCGAACTCAGTCGCGCCACCGATCGCAGCCGCAAGCCTCAAGGTGCTGGAGCTGATCCGGTCGGCGGGCGAGCTGCGACAGCGTCTGCGCGACAACACATCCTATTTCCGCAATGAAATGACGAACGCCGGCTTCGACATCCTGCCGGGCGAGCATCCGATCGTCCCAGTCATGTTGGGCGAGGCGGCCCCCGCGGCGAGCATGGCCGAGGCCATGCTCGAGAAGGGCGTGTACGTAGTTGCCTTTTCTTTCCCGGTGGTGCCCCAGGGCAAGGCGCGGATCAGGACCCAGGTGTCGGCCGCGCACTCGAAATCCGACCTGGAGCGAGCAGTCAAGGCGTTCATCGAGACCCGAGCGGCTGAGGTGCGGCCGAAAACCCTCGGCTAGAGATTCGGCGATCCAGGTGGTCCAAATGCTAGGCGCGGCCGAGCATCGCAGCGCACGCATCCGTTGATGCATAAGCGAGAAGCGGAGGCCGCAACGACGCAGATGGGCCGCCTGGGCGTCGAAGATCAGGCGAGGGCTTTTCGGCCGCGCCTCCGGTCCGGTAGCACGGCGACCCCACGCGTTTTTGGGGTGATGAGCGAGCAGGAGCTGATGCTGGTGCAGGTCGGGCACGTGCTGCAGGCGGTGGCCCGTCCATACAGGTGCGACGCCCCGCTGCCGGGTCATGTCCAGGCCAGCCTTTGGCGGCTGGGTGTTCCGTGTGGTGAGCTGACGCCGCGCGAGCATGTGGTCGCCATCCTGTGGGCGCGTAAGCGTAGCCTGTCGTCGGCTGTCCAGCCGCCATGGCGAGGTCCCGGAGCAACACCACCGAGCGCAGCCTGACGCCTGATTCGGCTGCCGAAGCCGCTCAGGAGGCCGGGCTCGTCTACGCCTCCGACTTTGAACCTGGAATTCGTCGTGTCCGCAAAGGCAGGGGATTCGTCTACTTCGACCCGCACGGTAAGCGCGTGACCGACCCGGACACGCTGGATCGGATTGCGACGCTCGCCATCCCACCCGCATGGAAAGACGTGTGGATTTGCACCCGGCCCCGCGGCCACTTGCAGGCCACAGGCCGTGACGCCCGAGGCCGAAAGCAGAACCGCTACCACGCGCGATGGCACAAGATTCGGGACGCCGACAAGTTCGCGCGCCTCCTCGGCTTCGCACGTGCCCTGCCTAGAATCCGGCGGCGCGTGACCCGTGACATGAGCCAGCCCGGCCTGCCGCGAGAGAAGGTTGTCGCGACCATCGTCAGGTTGCTCGAGCTGACTTTCGCGCGGATCGGCAATGAGGAGTACGCGCGGGAGAACGGATCCTTCGGTCTCACGACCCTGCGGGACCGGCACGTGAAGATCAAGGGAGCGACCGTACGTTTCCTGTTCAAGGGCAAGAGCGGAAGTGAGGTCGAGGTCGGCATCACCAATCGTCGCGTCGCAAGAGTGGTCAAGCGATGCGAGGAGCTGCCGGGTCAGATGCTCTTCCAGTACATCGACCCTGCGAGCGATCGCCGCACGGTCACGTCGGACGACGTCAACCAGTACCTCCAGGAAACAAGCGGCGAGGATTACACAGCCAAAGACTTCCGCACGTGGGGAGCCACGGTCCTCGCAGCGTCCGCGCTTCGCGAAGTTGTGAGCTTCGAATCCGACACCGAAGCCAAGCACAACGTGGTGGCAGCCATTGACAGCGTTGCGCGCAGGCTTGGACACACGCGAGCGGTATGCCGCAAGTCGTACGTCCACCCGGCGGTGATCGATAACTATATGGACGGATCGCTCGAGAGCATATTGAGGGTGGTGGAGGGCCGGACGCACCGCAACCTCAAAGCTGAAGAGGCAGCCGTCATTGCCCTGCTGAAACACAACGTGGCTCGACGGTAGCGGCCCTGCCTAGTCGACGCGGACTTCGATGCCGTCCTGCGCCCAGCGGGTGTGGAACGCGCCCTCGCGGTCGATGCGGTGGTAGCCGTGCGATCCGAAGTAGTCGCGCAGGCCCTGGATGAGGTTCGCGGGGCCGCGTGCTCGCCTGTAGCCGTCGTAGTAGGCGAGAGACGAGGCAAACGCCGGGATCGGCACGCCCTGGTCGATCGCCTGCTTGACGACGGAACGCCATGCCCGCTGCGATGACGCCAGCGCCTCCTCAAAGAACGGGGCGAGCATGAGGTTCGGCAGGTCGGGCGATTCTGCGTAGGCGTCTTTGATCCGGTCGAGGAATTGGGCGCGGATGATGCAGCCGCCCCGCCAGATGGTCGCGAGTGCACCCAGGTCCAGGTCCCAGGCGAACTCCTTCGAGCCCGCGCGCAAGTGCTCAAAGCCCTGCGCGTAGGCGACGATCTTGGAGGCATAGAGCGCGTCGCGGACGTCGTCGACCAACTTTCCCCCAGCCCCTGCCGAGCCGCTGGCGGTGGGCCCGGCGAGGATGCCCGCCGCCTTCACGCGCTGAGCCTTTCGGCTCGACAGCATGCGCGCGAAAACGGCTTCGGTGATGCCGGTCAGCGGCACTCCGAGCTCGAGCGCCGACTCGCTGGTCCATCGACCGGTGCCCTTCTGCTCAGCCTCGTCTTCGATGGCATCGACGAGCGCGGACTTCGAGTCGCCGTCGCGCTTGGCAAGCACGTTGGCCGTGATCTCGATCAAGTAGGACTGGAGCTCGCCCTGGTTCCATTCGCGAAATACGGACGCCAGCTCGGCCGGCGTCATGCCGGTTGCGCCGCGGAGAAAGTCATACGTCTCAGCGATGAGCTGGATGTCTGCGTACTCGATTCCGTTATGGACCATCTTCACGAAATGGCCGGCTCCATCCGGTCCGATGTACGTGCAGCACGGAATCCCGTCGACCTTGGCCGAGATCGCCGTGAGCATCTGCGCCACGCGTTGATAAGACTCACGCGTGCCGCCGGGCATGATGCTGGGTCCGCGCAGCGCCCCCTCCTCCCCACCTGACACGCCGGCGCCGATGAACCCCAACCCTGCTTTCTCGATGGCCGCCGCGCGCCGGCGCGTGTCGTGGAACAGCGAGTTGCCACCGTCGATGATCGTGTCGCCGGGCTCGAGCACTCTGGAGAGCGAATCGATCGCTTCGTCGACGGGCGCACCCGCCTTCACCATGAGGAGGACCGCGCGTGGCGGCTTGAGAACGCGCGCTAGCTCCTCCAGGGAGGCCGCCGGCCGGAAGTCGCCCTCACGCGAGTGTGCGGTCATGAAGTCGTCGGTCCGCCGATGGGTCCGGTTGTATACGGCCACACGAACGCCGTGCGACGCAAGGTTGCGCGCCAGGTTCTCGCCCATCGTCGCGAGCCCGACCACGCCGATCTCCTGCTCAGGCACCCCGCAACATTACCTACGTCAGGTGATCATTTTTCGCACGCAGGCGGTGGCGCTCGCGGCGAGGCGGACCGCTTCCGACTTGTAAAGCACGCCGACGAGCTTGCCGTCCGACGTCGTGATCGGGACGCTGTCGTGGTCGTGCTCCACGAGGTGGTCGGCCATCTCCTTGATCGGGACATACGGACGGAACGTGCTGGGTCCGGGCTGCATCACTTCCTCGGCTGTGAGGTCTGGGTCCATCCCGAGCTGTTTCGACCAGAGCATGCCGAGGACGATTCGGTCATCGTCCACGACTACAGCGAGATCCCATCCGGCGGCTTTGGCCCGGTCGCGCACGTCGCCGACGAGGTCCCTCAACCCGCAGACGATCGGGTCCTTTCGCGAGGCATCGCCGGCACGCGGACAATTGTTGTTCTCCCCCTCGGTCGGCAGCCCTGCGGCCAGCCAGTCCAGCTTGCCCGCCCTGTACTCATGGACCTTGTCGAAACCGAGAGTCTCGAGCCGCACCGCGGCCCTGGGCGCCAGGTCTCAAGCCGAATCCCAGCAGTACACGATCACCGGCCGGTTGCGATCGATCTGGCCGGCCTCCTGATCCAGCAGCTTCAACGGATGGCTCACAGCCCCGGGCAGGTGGTCCTCCGCGTACTCCTTCGCGGGCAGCACCTCGACCAGCTGCGCGCCCTGCTTGAGCATCTCCTGGACCGTCTCGCGGTCGATCAGCATCGCCACCTTGATCCCAATCCTACGGCCGAACATCGAACCGCTTCGCGAGGTCGGCCGGCAGCGTCAGCGCCGGGTCAAGCTCCGGAACCAGGCCGCCGGCCTGCAGCGCCCTCACGACCAGGCCCGAGCAGATCTCGTGGCCGCTTCGGACAAGGCGAAGCGGCCACCCGAACAGGAGGTAGAGGCTGGCCCCGAACATATCCAGGAAGCCAAATCCCTGGCCGACCTGTGTGTTCGCAAAAGCGACCGCGCTCGCTCGGCCCTCGGATGAAAAGGCGGAACCAAGACGGACGAGGTGGTACTCGTCTGCCCTGTACCTGGAGATCGGGTTCCGCCTCACCCCGCTGATCTCGGCCTCGACCAGCGTGCCGTCCTTTTCGACGATCAAGGCGGAGTGGCTCCAGTGGGCGTAAACGGCGTCGGCGTCCTTGAAGCGGCGCTTCTGCGCCTGGCTGATCAACCGCCCCAGGAAGTGATGCCGGTGGGCGAGGATGAAATCACCGGGCGCGAAGTCTTTCGCCTCCTCCCCAGGCCCATATCGCTCCGCGGTCGCCATGGTCACCATCATCGGATAACGCCTGGCGGCGCTCCCTCACCAGGTGCGGGTGACCTTGTTGAGCGCCCTCGGCAGGTCGGGATCGATCCCGCGTGCCAGGGCGAGGCGATGCGCGAGCAGCTGCCCCAGGACGGCCAGCGTAAGGGGGGTCAGCTCTTCCGGCAGTCCCGAGTCAAGGCTCACCGTCGCTTCGGGATCGCCGTGGTCACCTGCGCCGTCGAGCAGCCGGACGACCCGGCAGCCGTGGTCGGTCATGCGCCGCCCCATCGACTCGAGGTCGGCGGACACGAGCCCTCGGCCATCCACGAGCACCACCGGGAAGCCCGGCTCGACGACTGCGATCGGCCCATGCTCGAAGTCCGCGACCGACCACGCGCGGGCGAGCACATAGCTCGTCTCGGTCAGCTTCAAGGCGATCTCCTCGGCGGTCGAGAAGTTGAAGCCGCGGCCGAGGACGATGGCCCGCGGACCCATAAGCGCAGGGACGAGGCGGTCCAGCTCGGTGTCCTGCTCGAGAGCAGCCGACAGGGCGGGCGGCACCTGGCCGAGAGCGGCCTCGAACGATGGGTCGGGGTCGATGGCCTCCGAGATCAGCGCGAGCGCGAGCAGGCTCGCGACATAGGTCTTGGAAGCTGGCACGCTGCGCTCGGGCCCCGCCCCCAGCGCGAGCAAGAGCTCGGACGCCTGGGCCAGGCGCGATTCAGGTTCGTTGGTCACCGCGACGGTAATTGCTCCCTGGCGGGCCGCCTCTTCGATCACGGCGATGACATCGGGCGCAGCGCCTGATTGTGAGATGCCGATCACGCACTGGCCGTCGAGCGAGGGCGGGCTGCCGTAGCTCGTGAAGAGCGAGGGTGCCGCGAGGGTGACCATCATGCGGTTGCGGGCGCCGAAGAGGTATTTGGCGTAGAGCGCCGCGTGGTCGGAGCTGCCCCTGGCGGCGATGACAAAACCGCGTGGCTTCGACGCCCCGAGCCGTGCGGCGATCGCCGCGACCGCCCCTCGGCTTTCGGCGAGCATGCGTGAAGCCAGCAGCGGCTGCTCGCCGATCTCGTCTCGAAAGCGACTCATCTCGGGGTCTTGGGCTCTGGCTAGTGAGTGGCGGCCTTCTCGCGGTCTCGGAGCACCCGGCGGAGGATCTTGCCGGTGGCGGACTTCGGGATCTGATCGACGACCTCGACGCGCCGGATCCTCTTGTGCGGTGCGACGCGGCTGGCAATGAATTCCATGATCTCTTCCGGCGGTACAGGTTCTTTCACCACCACGAATGCCTTGGGCACCTCTTCGCCTTCCTCGTCGCGCACGCCGATCACCGCGGCGTCGGCAATCTTCGGATGCGACAGCAGCAGCGCCTCGAGCTCTGCCGGGGCGACCTGGAACCCCTTGTACTTGATGAGCTCCTTCAGGCGGTCGACGATGAAGTACTGGTCGTGGTCGTCGATGTGCCCGATGTCGCCGGTATGAAAGAACCCCTCGGAATCGATCGAATGCTTCGTCGCTTCCGGATTGTTCAGATAGCCCTTCATCACCTGGGGGCCGCGGATCCAGATCTCACCGTCCTCGTTCCGGCCGAGCTCCCGCGACGTGGCGACATCGACGATCTTGCACTCCGTGTTGGCCACCGTCGAGCCGACCGATCCCGGCACGACCTCGACCACGCGGTCAGGCACGATGTGCGACACGGGACTGGTTTCGGTCAGGCCGTAGCCCTGGCTCAAGCGGAAGCCGACGCGCTGGCTCGCCACGCTCGCGAGGTCCGCATCCAGCGGCGCGGCGCCCGAGAACGCGCGCTTCACCGACGAAAGGTCGTACTTGTCTACCGCCGGGTGCTTGGCCAGCAGGACGACGATCGGCGGGACGAGGAAGAAACGGGTCACGCGGTGCTCCTGCACCGCCTGCAGGCACGGCTCGAGCTCGAAACGCTGCATGCTCACCAGCCTCGCGCCGGTGTGCAGGCCCAGGTTCATGATCACCGTCATCCCGTAGATGTGGAAAAACGGCAAGAACGCGAGGATGACCTCGTCTTCAGAGACCTCCAGCCCGGCGGTGATCTGGGCGAGGTTGGCGACCAAGTTGCGGTGCGTGAGCATGACGCCCTTCGAAAATCCTGTCGTGCCGCTCGAGTAAGGCAGGGCAACCAGGTCTGCGACGGGGTTGATGTGCACATCGGGTGCCTGACCGTCGACCAGCATGGACGCGAACGGGACCGCCCCTTCCGCTTCGCCGAACACGATGATCTCCTCGACCTTCGACTTGGCCGCCGCCTCCTGGGCTTTGGGGACCAGGGGCGGAACGGTGAGCAGCAGCCGCGCACCGGAATCGTTGAGCTGGAAGGCGATCTCGTCTGCCGTGTAGGTCGGGTTGAGGGTGGTGTTCACGCCTCCGGCAGTAGCCACGCCATGGAAGGCGATCGGGTACTCGGGCACGTTGGGCGACATGATTGCCAGCACGTCACCCTTGCGAAATCCGCGAGCATGCAGGCCCGCGGCCAGCTTGCGGACTCCGTCTGCGATTTGCCGGTACGTATACGATCGCCCGCTTCCGGCTTCGACGATCGCGACCTTGTCACCGAGCTTGGAGGCTCGACCCAGGACGAATGGGCTCAGAGCGATGTCGGGGATGGCGACGTCTGGAAATGGGCTCTTGAAGATCACGGCCGAAGTCTATGCCCCGGCTTGCGCCGCCGGTTCGCTCTGCGCGGCCTGCTGACGTTTCAGGCTGTCGGCGTTCCGGATGCCAATCGCGTTCACTAGAGCACCCCCAATGAGCAGCCCGGCGCCAATCAACATGGCGAGGTGGAACGACGAGGTCGACGCGTCACGAACCAGAGCGGCCAGCTGAGGATCTGACGGAGTGTTGAGCGGGCTCACCTGCGCACGAAAAGTTGCCGAGGAGACATCGACCCCAGCCAGCCGGGTGGCGAGGGTCGCATAGAAGCTTCCGGTGAGGAAGATGAAGATCAGCGCGCCGGCAAGCTGAGGGCCGACGCGCGAGATCGCGTTGTTGATGGCTGAGCCGACCCCTGAGTTCCTGACCGGCACCGAGGTCATCAGCGCGGTCGTGAGCGGCGCGACCAACATCATCAGGCCGACGCCGAAGAGGATCGAGCCTGGCAGGAAGTCGGTGAAATACGAACCCGGCGGCACGTAAGTGCCTGGGTCAGACAACTGGAGCTTCCATGGCGTGCTGGCAGCCGGCACCCGGGCGAACCAGAGGACTCCCAGCGCCATGATCACAGGCCCGATCGCCATGAACCAGCGCGGGCCGTATTTTGCCGCAAGGCTCCCGAACCGGGCCGAGAAGAAGATGAGGAACAGAGTGCCCGGTATGCCGCCGGCCCCTGCCGCTGCCGCGGTGTAGCCGAGCGTGCCCTGCTGGAAGAGAGTCAGGTAATAGAAGGTGACGTAGAGGGAGCCATAGATCAAAAGCGTCGACAGGTTCGTCACGGCGAAGTTGCGCGAGCGGAACAGGTCCAGCGGGATGAGCGGATGAGCTGAACGCTTCATCAGGATCGGCAGCGCGATAGTGGCCACCACGCCAACAGCCAGCGCCACGTATCCGAGGGGGTCTCGCCACGCCCTCTGCTGCCCGTAGATGGCTCCGAAGGCGAGCCCACCTACCGCGAGCGCAACGACCGCGGCGCCGAGCCAGTCAAAGTTCGCGGTGGCCTTGTCGTCGCGGCTCTCGGGGATGTGCGCCCACGTCGCCCAGGCGGCCACGATGACAAGCGGTACATTGATGAGAAACGCGGCTCTCCATGAGACCGTGTCGACCAGCAGGCCGCCGATGACCGGGCCGAGGATCGTCGTCGCGCCCGAGGCGCCGGCCCACACTCCGAAAGCACGCCCCTGCTCCTCGCCCGAGAAGTTGGCCGTGAGCAGAGCAAGAGAGCCCGGCACCAGCATCGCGCCAGCCGCGCCCTGCAGGACGCGAAACAGGACCAGCAGCTCCATGGAGGGCGCAAGACCGCACAGCACCGAGGTGGCGCCGAAGCCCACGAGACCGTACAGGAACATTCGCTTCCGGCCGTAGAAGTCGCTCAGGGCTCCGGCCAGGATGAGCAGGGCGCTCAGCGTCAGCAGGTAGGCGTTGTAGACGTACGACTGGCCCTCCAGGACGCCGAGGAACGAGCGCGGCAGGTCGCGGCCGATCCGGGGCAGCGCGACGTTGACGACCGTCGAGTCGAGAAAGACGATGCCCGACCCGAGGACCGCCGCGACCAGGATCCAGCGCTTGGTGGTCATCGACTCGCCGTCACTCCAACACTCTAGAAGTCTTTGCGGCCCATGAAATGCTCCAGCACGCCTGGCCTGGCGAGCTCGTACAGGGCGATGCGGTGGCCGTTCGGAGTGGCGAAGGATGAGCATGGCCCCATCGGAATCTCCAGGCTCTGCTGCTTCTTCATCCCGCGCTTCTTCAGCTCGGCGGTCGCTTGCCGCAGATCATCGACGCGGTAGACGAGGATCTGCCGCTCGCCTTCCAGGTGATCCGCCAGCAGGACATGGGGCGGGGCGCTCGTCAGCTCGACCATCGCGACGCGCGCTCCCATGCCCTCGATGGCAAAGCCGAGCCGTGCGCCGAGCACGTCGACGAAGTACCGCACATCCGCGGCGACGTCCGTGCTGGGCGTGTAGATGTAATCGAGCTGCTGAAACGGGCTCACGTCAAGGCGAAGTCGGTCGACACGTCCACCCCGTGCCGAAGCGTTTGCAGGGTCGAGCAGTAGCGCTCCGCGCTCGCCAGCAATCGCCTCGCTCGCTCGGGGTCGACACCGTCCTTGACCTTGACCTGCGTGTGCATCTCGATCCCCGTCGCGCCGACGGGCACGTCGCGATCGACCCCCATGGTGCCGCGGAAGTCCCAGTGGATGCGCACGTCGACGTGGACTGACTCGAGCTCCACGCCCATATTCGCCGCGACCGACCGCAGCGTGCTCTCCTCGCAGATGGCGAGGGCGGCCGCCAGGATGTCGCCCGAGCACGGCGTGTCTCCAGCGCCTCCCGCGGCCGGATGCAATCCCGAGCGGATCGTCACCGACGGATACTCGGTCGGGACGACGGCGCAGTGCCTCGGATCCGAAAGGTCGCTGTCCACGCTGTGGGCCGCGGTGACGACCAGCGCGGAAGCTGGCTCGGCCCGGTATCTCTCCTTGAGCGGAGCCTGGACGCTTCTTAGATCGACGGTGTATGACATGCCCCCGTTCTCCTCATGCTGAATGGCGTGCGTTGGCGGTTTTCGCTTGCCCCTAAGGCCAAAGAAGGTGGCCGAGCACCATTCCGATCACCACGGCAAGGACATAGGTAACGCGGGGAAAGCGGCGCACGACCGCTCTCACGCCGTTGGTCATCGGGTCCCTGCCCTGGCGCAGGGCGACTGACTCCTCGAGCATCAGAAGGAAGGCGATGAGCGCTCCGGCGGTCGCGATCAGCGACAGGATCGCCTCGGGAGTGAAGTTCATCTCGTTTGGTCGGTGGGGGACGTCCGGCCGTAGGCCGGGCCCCACAAGAAGTGACCCAGCAGGATGCCCACCACCACGGCGATCACTAACGCCCAGCCCGGATACGAGTGCACGGCGGACCGGACGTAATCGGAGATCGGCCTGTGGTTGGTGAGGAGCGCCCAGCTCTCAAAAGCCAACAGGAGCGTGATCACGCCGAAGAGGGCGGTGACCAGCCACGAGAAAATGTTGCCCAGCGCGATTCGCATCGGAAGATTGTCGCCCGGATCGAGCCGGGGCGCACCGCACGGCTAGCCGGCGTGCCACCGGGAGCCACGGCCCTGTCCTTCGATTGCCCACTTGAGGGTTTGAAGGACCTCGGCCAGGTGCTCACGCATCGCTGACTCCGCGGCTTCGCCGTCGTGCGCCTTCAGGGCGTTGAAGATGGCCTCGTGCTCTCGCATTGATCTCTCGGTCCGGCCTGGCTGCATGATCGTCTGGTACTGGAAGCGGATGCTTTGCGACTTCAGACCGCCCACGAGGCGGCTGGTCGTCGGGTGGTCTGCCGCGGCCCAGATCAGCTGATGGAACCGGGCGTTGAGCTCTGAATAGCCGATCGCGTCCTGCTCCGCGACCCGCTCGCGCATCTCAACGACCACCTGGCGCAGCTCGCGAAGGTTCGCCGGCGTGGCCCTGGTCGCCGCGCGACGCGCGAGCATCGCCTCGAGCGTGGCGCGCACCTCTTCGATCTCAAGCGCCTCGCGATCGGAGATCAGCCGCACGCGGGCGCCGCGGTTTAACTCGAGCGTCACGAGGCCTTCCTGGTCGAGCCTGACGAGTGCTGCGCGAACCGCGGTCCTGCCCACGTGCAGCTTCGTAGCGACCGACGCTTCGACCAGCCTTTCGTTCGGATGGAACCGGCCGCTCACGATCGCCTCCCGCAGCAGGTGGTAGGCGTCAGGACTGTTTTCGGTAGCCTGCAGTCGAACTCTCATCTTGCCCTTCGGAAGATTATCCTCAATAATGTCGACAATCACTTCTCGCAATCACTTCTTATTTGATGGGGGACCTGCGGTGAAAACGTTCCATCTGGCGTCGCGTCTTTCGCTGCCTTTGCTCACGGTGCTCCTGCTTGCAGCTTGCGGAGGAAGCACCTCCACCGGCGCCGGACTGGGAAGCGGTCCGCTCCTGGTCGGCATCATCGCCCCATTTACCGGCGCCGATGCCGGTCTCGGCCCGGCCTACTACGCCGCGTGCCTTCCGGCCGCACTCTCGATCAACAACAATGGCGGAGTTGGCGGCCGGCAGGTCAGCTGCCAGAAGTTCGACACCCGCGGCGAGGCGGCCGACGCAGTTCCGGCCGCCAACGCGATGATTGCCGGTAACTCGAACCTGATGGCGATCGTCGGCTGCACGTCTGACGAGGCGTCAAGCGTGGTGCCGATCATCGACAGCGCCCACATCCCGATGTTCTGCATGACCGGGCAGTCGGAATTCAACAAGACCACGCTCAAATACTTCCACCGGCTCGTACCGGCTGACGTTTACGACGCCTACGCGATGGTCGGGAGCGCCCTCTACGGACCCGGTCACGCCCCTTACAAGAAGGCCGCGCTGGTTTTCGGCAACGACATCGGCTCGCAGGCGTTTGTGGCGCCGGCAACCGCAGCGTTCACCAAGCTCGGCGGAAGCATCGCCATCAACCAGGCGATCGACTTGAAGCCGGGGACGTCGTATCGAACTGAGGTCGCAGCGATGCTGCAGAGCAAACCGGACGTCATCCTCACCGAGGCCCTCGGCGCCGCGGGCACGTACCTGAAAGAGGTGAAGTCGCAGAACAATGGCCAGATGATTCCGTTCCTCGGCACATCGGCCACCATCGACCCCGTGTGGTTCCAGCAGGTCCGCGACGCGATCGGCATCAGCGACTTCCTCAAGTACTACGGAGGCGTGGACCTCGGGTATACGTTCTCCGGACCCGCATATACCGAGTTCATCACCAATCTCAACGCCTCTGCGTCCCAGTTTGCAGACGCGCCCAAGTACAAGCAGCGCGGATCCACGCTCCACCTCTACGACGGAATCATCATGTCCGCCCTGGCGATGGTCGCCACCAACAGCGCCGACCGGACCGTATACAACCCGAAAATCATCGAAATTGGCAACGGCACGAGCGGTGCGACGGTCGTCACCACATATAAGGATGGCGTCGCGGCTATCAAGGCGGGCAAGTCGATCCGCTTCGTGGGCGCGGGCGGCGAGAACCAGTTCAACCAGTACAACAACTCGCCGTCGGGCTATATCCTCGTGACCTACGACAAGGATGGCAACGAAGTGAAGGTCGGGGAGCTAACTCCCCAGCAGACTTCCACCATCATCAACGCAGGCGGGGCATAGTCCGCACCGGTAACCAGAGGGGCCGAACGCCGTGAACCTTTTCATTGCGGCGTTCGGCTTTGGCCTTGTCAGCATGTCCGTGATCGCGATCGCGGCGGTGGGGTTCACGATGCAGTTCGGGATCACCAACATGATCAACCTCGCCTACGGCGGGGTCATGATCTCCTCCGCCTACGTCGCGTACTACCTGAACAAGGCCGGCGTCTCGGTCTGGATCGGCATGGCTGCCGGAGCGCTGTTTGGGTCGGTGTTCTCGTTTCTCTTGAACCGGTTCATCTATGCCCCCTTCATGCGCAAGGGAACCGCGCACCTCGGTATGGTCATCGTCTCGCTGGCGGTTTCCCTGATGATCGCCAACCTGCTGCTGCCGATCGTCGGGTACTACCCGGTGTCTTACCAGGAGGACACCGGTGGCCTCATCCATCTGGGACCCATCGCGCTGACGAGGGATCAATTCATCGTCATCGGCGTCGCGATCGTGCTGATGCTCGCCATCCATGCCCTTCTCACCTACACGCGGCTGGGCAAGGCGATGCGAGCGACCGCCGCCAACCCGACGCTGGCGCGTAACTGCGGAATCCCGACCAACCGTGTCATCGACGCGGTCTGGCTGATCACCGGGGCGCTTTGCGGTATGGCCGGCGTGGTGGCCGCATTGAACGCCGGCACGTTCGTCATCGACAACGGCGCGGCCTTCTTGATCACGATCCTGGCCGCCGCGGTCCTGGGAGGGGCCGGGCAGCCCTACGGCGCGATGATCGGAGCAGTGATCATCGGCTTGATGACAGAACTCAGCGCCGCGGCCTGGTCGCCTCAATACAAGGAGGTCGTGGCGTTTGGAGTCCTCGTGCTGGTCATGGTGCTCCGGCCGCAAGGGCTGCTCGCCAAGCGAGGCGCGCTGGCGGCGGCCGGGTGAACACCTTTTACGCGGCCAACCTGCTCATCTACGCAGGCATCGACATCATCGCCTGCCTTGCGCTCAACCTTCAATTCGGCGTCTCCGGCATCGTCAACTTCAGCTTCATCGTCTTTCAGTCTGTGGGCGCTTACACGGCCGCGGTGCTTTCGATGCCACCCGACACGGCGAACTTCGGCTTCCAGCATTACATCGGGGGATACGAGCTCCCCTTCCCCATCCCCTGGATTGGCGCTGTGGTGGCTGGAGGTCTGCTGGCGGTTCCGGTTGGATTGGTGGTGTTGAGGAAGCTGCGCAGCGACTACCAGGCCATCGCCCTCTTGGTGCTGTCGGTGATCGCGAACACCGTGATCACCAATGCGGACAAGTTCCTTGGCGGCGCGGGTGGGATCTCGTTGGTCCCTTCTCCGGTGGGAGATCGCATTACCCCGCGCACAGAGCCGTACGAGTACTTCTACATCGGGATCACGGCCGTATGCGTCGCTGTTGCATTTCTCGTGGTCAATCGGGTCGTCAACTCCCCCTACGGCCGGTCCCTGCGCGCGATGCGCGAGCGTGAGATCGCTGCAGCAGCGATAGGCAAGAACCCGGTGCAGCTGAAGATGACGATCTTCATCGTCGGCGGCATGATCGCCGGGTTGTCCGGCGCCATCTTGGTCGGCTACATCAACGTTTGGGGGCCGACCGTCTGGCTCTACCCCGAGACGATCATCCTGTTCGCCGCCATCATCGTTGGCGGTCGCGGCAACAATATCGGTGCCATCCTCGGCGCTCTCCTGGTCCCGGTCGGCTTCGAAGAGGTGACGCGCCTTATCAACAGCAATGGGACCCTCGCCAACTTCGGGCCGCCCGGCCTACTGTCGGCGCTCCAGTGGGTGGCGATCGGCCTCCTCATCCTCGGGTTCCTCTGGTTCAGGCCGCAGGGTGTGCGGCCGGAGCCTCGAAGGGTGTTCGAAGGCGGTCCGGAATGAGCGCACCAATGCTGGTCGCGACTGAGATCCACCGCCACTTCGAAGGCTTGCACGCTGTGGACGGCGTCTCGATCGAGGTTCCCGCGGGTCAGATCACCGGCCTGATTGGACCCAACGGCGCGGGCAAGTCAACCTTCCTGGCCGTGCTGGCGGGCACGCTGCCGGCGACGAGCGGCAGCATCACCTTCGACGGCCGTGACATCACGCGGCTGCCTGCGTACGCGCGAGCGCGCCTCGGTCTGGTGCGCACATTCCAGCTTCCATCAGAGTTCGCACAGCTGACGGTGCTCGAGAACCTGCTCGTGGCCGCGCCGAACAATCGCGGGGATTCCCTTTTCGGCGCGCTCAGGGGCAAGGGATACTGGATCAAAGACGAGAGAAGACTCGTCGAACAGGCCCGGGCATTGCTGAAACGGTTCGGCATGAGCGCGAAGGAGTCGGACTACGCCGGCACCATGAGCGGCGGGCAGAAGCGCCTCATCGAGATCATGCGGGCCCTGATGCTGGGGCCACGAGTCCTGCTCCTCGACGAGCCGATGTCGGGCGTTCATCCGAAGATCATCGAGGAGATCCAGCGCTACCTTCAGGACCTGCGCAAGGAAGGCCTGACGATCCTGATGGTCGAGCACGAGCTGCACATGGTCGAACGGCTCTGCGACTCGGTGGTCGTGATGGCACAAGGAAAGGTCATCGGCAGCGGGACCATGGCCAGCCTCAGGCGGCAGCCGGAGATTGTCGACGCTTACCTTGTCGGATAGCCCGGCGCGCTCGCAGGCGCGGCCGGCACCGAGCCTGCGGGCGGAGCACATCACCGCCGGCTACGGGGGCGTACCGGTCATCCGCGACGTTTCGATCTCGGTCGGACCGAATGAGATCGTGGCCATCATCGGGCCCAACGGCGCGGGCAAGAGCACGCTGCTCAAGAGCCTGGTCGGCATCCTGCGCCTGGACAGCGGCACCATCATGCTGGGCGACGAGGACGTCACCAACCGTCCCCCTGAACAGCTGGCCCGGCGCGGTGTCGGCTACGTGCCCCAGGTCAACGACATCTTCGAGCCACTCACGGTGCTCGAGAACCTCGAGATGGGCGGATACCTGCTCTCGGCCGCCCAGGTCCGCGCGCGGGTCGCGGAGGTCGGCGACGTGTTCCCGCAGCTGCCGCCAATGCTCAAGCGACGGGCGGACAAGCTGAGCGGCGGTGAGCGAAAGATGCTCGCCATCGCACGCGTGCTGATGCTGGACCCGAAGGTCTTGATCCTGGACGAGCCCACCGCCAACCTTTCGCCGAAGCTGGCCGACGCCCTGCTGCGCGAGCACGTCCACCGGCTTGCCGGACTCGGCAAAGCCGTGTTACTGGTCGAACAGCGGGCGCGAGCCGCCCTACAGATCGCCGACTGGACGAGCGTCCTGGTTTCTGGGACCACCAGGCTGGAAGGACGCCCGGACGAACTCCTCAAGCGCCAGGACTTCGAGGAGCTTTTCTTGGGAGCCGGGACCACTATGCCGGCGTTAGAGGAGGACGACGACAAAAGATGAAGCTCTTGATGTTCAAAGCTGACGGCGGCCGCAGATTGGGCGCGCTGCGACCCGGCACTGAGGATGAGATCGTCGAGCTCTCCGAGCCTGCCGACCTGCTCGAGCTGATCGACGCGGGGGATGCCGGCCTTGCTCACGTCCGTTTGGCGCTGTCCTCGTCCCGCTCGAGGTCTCACAAGTTGGCGGACCTGGACCTGCTTGCGCCATTGGACCCGCCGCGCGGCAACGTGATCGCGATTGGACGCAACTATCAGAAGCACGCCGAGGAGACGGCTCTTGTCGAAGGCCGTGAACCAGCTCCTCCTACCATCTTCACCAAGGCCATCACCTCACTGACCGAGCCCTTCGCGGACATCGCGATCGACCCCAGCGTCAGCGACAAGATCGACTGGGAGGTTGAGCTGGCCGTCGTCATCGGCAAGCGTGGGGCAAACATCAAGCGACAGCGGGGCCTCGACCACGTCTTCGGCTACACCGTGCTGAATGACGTCACCGCGCGCGATATCCAGAGCGGTTGGGGTGGTCAATACTTCAAGGGCAAGAGCCTGGACCGGTCGTGCCCGACGGGGCCGTGGGTGATCACCAAGGACGAGGTCGAGCACCCTCAAGCTCTGAAGCTGTTTCTGCGCGTCAACGGCGTGGTGAAGCAGGACGGCAGCACCCGCGACATGATCTACCCGATCGAGGCCATCATCGAATGGGTGTCCAAGGGCATGACCCTGTTGCCTGGCGCCATGATCGCCACAGGCACGCCTGACGGTGTCGGCTTTGCCCGCACCCCGCCCGAGTTCCTCTCGCCCGGCGACGTGATGGAGACTGAAGTCGAGGGTATCGGGCTGCTGCGCAACAGGATGGTGTCCGCGGGCGACTAGCCGCCTGCGGGCGCGGTTTAAGGTCAGGTCATGGAGCGCCGGCGGCTTGGACAGAGTGAGCTGACCGTCCCTGTCCTAGGAATGGGCACATGGCGCACCTTCGACACTGACGAGGACCGCAGGCCAGTCGTAAGCGCGGCCATCGAGTCAGGCATCGATCTCTTCGACTCATCGCCCATGTACGGGCGCGCCGAAGCCACCTTGGCGCGCGCGCTGGAAGGGATGCGGGAGCGGGTGCAGGTCGCGACCAAGATCTGGACAGCGAGCGCGGAGGAAGGCCGCTCGCAGGCCGACCACGCACTGCGCCTGTTCGGATGGGTGGATGTCTACCAGGTGCACAACCTGGTCAACGTGCCGGCGCAGCTGGCCATGCTCGAGCGATTCAAAAATGAGGGCAAGGTGCACGCGGTAGGCGCCACCCACTACCAGGAGTCGGCATTTCGAGACCTTGCAGCGTTGATGAGAACCAGGCGTCTGGACATGGTCCAGATTCCTTACAACCCGCTGCGCCGAACCGCCGAGCGCGAGCTGCTGCCGCTGGCCGAATCGCTTGGCCTGGGAGTTTTCGTGATGAGCCCGCTGCAGCAGGGCATCCTCGACCGACGGCCGCCGGCCGCGCTGCTCAGAGCGCTCGGCGTCGAGACGTGGGCACAGGCAGTCTTGAAATGGATCGCGAGCGACTCGCGAGTGAGCACAGTCCTGACCGCGACGAAATATTTGGACCACGTCCGGGAGAACGCCGTCGCGGGCAATCCGCCTTTCTTCACGCCCGACCAGCGCGCCACGGTGGTGCGCATCGCCGAACGCGGCTGATGCGGGCCGTCTGCACCAAAGCCCGCATCAAATGCGGCGTAAGATCCAAATCGTGGCGCGAGCGCTAACGAAACGCGACCGCCTGCTCGAGGGCGAGGACCCGGAGTCCATGAGGCCCCAGGACACCAAGCACTGGATCTCCGTCTATCGGGAGATGATCGCCTTCAAAGACGACCTCCTGAAGCGGGTCGTGGGAAACCTCGAACACGTTTCACGGGCCGCCAAGTCAGACCTTTCCGACGACGTCACGCTGATCCAGGGCCAGCTCGACCGGTACAGAAGACGCATGGACTTCTGGGTGGAGCGCCAGCTGGAGCTCGAAGAGCTAACGATCGACGCCAAGGCAAGGACCGTCACGTTTCGCGACAATTCGATCACGCTGACCAAGCGCGAGTTCCAGCTCCTGACGGTGCTGATGAGCCGCCCCGATAAGTACTTTTCGGCAGAGCAGCTGCTGGTTGAGGCCTGGCACGACGGCAGGCTTCCCGAGGAATCGATGCGGACTTACATTAGCCGCGTGCGCAAGAAATTGAAGACGCTCGGCAACGGCGCCGACGTCGTGAACAAGTCGCGCAAGGGATACACGCTGTCGTTCGAACCTCACCCGAAGTAGTTCGGCCGGCGGCGGCTATCCTCCTCTCGACGTGATCCTCTCCATCGGTGACCTGGTGCTCGACATCACGATCGTCCCTGAAGGTCCCCTTCGTCCGGACGACGATCGCCCAGCTCGGATCGACCTTGGAGGCGGAGGCCAGGCGGCGAATTTCTGCGCCTGGTCCGCGGCGTTAGGAGAACCTGTGCGACTGGTTACGAGAGTAGGCGACGACGAGCGCGGCAGGCAGCTCGTAGCTGAGCTCGAGGCACGTTGCGTCGAGGTGCGGCCAGTCTGGGCCGCGGAACCCACGGGGGCGATCGCGGTGTTGGTTGCGCCGGACGGACAACGTGCGATGGCCACCCAGCGCGGCGCCAGCGTGGGCCTGCGCCCAGATGATCTCCTCGAGGCGTGGTTCAGTGACGTCAAGCTGATCCACGTCCCGGCCTACTCGATTTTCACGGATCCTCTCGCGCAGGCGACGCGCGCCGCGATCGGCCTCGTCCGTGATTCCGGGGGAATGCTCTCGATCGACCTGTCCTCAGTGGCAGGTCTGCAGGAGTACGGTCCGTCGAGGATGGCTTACGACCTGGCGCGCTTGAAACCCGAGCTGCTCTTCGGAACTGCAGCCGAAGCGGAGACGATAGGCGTCGCGCTCGAACACCTGGCGCAGGTGCCGGTGATCAAGCTTGGACCGGCGGGATGCAGCGTCTTCGGCCGCCACGTCCCCGCCCCGTCGGTGCAGGAGGTCGACGGGACCGGCGCGGGCGACGCTTTCGCAGCGGCATTCTGCGCAGCGTGGATCCACGGCGCCACTCCGATCGAGGCCGCGGAAAAAGCCGTGATCGTGGCCGCCAAGGCGGTCATGCGAAGTGGAGCGCGACCGAATTGAGCGAGCTCCTTCATGTGTCGCGAGAGGTGTCCGAAGCGGTTGCCGCCGGCCGGGCCGTGGTGGCTCTCGAGACGTCGATCGTCGGGCAGGGCTTGCCGGCGCCACACAATCTGCGGGCGGCCCACGAAAGCGAGGCTGCGATCCGCGCGGAAGGGGGCGTGCCCGCAAGCATCGCCGTGCTCGACGGCCAGGTCCGCGTCGGCCTCAGCGCCGGCGACCTGCAGCGCATTGCCGCGGGGGCCGTCAAGGTGAGCTCGAGGGATCTCGGCCCGGCGGTCGCCCGCGGCGTGGTTGGCGCCACCACAGTGGCGGCGACCATGCGCGTCGCCGCGATGGCCGGGATCCGCTTTTTCGCCACCGGGGGCATCGGAGGCGTTCACCGCGGGCATCCGGAAGACCAGTCGGCAGACCTGGAGGAATTGGGACGCACGCCCGTCGCGGTCTTCTGCGCCGGCGCCAAGATCATCCTCGACATCGCGCTCACGCTCGAGCGCCTCGAAAGCCTGTCTGTGCCGGTGCTGGGATTCGGCTGCGACGAGTTTCCCGCCTTCTACACGAGTCGCAGCGGCTGCCGGGTCAGCGCACGAGTCGATGACCCGCGGGAGGCGGCACGGGCGCTGCGCGCTGCATGGGACACCGGCTCGCGAGGGATCGTCGTAGCGGTGCCCCCGCCGGCGGAGCTGGACGGCGCGGAAGAGATGGCGCAGCGCGCAGTGCGCGAGCTCACCGGCGTGGCCGGGTCCGAGCTCACCCCGAGACTGCTCGCGAGGATGGCGGAACTGTCGGGCGGTCAGTCACTCGACGTGAACGTCGACCTGGTGGTCAACAACGCGAGGGTGGCGGCGCAGGTGGCGCGAGCCGCTGTTTGAACCGAGGTTCCTGGCCGGCCTGGAATCAGCCAGTTATGGACTTTGTTACCCGGGTTCGCAGAACGTATCGCTGAGGCAACCGAAACCGGGGCCTGATCCTTTCCCAGCCCGGCCCGAGCCGAGCAGAAAGGCAACCGAAAGGAGCCGAAATGGCGGGCAAGCGGATCCTGGTCGTGGACGACGACCCGAGCATCAGGTTACTGCTCAGGCTGGTCTTCGAGAGCTCGGGTTACGACGTCAGTGAGGCTCCGCACGGAGTTGCGGCTTTGATCCGAATCAGGCGCGCGGTCCCCGATCTTGTCGTGACGGACATGTTGATGCCGGTCATGGATGGCGGAGCCCTGATCAAGCACCTGAAGTCCGACCCGCAGACGGCCGAGGTTCCGATCGTGGCGGTAACGGGTGACTCTGACGCCAAGGCTCAAGCCTTAGACGCGGACGTTGTCATGAGCAAGCCGTTCCATCAATCAGCCCTGCTCGAGATCGTCAACTCGCTGCTTGGAGCGCAGAAGCTCAGTTACGGATAGCGCTACTACGTACCGGTCGGTCTTGATTTCACAGGCGGCCCGGCGGCTCCAAAAAGAAACCGGCGGGCATCAGGCGGGCCCGCCGGTCCATACGTTCCTGGGTTACTGCTTCAATTTGAGCAGGCCGAAAACCGCACCCTGAGGGTCGGAGAGGATCGCAAAGCGTCCCCCCGGGAAGTCCTGCGGCGCGAGCATCTCCTGCCCTCCGGCGTCGATCGCCTTCTTGAAGCCCTTGTCGACGTCGTCGACCGCGAAGTAGACCGTCCAGTAAGACGGCACCTGCGCCGGCACCATCGGGTTCATCTCCATCCCGCCGGCGATGCGCTCACCGTCGAGCAAGAACTCAGTGTATGGAGCATCACCCTCACCCATGGGGCTTTCCTTCTCGCCCCAGCCGTAGACCTTCGTGTAAAACGCCTTGGCCTTCTCGATGCCGCGCGCGCTGAGCTCGGCCCAGGCGAAGGAGTTCGGCGCGTTCATCACCTGGGCGCCCTGCATCTCCAGAGGCTGCCAGGCCGAGATGAAAGCTCCGGCCGGGTCCTGGAACACCGCCATCCGGCCTGACTTCAGGACGTCGAAGGGCGGCGCAATCACCTTGCCGCCGGCGGCCTCGACCTTACGTGCGGTCTCCTCGGCATCTTTGGTGCCGATGTAAACCATCCAGGCCGACGGACCGTCCGGAGTCTGCGCAGGTCCGATGCCGGCGACATCCTTACCGTTCAGCTTGGCCAGCGCGTATCCGCCCGCATCGGGTTCAGGCGCCAGCTCCACCTTCCAGCCGAAGAGCTTCGAGTAGTAGTCCCTCGACTTGGCGGCGTCGGTGCTGGACAGGTCGACCCACACCGGCGCGTTGGCGACGAACGTCTTCGTGTCTGCCATGTTCACTGCCTCCTGAACCCCTATGGTCTGCTGCCGAGAACTCAGCCTCAAACCCATTCTGCCACCAACCGGTTCAGGGTCGGGGGCGGGAATTGGGTACGTCTGGTTACCGTTCTTGACTGCAGATGGATGAGACAGCCGAGCCGGTCGAGCTCATCGTTTTCTCTGACTACGTTTGACCCTGGTGCTATATCGACTCGGTCCGAGTCGAACAGCTGGAAAAGGAGGGCCTCGTCAACGTGACATGGCTGCCCTTCGAGCTGCACCCTGAAGCGCCTGTCGAGGGCATCTCGTTTGACGCTTACTTCGGACGCGGCCGATCCGAACAGATGCGCACACATCTTCACTCGATCGCCGCTCAGGTCGGGCTGGTGCTGCAGCAGCGCGACGTCATCATCAACTCACGGCGCGCGCTCGGCGCCGCCGAGTTTGCTCGCGAGCACGGCCGGTTCGCCGAGATGCACCTCGCTCTGCTCAAGGCGCATTGGGAGGGGACTGGACGGCTGGAGAGCATCGATGACCTCGTCGAGATCGGAGCCGGCGTCGGATTGGACGCAGCTGAGCTGCGGAAATCGATCGAGGAAGATCGCTACGCGATGGTGATCGACGAGAACCGCCGCGAAGCCGAGTCGGTGGGTATCAACGCCATCCCCGCGCACATCTTCGGCCGGCGCTACCTCGTGTTGGGCGCCCAGCCTTATGAAGCGTTCAAAGGTGTCCTCGATCGGCTGCGCGCAGAGCGCACCTCGGGATGAGAATCGTCTCGCTGCTTCCGAGCGCCACCGAGACGCTGTTCGCTCTTGGACTGGGCGACCAGGTCGTCGCGGTCACTCACGAGTGCGACTTTCCTCCCGAGGCGGCGTCGCTCCCCATCGTCACGCGCTCGACCCTCAAGCTCGCCGCAAAGCCGAGCGGCGCCATCGACGCGGCGGTGGCGCTGGCTGCAGCTGAAGGACGCTCGCTCTACTGGGTCGACACCGAAGCCATCCTCGCGCTCGAACCTGACCTGGTCGTGGCACAGGACATCTGTGATGTGTGCGCCATCCCTGCCGACCAGGTGGCGCACGACCTGTCAGGCATTCGCATGATCCGGCAGCATCCTCATTCGCTCGAGAACGTGCTCACCGACATCGAAGAGCTGGCCGAGGCGTGCGGAGCGGACTCAAGTGGGTTGACCCACGATCTACGAGCGCGGATCGCGGCCGCCTCCAATCAAGCGCGGCTGCTGCCCACCACGCGGGGCGTTTTCCTGGAGTGGCTCGACCCGCCATTCCGCGCGGGCCACTGGACTCCGGACCTGCTAGCCCTCGCGGGCATCGACGATCCGCTGGCGCGTGCGGGCGTGCCGTCGGTGGCGCTGGACTGGGCGGACGTCGCCGCAGCGCGGCCGGAGCTGCTGATCCTGGCGCCGTGCGGTTTCGACCTGGCTCGCGCGCAGGCCGAAGCTGAGCTGGTGCGCATTCATCTCGATGAGGTCGGGGCGGACCGCGTCGTGGTGCTCGACGGCTCCGCCTATTTCAACCGGCCGGGGCCTCGGCTGGTCGACTCGCTGGAGCTTCTGGTGGCGAATCGCTGATCTGAGCGCCGGTCGTAGCGTGATATAGGTGACCCATGAATCAGTTCTTCGACGAGCTCGGCGGGCTGTGGGTGACTGAAGCGGAGCATCGTGGCGCCAAGATCGCAGCGCCGGTACTGGATCCTCGCGTGGCGCTGGAGCTCCTGGAGCTTGCGCGCGTGGCCGCCCACACGAGAGAGCGGCGGTTCGCCCCGCTCGCGTGCTTCATGGCGGGCGTGGCGGCAGAGCGGCTGCACAACGCCAAACCCGGTATGGACGAGGCGGTGATCGCGGCGTTCATCCAGGAGGTCCGGCAGAAGCTCGAGCGGCAAGCGCCCAGGGACGGAGACCTGTGACGGATCGCTCCGCGACCGAGCTCATGCACGAGGCGATGCCCTTGTGCGCAACGTTGGGCGCGCGCGTGGTCACGTACACGCCGGCGGAGGTCGCCTTTTCGCTTGATTGGGCGCCTGGGCTCTGCACGATCGGCGGCATTCTGCACGGCGGTGTGATCATGGCCCTCGCCGACTCAGCGGGCGGCGCGTGCGCCCTGTTGAACCTGCCGAAGGAGGCATCGGGTACGGCCACCATCGAGTCGAAGACCAACTTCCTGGGCGCGGTGCGCTCCGGCACGGTCACTGCGACCGCTGCCCCACTTCACGTCGGGGGGACCACGATCGTGGTCGAGACCTCTGTCCGCGACAGCTCTGGTCGCATGGTCGCCAAGGTGACCCAGACCCAGATGGTGCTCCGACCGAGGCGCTAGCCGAGCTCGGACATCAGCCGATTTCTGGTTTCGGTGGTCAGTTTCCGCAGGGCATCCGTGGACCGCACCGGCGGTGGTTTCGGCACCCGGAGCTCACGCGCACCTGGCGGTATTGCTGCCAGGTCCGCCTCGAAAAGCGCGCGTGATTGAGACAGCGGCGGGCGGCTCGAGCGCCGCCTCCCCTTTGTCACCAGCGGCTCCAGCAGGCGCTCGCGTCCGGTAGGCGGCAGCTCCTCATGCAGCCCCAGCACGTCGCTGAACGGCCTGATCCGCCTGAACACCTGCTTGCGTCCGGGCGCGGTCACCTTATCGCGCGACAGCTTCATCACCGGCCGGTCCTGGTAGCGGACCAGCTTGTACGCGCTGTCCAGGTACGGGTAGTCCGCAGACACGCCCATCTTTGTCCCGACTCCAAACGAGTCGATGGGGGCGCCACCCCGTACGAGGTCGTCGATGGCGAGCTCGTCCAGGCTTCCGCTCACAAAGATGCGCGCGTGCTCGAGGCCGGCGCGGTCAAGCAGCCGGCGGGCCTTCTTCGAGAGCTCGGCGAGGTCGCCGCTGTCGAGACGCACCCCGAGCCTCCCTTCGAGCCTCAGCTGTTGAATGGCGGCGATCGCGGCCTTGACGCCCTCGACGGTGTCGTACGTGTCGACGAGGAACGTGACGCGGCCCGGAAAGTCCTGAGCGAAAGCCTTAAACGCTTCGACCTCGCTCCTGAAGGCTTCCACGTAGGAATGGGCCATCGTGCCCGCCGCAACCAGGCCGAAACGCTTTGCCGCCTCGACATTGCTCGTCGCGGCGAATCCCACCATCGCCGACAGGCGAGCCACGTCGATGCCCGCCTCGATGCCCTGGGTGCGGCGAAACGAAAAGTCCACCGCATCGCGGCCGGCGGCCGCGATCACGCAGCGCGCCGCCTTGCTCGCGATCGTTGACTCGAAGGTCACCCTGTTCAGCAAAAACGTCTCGATCAGCTGCGCCTCGGGAAGGGGCGCGGTGACCTCGAGCAGTGGTTCGCTCGCGAACGCGATCCGGCCCTCGGGAATCGCCCATACCTCGCCGGTGAAGCGAAAGCGCCGGAAGGCCTCCACGTCGCCGGCGGTGAAGCCCAGGACCTCGCGCATATACCGAAGGTCGTCTTCTTCAAAGCGCAGCTGCTCCAGGAAATCCAGGCACGACTCGACGCCCGCCGCGACGATGAACCCACGCGTGGCCGGCAAGCGGCGCACGAAGAGGCTGAACGTGGCCGAGGCGGTCATGCGGCGACGCAGATAGCTGGCCACCATGTTCAGCTCGTAAAGGTCGGTGAGCAGCGCGTTCACTGCGGCGCGCGCAGTGTTGCACTTATCGTTGTGGTCATGTTTGAAAATGAGACACAGGTGGCGTGGCGGGCGATGCCGTATCGGGCGCCCGTCGTGGCGGCCGACGGTTCAGAGATCGGAACCGCGGAATCCTTGCTGGGCGACGAAAGCGAGGATATCTTTCACGGCATCGTGGTCAAGCATCGCAGGACCGGTAAGCACCTCGAGGTCCCGGCCGCTCGGATCAAGAAGATCACCGAGAAGCACGTCGTGACGGACCTGACTGAAGCCGGCGCTGCCAACCTGGAGCCGTACCGTGAGGAGCACTGGTTCCACATCGGCTGGGGAGGCCTGTTCCGCAAGCACCCCGAGTGGGACAAGACCTCGCGGAGCTGATTTGCACAGGCCAGATCGCCGAATTGATGCAGCTTTTGGTGCCGAACAAGGGCAAAGATGCGAGAGTTGTGACTCAGCCTCGGCGGGGCGGCAGTCGCAAGAAGCCTTCGGCCCTACAGCACTCTGAGAGCGAGGACCTCTCCACCATTTCGGTCGAGGTCGCCCGCTTCTGGCAGGAGGCCTACGACGAGCTCGTGAGGATGGAGGAGCAGCTTCTCTCCCAGCTCGAATCAATGCTGCCGAGGCTGTCGCCGGCGGCCAGGCGCGAGGCGGAGTTGACCAACCTGCCAATGATCAACGACCACCTGCAAATGTTCAGGTACCGGCGGGCCCACTGGAAGCAGCGAGCTGAGGCGCTGAACGGCCAGGGGTCGCACTGACCGTCTAAGGAGTCCCCGAAGTGGACGCGCCTGGTGGCGGCTCGCGAGCTGCTTGCCACCACCAGGGCCCAGCCCTCCTGGCTCCCACCCCTGGCGCATGATCTTGTGCACTTTCCGCACCAAAGTCAGCACTTTGTACAGTGGAATTGGTTGGACCAACGGACATGGAGGATCAGGCGATGCCAAACGATGACACCCAGAAAGCGTGGGACCGGTTCGAGGCCGACGTCAAGGGTCTGGCCGGCGAGCTCAGGCGCCACTACAAGGACGCCGACGACGAGAAGCGCAAGGCGGAGCTGAACCGCTCGCTGGAGCAGCTCAGGCAGGCGGCGGACGCTGTGTTCACCTCGCTGGAGACCGCCACCCGCGACCCCGAGGTTCGGTCGAGGACGAAACAGGCGGCCAGGTCCTTCGGTTCGGCGATCGCCGAGACGTTCCGCGACCTCGGGGACGAGGTGGACAAGGTGATCCGCAAGACCGGGGATAACCGAAGGAACTAGGCCGGAAGCGGTACCGCCTTGGGTTCTGGTTCGACGCGGAACGCGGCGAGGCTCGGCACGAGGACGGCGTAAACAGCCGGCAAGCCGATCGAGACGACGAGCCCGGCGAACGGGATGAAGCTCAACCCGACCGCGATCGCGACCAGGGCAATGCTCGCCGCGCCATAGGTCAGCGCAACCCGCAGCGAGAGTTCGTGGTTGGCGCGAGCCAGCGCGAAAATGCGGCGCGGGTCGAGCGCACTGGCAATGCCAAGCCTGTCAGACGATATGAGCAGGCCAGCAAAGAGGTAGAGCCAGACCAGCCACCACACCGCCACGATCAGCAGCACCAACAGAGCGAGGACGATGGCAATGGCCACACGGACGCCCCCTGAGGTGGCGAGGAGCACGGTAAAGAATGTCAGCATTCCGATCACGATGAAGAGTCCAACCCCGTACACGAGCCCGGCCAAGAATGGACGGACGCCACGCTCGAGGTACTGGAACCCCGCCGGCGGCAGCTCCTTCCAGCGGTTGCGAAACATGTCCGTGGCGGCCAGCGTCCAGCCCAGCATGTTGATCGCGCCGACGATCGGGATCAGGCCGATCAATCCCGTGATGAGGACTCGCGTGGTCCACTCCGGGGTGGTCGTGAACCAGAAGAGATCCGGCTGGCCCTCCACCAGGCGCGTGCGCCATTGCCTGCCGTCCCACCACCAATGGCCGTCTTCAGAGATCAGCGCCGGCATGACGTCATCCTCAAGATAGCGGTTGCGAATGTCTGAGGAACGCGGCGATCGAATCGAGCAGTGGCCGGGTCGTGCCTACCCGCTCGGCCCCACGTTCGATGGAGCCGGAACCAACTTCGCCCTGTTCTCCGAGGTGGCCGAGGCGGTCGACCTGTGCCTTTTCGACGACGCCGGCGTGGAGCGCAGGGTCCGGCTCGAGGAGGTCGACGCCTTTTCGTGGCACGCCTATCTGCCGGGCATCGGGCCCGGCCAGCGGTATGGCTATCGCGTCCACGGTCCTTATGACCTCAAAGAGGGGATCCGCTGCAATCCGTACAAGCTCCTGCTCGACCCTTACGCGCGCGCCATCGAAGGGCAGGTCGACTGGAACTCGTCCTGCTACGGCTACGACGTGCGGCATCCAACCGCAGTCAACATCGAAGACAGTGCCCCGCACGTCTTCAAATCAGTGGTCCATCACCCGCACTTCGACTGGGCCGGAGACCGGCCGCCGGACCGGCCTTTGCATGAAACCGTCATCTACGAGGCGCATCTGAAAGGGCTGACCAAGCGCCACCCCGAGGTACCGGAAGCGCTCCGCGGCACGTACGCCGGATTCGCCCATCCGGCTGTGATCGAGCACCTGCTCTCGCTGGGCGTAACGGCGGTGGAGCTCATGCCGATCCACCAGTTCGTTCACGACCAGCGACTTGTCGACAGAGGCCTCCGGAACTACTGGGGCTACAACACGATCGGGTTCTTTGCCCCCCACAACGAGTACGCCAGCACCGGGCAGCGCGGCGAGCAGGTCAACGAGTTCAAGTCCATGGTTCGGACCCTTCACCAGGCGGGGATCGAGATCATCCTGGACGTGGTCTACAACCACACGGCTGAGGGCAATCACCTGGGTCCGACGCTCTGCTTCAAGGGCATCGACAACCGCGCCTACTACCGGGTGGTGACCGACGAGCCGGGGTTCTACTACGACACGACGGGCACCGGCAACAGCCTGAACGCGAGCCACCCCCACTCGCTGCAGCTGATCATGGATTCGCTTCGCTACTGGATCACCGAGATGCACGTCGACGGATTCCGTTTCGACCTCGCGGCGACGCTCGCCCGAGAATTCCACGAGGTCGACCGGCTTTCGACTTTCTTCGACATCATCCAGCAGGACCCGGTCGTGAGCCGCGTGAAGCTCATCGCAGAGCCCTGGGACATCGGCGAGGGCGGCTACCAGGTGGGGAACTTTCCGCCTCTGTGGTCGGAGTGGAACGGTCACTTCAGGGACACGGTGCGCGACTTCTGGCGCGGCGAGCCGTCCACTGTCGCGGAGTTCGCTTCGCGCCTGACCGGCAGCTCAGACCTATACCAGAACGACACGCGCCGGCCCTTCGCCAGCGTCAACTTCGTGACCGCGCACGACGGCTTCACCCTGCGCGACCTCGTTTCCTACAACGAAAAGCACAACGAGGCGAACGGGGAGCAGAACGCGGATGGCGAATCGCACAACCGATCGTGGAACTGCGGTGCAGAAGGCGAGACAGAAGACCCGGAGGTGCTCAAGCGCCGCGCTCGCCAGCAGCGAAACTTCCTGACGACGCTCTTCACGGCCCAGGGAGTCCCGATGCTCGTCGGCGGCGATGAGCTGGGCAGGACGCAGAAGGGCAACAACAACGCGTACTGCCAGGACAACGAGCTGTCGTGGGTGGACTGGTCCTCGATCGACGAGCCACTGCTGGCTTTCACACGCTGGATAATCGCGTTTCGCCGCGACCACCCCGCCTTTCGCCGCCGAAGGTTTTTCCAGGGACGTCCGATCCGGGGCACCGTGGACATTGGCTGGTTCAAGCCGGACGGGAAATCGATGACCGACCAGGACTGGAACGTGGGTTATGCGCGCTCGCTTGGAGTCTTCTTGAACGGAAAGGCGATCCAGGGCCATGACGAGCGCGGCCGACCCATCACCGACGACTCGTTCATCTTGCTGTTCAACGCCCACACTGCCGGCGTGCGGTGGACGATCCCCGCCGAGTACGGGGACGTCTGGCGGCTGGTCCTCGATACGCGGAGGCGCGAGCCGGAGGATCAGCCGAAGGAAGTGGATCGGCGGATCACCACCTCAGCCCGCTCCATCGCGGTCTTGCAAACCCTTGAGTAGACAGAGCCGGGCCTTCGTTGCGCCGCCCATCACAGCAACCTGTGAGTGGTCACACAGTGATCTCTAAGGAGCCGGCAGGACCCTTGCTAGGCCTTGTTCCGGATCAGAAACCTTCCTTTGAGGAACCTCCTCAAGAGGAGAGTGCTCGCCGCTCTCGTCTTGGGGACCGCCATCGTCGGCGGCACTCTGGTCTACGCCCAGGCAGCGAAGGTGACCACCACGTACCGAACCGCCCTCGTCACCTACGGCACGATCACCCAGTCCATCGGGATGGCCGGCAACCTGACCCCCGTCAGCGAGGCGGACCTCAACTTCGCGTCCGCCGGGACCGTCCAGTCCGTATACGTGCAGATCGGGCAGGCAGTCGGGGCCGGAACCCCGCTCGGCACTGTGGACTCGACACTGCTTTCGGCACAGCTGCTGCAGGCGCAGGCCACACTGGCCAGCGCCCAGGCCAAGCTCGCACAGGACAGGTCTGGCCCCACCGGGTCGAGTCTCACCTCGGCACAGAACTCAGTGGGATCAGCACAGGTTGCGATGAACAACGCTCAGACCAGCCTGGCCGACACCCAGGCGATCAACGCCCAGGCGGTGGCAGTGGCCCAGGCCCCGGTCACCACCGCGCAAGGCCCGGTCACCGCCGACCTGGCGCTGGTCGCCCAGGACAACGTGACCTTGACGGCCGACCAGGCGACCATGGCCACCGACTGCGCCCTTGCCGGGCCGCCGCCTGCTTGCGCGACCGACACGACCAAAGTCAGCGCTGATCAAGCCAAGCTGGCCACCGACCAGCTGACGCTTGCGCAGCACCAGGCGACGCTCGATAGCTCGAAGGTCGCACTCGCCACAGCTACCGCGAAGGCCCAGCAGAGCAACGACCAGGCCGCGGCCCAGCTGGCCTCGATGCAGCAGCAGTACTCAGCAGCCAAGAGCTCGCTGGCTTCGCTGCAGACGAGCACCGCACCCCAGACAATCCAGATGGACGACGCCCAGATCACGATAGACCAGGTGAACGTGGACACGATGCAGCGCCAGGTCGACGGCGCCACGCTGACCTCTCCGATCGCTGGGATCGTGTCCCAGGTGAACGTCAAAGTGGGCCAGTCCGTGTCCAGCGGCTCCGCCACGAGCGCGTTCATCGTCTTCGCGCCCGGCTCGTACCAGGTCACCGGGACGGTGAGCGATTCGCAGGTGAACCTCGTGGCGGTCGGGCAGGGGGCGCAGGTCACGCCGGCCGGCTCGACGCAGGCTCTGCTCGGCAAGATCACAGCCATCTCGCCGGCGGCCACGATTTCCTCGGGAGTGGCGACGTTCGGCGTCACCGCCCAGCTGACGGACACCAGCAACGCGATCCGACCCGGAATCTCGGCGACGGTCAGCATCGTGATCAACCAGGTCGTGCATGTGCTGACCGTGCCGACCAGCGCGGTCCACACGACCGCCGGCGGCAGTACCGTCCAGGTGCTCACCAACGGAGTGCCCAAGAGCGTCTCCGTCCAGACCGGAGCCTCGGACCCGACCCGGATTCAGATCCTTTCCGGTCTCCAGATCAACCAGGTCGTCGTGATCGCAGTCGTCACGAGCACGGTGCCCAGCAGCACCGGCAACGCGTTCGGCGGCGGCGGCGGCAACCGTGGAGGTGGAGGTGGAGGGGTCGTCCGCCCCGGAGGCTGACGGATGCAGACCGACAACCTCATCCAGATCGAATCCGTCACCAAGGTCTATGGCACTGGCGACGCCGCAGTGGCCGCCTTGCGAGACTTTTCCCTCACCGTGACGACCGGCGAATCCCTCGCCGTGATGGGGCCGTCTGGATCGGGCAAGTCGACGTTGATGAACATCCTCGGCTGCCTGGACACGCCATCTGCCGGCAGCTACTGGTTTGCCGGCCAGGACGTGAGCCGGCTGAATGAAACCCAGCTCGCGCACGTCCGCAACCGCAGGATCGGTTTCGTATTCCAGCAGTTCCAGCTGCTTCCGAAGCTCTCTGCCTGGCGCAACGTCGAGCTGCCGCTCCTGTACAGGAACGCGCGCGACCGGCGCTCGCTCGCGCTGCACGCGCTCGACCAGGTGGGCCTCGGCAACCGGATCGACCACCGGCCCAACCAGCTGTCGGGAGGCCAGCAGCAGCGCGTTGCGATCGCTCGGGCGTTGGTCACCGACCCGGATCTCATCCTGGCCGACGAGCCGACAGGCAACCTGGATTCCGCGTCCAGCCGCGACGTGCTAGCGGTGCTGCGCGAGCTGAACGAGCAGGGCCGCACCATCGTCATCATCACGCACGACCCAGAGGTGGCCCCGGTGGCGAAGCGGACCGTCCACATGCGTGACGGCCAGATGGTCGATGAGGTCGCCGCATGAGCCTCCTACACACGATCGAGACGGGGCTTCGAAGCCTGCTCGGCCACCGCCTACGGTCGGTGCTGACGACGCTCGGAATCCTGTTCGGCGTGGCCGCCGTGATCGCCACTGTCGGCATCGGCCAGGCATCGTCGGACAGCGTCACCGCGCGCATCACCTCGCTCGGCACCAACCTCCTGACGATCTCCGCCGGCAGCAGCGTGTCGGCCGGGGTTTTCGGCGGCGCCGGCAGCGCAAACACGCTGACGATGGCGGACGTGTCCGGGCTGCAGGACCGCCAAAGCGCACCCGACATCGAGGCGGTCGCCCCCGTCTCCCAGGGACGAGCCTCCTTGGTCAGCGCCTCGGGCAACTGGAGCACGACGGTCTCCGGCAGCACCACAGACTGGCTGATCACGAACACGCGGACCCTGAGCACAGGGACGTTTCTCACCGCCAACGACTCGAAGACGCGGGCACAGGTCATCGTGCTGGGCCCGACCACCGCGACGAACCTCGGTGTCGGCGTCGGAGACCTCGTGATGGTGAAACAGATTCCCTTCGAGGTCGTGGGAATCCTGGCGGCAACCGGCAGCCAGGGATTCGGCAACCAGGACGACCTGGCCGTAGTTCCCATCACGACGGCTCAGGACGAGCTGTTCGGCGGCGGAAGCAGCGTGCAGAGGATCCTGCTCAGCGCGACGAGCCCGGGCACGATCGGTTCGGCTTACCTCGAGGCAACCCAGATCCTGCTTCAGACGCACCACATCAGCGATCCGTCCCAATCCGACTTCTCGATCACCACGCAGACCCAGGTGCTCAGCACGGCGCAGGCCGTGACGCAGACGCTCACGATCCTGCTCGCGAGCGTGGCCGCCATCTCGCTCCTGGTCGGAGGAATCGGCGTGATGAACATCATGCTGGTGTCGGTCACCGAGCGGACGAGCGAGATCGGGCTGCGGAAGGCGCTCGGCGCCACGCCTGGTGACCTGTTCCGCCAGTTCGTCATCGAGGCGGGCGTGCTGACAGCCGTCGGTGGGCTGCTGGGAGTCGCCACGGGCTTTGCCGTGGGCTACGTCGTTCCGCGGGCGGCCAACATCGCGGTGACCATCACGCCGCTGCCCGTGCTCAGCGCGGTCGGCGTGGCGGTCGCGGTCGGTCTGATCTTTGGTGTGTATCCCGCGCTGCGCGCGGCCAGGCTCGCGCCCATCGAGGCGCTGCGAGCCCAATAGGTTGAATTGGAGGCCTAAATGAATCGCATGATCTTCGTCCTCGCCATCGCAGCGGGAGTTTGTGTTGCGGCTTGTGGGAGCGCCGCCACGGCCGCCAACTCGTCGGCCTCGCCGACCCCAACCGGCGGCGCCCAATTGCGCAATGGCGCCGCCGGCCAGCTCGTGCAGATCAACGGGCAAACCCTGATCCTCACCGGGGCCAGCGGCGACATCAGCGTCACGTTCAGTGGCACTACGACCTTCACGCGCACATCCACCGCAGTGCTGGCGGACATCGTTCCGGGCCTCTGCGTGGTCGCCACGGGCCAGAAGGATTCCGCAGGCGCGTTGACCGCGATGACCGTTCGCCTATCCCCGAAGGCCTCCACCGGTTGCGGAGCGGGCCAATTCGGACCGAACCCGGCTCCGGGCGCCTCGCCGAGGCCGACTCCGTCCGGACAGCCGGCGATGGCTTTCGTGAGCGGCGAGGTGACAGCAGCCACCGGCATCTCGATCACCGTCCTGACCGCGGCCAGCGGCAGCCAGACAATCACCGTCCCGACGACCGCGACCGTTTCGCGCATGTCGTCCGCTACCGCGACCGACCTGCGGACAGGTGAATGCCTTCGCGCCAATGGCGCCAGAGACTCGGCGGGCACAGTCGCGGCGACCTCGATCGCGATCACGCCCGCGGGGCCTTCGGGCACATGTGCCACTGGATTGGGCGGCCGCGGTCCTGGTCGCTCAGGCGCACCTCCAGGAGCAGCCGCACCAAACGGCTGACGCGCCGCGAGCGGACGTTTTGCTGCGGGCCGGGTTCTTGAAGGGTGGATCTCGGAACCCTGAATTTGAGTCGGGGTTGAGGGCCGGAGATTGATCCAGACAAAACTCCATCGGTAGCCCGCGTGCAAGCCTATTAGGCTTCTTCACGATCTCGGCGATTCGCGTCTCGACGGTCGCCCTCGCCATGGTGAGCCTGCACAACGCGCTGCTCCTGCAGTCGCTTTCCGGCTCGGCCTGATTACCTTCGGCTGGAGACTGACTTCGGCGAAGTCGGAGACAGCTTCGCCGGGCGTGTGACAGCAGCCGGCTGGGCTGACAGTGGCAGGTGCAGGGTGAAAGTGCTGCCTTTCCCAGGTGCCGACTCGACCGTGATCTCTCCTCCATGAAGCCGCGCCAGCTGCCGGCCGAGGTACAAACCCAGCCCGGTTCCCGGCAGGTGGTTCGTTTGCGGCGTCGAGACCCGGCCGAACCGGGTGAAGAGGATGGGCAGGTCCTCTTTGGCGATGCCAATTCCGGCGTCCTTGACGCTGACTCGCGCGATCCCGCCGCGAGCGGTGATCTCACACTCGATCGGACCGCCCGCGGGTGAATATTTGATCGCGTTGCTGATGAGGTTGGCAACGATGGTTTTCACCCGCTCGGCATCAACTCGAACGGTCACAGGCCGGTCGGGAGACCTCAATTGGATCTTGCGCTTGGCGTCGATCACGTGTCTCGCCATGTCGAGCGCCTCGCCGACCACGTCGCGCAGGTCGGCGTCGGCCGGCCGAAGCATCAGCGCCCCGTCCTCCAACCGCGCGGCCTCGATCATCTGCTCGATCAGGCCGTTCATCTCCAGCACTTTGGCCGAGATCACCGGGACGGCCTTCCGGCCTCGATCGTTGAGGTCGCCTAGGAGGCCGCCCTCGAGCATCGAAACGTAGCCGCGCACCACCGTCAGCGGTCCGCGCAGCTCGTGCGAGGCGAGGTTGAGGAACTGGGTCTTGTGTCGCTCGATGGCCGCCAGGCGCTCCGTTACGCGCGCCCGCTCAAGCCCGGCCGTAACCGCGCTCGCGTAGCCCTGGAGCTGGTTGACCTCGTCGCTCCCAAACAGAGGAGTGAAGGATCCAGCGGTGACTCCGAGAAAGCCGATGCCTTCGGTGAGGCGCAGGGGCACCACGATGGCGGCACCGCGTCCCGGCATGGCCTCGATCCCACCGTCCGGCTGGTCTTTGCGCTCGGACATGATTTTCTGCACGTCTGCGGTTTCAATCCCGGAGCTGGCCATAGGCTCGCCTTCGGCATCGACGATGAAGGCTCCCTGGGCCCCGAGCAGGCGCATGGCCCACCCGACTGCTTTCTCCGCGAGCTCTTGTCTCGTCGGACTGAAGATCAGCAAGTCCTGGATCGCGGACCGGAGCTCAGCCTCCTCCCCCATCCGCCACACGCGACGGAGGAGACCGGGCGGTGCGAAGCTCACGTAGATGGCGGGGACGATGGCGAGGGCAATGAGCTGTGTCGTGATCACGGCCGCCGGACTCTGGAGGGCCGAGCCGCCGAAGACGTCCACGACGAGGATTGCGATCAGCACCGCAAAGCCGAAGCTGAGGGATCGCATGCGCGCCCTCTGGACGCTGGGCAGATTTCTGCTGGCGAGCCAGAACCGCGCGATGGGCTCGCCGGCGAAGATCGCCCACGCGCATATCAGCGCGGCTGCGGCGGCGGTCCTGACAGTCGCGCCGGCGTGAGCCAGGACGGTGACGTCCGCGATCCCGGCCACACATGACACTACGAACAGGACTGTTGCCGCCTGGCGGGCTCGCCGGCTGAGAGGGAGAAACGCGTCGCGGAATAGAAGCACAAAATAGCCGGAGGCCATAAACGCGACGATCGTGATGACGCCTACGACGGCGGACTGGCCGATTGCATCCTGTAGGCGCCCGAGAGCGGCGACCACCGCGAGAGCAACCAGCGACAGGGCGAGCATGCCCTGAGCCCTACCGCGGTGCCTGTACCACTCCAGGGCCGTGGCCGCGCCAAGTAGGACAAAGCCCACTGCCGTGAGGTTGAGTGAGAGTCGCTCGGCGAGAATCACCAGTTCACCTGCGGGGTTCGGATTGCCCGCGGCGCGCCTGGTCGATCCAGCCTGGAATAGCCAGTGAGAGGGAGGCTGGCGTCACACGCGACTTCACCAGGTACTCGATCGCTCCAAGCGAGATCCCCCGTTCGATCATTGTCGGCTCGCCGTAGTTCGACAGGATCACCACCGGGGGATGGTGCGGAAACCGCTTCTTGATGTCAGCCATGATCTCCAGGCCGCTCCGGTCGGGCAGCAGCAGATCCAGCAGCACGATGTCGGGACGCGAGGCGGCCAGCGCGTCAAAGCCGGCCTGGCCGGTGGTGACGATGCTGACTCGATACCCGTCGTACTCAAGTTGAACTCGATACATCTCCGAGATCGCTCCGTCGTCCTCGATCAGCAGCACGTGAATGGGCCGCTGCGCCCGCGGGTCGCGACCATCGAAAAGGCTCGAGAGGCGCCGAAAGGCGACTTCCGTGAGCGGGGTGCTGCGGCCTGGAAGCCACGCCGAGACAAGAGCGTGGAAACCCACGGACGTCACGGCCGACACGGCCGGGCGCGATGCCCTCACCTCAACCACCCTTCGCTCTGATCATAAGGCGATCGACGCCAAACGGGCTCCACCGTAAACTTGGAGATCAGCTTCGGCCATGGCCGAGGACCAAGGTTGGGGGGGAAAAGACGCCGTGGAGACGGCAGATCCGCTCGACGTCCGCCCAAGGGATGCACTTGAACGGGTTCATGCGGCCTGCCTGGAGTTGGCGCGCCTCAACGACCCTGATGTCCTGGCCCAGGGCGCTGTCCGGCTGGCGCTCACCCTCATCAAGTCGTCGGTCGCCTTCTTGGGCCTTCTCGACGATGCCGGCGTTTACGAGCAGATTTACGCCCGCTCAGCCACCGGCACGCGAGAGATCCCTCGCCAGGAGGCTGAGAGCCTGATCGCATCTGCGGCCTCGACTTCCAACCCGTCGATTGCGGCGGAGCTCCTCGAGGCGTGGGGCGAGACCATCGGCACCATTGGGGTCTCCCGCGAGCAGAGCTACTCGAATACAGAACGCCTGGCTTTCGCCCTGTTCGCGAGCCAGGTCGCAGCATCGCTCCAGATCGCGCGGCTTCGTCATCGCCGGCAGGAAATGGTGGACACGCTGATCAACCTCCGCGCCGATCTGCAGAGGACGGAGAAGGAGCGCCTCGTGAGCGCGGAGCGCGCCGAGAGCGCGACGCGGGTGGAAAGGGCCCACGAGCTCTCTGTGCAAGCGCTCCTCGCGGTCTCGGTGCACGCACGGTCAGGCCATGACCTCACAGAGTTTTATCGCGGCCTGACCGAGAGCGTGGCCAGGCTGGTCGGGGCGAGCAGCGTGCTTTTCTGGGAGGTCGACCAGGAGCACATGTTGTGCCCAATCGCGGGTGCCTATGGAGTCGACGACGAGATGATGCGCCGCTTCTATCCGACCGAGGTTGGGCGCAGCCGTGACGATATCGCGAGCCGGGTCGTCTACCAGGACCTGGTGTTCCGCGCTGACGCGGGCGATGGGCTGGCTGAGTCGGCGCGTGTGCTGAGCTTCCTCGGCGTCTCGAGCGCCATCAGCGTCCCGTGGCGAGCCGGTGACCAGAGGCTCGGCCTCGTGGCTGCCTACAACTCAACTCGACCGCAGGGCTTCTCGCGAGAGGACGCCTGGGTGCTCCAGAAAGCCGCGCTCGCGGCGGGACTGGTGTGGCAGCTGAAGCTGGCCGAGTCCGATCTCAAGGAAACTGTCGACCGGCTGCAGACAGTCGATGCGGCCCGCCAGATGCTGCTCAAGACCGTTTCGACCGCCGTCGACAACGAGCGCAAACGATTCGCCAACCAGCTTCACGACGACGCCCTGCAAAAGCTCACCGCGGCCGAGCTTCAACTACAGCGCATGGCGGGTTCCGATGCCCCGAATCACCCCGCGCTCGACCAGGCTAAAGGCTTGCTCGGCGAGACGGAGGACGCCCTGCGAAGGCTGTTGTTCGAGGTCCGTCCGCCGGCGCTCGAGAGCCCGGGCGGGCTGGAGGAGTCGATCCGCGATCGCCTTGGGATCTTTCGCTCCCTGACGGGCGTCGACCCGGAGCTTCAGCTGGACCTCCCTACCGAGCTCAGCTACGAATTCAGGTCAATGGTCTTCAGACAGTTGGCGGAGGCCATCACGAATATCGAGAAGCACGCGGGCGCGACGCGGGTCCAGGTGAGCCTGACCGGAAGCGGCGGCGCGGTCCACGGTGTGGTCATCGACGACGGACGGGGGTTTGTGGTGGCCGAGAGGAACAATCTGCCGGGGCACATGGGCTTGCTCGCCCTCCGCGAGCGAGCGCTCATGGCAGGGGGCTGGTACAAGATCGAGAGCCAGCCTGGCCTGGGCACGCGAATCGAGTTCTGGATGCCGATCGCCCCGTGACGCCGGGGCAGCGCTACGCGTCGCTGGCGAAGGCAAGGGTTTCGGCTCGACCGGACAGCTGAAGTCCGGCGGCAAAATTTGCGCGATGCTCGTGAGAGGCAGGCGCGTCGACAAGCTTTCCTCGGGCGAGGGTCGACGCCCTGGTTGAGTCGGGCGATGGCAAGCGCTTTGACGCCGGAAAAGGCAGGTCGATGGCCGAGTGGTCGCCCTGTCCCCCACGTCGCGAAAGCGATGGCTCGCCCTCTCCGAGGAGGCGATTGCCTTCTTGCAGACGAGCTAGGGTTTCGCTGCCGTTTGCAGCTGCTCACGCAGCTCATGCATGAGACGGCGTGAATCCAGCGCCGCGGAGAGGTGGCCCGCCACCTTCTGCTTCAACGGCTCGGGCAGCAGGTGCTCGAGCTCGGTCCGCGCCTCCTCGGGCCCCGCCACGAAAAGCCGCGCGTAGAAGCCGGTTTGCATCTGCCTCTGGATTATTTCGACCACGCGCTCGAGGTTCGCCTTGGTCCGATTGTCTGCCTTGCGCTGGTTGCTGGCCGCTGAGGTGCCGCCCGCCTTGGTGTGCTTGACCTCCTGGCCGTCGAGCTCGGTGATCGGATGGACGTCGTCGAGGATGGCGGCGAACAACTTGGCGTGCTCCTTGTCGACCACCGCGATCAAAGCCGGCGGAAACCGCTCCAGCTGGCGCTCGATGGGCGCAAGAAGCAGCGGGCCGACCTGAAGCCTCGATTCGGTCTCAGCCGGTAGCTTGACCAGCTCGAGCACGCCGGCGGGCTCGTCGGCGAACCCAGCCAACGCAGGGCAGCCTGCGGGCTTCACGACCGCCAGGTGCTGGTGCAGCCGCGCCAGCTCGCGCTCCATCACCTCACGCTCCTCATCGTCGAGGCGATCCTTGTATCGACGCCTCAGCTTTCCGATCTCGATGTCGTAGAAGCGAACGTCATAGCCCTCGGCCCGGGCCGGCATGTACACGCTCAAGGCACGGTCAGATGCGCGGCGGAGGCTCGGCACGAAGGCGTGCAGGGACTTGAAGTACTTGTTGAGGTTGATGTCTCTCGTCACACCGTCAGTTCTACTCCCCTTCCAGGAGGGGTGAGCGCTAGCGGCGGATGCCGTCTAACCTTCAGCCGGCTCCACCGGTCGCTAGGCGTGCGGTGAACACTGCATAGAAGCCTGCATCAATGGTCGGATGGGCCGCCCGCAGCCAGCCTCACATATATAAGGACGCGCGCGCTACCTCGGGTTGGTCTGCTCCCAGATCGACTGGCACCTGATGCAGCGGGTCGCGTCTGGAAGTGCTTCCAGGCGCTCGGGGGCGATTTGCCTTGCGCAGTCCTCGCACACCCCGTACCCACCTCGGGCGAAACGATCACGCGCGTGCTCTGCGTGAACAATGTCCTCTTCGAGGATGCGGTGGATGGTGTCGCTCGTTGCGCGGTCCGCTACGACCTGGGCGAAGTCGGGCTCCCGGAATCCTTTGCTCATCTCCATCCAGTATGCCCATCCACCCGGTCAAATAGGCGTCACAAGCCCCCTTGCGACGAGGCGGGCCTTCGTTTCAGGATCGTGAGCGACCAGATATACGGTGGGCGTGCTGACCGCGTAGGCCCGGATTCGACTTTGGCTAACCCTGTAAGCCTCCTCGTCGGGGGCCACTCCATCCACAACTCCTCGGAGTAGGAGCGACTGCGAATACGAGGCGTCGCCGGCGAAGAAGACTGAGTGGTCAGCCTCCTGAAGGACTACGCCAAGGTGACCCGCCGTGTGGCCAGGGAGCGGAACAAGGCTGACGTCTCCGGCCTTGGTAAGCAGCCGGCTTTCTGGGAAGGGTCCAAGCGGGTTGGACGGAAAGTCGATCCCCGCCGGATCAAACCATTTTGGAAACCGCTGATTCACGTAACCACGCAAGCGGCCCGCACGCCCGGCTGCCTGGCGGACTTCTGCGCTCGACACAAGAATCTGAGTCTTGGGAAAGTGATGGAGCCCACCCGCATGGTCGGTGTGAAGGTGTGTCAGGACCAGCCAACGCACTTCGCTCGGCGGGATCCCAAGCCTTTCCAGCTGCGGACCGATCTCCTCCTCTGGTTTGACCGACAGCTGTATGCCGAAGCGGTAGTAAGGATTCCAGCGAGGAAAGTAGCCCGCCTCCGCTGTGCGCGCCGTCTCGCCCGTGTCGATCACGATTACGCCCTCTGGGTGCTCGATCGCGAAGGCATAAATCGGAAACGGCGATGTCCATTTGCGGTCGAGCAGCATGTTCAACAACCGGCGAGAGCCGTGGCCGACACCTTCGACTTGCGCCGTCTTGATGACCACGGTTCCCGTCTGGATGACATGGATCTTCATTGGGCCGTCAACGCAAATGATGCCTGCGGATCAGCTCTGAAACGGCTTCGCAGCTCCTGTGTGTTCAGCCGGGCGGTGCGGCGCGGGCCCAGGCGTCGGTGAGGCGATCCGGGCCAAAGGCCGCTTTCGAGATGAATGCGACCGCCCCCGATCCAGCGATCCGAGCCTCGAAATCCTCCGGGTCGTACGTGGAAAGCAGCAACACGGCCACGTTGGGGTGAGCCGCGCGGATGCGACGGCTCGCCTCGAGCCCGTCAATGCCAGGCAGATGGACGTCCATGAGAACAAGGTCTGGGTGCAGGCGGCCGGCGGCGACGACTGACTCTTCCCCGGTCGCTGCCTCGCCCACCACCTGGAAACCGTGCGTCGCATTAACGACCTCTCGCGCCACCGCGCGGAAGGCCTCCTGGTCATCGCAGATCAAGACGTGCACAGCCATGCTTTGGCAGCTTAGCCCCGGAATCGCGGCCGGCCAAGGGTGCCTGCCCCATGTCAATCGGTGGGGCCAGCCCTATCCTTGGCGCGATGCCGATCAGGGTGGTGCTCGCGGACGACAGTTTCATCGTCCGCGAGGGAATAAGGGAGCTCCTCCAGTCGGTCGACGAGATCGAGGTGGTCGCGACGTGCAACGACCTGGACTCGCTGCTAGCGGCGATCGAGCGCGAACATCCTGACGTCGTACTGACCGATATCAGGATGCCGCCGACGAACACCGATGAAGGCATCCGGATGGCTGAAGGGCTGAGAGGCGGCAAGCCACCGATCGGCGTTGTCGTGCTCAGCCAGTACGCCGACCCTGAATACGCCCTGGCGCTGCTCGACAAGGGCGCCGCTGGGCGAGCCTACCTGTTGAAGGAGCGAGTGTCGGACATCGACCAGCTCGTCAACGCCATTAAAGAGGTAGCACGCGGAGGCTCGGTGATCGACTCCAAGGTGGTCGAGAACCTCATCGCCGCCCGCGCGCGCAACAAGCGCTCGGCGCTCACGGATGTGACACCGCGCGAACGCGAGGTGCTGGCTGCAGTGGCTCAGGGCAAGAACAATGCCGCCATCGCGCAGTCTCTTCACCTCACCGAGGGAGCCGTCGAGAAGCACATCAGCTCGATCTTTTCCAAGCTCGGGCTGAGCGAGGAAGAAGACGTCCACCGGCGCGTCAAGGCAACCCTGATCTATCTATCTGAAGAGCGGGAACCCGAAAGGCGGTAACCAGCTCCTTGCGACCCTTGACCGGCGCCGGGCCGATGCGCTCAGCAATTGGTGATCGCGTCAGGACGGCGAAGGTCGCCTCGCTGAGCACAGTCTCCCCACTCGAAGCGAACTGCTGCAGGCGCTGGGCCATGTTGACCGCGTCGCCGACCAGCGAATACTCCGCCCGTTCGGCGCTGCCGATCAAGGCCGCAGCGACCAACCCGGTGGACAGGCCGACACCGAGCTCAAAGGCCGGCAGTCCAGCCAGCTCCCATCGCCGGTTCAGCTCCAGCTGAGCCATGTGCATGGCGCCAGCGGCGCGAAGCGCGCAGTCGGCGTGGTCGAGCTGCGGCTCCGGAGCGCCGAACACGGCCATCACCGAGTCGCCCACGAACTGCATGACCGTTCCACGCTCGGCCAGGACCGCGTCGCTGGCGATGGTGCGGTGCTCCTTGAGCTGAGCGGCCAGTGCGCTGGGATCGGACGCTTCGGCAATTCCTGACCATCCCCGCACATCGGAAATCAGCACCGTGACGATCAGCCTCTCTGTATCTCCGGACCCCTGGCGGCCCTCGCGGAGCCGGTCCGCGATTCCGCCTGGCAGCAGCCGGCTGAGGCGCTCGCCCTGTTCCTCACGCTCGACGATGGCCTGGTGAAGCCGGCGCAGGTTGCGCACTCCGGCCGCGCCTCCGCCGCTCGCCTGCTTCGCAAGCTTGAAGAAGAGCTGGTCGACCGAGGCGGTGACGTCGGCGCCGGTGGTTCTTCGCTTGATGGCGATGGCGTTGATCGCCAGGCCGTTTGCCACCATGCCGAGCAACTCCTCTTCCGCCGCCGACAGGTCCGCCTCGCCGGCGGGCCTGACCAGCGACTCGACGATCTTGGGATCGAGCAGCGATCCGCCGGTGCTCACGATGCGGATTGCTCGAGCGAGTTGATCGCCCTCAGCAACCCCATCCTTGAGCAGGTAGGCGCAGCCCGATGCACCTTGGCTCAACAGCGCAACAGCGTATTCCGGGTCGTCATATTGGGAGAGGATCACGATCCCCGTCCCGAGGTGACGCTTGCGCACCAGCCGCGCGGCATCGATGCCCTCACGCTGAAACGCCGGCGGCATGCGGATATCGGTGACGATGACCTGAGGCGCCAGCTCCTCCGCGCGCGCGACAAGCTCGTCGTAGTCGCCGGCCACGCCGACGACGTCGACGTCTTCGGTCATGGCCAGCAGCGCTCGAAGGCCTTCGCGAACGATCAGGCTGTCGTCGGCCAGGAGCACGCTGATCCGAGCCATTTGTCCATTGGACGCGTGGATTCGAGCTCGGGCAAGGCAGCCAACGTCAGCGCAACCATGCGGCTGGCCCTACTCAAAGACGCCAGCCGACACCATCGACCACCAACTCGGCCGGCCCTACGTTGCGTGGTGGAGGTTACAAAAATGAAATTTGAAAGTTCGGTTACGGCGGTTTCGTGGATCCCCTTCGAGGCGGTCAAAGGCTTCCTGGCGATGCCCTTTGACATGGGCCTCGCGCACTACGACGAGCCGCTCCCGTCCCAGCTCGACGACATCGAGAAGTGGCACCAGCAGGACCTCTTCCGCGAGGCCAACGAGCTGCGCGGGTGGATCGAGGTCGAAGACGGGAAGATCACCGGCTACGGTCAAGACGGCAAAGGCCGGATCGGCGTGACCCGGCTCAAGCTCGGCCCCAAGTCGGTCACCGTGAAGGCGAAGGCGATGCCCGACATCCGGCCTGAGCCAGAGGTGACCAGCACCTACGTCCGCTTCACCCAGACGTGCGGCGGCCGCACGGGGGTGCCCGCGCCGCGACCCGTTTCACGCAAGCCCTTCCTCCAGATCGACTCGGCGGTGGCCTGGACAACGCTGTCGCTCACCATTCACAGCGACGGCAGATCCGAGTACGGGCTGGTCGGCGCCAGCGCGTTTCCGCGCCACTGGATCTACGACCACAGCGGGAAGCTGGTCAAGGAAACCGGCCTCACCGACTTCACCACCTGGATCAACGATGCGTTCGGCGAGCGCACCCCATGGGGCGCGTACGACTCGCCGGCGCTCGTGAAGCAGGTCGAAAGCGAGCTCGAGAGGGAGCTGAGCAAGTTGGTGATCAAGAGCGGGAAGCCCAAGGCTCGAAGCCTGCCTAAAGGCAAGACGCTGATCGAGCAGGGTCAGGACGGAGACGAGCTCTACCTGGTCCTGGACGGCATGCTCGCGGTCGAGGTCGACGGCAAGCAAGTGGCTGAAATCGGCCCGGGGGCGATCGTCGGAGAGCGCGCCACTCTCGAAGCCGGCAAGCGGACCGCCACACTGAGGGCCCTGACCCCTTGCCGGGTGGCCTCAGTTCCGCGACGCTACGCGGACGGGAAGGAACTCGTCGAGATAGCCGCCGGCCACCGGCGGGAGGAGAGTCGCTGATGCCGCCAAGTACAGACGATTCAATCGTCCAGGCCAGCCGGCTGCGCAAGGTCTACCGAGGCGCCAACGAGGTCGAAGCCCTTCGGGGCATCGACCTCGAGGTCGGGCGCGGCGAGATGGTCGCCATCGTCGGTCCTTCGGGGTCCGGCAAGACCACCCTGTTGAACTGCCTTTCCGGCCTCGACGGTTTCGACGGCGGGCACGTCGTGGTCGACGGCCAGGACCTCTCCACCATGTCCGACCGCGCCCGCACCGCCTACCGGAGCAAGAACATGGGCTTTGTCTTCCAGGCCTTCAACCTGCTTCCGGTGCTCTCGGCGGTCGAGAACGTGGAGATCCCTCTCCTGCTCCAGAACCTCAGCTCGCGCGACTCTCGCCGGCGCGCGTTGGAGATGCTGGAGACCCTGGGCCTGGCCCACCGAGCCAACCACCGCCCGGACCAGCTATCCGGAGGCGAGCAGCAGCGGGTGGCGGTGGCGCGGGCGCTGGTCCACAAGCCAGCCGTGGTCTGGGCGGATGAGCCGACCGGCAACCTCGACTCCGAGGTGACCAACGTGATCGTCGAGCTCCTGGTGCGCATGAACAAGGACGGCCAGACCATCGTGCTGGTCACCCACAACCCGCAGGTCGCCGAGCGCGCCCGGCGCACCGTGCGCATGCGCGACGGCCGGATCGAGTCCGCCGCAAGGGAGCTCGCCGGAGTCGTCTGATGAGCCTGGCCGCCGTGCTGATCGGCCTGTTCCTCCTCACGTATGGAGTATTGGCTGTGATCGCATTCCGGCGGCCCCTGCTCGCCCGCCTTGCCTACCGCGAGGCGATTCACCGGCCCTGGCAAACAGTACTGGTGATCGCGGGGCTCACAGTGGGCACTGCCCTCATCTTGATGGCGCAGATCAACGGCGACTCGATGAGCAACACGTTGACCGCCGCCACCTACAAATCCTGGGGCCGGGTCGATCTGCTGGTCACGGCCAACGGCGACTTCTTCAGCAGCAGTCTGACCTCCCGATTGGCGGCCGATCCGAGGGTGCATGGATCTGTTCGCGGCGTCCAGTCAGGCGTCGAGGTAGTTGGCTCGGTCGCGGACCTCGACCAGAGCCTGGACAAGCCGACCGTCAGGTTGATCGGGTTCGATCCGCAGGCACAGGCGCCGTTCGGATCTTTCACCCTGAACGACGACCGGACCACCACAGGGGGCGAACTTGGGGCGACCGGCGTTCTGCTCTCACAGTCGCTGGCCGATTCGATTCAGTCGAAAATCGGGGACCGGCTGAGGGTCACATTCGGGCAAGTTGTCGCCGACTATCAGGTCGCCGGCATCGCTCGATCTGAAGGACCGGGAGCCTATGGGTCGCAGCCCGCCCTGTTCGGGACGCTGGATGCATTCGCACCGCTTGCGGGGACCGGCCGGATCAACGTGGTCCGCATCTCAGCGGCCGGCGACGGCTCTGCCGAGCTCGAGAACAGTCAGCGGATCGCACCGGCCATCACTGCCGCGCTACATGATGTGGCCGGGTCTGCCAGCCTGACCGTGCGGACGGCGAAAGCTGACGATATCAACGAGATCACAAAACTGGCCGACGCCGAGCGCCCGGTCACCTTCGCGCTGGGCGTCGTGATCGTGCTGGCCGGAATTGCGTTGGTGGTCAACCTGGCCTTGGCTCTCGCCGAGGAGCGCCGGCCGCGCCTGGCGGTCTTGCGGGCGCTTGGCCTGAGCCGCGCCGGCCTGGTCATCGCGTCGGTTCTCGAGGGCGCTATCTATGCACTGGCAGCGGCCGCGGTTGGCGCGGTGCCGGGAATCGCGGCGGCGTGGTTGATCGTGTCGTCAGCAGGCTCGCACGTTCCCGAAATCCAGGAAAAGAACGCCACGATCGTGTTCTCGGTATCGATGGAGGCAATCGCAGCATCGATCGCCGCTGGAGCTTTGATCACGGTGGCGACCCTCGTCGCCGCTTCGATCCGGACCACACGAATGACCATCGCTTCGGCGGTGAGAGCCCTGCCTGAACCACCGAGCCCTCGCCAGTCCGGTGCCCTGCGTATCGCGGGTCTCGCGCTCATCGCGGTCGCGAGTCTGGCGGCACTTCTGAACGGTGACCCCAACCTGCGGTTGATCGGCGGCGTCGGCGCAATTCTGTCCATCGGACTTGCACTGCGAGGCCGCCTGCCCAACCGCGTCCGGGCAACGATCGTCGGCGTCGGAACAGCGGTGTGGTTGGTCGTCATCTACGGCCAGCTGACAACAACGTACCTGTCCTATACGTCGCAAGCCTCTGCAGGCGCGTTCATCACGGTCGCGACTCTGGCGCTGGGGGTTGCGGCACTCGCCACGGTGGTGGCCGTCAACATGAGGGCGGTCGAACGCTTCGTGCCGCGTTCCCTGGTGGCTCAGCTGACTCGCCGTCCGTCCAAGCTCTGGCTCGCGACCAGCTCAGTCGGGCTGGTCCTGGCGCTGTTCACGTTCATCGGAATGTTCATCGCCAGCTCCGCTCCGGACTATTACAAGGACGCCGGCGGCTTCGACGTCAGCGTACTGACTGCTGGTATCTCGTCACCGAACCTGACGCCGGCGCTGCAATCGAAGATCGCTCAGCGGGTCGGGGTCTCGACTCGCGAATATTTGGGCCCGGCGCGCTCGTCCTGGTCCGTTTCTGGCGAGCCGGTCGACTGGCATCAGCAACTGCTGCTGCTGTACACCCTCACCGACAGCCAGCTCGCTGGGCCACTTCCGGCACTCGCGGACCGCGACGCTCGGTTTTCCAGCGACGCCGCCGTCTTCGCGGCGGTGCGCAGCGATCCCACGATTGTCGTGTCGGGGATCTACAGGTCCGGGACGACGTTGAGCCTTGTCGGTCGCGACGGACCCGTCCGGCTGACTGTGGCGGGTGGCTATAAAGCAGGGTTCCTGCCTGGAATCGTGGGCTCGTCCACATCGATGTCACCCTTCTCAGCCGCGCCCGAGGGAACGACTCTTCTGCTGAAGCTCACGCCTGGTGTCGACCCGGCCGCCTTTGCTCTGGATGTACGCCGGTCGCTATTCCCGTCCGGTGTCGATGCCGTCGCAACAAGCGCCCTGCTGGACGCAGGCTCGGCGCCGCTGCGAAATTTCGCAGCCGAGGCGCAGCTGCTGATCATCGGCGGGCTGTTGGTCGGCGTACTGAGCCTCGGCATCCTCGCGATGCGGGCTGTCGTAGAGCGAAGACGTTCGATCGGCGTCCTTCGCGCGGTGGGATTTCAAGCCCGCGGCCTTATGTTGGCCGTGGTCGGCGAGTCGCTATTAATGGCTGCCGGCGGAATTGTCGTGGGGCTCGTGGTCGGATTGATCCTGGGATCACTGTTCGTACCTGAGTACCTTCCGTCAGCGCAGATTACCGTTCAGTTCGGCCTGCTCGCAATCGTGGTGGCGCTGATCCTCTTGACCGCCGCAGCGGTGACCGTGCTGCCGGCTCTGGCGGTCGCGCGCACCGCGCCCGCCGAGGCGCTGAGGATGGCGGACTGATGAGCAGCAACTCGATGATCGTCAAGGCCAGCCGTCTGCGCAAGGTCTATCGCGGCGCCAACGAGGTCGAAGCCCTTCGGGGCATCGACCTCGAGGTCGGGCGCGGCGAGATGGTCGCCATCGTCGGTCCTTCAGGCTCCGGTAAGACGACCCTGCTCAACTGCCTTTCCGGCCTCGACGGTTTCGACGGCGGACAGGTCGTGGTGGACGGGCAGGACCTCTCCACCATGTCAGACCGAGCCCGCACCGCTTACCGCAGCAAGAACATGGGCTTTGTCTTCCAGGCCTTCAACCTGCTCCCCGTGCTCTCGGCGGTCGAGAACGTGGAGATTCCGCTCCTGCTTCAGAACCTCAGCTCACGTGACTCGCGACGGCGCGCGTTGGAGATGCTGGAGACCCTTGGCCTGGCGCACCGCGCCAACCACCGGCCCGACCAGCTCTCCGGTGGCGAGCAGCAGCGGGTGGCGGTGGCTCGGGCGCTCGTCCACAAGCCGGCGGTGGTCTGGGCCGATGAGCCGACCGGCAACCTCGACTCCGAGGTGACCAACGTGATCGTCGAGCTGCTGGTGCGCATGAACAAGGACGGCCAGACCATCGTGCTCGTCACCCACAACCCGCAGGTCGCCGAGCGCGCCCGCCGCACCGTGCGCATGCGGGACGGCCGGATCGAGCGCACGGACCAGACCGATCGCCCGGCAGTGGAGGCGGCCCAATGATTTTTCTGGTGGCGCTGTTCGGCCTGTTCGTATTGGCCTACCTCGCGATCAGCGTGGTGGTTGTTCGCCGGCCGCTGATCGGCCGCATCGCGTTCCGCGAGGCGACCCGCCGTCCGAGCCAGACAGCGGTTCTCGTGCTCGGTCTGATGGTCGCCGGAGCTTCGATCTTCTCCATCCAGGTGCTCTTCGACAGCATGTACGCCACGCAGCGAGCCCAGCTCATGCAGCTCTGGGGTCGCGACGACGTCGAGGTCTCAGGTGGCGGGACGTCCTTTGACGCAGGCCTGGCCCAGCGCCTCGCAACGGACTCGGCTGCATGTTCATGCATCGCCGCCGTCCAGAATGCGGATGTCACCAGTGGGTCGGTGGTCGACCTCAACCGCGAGGTCGGGAAGCCAAACGTGCAGATCACCGGGCTCGACCTCGCGGCCGAGCAGCGTTTCGGCTCGTTTGTGTTGGCCGGCGGGAAAACAACTCTTGGCGACGAGCTCAACTCTGGCGGAATTTTCTTGACCCAGCCACTCGCCGACACACTGGGCGCCCGAGCGGGGGATCAGCTGCGAGTATTTTCCGGCACTTCAAGCCACGACTTGACTGTCGCGGGCATCGTCCGTCGCGAGGAACAAGGCGCCTATGGGTTTGATCGCTCGATCTTCACGTCTCTGCCGACGGCGCAGATGCTGGCCGGCACCGACCGCGTAAACCTGATCCGAGTCTCCGCGCGTGGAGAAGGCGACGCCGAAGTCAGCAGTGGTCGTGCGGTCGCACAAAACCTGCGTGGGCTTCTCGCCACAGATGGCTCGAGCCTGCAAGTGCTCGAGGGGAAGCGCGCCACGCTCGAACTGCTGGTCAAATCCAGTGAAAGTGGAAGGCCCTTCGCGACCTTCTTCGGCGTGCTTGTTGCCCTGGCCGCGACCGCCCTGGTGGCCAACCTGGCGGTGGCGCTGTCAGAAGAGAGGCGCCCTCGCCTCGCGGTGCTGCGCGCGATGGGTCTCACCCGCACCGGACTCATCCAGCTGTCCACCACGGAAGGCGCGATCTACAGCCTGCTTGGGGCGATCGCAGGCTTGCCGGCCGGCCTCATCTTCGCGTTTGTCATCCTTCATGGCCCGGGCGGGCCGGCGAGCAGCGGACACCTGGTGTTCTCAATGCGCCTCGAGTCCCTGCTGGGTGCTGTGGCCGCCGCCGCATTGATGAACCTGGCCACTGTGTTTCTGGCTTCGTTGCGCACCAATGGAATGGCGATCTCGTCGGCCATCCGCGATCTGCCCGAGGCTGCCACCAACAGGCGCCTCTCGAGGAAGCTGCTTGTCTTTTACGCGATCATCACGCTCGGAGGCCTCGCCTCGATCGCGTGGGGACGTCCCTGGATGGTCCTCCTCGGCGGCGCACTTTTGATTGCGGGAGCGGCGGGCTTTGTTCAAGGCCGCATATCAGACCGAGTTCGTTACTCTGCCGCCGCCGCCGGTGCCGCGACGTGGGCGATCGTCGACTTGTCGTACGGACCGCACGACAGCGGACCAGGCCCGTTCGCCTTCGCGCTGGTCATCACGGTGTTCGCGTTGTCGGTGCTGGTAGCCACCAACCTGACGATCCTCGACCGGATCGTCGGGCTGGCGGGTCGGGTCTCAGCAGGCTCGCGAGCCGCGCTGCGTCCGGCCATGGCCTACTCGTCGCGGCGGCCCATGCGCTCGGGTTTGGTGATCGCTGCCTTCTCGATCGTGATGACAATGCTCATCCTGGCCCAGGGCCTTCTCAACGCCGAAACCAACAACTACCAGCTCAATTCGGGCGGTTGGGATGTCCAGGCGGTGGTGGCCGGCACCGACCAGCTCACGCTGCCGGCCGATTTGCAATCAAGGGTGGCAAAACAGGGCGAGTTCCCCAGCCGCACATTCCTGGGTCCGGTCAACTGGGTCTACCCGGCTTCCGACTTCCGCGGCACGACGGATTGGCAGCCGGGTTCGGTCACCGTGTTCGGGCTCAGTCAGGCGCAGCTTGACAGTGGCATCGGCTTTGCCAACCCCGGCGACTGGGCCGCGCTCGCCCGTGATCCGAACCTCGTAGCCTCCCCCGAGCCTGTCGGTTCAGTCGTCTCACTGGCCACCGGTCACGGCACACTCTCATTCCGCGTGGCTGCACAGTTCCACGCGACGACCGGCACCAATACGAACAGCATCGTGCCCGGTCTAATCGCGTCGCGCGCGACCCTGGACTTGTTGACCAATACCTCGCCTGGAGCCCTGCTCCTTCTCGGGGCGGCACCCGGTCAGGACGCTGGAGCGCTGGCCCGCGACCTTCAGCGCGCCACGCTGTCCAACGGCGCTGACGTGATCACAACCAGAGCGCTGCTGGCTGACGACATCGCGACGAGCTACGGGATCGTCAATTTCATCATCCTGCTGATGCGCGTTGGCCTGCTGGTTGGAATCGCCAGCCTCGGCGCCGTGGCTCTACGCGCGGTCGTCGAGCGACGCCGTTCGATCGGAATGTTGAGGGCGATCGGATATCAGCCGGCGCAGGTACTGGCCGGCCTTCTCGCGGAAACGGTCGCCGTCGCCACCGCCGGTCTCGCCGTCGGCGTGGCCGCTGCGTACGCACTTGGAGGGCCCTTCAACCTGGCCGGAGCCGGATTCAACCTGGATCTCGGCAGCATCTTCTTGACGGTGGGTCTCGTTTACCTCGCCGTCCTGCTCGTTACCTTCTTGCCAGCTCTACGGGCGGCCCGGTTGCAGCCGGCGGACGCGCTCCGAACGGTGGGATGAGATGAGCTTCCTGGCCGTCCTGCTCGGGGCCTTTGTGGTGGCGTACATCGTGATCGGCGCCGTGGTGCTGCGCCGGCCCCTGATCGCCCGCATCGCATTCCGCGAGGCCGGCCGCCGTCCGGGCCAGACGGTGGTTCTCATCCTTGGGCTGATGATCGCCGGCGCGGCCATCTTCTCGATCCAGGTGATCGAGGACACAATGTACGAGAGCTACCGCGCCCACGCGCTCCAGAGCTGGGGTCGCGACGACATCGAGATCTCCGCCGGAGGAGGCTCCTTCGACCCGAGCGTGGCGCAGCGCGTGGCCTGCTCCTGCGTCGCCGCCGTGCAGAATGCGGTCATCACGGCAGGGTCGGTGGTGAACCTCGACCGAGAGGTCGGCAAGGCCAACGTGCAGATCACCGGGCTCGACCTCGCCGCGCAACAGCGCTTCGGTCCATTCGTGCTCGCCGGCGGGCGTTCAACGCTGGGCGATGAGCTCACGTCAGGCGGCGTCTTCTTGACCGAGCCTCTCGCTGGCGCGCTGCAGGCTCAAGCCGGTGACCACCTTCGAGTCATCACCGGCGCCCCCTCGAGCCACGACGTAACGGTCGCCGGCATCGTGCGACGCGAGGCTGCAGGGGCTTACGGCTTCGACGATTCGATGTTTGCGTCGATCGCCACCGCGCAGACGCTCGCCGGTGTCAACGGCGTCAACCTGATTCGCGTTTCCGCGCCAGGCGTCAGCGATGCCGAGGTGACCAATGCACAGGCGGCGGCGCCGGTCCTGCGCACAATGCTCCAGAACGCGGGTGTGAGCTTGCAGGTGCTCGAGGTCAAGCGCGGTGCGCTCGAAATCGTGCTGAAAACGTCGGAGCAAGGACGGCCTTTTGTCAGCTCCTTCGGTGTGATCATCGCGCTGGCGGCAACGGCCCTCGTCGTCAACCTGGCGGTGATGCTGTCCGAAGAGCGACGCCCTCGCCTCGCAGTACTCCGCGCCATGGGCCTGACTCGCGCCGGTCTCGTCCAGCTCTCGACCACCGAAGGCGCGATCTACAGCCTGCTCGGTGCGATCGCCGGCCTACCGGCCGGCCTTTTGCTGGCGTTCTTCATCTACAAGCACGGCTTCGGCGCCGCCGGACCCCAGCTGTTCTCGGTCCATGTCGAGTCATTGCTCGGCTCGGTCGCCGCGGCCGCCCTGATCAACCTCATCACAGTTTTCATCGTGTCGATGCGGACGAACGCGATGACGATCTCTGCCGCGATCCGCGACCTCCCAGAGCCACGGATCGCCAGGCGTCCATCGCGGAAACGGCTGGCGTTCATCGGGGTGGTCGCGCTCGCAGGACTCTTCCTGCTGGTTGCGGGGAATGGGCAATATGCGATTGTGGGTGGCGCACTCATCATCGCCGCCGTCGCCGGTGTCATCCAGGGTCGCGTCTCAGATCGGCTTCGATACTCGGCAGGCGCGGCAGCAGCGGCGGCCTGGGCGGTCGCCGATTTCCAGCTAGCCGCCAGGGACGTCACCAATCCCGGGCCCTTTGCCTACGCGTTGATCGTTCTGGTATTGGCTTTTTCCGTGCTCGTGGCCACAAATCTGTCGCTGCTCGAGAGCGCCATCGGCTTGTTGGGAAGGGTATCTGCCGGCTCGCGCGTCACGCTGCGGCCCGCAATCGCGTACTCGTCTCGGCGCCCGCTGCGCTCGGGCCTCGTCATCGCGGCGTTCGCCATCGTGATGGCCATGCTGGTGCTTGCCCAGAGCCTGGTCTCCGCACAAGGGGTCAACTACCGCGCGCAGTCGGGCGGGTGGGACGTGCAGGCGGTCGTGGCGGGGACCGACGCGCTGTCGGTGCCTGCTGCCCTTCGGTCAGAGGTCGCGGCTCAAACAGAGCTCCCCAGCCGTACGTTTCTCGGATCAAGCAAGTGGACGTTTTCGACCTCTGACTTCAGGTCGCCAGAGGACTGGCACCAGGAGCCGATCACCGTGTTCGGCGTGAGCCCGCAGCAGCTGGAGACCGGGATGGGCTTTGTCAGCCCCACCGCAACTGCCGCCGAGTGGATGAAGATTGCACACGACCCGACTCAAGTCGCATCGACGAATTCCACCGGCTCAGTCATCTCCATGAAGACAGACCACGGGACGGTTTCCTTCACGGTGGCTGCCACGATCCCGTCGACCAACACGGCCGCTTACAACAGCGTCGTGCCCGGACTGATCGCGTCGCGTGCAGCGCTTGACATGCTGGGCGGATCCGCGCCTGGCGCCATGCTCCTCCTCAACCCGGCGCCCGGCGTCAGCGCAAGCACTCTGTCCCGCGACCTGCAGCGCGCAACTCTTTCCGCCGGCGTCGACGTCAGCACGACCAAGGCGCTGCTCGACCATGACTCCGCGATCAGCAGCAGCTTTGGCGACTTCATCATCCTGCTCATGCGCATCGGTCTCACGGTGGGAATCGCCAGCCTCGGCGCGGTGGCTTTGCGCGCCGTGATCGAGCGGCGGCGCTCCATCGGGATGCTGAGGGCAGTCGGATATCAACCGGTGCAGGTGCTGGCCGGTTTGCTGGCCGAGACCGCGGCGCTGGCGACCGCCGGCCTTGCCGTCGGCCTGACGGTCGCGTTCCTGATGGGCGGGACCGTGGTCAGCCTGCTCGCCTCAGATGCGCAGTACCGCCCCGACTATGGGAGCGCAGCGCTCACGATCGCGCTCGTCTACGTGGCTGTGCTGCTGGTGACCCTGCTGCCCGCTCTGCAGGCTTCCCGACTGAGGCCCGCTGAGGCGCTCCGCGCGACGGGCTGAGATTGGACTCTGCCGCACTCATCCTGGTCGGGCTGCTGGCCGCGATGCTTGCTCTCGGGGCTGTGTACGGCTTGATCGCCTCGAGCACTCGCCGCCGCAAGGAGGGAGGCAGCCTCTCGGCGATCGACTTCGCGCGCGGTTCTTTCGCGACGCAGCTGAGCCACGGCGTGCCCATGGCCGACTTGCTGCTGCAGATGGTGGAGGCGATGCGAGACTCATTCAAGCTCGATTCCGCCGAGCTCTGGCTCAACGAGGGCGGCGTGCTGCGATTGACGGCGTCGGAGCCCAAGCGAGATCGCGCGCCCATCAATATCACGCCCGCAGAGGAGTCGATCGCGGTGAACGCACGCGTGTCGGGTACGGCCTGGGCCAAGGTGTGGCTTCCAGACCTCTTGCGCGATCGGCCTGAAACGTATCTCCGCGTCGCGCCGGTCAGCCACAGCGCGCAGCTCTTCGGCTTGATCGTCGCCGAACGCGCGCGCAAAGGAGAGCAGCTTGCCGCGGACGCCGACGAGATCCTCGAGGAGGTGGCACGCGAAGTTGGTGTCGCGGTGAACAAGGCCAGGCTCGATTCAGCACTTCAGGAGTCGCTGGACCGTCTGCGCAAGCAGGCGGTTGAGCTGCAGGCTTCACGCGGGCGTTTGGTTGCGGCGGCGGATGAAGAGAGGCGAAGAATCGAACGCAACCTTCACGATGGCGCGCAGCAGCACCTCGTGGCTCTGTCCGTCAAGGTGCGTCTGGTCGAGCAGCTCGCAGACCGCGACCCCGAACGCGCGAAGGCGTTGATGAACCAGCTCCAGGATGACGTTAGGTCAGCGGTCGAAGAGCTGCGGTCTCTGGCCCATGGGATCTACCCGCCGCTGCTCTCCAGTGCCGGTCTGGGAGAGGCGATGAGTGCCGCGTGCCGGCGGGTGCCGCTTCCGTCGAGCGTCGAGGCGGATGGCGTCGGCTGGCCCGCCTTGGAGGCAACCGCCACACCGCCGTTGAGATTGGCTGCAGCGGTGTACCCCAGCCCGCCCGATACCGCCACCGCGATGGCGATCGCGACGGCTGCCCATGCGAGCGTTCGCGGTGGCCGCGCCGCAAACCGACGCCCCCGGTGGATCGGCCGTTCAATGAACCGATAGCTCACCCAGCCGACCGCCACCGCGACCAGCGCAAGGCCGACGCGCATGCCGAGCGGCAGCAGCTCGCCAACGGGGAGATCGGCCGCCGGCAGCACCAGGATCGGCCAGTGCACCAGGTACAGCGAGTACGAGATGAGTCCCAGGAATCGCAGCGGGCGGAGCGCGAGCAGGGTGGCGACCGATCCGCGTCGCTGCCCCGACAGGATCACTGCCGCGGACCCGAGTGCCGGCAGGAGGGCGGCCACGCCGGGGTATGGGGTGCTGGGCAGGATCAGCACGAGAGCAGCCAGGATGGCGGCCAGGCCAAGCTCGTCACGGGCATGGGCGCCGAGCGCGTCAGAAGCCGTGAGCGCCTCGGCGACCTTCCCTGCCAACTCAACGGGAAGCCCACGTTTGACATAGATCGCGGCCAGTTCTTGCTTCTCGCCCTCTGGATGCGCCTTGAGTTCCCCGCGCTCCTGGTCGAGGTCGGCTCGCTCGACGTCTCGCTGCGAGCTGACAGATACGTATTCGCCAGCAGCCATCGCCATAGCTCCAGCAACCAACGCGGCTATTGCCGCTGTGAGCACGAAACTCGTCGAGGCACCAGCCGCAATGACGCCGATTGCAACGCTCGCGACCGAAACAATTCCATCATTTGCGCCGAGCACGGCGGCTCGTAGCCATCCGGCGCGCTGGCCCCGGTGACGTGTCCTCG